>SDBU01000677.1_pt1 | contig 48314 bp, 74 predicted proteins | sample 2277071 | NCBI WGS metagenome assembly SDBU01 (sample SAMN10397929, study PRJNA504765) | marine sediment metagenome | isolation source: marine sediment core GS08_GC12, 126 cmbsf | place: Arctic Ocean: Gakkel Ridge, Loki's castle | collected 2008
ATATATAGTTGTGTTCCCAGATGACCCATCACCTATATAACCAGTTCTACTCCAAGCGGCTGCATCTGTCCCCCCAAATTCAACAAACGCATTAGTGGCAGAGGCCGTTGCGCCCGTATCTCTAAGCCTCAAAATAGGGCTTGATGATTGTATCTCTAAATCTTCCCCTGGAGTCGCCGTCCCAATTCCAACCCTATCCGTATACCCTGAAGCATTGACAACAAAAGTAGGAGAATCAACAACCAGTTCTGTAAACGTTCCCGTATTCGGAGTTACGCCACCTACAGGGCCATCAATAGATGAGGCTGAAAAAACTCCGAGTGCCGCAGTTTTACCCTGTAATATCACTCTCTTATTACCCCTATACAATGGCAAGGAGTCTGCCCCTATAGAGGAACCACTAATCAAAGTATCGTCCGAAGTATTTACCCCAACATGAATACCATATTGGGCAAAAGGTTGAGAACCGTCTATGCCCCATATCATTCTTGCCAACCCTATTGTGCCGCCATCGATACGGGCAGCGGTATACGCAACACCGCAAGGGTCTTTCGCTTGAAGGTATATATCCCGACCCGCTGTAAGGTACAAGTCCTGTGCGGTGCCTAAAACCGTATTGCCACTGCCAGCCCCTCCAAACAGGCCCTTCCCACCATCTACTAATAAACTCTGTGTAAGTATTACAGTACCGTTGGCCAGAATTTGGATAGCATCTGTGTCAGAAACGGAACCAATGAAACCAGCATCAGGAATGATGAGATTACCACTAAGAGTAGTAAGGCCTGCTCCCAGAGTGCCTGTAGTTGACAAATTCTCATCATCAAAGTCTATTTCACCACTTGACGCGGTTATTTTCAAATCACAACTACCAACAGTTCCTATCGTCGGGATATCGCCGATTGTGCTGAATTGAATGTAATCATCAGTATCAGCTTGTGGTTGGATGTTGATAGAACCGTCGGCTTTCCAATAGAAGGAGCTGCCAACAGCTCTAAGATAAATGTTATTAACAAGAGTACTGATTTCTAAATAATCATCCACATCACCGGAAGGCTTAATCTGTATCGGATATGCGGAGGAAATTCTAGAAGGGCTTCCTGTAAGCATTAAGCTATCAAAAGTTGCTCCCACTGGCAGTGTAATAGAGCCATCTGCGCCAAGAGTAGCATTATCAATCCAGTTCGTTAGCTCATCATCTTGATATAAGTTAGTAGTACCTTCTGTTATATCATCTGTATCATCTACGGACTTTTCAAAAAAGTCATCACTCGCTTCGTTTAATGAGTCCAGTGCCTCTGCAAGAATTGTGGTAGCAGACCAATCAAAATAACCATCCAACCAGCTACCATCTTCAGCGTTACCAAGCTCAATCTCATCTGAGTAGTATGGACCAATATAAGTAGGTTGACTATATGCACGCAAGGCTATTAGTAATATCATAGAAACTATTAAAATTCTCAAAGCTAGCTTCATGATTCACAGTCCTTCTGGCATGGTCTTGATTTCAAAGCTTCGCTAAGTGTATTTAACTTCTCTTGCGTAAGTGCGTTAGAAGATGTGATACTCTCTTCTATCCTCTGAGTTCTTTCTCCACAAAATTTCTCAGAAACATATTTACCGTTTTTCCCATTCCTCCTATACCTAACAAAAGTGAAACACTCTTTGATGACTGTTATTACTACCAGACCAACAATCCCAAGCTGCGTATAAGATTCGCCTGTCATGAGCTACTCCTTAAAGGTTAAAGTACGAGGCTCCATTACAGAGCCTCGCACTAAGAAACAAATTGCCTTGTCTTCTTCGCTTTTAAGCAGTAGCCAATCTCTGCATCTGCGTCTCATTAAGATAAGAGCCGTATCTCCCCCAACCAACGGTTGTGGTGACAAAGTTCTCAGCCTTGAAGTTCGCATACACAGTTAACGGCATTTTTTCCCCAAGCTTGTTTTTCATCCCAGGAACACACATCTGCCACTTGGTTGTGTTAGCAGCACCACCGTCAATAAGGTTCATTGAGTATATCGGTTTCATGGTATACTCAACCTTAAGACTTGCACCAGCTATTGCTGGTGTAACGTACTGAGCTGCCAGAGCCCTTTGCAACCGTCCCCTGAGTTGTATAGGACTAAACACAATAACCGGCGTTTGCGCTGTAACAGCGTAACCAGCCGTGTTCAACCTTGTCAATAGTGTGGCAGCGGCTGTGTTCAGGGTGATGATATCCTTATCAAGAGCAGTCGCTCCACCAGTATCATACGCTGTGTTATACCCAGACGTGAAACTACCAATCAAGGTGTACATCACAGTCGCTTTGTCCCTGTACCACTTTGACCGGAACTCCGCAGCCGTATCCTCAATTAACCACCACTCTTGGTCCTGGAACCAAGCTTGGTCGAGCTCAAGACCACCACCGTAAGTATCAAACGGAGCAAATGCCTCCGTACCGGTTATTCTGTAGATTTGCGCCCTACCACCAGGACCTCTGGCTGAGAACGTCAACCCACTCTGTACGTCTCTGATTCTGAATCCAGGAGTACCTACTCCCTGGAAATTACGGACGTCAAACGCGACCAGATAACCGGCATCAATCTCCTCAAGACCAAGGTGATACCGCTCGATAAGTTTCACAATCTCATTAGCGAAATCACTCTCCGCCGTGAATTGTGTGGTGCCAGCCTCTAACATCTTTTTATGAACGTCTCTTGGAGCCTTCATAAAGTGAGATATAGCACCGAAAAACTTAGCACGACCCACCTCCGTGCTCATATCTATCCGACTGTAGTCGGAGAAGATTCTACTTTGAGTTAACATTTTTCCACCTTTCAAGTTGAGACAACGTTAACAAATAACCTAACAACAAGCACTTCACAACAAGCACTTCGATACTGCTAACCAGTACCGGCTTCTGACACGGTAAATCGACCGTCAAAGTGTACCCTTACAGTATCCGCTGTGTCATTGGATATTACAAGGGAGCAGGCACATGCGTAACAAGCACCAGCGGCATCAACCTCCGATAACGCTGATACCAGACAATCATCATCAACGCTGTACCACATCTTAGTGCCATCAGCAATAGCATCCACACCTGCCAGTTTAGGCATTGTCACGTCTTCACACACTAAAAGAAGAGTAGCTACGACCGGCTGTCTCAAACCACCAGCAGCAATAGTAGCTGCTCTAGCCGTAGCGCCCTCAGCACGCTCAACGACGATAGCCAACAAATTCGGGCCGAGAAGAAAAATATTTCCGGCCGTAAAGTTATCTCCATCAGCTAAAGTATACGTAAACTGAAACCCACGATCTAATGGACAATTGATTATCGCTTTCATTTTAGTTCTCCAAAATAAATTTCGGTTTAGTTTATCTATTTACTCGCGCGTACGGAACGCACGCGATTAGTCTATGGAATAAGTTCGTTTTTGTCAGGGTCTTCAAATTTGTTTTCAGGACCTTTAACTGTTGCTTTATTCTTATCTTCTTCTTTGTTTTTCTTGTCAGGGTCAGCCTCGTCCTCTTTAGCCCTCTTCTCGGCGTTCTTCGTCTTGAAGTTAGCACCGTTCATAGTCTTAAGGTTGAAACTGACAGCGCTGTCAATTGCTAACTTAGCTGCAGCATCATCCATAGACTCAATACCTGGGATGGACAAAGTATCTTGGATGTACTTAACAACGTTCTCATACTCATCTGTAAGGTGTGAGCTTTCTTTAATTAGCTTCTTTGTCCTTACACCAGCTGCTTCTTTCTTAAATGGTGCCAGCTCCGTCTCAAGAGCCGCAACCTTATCGGTAAGGCTCTTCTTCTCTTCTTTGGAAGACTCATCAAAAGCTCCCACCACTGCAGGAAGCTTTGTCAAAGATTCTAATGAAAACAGCGCAGTTGGGCTAGGCTCATTAGCCTCAATGTACTCTTTAACTTCTTTCAATGTAATCACTTTTTTGCTCCTTTTTCTTTTAGGTTCTTGTTCGTCGTCATCATCACTCTCCTCATTCTCTATATCCGCTTGCATAGCTGTAATGACAGCTAAGATATTTGCGTCCTTAAAGCCTGGAGAGACACTATCAGAGTTCACTAAAGCTATCCCACTCAAGCCAGTAACCTTCTCAACAACCCAGCGCAGCTTGTTCTCAGCCTGAGAAAATAGGCATGTAGCCTCTATGCTACATGAATCAAATTTTCCGGTTTGAATCTTAGCTCTGGTAAGCATCTCAGATATGTATGCTATAGCCACAGCATGATTAATTCCGCTTATATTTTTCTTAATACCTGAGACTATCCTGCCTACCGCATACCTTATTGAATTATCATCCCCGAAACCGTGACCATCGTAGACTGGTAGTTCTTTCCTGCCTCTCATAAACTCAACAAGCTGCTTAACTGCCTTAAGAGGCCATATTTGCTTGTACCACCTAAAGGACCTTGTCTTAGACGCAAGACTATCGAATAAACCTCCTGAGCTTTCTCCCTCATACCCCGCCACCATCATAGCAAACATAGGACTAGGGTCAACCTTCTTAATACCCTCAAGAGTCTCAGCAGGCACGTGTTGAATAACCTCAGTTGCTGAGAGAAGTTTAACCCCAGCTTCCATTAAAATTGTTTTAGTTAACTTTTTCATAATGTTTAGTATACCTCAATATATCATAAAAATATACTTTATATTCACAAGAGTTACTAATTAAATAATTGGTGGCCAGTACCCTATAGCACTGACCACCATCGTGGATTTACTTTTAGCCATTTCTTCATAAATAAGCAATCCGAGATATTAAAGAGCATCAGGCCTACACAGCCTGCAACATGAGCACTACTCATCCTCTTCGTCACCCTCTTCATCACTCTCTATATCACCTGATGGAACTTTCTCTTTTTCCTTTTCCTTTTCCTCATCTTTAATCCTATCCATCTCTGCTTCAGTATCAACATCAGGCAACTGAGACAAGAAGAATTCGTGAGATATAAGACCCTCTTTTTTAGCAGGCAAGAATACATCTTTAATAGTTTTCCACTGCCTATCTGTAATCGGAATTATCTTAGGAACAATCGCATCAATAGGAATTTGCCCATTAAGCCTCAAGTTTCTCATAACAATTGCTTTTTGGAACAAATCTTTGTAGAAAGCCTTCCACCCCGAGATTTCAGCATGCAACACAACTTCTGTAGGTTCTCCCATACTTTCGGCTGTAGCTCTATTTGACATCACATTTGCAAAGCCTAAGAAATGTATACCTATACCGGTATGAGCACTTATCAGCTTAGCATGAGTAGTAATAGACAACATTAACAAATTAGCTTCAGCACCTGTTGGCCCTTTAAGATTAAACTCAGAATTTGTAGCAATCGCTGTACCAACCTTCCACCCTAAGCCTGATATCATCTCACTTACGGCATCAGCCTCTTCTTGAGTCTCACACTTAAAGTGCGGCGTAGGATGAGCAAATAAATGGTTCAGTCTTCGCCAATCAAGCATATCCTTCTCAAGATACTCAACCTCTCTTAGGATAGGTCCGCAAGTAGGAAACCCCTCAAATGCTCCTAGCTTATCATTGAAGGCTATGAAAGAAAACTTGTCGTCTGTTAGAGACACAGTATCTTGATTATAGGTGAACTTCAGAGTTAGCGGTGGTTTTACTGAGTATATGTCTCTGGCAGGCTCTACAACATAACCTGTAATAGACTGTGGATAGTATCTTATCCTTGGAAGTTTTTCCTTAGTATCCCATACAAGCCTCACAGCAACCTGACCCTCTAACTCTGCCTCTTTGCTCAAATCTCTTGGCAGTATAGAGTCAAGGTTATTAAAAGCCATAAAGGCATTCAAAAAGTCTTTGGCCTTCTTAACTGCTGATTCTGGATATTCAATAACATCATCAGCAATTAAAAATAACCTATTAGGCACAGAAAATGCGACCCTTAAGTTAATCAGTCGCTGAAGTATTAAATTCCCCTTCTCAGCAGTACCACTATATTTTCTGTTACACTCGCTAACCATAGTTGCTTTTGTTCTGTAAGGATAATCCTCCTCATGAGAACTAATATGATATGATTCAATAGACTCAAGCAAAACACCCATCTGAGTACTCTGCGTGGTTATCATTTCCTTAAGCGCTACTATCTCATTAGTTCGTTTCTTTAAAAACTCAAACATATTAAACTCCTATAACACCTGGCAAAAGTCTTAATCCATATATCTTGCGTTTGGACATAAATGAATAGCACAAAGCCATAGCATCCGCCCAGTCAGGAGACCTTTTCATCCTCTTACGATATGGTTTCTTAGGTTCTAGCATGTATCTGCTGGTTCTTGTATTAGTTTCATATTTTCTTGTGCACAAATCTGCTTTGAGCCTATCTTGTTTGCCATTAAAAGAGTAATGCTCATAACAATCACCATTAGGATTCAATAACGTGCGTATATTCCACCAAGCTTCGGTTCCTTTATTCTCAAAGGTCTTATGGTCTAGCGCTGTTTCTGAAGCAACAAATCTGTGTACCTTAATACCTTCAAGTTTAAGTTGCGAACATATAACAGCGCCAGCGCCTATACCATCAATCGTAATGTTTTTGTCAGCAATGTTATACTTCGTTTTTAACCTTTTTGTTTCGCCTATGGATGCAGCAGGCTCTATGTTTCTTTTAACAACAACTTCAAGCTTCTTCAATGGCGTACCTATGAACCACACATGCTCATCATTACCATATTCTGCAACATCATGGCCCATGTATATAGTTTCACCTTTTTTCTTAGAAGGTTTGTTCATTTCAGCCTGTTCAACCCAAGACAAATTAACAACTATATCTGTAGCAGTAAGAGGGAATTGCCCTAATACCCTTGAATACCAAAAAGCAGAGTCTTCTCCCCACAGCCCTCTTACCCTATCTATCCAATCTATCGTAACTGCTCCAGGTATTACATTCTTACCAGTAACTACATTAGGATGATTTAACCCACTTATCGAATGAGTCCACACATCTGGTTGAGAAAAACTCTCAAAGAAAGGACCAGAAGGGTCTAGAGGATTGCCTATCTGAAACAATATCTTACGTTCTCCCCCACTAAGCACACCTTCAATAGGCTCATACAACTCAGTAGGATATCCGTTGGCCTCATCAATAATAACCATTATATTAGGACTGTGAAATCCTTGCATCTGCTGTGGATTATTTGTGCTAAATCCAAGCATAAAGTTTATTGCGTCTATTTCCATCTTCATAGTTAAAGGCTTACCAGGAAGGTCTACCAATGCATTAGCCTTTCTATGACGTATTTCTCTCCATAACAGCTCCTTAACCTGCCTTTCGGTAGGAGCGGTTGTTAGCACTACAGATGGCCAATAGGCATACTTAAACCATAAAGCTATTAAAGCAGCAAGGAATGTCTTACCTACCCCGTTACCTGACTTTACACTTATCCTGTCATTCTTTACAAAAGCATCAGCAACTATCTGTTGGTCCTCAGTGAGAAGGACTATACCAAGAACCTCATAAATAAACTTATTTGGGTGGCCCCGGTAGTGCGCCCACTGGCTTCCTTCTGACAGGCTGCGGAGTTTGTGCGCTAGCTGCTGGCCAAATGAGGTTGTCAAATTCTTCTGCAATCTTAGTCAAAACCTCCTTGTCTGTAACATACTTTTGGATTATATTAGCTAATTGGTTAATTATAATTGTAACTTTACCTATATCAATAAGCTGTCCTAATTTTATTTGTGAATTAGTACAATCACCCACTAACTGTCGTATCTCACCAGTAATAGAAGCTATGTTCTTTAAGTCTCTTAACCCTGGCCCTTCTCCATCATTAAGTTGCTCTATTACATAAGCAAGTAAAGTGCGTAATAAAGCTAATTCTTCAGTTACTCCAGCTACCTCCTTGTCCTCCAAAATAGTCTCATGCATTACGCTTAGGCGAGGGTCTCTTAGGAATACAGAATACATTCTCCGTTTTCTCTTAGTAGTCTTTGACAGGAGTCCACCATGTATTCTACATATACTTTCCCCAGGGACGGCAAAATTCTTACACCTAAACCCAGAAGATTTAACCATAGCTGTGCATCTCATTAAGCCATCACTATTATGCAACACGCCCTCACTATCAAAATACCCTCCATCATTAACCATCTTCTTCTCTGCTAGAGTTAACCAAGGAGATTTCTTGCTCAATCTAGATAGGTCTGTTGTTGCTTTCTTCTTCTTCTTCGTCACCTACATCTCCTATCATATATATCCATAACTATCCCTACAAACTTCTTTGAAAACGGTCTTTTACTCTTATCGATAATATCAATCCATTTAATCTCACTGTCTCTTAACCCTTGGTCCATATCCAACAGCACTTTCAAACAGTCTTCAGCTTGTTTTCTGTCTAAAGCCATTGTCTGCCACCACAGCTTCTGAGCAGCCATGGCTCCACCCTTTAGGCTCTGATGTGGTATTCTACGGCGTGTCATTAGATAATCCTTCGTACTCTATCATTCTTGAGTTTACTACTTTCTCAGATATCCAATTATTTATCCACTGTTCAAAATTCTTAGTATACACAAACTCTCTTTGTACTAACCTAGCAACTCTGAAAACATAATACAAAGCCATGGAAGTAAAACATTTAGAAGTCACTAATACCTTAGGCTTTAACCCCAACCTTATAGCATTCTCACAGGTGTTTATTCTTCCTATAGCCCCTATACCCACTCCGTAAACTGCTTCTTCTATAATTTTGGCACTCCAAATATGCTCGTCAGTCCAAGGGTTCTCATGGGTATAGTTTATTCCATAAGCATTAACAGTTTTAATACCTGGTTCTAATAACTTAAAAACCATATCAAAGAGATAATCTTCTTCATAGTCTTTACTGACCGGTATTACTACTATTTTTGTCTTTCTCTTCTTTAGCCTCTTGCAACTGCTTCGCATCTGTCCTGACCTTTTCAAAGATTTCTTTTCGATGAATTGTAATATATCTTGGGGCATCAAAACCTAAAACAACACTCTTATCCTTTTTCACATCAAGGACAGTGATAACAATATCAAGTCCTATTACGATTTTTTGGTCTTTCTTCCGTCTCAATACTAACATTGCAGCTCCTTCTTTCATTATACATTAAACACTCATCGTACATTTCTCTTGCTTTTGAGCCTTCTTCAAATTCATAACTCTGGTCCCCGTGAATAATTCTAGAAGCTTCTAACGCACAAACCCCACAAACGCTAAAAGTTCTTATTAACCCACAGTCTTGGCACATCGTAACAAAAGGACCAAGAAGTTCTTCTGGAAATGGCTCATCGCACATTTCACAATCTACTGTTCTACCTAATGACAATTATAACACCTCCTAACGAGACCTTACCGTTAGTTTGTGTTCTCATCCTTCTCTCAACAACACCACCCTTCGCATAGTCGTTAGGTGTATATTCGTTTGATGGAGGATGAGACGGCAATAACCCTAAACGTATATCACCTTCGGCAACCAACTCGCTACAGAAAATATACGACAAATCTCGTTTATTTTGCCATGGCATGGCTGCTCCAAGTAGTTGAAGTATTTTCTTCTCATATTTTCTACCTAAGAGCTCATCCCTAAGCTCCTTATAGACGCTGAGTATCTTTGGGTTATCCCTCCTGCCTATAACCCGTCTTATTGCTATAACACCCTTATATCTAGCTAGGACATTAGTAAAGTAGTCTATCTGAACACCCTTCTTCCCCTTGTATAAAGATGTAGACTCCAGAATAAAAATATTGTTAGCAATTTTTATAATTACTCCAATATGACTCCACAGCTTCATCCATGTGAGAAACCTTATTATCCAACTGATTATACCTCTACCTTGAAATAAAACCTTGTCTCCTGTACGAAGATTTTTCCTTAATTTACTATATTTAACTGCTAACATTTTCTTCCTCTTTCGTTTTTTCTAAAACCCTTCTCTCTAGTCTTTTTCTTCTCAACCAAGCCTCATCACCATAAGTAGGGATAAGAATAGACATTACCGCTGCTACTACGAATATACAAATAAACAATTTCCACACTACTGTGTATCTCCTTCTTCTTTACCTATTTCCACACTAAGCTTAAAAGCTATAAACTCAAGCAACCAGTTAACCATATCACAAGAGTAACAACCATAATTACCCAAGTAATGGAGGCTATAAGTATAAGCGCATATTCTTTTTTCCTACTCATCACCATGCCTCCTTTCATATATATCAATTTCCTCTTGTTCTGGAAAATATTTATACTTATCATTTGTTAAATAATCATACTTCTCAACAAATCTTGCACTTCGCAATCGTCTTTCTACTCTGTTCAAATGACGTTCTCGTGCTCGACTTCTCCTTAACCTACCATATTGAGCATCTCCCCTAAAAGCTGTTAGATGACTTTCTAAAGATTCAACTCGATTTTCTAGAGACTTTACTCTTATAGCAAGTCTTCTAAGAAAAACATCTGTCTTGCTCTCTGGTGCAGCAGCTCCTAAAACCACAAACAAGATAAATGCAATAAGCAGAACAACAGCTAGCCAAAAGACTACAGTAGCTTTTAATCTTTCCCAATTCATTATTTTACTCCTACCTATAGTATTAGCGGACATTATTATATCCCCTCCTTGTCTTCTTTAATACTTCGTTTTCTTCTGTGTTTTCTTTTAGAGGTGATAACAGAAAAGAACCTATAGTCTCCCCACTGGACTTTTCTTCTAGTTTTAACAAGTTTTCTTCCAACCCTCCTCCAAAAGTTGATTACAGTCTTACCTACATCTTTTCTTATGGTATCTGTAGCAAATTGTTTCTTTATAGCTCTTTGGCTCATCTTCATTTTCCCTTCAGTATGCTCATGGGGCTAGCCGCCATACAACCACGCCATCTTCCCTAAACCCAATTTGGTAGTCCACTACGCAACCCTTATTAAGCCAATGTCCATCATAATCACAGGTATATGGACTGCCTATCCAGTTAATTTTTGGTGGCTCATATCGGTAAGCCTGATAAATGATATTTGGGTCTATATAATCACTTTGAAAGAGGACCATATTCGCATCAAACCCATATAGTCCCCCATATAGTCCCAACATTATAGCAACTATAAACATTATCTTCTTCATTCTATTTCCCTTTCGGGTTTCGATTACATTTACATCCACATTCAAAACTATTTATTTTGGCTTCCCTCTCTTAGTCCACAACCATTCACCATTACACCTTCTGAATAAAAATATGAATAAAAACACTATTCCTACTGTGATAAGCCCATAACGAACCACATGGTAGTCTTTACAGAACTCTGCTACACTATCAAGTATCATCGGAGTACCTCTACTTGCACGTCTCTTTTTACGCCCCAGTTAACTGCGTCTTCGTGCTTCTCAAAGAATACTTCTATTAGATTCGGCCCGTGGTCTTTAACTATAGCAACACCGTACCCTGGAACTCTTAAAACGGTTCCACGTAATAAACTGTTAGAAGCTATAGCTCGTCCTTGTGCTATTTCGTTGTTAGCAAATCTACCATCTAAACACTCTGGGTTTGGTACACAACACTCTTTTGGACAATATGCGCGCACATCTGTCGTTATAGTTCTTGTTATCGTCATCGTCATCGTTATGGGTTGCTTTGATGCTTTTAGTATTCTTTTTCGAACTGAAAGTGATAGCTCCAAAAGGAACCAAATAATAATTATAACTATAATTAGTTTTATTACTCCTTGAAACCACTGTTTCGTTGTCATTGTTTCGCTCCTTCAATTAACCTTTTTTGCTCAACCACCTTACATGTTACTTTTTTTCTCGGTCTTCTAAAACTAAGAGGACCTACAACACAAACAGAATAAAACACAGTAAAATCAGCACCTTCACCAACATACAAACACTAGCTACATATTATCATCGGCATATTTATCCTATCTTATAATTTCTGGGACAGGGAGAGAGTTACGGTAATCTTCTATTCAAATAATCCAGTGCCCGTCTATCTGTTAGATTATATTTATCTCGAAACTCTCGCCCGACTGATAACATTTCTTGTCCCTTGCCTTGCACTTTAAGAGAGTCCCATTTACCCAACCAACACTGCAAATCAACTATTGTCATATCTGCTTCATTCATCTTTCTATCCTTTTAAGATTATAATTGCTGCCAGCGGGCAGTCTAGCCAAACCGCTCCACCTGGCTAAGGCTCCAACCACGAGGATTTCCTCGCCGGCGCTGACACTAGGTCGGCCAGCGGTTATCCTACTATTCGACCCAGTTTAACTTAAGTGACGGGAGTAGGGTCAGTGTTCTCACCGGACCATTACCAGACTGTGCTGCTACCCCCACACGTTCATTATAGCAGCAGGATACGTTTCTCCATACCATTTAGCCTTATATAAACTAACTTGGTAGTATCAAGTATAGATAGCCTTCGTGTTTACACGCTGTTGCTACTTTATCTACTATAAAAGAGCTTAATTCAATTTACATTACGTATTGTAACGTAATTTACTCACCGCGTATACTATAAAATTTATCCAATTTGTTATAAAAAGAATGCCCCCTACGCACTCGAAATGCACTTTTTCTCCTAGAAGCTCTTGTCATTTGTAGCAAAAGGGCATTCTTTACGTTAAAAAGGGCCTATTCTAAGTTTATTATTACGTTTATTACGAGGCTATTATAATATAGAATAGAAATAATACTACCTCTACTCTCCTATCTATATATATAATTCTGTTTTAATACTGTATGTGGCGCTAGGTACAAACAACGCGATTTTTAGTCCATAGCCCATGACTCCTAACCCATGACGATGACTCCTGACCCATTACTATAGTGTAGGCCTTAAATAAACGTTTTTAATAACGATATAAGGGGTCCTGACGAGTGCTAAAGGGTCTCTATCTGGTCGAAACGCTCTCTTTTATGAGTTATTTAAGCCTAAAACAGAGACTTTTAAGCCTAAAATACGCACTTTATTATCCGTAATAGAGATAAATAAAGCCATAACGATAACTCATAACTCCTGACGATGACAATGACGATGACCCTAACTCCTCTTTACGCCTCTAACGCACCTTTAGCAATTCTTACTCCTAACGTATAGGTACGCAATTACGTTTCTGGGCTTAAATACGAGTTTTTGTCTCTAGTATCCATGACTCAGGGGTCCTAACGCTCTTAAGAAGGAGCTCTATGTCTCCTATTTGTTCAAGAATGAGCTCAAAACGCGTTTTTCTCTCTGTAATTAAAGTACTCTCCAACAATAGAATTAGAAAATGGTAATAATTTGTACTAGGGGGTAGCGCAACCTAATATTAGGGGGGTATCCATTAGTTTGTTGGTATATATACCTAACTAATCTATTCTGATTATAAATACTCAATTGTGAGAGGATATTAGATTGGGGGGCTATTGCTCATTCTTTTTTAATTACCAAACTGAGTATTTTCGCTCCGTACGCTAATTATTATTTACTAACAAATTACTGATATTTCTCTAATATAATATTAACAACGCACTAACAAATTCAATATGGTTATTGGGTAATTATGCTCCAAGAATTGAGTGCCAAAAAATAATTTTTTTTGAGATTTTTTTATTTACAAACACCAATTTGTTTGCTATAATAGAGATATATCGAGAATATTAGAGAATTGTTAGTAATATGTTAGTAATATGTTAGTGAAATATAAATTATCACACTATTTAGACTTGAGTAAACGTGCTCAGAAAGGAGGTGATTATTGTGAGAATAGAGAATTCAAGTGAAATTGCTCAAATTCGCGTGGAATTGAATAAGTGTGGAAAAACACTCAGTAAATTAGAGAAATTACTTGGTGACCACAAAAAATCAACACAGGTAATAACACTCCAAAAAATGAGAGGTTATTATGAATTTAGAATTGAGGTAATTAGACTCATTGAAAAACACCAGGATAAATTGGGAAAAATACTCAGTATAATAATTGGGTAATAGTACTCTAATTAGTAAGTTATTGTGTGGTAGAGAAATAATACTCCAATTAGTAGGTAGAGTGTGAGAGAGAATATGTACTCAAATTTGCATTATGCATGTTCAAGGAACTATTGATTATGGTTTTGAATAAAAATACTCTAATTCCAAGCTTTGGTAAAAGTGCCAAGAAAGGAGGTGATTATACTCATGGCAATTTCAATGATTGATGCAGTAAAATCCTTAGAAGATATAAGGAAAAATGCTCCAGAGCTTTTCCTATATGAATTAGCAAATATACTCGCTAATGAGATTGAGGAAATGTACTCAGATGACCAAGCAATTTTTGGTCAAGACGAAGTCAAGATTGAATTGGAAAATTTCCACAAACATTTGGTGAAAATTACTCAAAAATACCTTGAATGTTGATTGGTGAAATTGGTGAAAAATACTCTAAAATTGAGAGTTTTAGCTTCAGGGAAAAGTACCTGAGATTGGAGGTGATAATATGCTGAGTGATACCACAGAAGGTATAACTGCTCAAATTCGTGAAGAAATAGACCATTTGGGTATTTGTGCCTGTGTATTACAGAGATTGTTCCTAAAAAACATGAACACACAAACTAAGGTAGATATACCTAAAGACCAAGTTGAGGAATTTTGCTCAGAAATCCAAGCAAAAATAGGTGAGCTAAGAATATTGGTACATGTGCTCAAGAATAAAGAGTAAATGCCAAGCTATCCTGAGTAAAATGTGAGAAGAGTAAAGGTACTCAGAGTGGTGATTATGTATGCTTGAGAATCTATTAAGAATGGTTTTAGGAAATTGTACTCAGAAAGGAGGTGAACTATGTTAGTACGAGTGGTAGAATCAAAATCGCGAGTAATTGAGCTCGATGCTCAAACTTTGGTAGAAATACCTAAAGCTTTTGAGAAGTGGTCACAAAACAACGTATTTGATGATGGAAGTCGAGACGATATACTCGAATCCCACACCTTTGAAATTGTGCATGAAGATTAGAGTAAACGCACTTACTAACCTTAGTGAAATGTGAAAGAAGGTATAACATGCGGAAATATAGAGTAGAAGTTACTGAAACAGTTGTGGAAACTGCTGTGGTAGATGTACTCGCTTCTTCTAAAGAAGATGCCAGAGAAAAAGTACTCCAGCTAATAGAAGATATTACTTTAGACAAAGAAGTAACGTACGAGAAGACAGACGTGGGAAATATAACAGAAATTGAGTAGTTGTGCTTAGGAAAGGACAGTGAAGTGGAAACAGTGGAAATATGCTCAAATTGTGGTGAGCCGAACGATGGGAACGAGTGTTATTGCTCCCATTGTGGTGGCACATTTGAGGACAGTAAGGACGTGGGTTTCGACCCTATAGCACAGGAAGATTTACTCAAATATGAGCAGTTGTACGAGTATGTGGATTAAGTAAACACACCTAAATGTGGTGGGGAAATACCAAAGCGCACGTGGAGGAAGTGAGTATTTGTGCTCCAAATTGCATAAGGGGGTTGTGAGAATCTATTAGAATTCGTTCTTGGAAAATAGAGTATTGGTACTACTTTGGTTAATTGGTAGTAGTGCTCAAGATTCTTGGGATTTTCGACTCCGAGTACTTATGCAGGCTCAACAGTGACTTTAATCTTAGTTGGGTTGCCAATCTCGTCCATCCCTGCATTTTGGATATAAATACTCGTGGTCACTTTGTCGTCCTGACCTTTCGGACTTTTGAACCTTTTGGAGGACTTACACACTTTGTCCTGCTCAAGTTCTGTGGTAATTTTACCCTTAGGCATTTCTGTCTCCTTTTGCTAAGCTTTAGTGCTCGTCAGTTTAACTCACAACCACCAGGAAATCGTACCTGGCCTTACAGGTCGCGAAGCTCACAGTATTTGTTCTTGTACCATGAGAAGTGGTTCTTGTTAAACTTGGTTGTCGGCATAATACCTTTCGCAATTTCGAGTGATTTCTCATAGGTGGCTTTCTCCAGCGTAACCTTGTCAAAATACTCGTAAACTGCCTTACCAAGAGAGCCGCGTTTATACCCACTCTTTTTGGCCTTTTTACCCTTGGTACTCTTACCTGTCTCATCAGCCTTCTTTTTCTTTTTCTTTTTCTTAGGCATGTTTGCTCCTTTCAAGAGCTTCGAGCACCAATACTCTATTCACTTTTTAATGAGCACTATTCTATTTGATAACAGCATTATATCATGTTTTAGTGTGTTTGTAAACCAAAAAATAAAATAAAAACACATTTTTAGGGGCTCAATTTGTAGAGTATAGATACTCTGGCCATTTGACCTCTTTTTTCCTCTCAGAATAATACTCAAATATGTGGAAATACTCAACTTCGTCTTCAAGCTCACACGAGGTCCGTGAGCTCATTTTCTGGTCCATCTGGACTTTACATCAGAAACTGATTTTAAGGACGAGCACGGTCTACCAGTGAGTTTGAGTACTTTTGTTTAGAAAGGCAGAACTAATACCCTATTGTCCTACATTGTAGTGCTACTATATCCACTACCTTTTTGATAGACAATACCCAAAAATGTCTGGTGAAATAGAGTATCTATACTCTATAGAGTAATACTGGCCAATTTGTTGCCAATAGTACTCTTTACGGTATACTTAGTAATTCTCCCACGTTATAATGCACTTATACTCAGGGTATGGTTGCTCAGGTATTAGTCCCCAGAGCACAAATCACTATGCCAATTTGTCACAGGTACCAATACTCAAAGAAGGGGGAAAATTAGAAGAGGGAGACAGGTCAATTTTTTGCATTAAGGAAGGTTGAGGCACTTTGAACTTTGGTTTTCACTTTTTCATTCTGCAGGATTATCTTTGTTCATCCCCACAATCATCTTCATGCACGGTATAAATTCGGTCTTCCATTCTCTCTAACAAGTCTCCAAGCTGCTTCCTGTCTGCAGCAATATAAGCATGATGGTCTATAAATATCTTTCCCTCAGTACCTTCAAGCCTGTTTACTAACGGCCCTATAAAGCACACTTTAACACCTTCATTTATACCAGCAATCTTTAAGAAAGTATTTGGATGAATCCTATCCCACCAAAGAGCTGATTCTGATGATAGAGATAGTTGTGAGTTTAACATCTCTTCGAATCTCCTTGCTCCTATGTCAACTGCACCTCGCCAGTTAGCAAACACTACATAACCCCCCTCCCCAGATAAAAAGCGTTCAGCTACGTCTTCTAACATTGCTTGTGTTTGACCTGTTTGTTTAGTCATAACTCTAACCCCCTACGCCATGCGTCTTCTATCAAATTATCATATAACGGATTAACTTCACACGGGTCCATGCCGTTCTCTTCTAAGTTCTCAATCTCACGTTCCATAGTTAGTACTGCTATCTCTCCTTGCAACATCGATAGTGCTTCGTAGCCAGTAAGTATGGCTTGAGCTCCTAACACATTCGCCTTACGCTGTAAATATTTGATTGCGTTTGTAAGGTGGGAGTCAGACATATCACAAATACGCACTCTCCTGTTATCCTGACAGGTCCACAACTTAGTTTGTTTGCGCTCAACCATGATGAAATAATCCAATCACAGCGTTATGGCTTATCACATACTTTTCCATAACTGCCATAAACTCTTCACCAGTATATGCAAGAGCTTGTCCTAACATCTCACGCATTCGGTTGGTAGCTACCATCCCCTCTAGTTCAAGTCGTGCACATAATACTTGACCCTGTACATATGCTGCTTTCTGTTCATCAGTCATACACCACTCCTTCCTTTTACATTGTCTCTACATGCTTTACGCATAGCATCATGCTGGTAGCACAAACAACGAGTTATTCCAGGCTTACTGCGTCTCTTACACTGTTTGCCACCAACTCCTTTATAAACTGTTACCTGGGTAGTTGCTTTACAACGAGGCATAAGAGGTGCAACTTTCTTCTTTACACTGCTTACCGTATGATGGTGTTTTTCCTTAAAAAGTGGTTCTAGCTTTTTGTTAAGCTCTCTCAAATCTTCTTCGAGTTGTTCTGAACTTACTTCTAAGCTAACTATTCTTGTCACCATTTGCTGTTTGGTCATCATTTCTTGCACCTTTTTCTGGCAGCTTTCCTTCTTTTTTCACCACCACTGTTATGCCACTTTAACCATTTTTGGTACGCAGTATTATTCTCCTCTTGTGTGATAGTGCGACTTATCACATAAATCTCGTTACCGTGAGGAATGTAGTTAAAGCTTTTACCACAATCCTTAAACAAACGAAGGAGATTTGGTCGCACTATGAAGAAAGCTCTTCCTCCATCATGTGCTGGTATCAGTACTCCATACTTAACTCTTTGTAGTTTTTCAGTACTTGCCATCGTCACTGTCCTTTCCTTTTGTTACTCTCTATTTTGGTCCCACTCGACATCATTCTCGTCAATCACTGTGTACATAACTGCACCATAGAAAGCAATGAGGTTTGCTCTCGTCTCCTCGCTAAGGGCTCCTTTTATATCTTCCAGGAGTTTCTCCTCAGTTAACAAAATCTCATCTTCTTCCTCCTCAATATCACTCTCATCCTGTTGTCCATACGCTACAGGTATACGAGCCTTCACAATTCTACCTTTAAGGTCACCAGCAGTAACCTCAAAGCTTAACTCAAGCCAACCATCTTTAGTTACAACCATCATTCCTACAGAATCAAACTCATACTCTCCTGGCGGCAATTTCTTTCCCTTAGCCATATCACTGTCCTTTCTTTTAAGTTTATATTACACTTTTGGCTATCACGAAAGGCCTACATCGACGACGTCCTAACACGTAAAAAGAGTCTCTTTTACGGTCGATATATGCGCTTTTAACGTTAAAAAGAGCCTAAAAAGAAGCTCGTATATAACGAGCATAATACGTTATATCTTGGTCAGGTGATACATCGTGTGTTGAGAGCTCGCTTTCACAGCCTGCACGTTAAAACCAAGATTCGTAGCCATGCATGATAACGTCTTTGTATTGACAAACAAACCGTTCGCATGTAATTTCATGTGGAATGGGAATGCCTGAGACAAACCTCTCATAGTACCTAAGTTGGGTTCAAGGATGGATATCCTTTGTATCTCTGGTAATATACTCAAAATCTTACTTAATACAAGTTTAGGTGTCGGTATACAATGAAGTGATTCACCAAAGAACAATACGTTAGGCTTCACAGCGTCAAAGTACTCTAACACTTTTGCGTCACAGTTCTTAGGAAAATCCTTAAACATATCTGCTATAAAGAATTTTACATTAAGAGTCTCATCGTTGTAGCTTTCTTTTATCTCAGCCCACCTCTCCGGCTTTACTGCTCTTTTATCCACTCCAGTGTACCCTGAAAGAGATGACATAGGACCATTAATGTTTGATAGTCTAAACATTTCAATATAAGGAAACGTACCGCAACCAAGGTCAAGTATTTCGAGCGCACCACACCCCTCAAAGTTTTTTTCGACAAATGCTTCTCTGTTCCACTCCAAGAAGTCGAATTGGTCTTGCATTCTATCATGATATAAGGACATGCGATAATCATTCCAGTCTTTAGCGATAGTACTCTCAAGCGGGAGTTCAAGTGGTAACATGTTATGTGCATACCACCAGAAGTCTGCCATGGTGTAGTTAATCCAGCTTTTGTTTTTATTGATAAAACTTCTCAGGTTATTCTCAAACTGTTGTGTCATGTGAGGAGGCATCTCAAGTTCTTCTATGAGCTTCACTGCGTCAAGCCAAGCTATCATACGCAAATCGTCTCGAGTCTCATTATTAGCCAAGGTTGCAAGGAGAGGTACCCAACGATAAGAGGTCAGAAGCTCACAAGCAAAAGTTTCAAAGTCATCTCTAATGTTCGTCGTCATTTCAATTGTCCTCTCTTTCTTAAGCTATCTATTTCACAGCTAAGGTCAAAAGCCCACTTTTCTGACCCCATACCACCCATACGAGCGAAGTACGCAGGATGATACACGTTAATGAACTGTATTCTATCATCACACAAGCTTTCTATAACCTTAGTGTGTTTCTTTATAAAAGTTTGAGCGTCTCCTCCAAGAGCTACAACTATGCATGGATTAACAATCCCAAGCTCCATCAATAAGTACTCTTTACAGTGGCGTATCTCATTCTTTGTAGAAGCTCTATTTTTAGGGGGATGGCAATGTACTAAGTTAGAGATAAAGACGTCCTTACGTTTCAAATTACAAAGACGTATGACTAAGTCAAGGAGATATCCACTGCGTTTAGTGAAGGGTATCATCGTCTGAACGCATTGAGTACAAAGCGATTGACCTATGAAAAATATCTCTGCGTTTAGGTCTCCCCATCCTGGTGCTGCCTCTGTAACACCAGGAACATTAAGACCTTCACATCGCTTGCATCTCCTAATGTTACGGTTAAGAATCTTCATCTGCCTTGCCTTAGAAAACAACAAATTCTCCCCCACGAATTTAGACTCATCAAGCTTCTCAGGCTCGGTTGTCATTCTTGCAATTATTTCTTTTTTCACAGTTTTAGTATAATACTTAGCCATCAGTTGCTAAACTCCTTGCAACATCACTACTCACATCTTCCTCCTCTGTGTTTGTTGCTGATGGCTCTCGGCGTTGCCTTGCACGTTCTCTATCCATTAAGAGAATGTAGTTGATTGCGTCTCTAAGAGTATCGTCAAGAGACTCACCTATCGGCGTTTTCTGCAACGTGGTTAGTTCTCTATACCTTGCAAGCTTGATACCAAGTAAGCAGGCAGCAACCAGCTCAGGAGACACACTTGCACCAGTTATCTCATGTGCTATCTTTGCTGCATGGATAAAGTTATCATACCCATAATCATGACCCCTTGACAGGAGTATTGCTTTGCATTCCTCAAGATGCCTGCCCATTGTCTCATTCCTCCCCTGCATACTTGTATCAAAATGTTTTCTTTTTTTATTACTCACTACTCTGCTCCTTTAGATATACACCACACACAATACAAGTAGTCTCTTCTAAATCAACGTCGCTATCAACACACTGCTCATTTCCACAACCAGGACAGTTTACTGGCATTCGCCCTGTGTACAATATTGCCATCTCATGTAGGTCCTTATCCATACGAGTCCTTTCTGTTGTATTAGTTGTCATCATCATTTTTCCAATGCTCTGGGGTTACCTTATTATAGATAATCCAAGGCAGTACGAACAGCACTACCAGTAGTTGAACAAACATCTTCATTTGTCATCCTCACCAATGACTCCTTGTACATGAACTGATACGTCTTCTTTAACTTCTCCACTAAGTCTCAACCCATCACCATACATAGTCTCAGTTATATCAACAGCCGTTTTTGGGTCTTTAGCTTCAATACGAAAATCATCAATTTGTTTTGTTTTCCTAACTATTGATATATCATACACCGGCATTATCTCATCCTTTCAATCTGAAGTTGCTACGAGCTAAACACTCTTTTACTTCCATAATTCTCTCTATACCAAAATGCTTTAAGCTAAGCAATTGTGCTTCCGGCATACCAATCAGACTTCCTATCGTTCTTATACCACTGCGATAAAGAATTTGAAGAGTCTTTTTAGACAAGCCTAAAACATCAATGCCAGTACTTAACGGTATACTTACGGGCGTATTCTTTTTTGGCATTTTGCTCATAATACTTTTTTGAGTCTCTGGGTCTTTAAGACTCATTGCAACTCTGTAAATTTCATCAAGTTCTGTTCTGAAAGCTAATTTCTCAGAGTATTTGTTTTTGAACACCTCTTTACGAACTGCGTACTGTTGCCCATCAGGTCCTTTGTAATTACAAACAATTACAAATACCACATGCTCTAGGCTAGGAGATGTCTCAAAAGTAACTGATATCCCCTCTTTAACTAACGTCCTAATGAAATTATCAAGTCTCATAGCTCAATTCTCCATTCTGGCTTGTATTTCTTATCTAACACCTTAACGCTCTTAATCCTATCAGCACGATAAGAACGTATTTGCTTATTACCATGTTTAGTATCAGTGCCATATAATAAACCATCTTTGAAGCTGTAGAAAGCAACGTTCCTTACTACAATTGTTTTGCCTCCTTTGAGGTACTTAATTCTAACTCTGAAATGCTGTCCTGGAATACCATACCCTTTTTGGTCTTGTACAGTCATATTAGCTGCATCACGTATTTTAAGAACACGGTCTCTTATTGCAGCAGTACTAAAACCGCAAGCTCTACGTATTCCACTAGCTTTTTCGTATATATTACAGTAGTACACTTTGCGACCGTCAGCTTCCATTTTCTTAACCTTATGCCATAGTATCTTGCACGTCAATAACAACCTTGGAGCATGACCCATACAGCGAAAAACATCGTTCTTAACATCTTGCCATGTCCAACCTCTTAAATACTGGTCTAGAAGATTCTCAAGTAGCATGTCCATATCAATTATTCTTTAGGAATTTCTCTTCCAGCTATAATATCCTCTGCCCAAAGCTGAATATCGTTCCACCAATGCATCGCTAAATTAAGTAAAGCCCAAAGATTCGGAGATACTCCGTTCCTCTCACCAGCTTTAATAAGACAGTCCTCAAGCTCTAATTGATAATGACCATGTGGGTCAGCTGTAGATGCTACATGACTATCCTCTCGCATCTTCTGAGCATCAATAATCGTTTGAGCTATTTGTTTTTCTTCATTCATTTGGATTTTCCTTCTTCTGAGAACTCATCAAATACGATAGGAAATCTTCTCTGCGCATCTTCAAGAATCATATACGCAATTTCTTGCATTTGTGGATGAGCTTTAGGTGAACATCTCATCTTAAAGAAATGACGCCATTCACGTAGATTAGCTGCCATGCATATCTCAGTCTTTAGTGCGTTAGGTAATACAGCTCGAGCCTGTTGAGCCGAAAAACTATTATGCAACATAGCAATATATTCTCGCTCACACTCTTGAAGCACAAACAAGAAGTTTCTGTACTTAGAGTCAACAGCTATCATAGTGCCATTTATCTGTACTTCAGGCCTTGAACCAGGATGGACTATGTACTCACCTTCTCCAAACTGCTGCCACCAAGGAGCAATGATATACGTAACTCCATTAGTATACGTGCAGAATCGTGTGGATTCTTGAGCGTAGGTGTATAATCGATGACGCACTATCTCATGCGTAACCCCCCTATCACATATAACCTTATAACATAACCACCCAAATTCAAGTATTGCTTCGTGTCCGAACTCCATAATCATCTTAACAAACTTCTCATTTGTCCCAGGACCTATTTTATCTTCGGACTTCCAGCAAGTCCTGCCTGCTCGTTCAATGAGAGACAACCCCCTTGTATTAATATCAAAAAACTCAATACTCGGTTTTACCATTAGCATATCATACCCTTCAAATTTGATTTTTCATTTTTATCGTTAACCGCATTATACCATTGGTGAGTAAATTATGATACCATAAAACACGCGATTTGTTACAAATTGGCCAGCGTTCGTTTTTGGCCTTTTGAAAAAATAAAATTTTTTGAGCACATAAGCTCTATCATCTCTCTCACACACCTGCCTCAGGATTGCTTATAGGACCTTCAGGCACTTGGAACTTCCGTTTTCAAACCAAGACAAGTTTTTATAAAGGAAGTAAAGCCACATTTCTCACAAACTCTAGGAGGTTTTTTGTTTGCTCTCTGAGTGTACTTATAGTGTGTACTACAACCATTACATTCCCAAACCCAAGTCCTATAAACATGTTTCATACCGGTATGAGTTAGTGACATTTTACGTCTTGCTGCATCGTGTTTTTTCGGAAATCTTAATTGATAATACCTTATACCCTCAACACGCGTCATTAATGCAAGATTGGTTATATTATCATTAAGATTGTCTCCGTCGAGATGAATAACGCATTGTCCAGCTGGTATACCTCCGTATTCTCTTTCCCACATATACCTAGCATATATCATCCAGTTGCTCATAGTTCTAAGCCCTGGTACATCTCTAACTTTTATCATTCTCAGCTGAGTACCAAGTTTTTTCTTTACAACAACTGTACCTATTGGACGCCACGTTCTAGCAGCAGCACCTCTCATATGACCTTTCCGAAAAGTCAGAGTACTCTTATCTGGACCTATATAAGGATGACCCTTCTTGAACTGTCCACTGTGTGGCTTAACCCCTAACAATTCTATGCCCCCTGCACCACTTAGCCTTAAACCAATCCCACGTAAATTGATGAACACGACCGTCTCTGAAAGGCTTACTAGAAATAATGTTTACGTAAACTCTCATAATTAAAGGTATAATACGAACTGTTACGTTACCAGTAGATGCTACCTTAACTTCGAGATTCTTAACAAGTTTTGGAGTACTACTATAACCAGTAAAACGTAAGCCTTTAGAGCTTAAATCTATTAGACTGCTAACCTGCTCTATATACTGTTTAACACTACTTCTAGTAAGTGTACTACTATCACAATCAGAGCAGTCAAAGCAAACTTCTACGGCAAAATTACCAACAAGCCACGGCTCACCCTCAAGGTTCTTAGACATTCTAAACAACATATCAGCATCTGTTATTAGTTGACGGTCAGCATAAGTTGTTTGCTTTACCTTTTTCATGAGCCATTCTCCTTAAAGCTTTGACAAAGGTGCTTAGTATATTTAGGACCTGAACACTTACCATGAGAGACACAAGAAAAGCAACTATTATCAGGAATACTATTACAAGCAGACAGCCTACCTCTTTTGAGAGTAGTATACTCATACTTACTTGAGCCAAAAAAGTCAGCTATAAACCTAACACCCTCAAACACTTTGAAATTCTTGCAAGTAAACAGGTTAACGTAGCACTCTTCCGGTAGGTCTAAAGTATGAATCACAATATTAGAAGTTGTTATAAACTGTACTGCTGATGTACCTATTAGGTGAGGCTGGTCGTAAGGTATCTCTTCTTCTGGCACACCATACCAGTCCCAAAAATGTAAATCTTCAGGAGTCATATCCACTGCCTCACATAATTCATTAAAAAATGTTGTCAAGTCTTTTCTATTAAATTTTGAGACAGTACAGTCATACAAATCCATCACTAGCTCTATACCATACATAATACTACTCCATAAGTTTCGCTATCATTTGTTTAGTCTTTCTAATAGTTCTACAAGCACGTCACCATGACATGCTTTAGGAGCACAAAAACAACCCAGTCTCTTACCCCTAAGCTCCTCCAGCTGACTAAGCAGCTTTGGGTTATCAAGAAGGAATTTCCTATATAATTCTATACACTTCTTTCTACCATGTTTAGATACAGGATAGTCATTTCCCCACTTAGACGGTCTCCCTATAAAAACATCGTAGCTGTCTGTGTTAACATTAACTACTCTTGTTTTTCTTCTTAGCTTTCTTTTTCTTTTTACTGTTTTTCTCACCTGTTCTAAACCTATCTTTTCTCTTAACATACTTAAATAACCTACCGCAAGGAGCATTATAGTATTGAAACAAACCAGTGTCTTCTATCATTGCTGCCATCTCAGCATTAAGACGGTAGTCTAGAGCTCTACCTCCTTGTGACTTTCTTTTACGAACATCCAACACTCGATGGACAGAGAAATCTTCTAACAACGTTCTTATAGAGCGATGAGCGAAAGAAGTGGCTTCAATCATATCCATAACCCTAAACCACTGACTTCCTCCACTACCGTTCATTTCTACGTGCCTCTTCCAGATTGTATTAAGGAAGAATGATACCATGCCAGTGAGACAACCTAAGCACAGGTAGATTGCTCTACTAGTATGCTCATAATCCACTATCTTAGCACCTTTAATAGCTGCGTTACACACTGCCATTTGCGTCATCTGAGTAACCAAACGTGCTCCTGCTTCTGGTTGTGGTAGTGTAGTTATTCTAGTACCAGTAACATCTCTGTTTATGTGAGTACGCACTAATGCTACAAAATCAGCAGCATCTAACATGAGTTCAAGCATGTTATCTGGAATAGGTATATCAGTAAAGTTTATATCAGGAAAAGACCTTAGATACCTATGTACTTTCCTCTCCAACACATCAAATCTGGCTTTGAAGTTTGATTTTTGGTTTTCAGCTGCTTTCCTAGATATACCTTTTCTATCAGGTGTTTGCATTCGGTAGTTTACAAACCTTTCTCCTAAAGCCTGTAGATACTGAAAATACCTATCTATAATAGGGGTAGAAGCAACAAGAATGTTGAAGTCTGCTTCATGTGTAGTAGTCTCTTTAGTATTACCGTAGTTTTTAGAAAATTTACCGTCATAAGACTTCCTAAGAATAGACATTATCTCAGAGCGTTCTTTCTGGCTCATCTCTAAAATAGTACTTTCATCACTAATTACTAGTACTTTACCGTCAAACTGGGGTAGCTTAGAAGCATCTTCACCAAGTCCTCTATATCCTGACACAAAACTCTTAGGACTCATAGTATCAATAACGTATGATTGCTCATAACCCTCAACTAACTTAAGGTGTTGAGATTTACCACAACTAGGAGGTGCTACCAGTCTAATCCAAGTGCGGTTCTGGTCTAACCATTGAAGAGAGATATAAGGCATGAGAATCATCTCCCCTAACCATCTGTCAACTTCGCAACCATAGTAGAATAGCTCGTCAAGACCTCGCATTATAGCAAGGTACCTGCCTCGCACTGTTTTTCTATGTTTCTTGTAATCTGCCATAACACCTCTCAGAAAGAGTACCTCCCACCTAGGCTTCCAATCCCAGGCAGGAGGTACCAACGCAGGACAGTGACTCTCTCGAGTTACTCTTCGAACCATTCACTGATAACTGCTTTTCTGAGCTTAGTAATGCTCAAGGTCTTTGCCTTCTTAACTGCTTTCTTGAGGTCGTCATCCTCAGCAATCACTCCCAGCAAGTCCTTCTTGTTCATCCCTTCGATGTCTTCCTCAGTGTAGTCTTCACCCTCTTCATCTTCCTCATCTTCCTCTTCATCATCTTCTTCCGCCTCGTCCTCGTCTTCGTCCTCTTCCTCATCTTCATCTTCGGCGTCTTCCTCTTCGTCTTCACCTTCTTCTTCATCGTCCTCTTCTTCTTCATCCTCATCGGGTGCTTCCAAGAGGTCGTTGATGTAGACGTTGGTGAATTCGTCGACGGTCTTCACCGTAACTTCACACTCAAGACCAACAGCCGCTTCAAGAGGCTCACCGATATCCTCAACATCATCGGGGATATCTAGTTCGAGGGTCTCAAACGCACCCTGCACAAAGTCAAGGCTTTCAGGACGGTCGAGGCCATCATACTTGTGGAATACCTTGCCCTCGTAATCACCGTCAAGTACCACAAACTCCCAGTTGATTTGGAGTCTGTCAGAGCTCTTAGCCTCTTCAAGAGTGGCACTCTTAATCTTACAATCATAGGTGTCGTCTGGAACTGGAAAACCACCACGACGAGGGGTAGCACCTGACCAGCCTTTTTGCATCTTCTTTAGACGCGATTTCAATGATGCTTTCTTAGCCATTTTAGGCTCCTTTCAAAAATTTTACCATTAACAGATTACAAACATTAGCTACTTACAATAGTCTTTGTCGAGCGTCTCCTTAACCAAAGCATTCAATGATTTTCTTGACTGCGGTCTTTTCAGTCTTAAACTTTATTATATCAGGAAGTAAACCTGTCCTGTCTCCAGCATCTCTTGTTTCTGTTGGTTTAGTATACAAACATCTAGAAGCTACTTTTGTTTTACCTTTCTCACGCTTATAAACATAACCCATTTGCATGATAATATCACAAGAAGCATTGAGTATCTTGTATGTGGTTTTAGGCATAGCTGGCAAGCACCTTGTTATTTTTATTCTTCGACTTACAACTTCTTTATCTGTTTCGTGAGACAGAAACATTGTTCCTGGAGGAAGCACCATAAGACGAAATACCCAGTGAGCAAACTCATCTGAGAAAGACTCCCACCCTTTACCCCACTCTTGGTCGGTTGGATGGGCAGTACCAGCTCTACCACAAGTATATTGCATACAAAACTTAGATAGATTATCCGCAGTATCTATGCACCACATAGCAACCGTTGCTACCTTCTTTGGGTGTTTTTCTGCCCACTGAACGAACTTCTTAAAAGAAACCCAGTTTCTTATTCTAGTTCTTCTCACGTTCTTTTGGATTAACCCCGGTTCAGTAGGTAACATATATACACCGTCAAACAGAGACGCAAACATAGTCTTACCTATCTTAGGCCTGCCATACACAAGTGAAGAACAATCCTGAAAACTCGCTTCTTCAAGTGTAGGCTCATCTTGAAAGTCTATCTCATCAGCCTCCATTGCATAAGCCTCTGAAGCTAAAGCATCTGGGTTAGTATTGCTACTTCTTCTTTTACTTTTGCGCTTTTTCTTTGTTTTCTTGGGCATCTTCTAAAACCATCCTTTCCTTAGCAAGGTCTCTCTGGTTTGCTTTGTCATCTGAGTACCCTTCAGGATACCTTGTCCTTAATTTCTTTTTATTCATGGCAAGTATTTCCTTAAATACCTGCGTTACACTTTTACCCTCCATGACAGCTATCTCATCTAAAAACAAGGTGTAGTACCACCACATATCTCCCAACTCTTCTTTGAGATTAACCATATCAAAAGGCCTGTTATAGTAGGTAGCAGCTTTGAGAGCTGTAACTAGCTCCCCAGACTCATCAGCTATACCAAGTATAGCATGCTGTATTCGATGGTTAACGACAACTCCTTCTGACTTCTCTGTTCTCATCATCTCCTCGTTGTGAGATTCTATCTGTTCAATCATATCATCATTTTCAATCATTTCATTATTCCTTTCCTACTTGTGTCCATAGTAAACCTATCATCAAGCTCTTCAACCTCAAGCTCATACCTAATATCTCTCATCTGATACATACCTGTGTATAATCTCCACTTATGACAATTAGAGCATAGCGGAAAATATAAGCAGGTTCCATAAGTAAAGCATTGACGGTCATTTCTAGCCCAACTGTACGGGTCTAACAAATCCTTAGTATCAAGAGAATCAACTTTAACCATCATGTCAAAAGCTTCTTGTTCTATGTCATTCTCAGTTGCTGCGACCCTGTGCTTACCGAAGCTGAAATTATCTGTAATATAGTAGTAATCAGGTCTGACTGACCAGATATCATCTTCAAGCCTTATAAGGTACTGAGGAACTGTCTCCTTTTGTTTCACTTTAATTGTTGGTTTTCTTATCACAAGATACTGACACTTACTTGGCAATCTACCTACATGAGACCTAACACCAAGAGCATAAGTATTAATTTGCTTGTCAAACCTAAGTCTTTTGAAATACTCATTAGTTAATCTAGAGGCAGTTTTTATTTCCTTAAGGGTTAACTTACCTTTAAGCATTCCATGAGCATCCCAAGTACCGTACAACACTAACCCTGAAAGACCAAGCTCAAGACCAAAACTTACTTCAGTACCTAACGCTTTGAACTCTTCCAACTTGCCTCCAAACATCTCAAGATAGCAAGCCATTAAAGTTTTACAAATCTCAAGTTGCAGGTTTATCTCCTCATCTAAAGAGTTATCTATCACATACTTACTCAATATCTTCTTGCTTCTCTTATCAAGAGTAAGTGCTATCTGTTTTTTGTTTTTACCAGCAGCAATAAGCTCGTGAGCCAAGTGAGACAACTCTCCGAACCAAAAATTTAAGTTTGGTTTTCTGGATATAAGATTAAGAATCCACCTCCAAAAGTAGTACCTCTTACAAGACTGGAAATCTTGTATCTTATGCACGTTAACACACAGCAATCTTGTACTAGGTACAATCAGGTTTTTCTTTTCAGGCTGCCATATCTCTTTGAGTTTATACATTTTATTGCTCCATCGCCAACACTTAACATTATTTCTCCAGTTTGCTTGTCACGTATAACTATACCCCAGTCATACTGCATTCTGTTACGTCTTTTCTTTTTCAACCACCCAGCAATCTTACAAGCTGAGTGCATAACATCTACAATCAACTTAGAAAAATTCGAACTCACATCTAAGAGATTCCAGTAAGTTTTTTCTTTCTTAGCAAGCATATCAAATGGAAAATATATAGATGTATACTGGTTCTCTTTATCTAACATTTCTTAATATCCCCGCTTAGTGCTGCTGTAACTATCTGAACAAACAGCTCATCCACCATGGCATCTCTAATTCTACCTTTACCTACAAACATAATAGATATTCCATGATATACTAACATCCTAGATAGCCAATAGTATACAGAGTAAGTTGTTAACCCTGTTTTCATTCTCAGCATAGTTTTAATCACATTACTTAAGTCATCTTCTATTATTATAATTTTGAAAGGAACTTTTTCAAGTTTAGCTAAGAACTTCTTAAAAGTAGGTCTATATCTACTGCTTAGATTAGTAACAAGTTCTTTAATGCTACTTTTTCTTTCAATAGCAATTATGTCTTCCCACCCTTCTAAGGTATAATCTCCTACACTGAGCCTTTTCACCTTCACCTTAAAATGAGCAGGGTCAAGCTTCAAAGGTTTTTTCTCTCTGTCATCCTGTAGAACTGTCACAGGCCAACGTACTACAGCTTGTTTTTTCTTCTTCAAATATCCCACAATAAACCCTTAAAAACAGTTAACGAGAATCATGCCTAAGCAACAATAATATAAGGCTTCTTATCTTCCCAGCTTCTTGTAGACTTCTTAACATCAACCTTCAAGATAATACCTCTATCAGTAAGTTGATGAATATTTTCCATTCTAGATTTAGCTGCAAGTAAAAATCTGTCTTTAGCTGCTTTAGCTAAAGCTTTTCTCAGCTCAAATATCAACTCATCATGTATTGGCATTATTAGCCTAACTCTACTGTACCTACGTCTCAACAGCAAATCTCTGTCAATTGCAAGTATAGCAATTTTTAGTATCTGTGCACAAGAACCTTGAACTAAAGCATTGGTAGCTTTGTAGGCTTCTCTTGGGTCTATGTTATAACGTCTACCAAATATATCAGCTACATATCCGTAGTCTATGAGTTGTCGCTTATTCTCCTCTACGAACTCAACAATCCTTGGATAAGTATCTAAATAAGCATTTCTAAGACTATAAGACTCGGCTTCTGACTTCTTAATTTTCTTAGCTAAAGCTCTGAAACCCATACCATAGATGATACCGAAGTTTACAGCTTTCATGTCTTGTCGTTTTTCTTTGTCTATATCCTTACTCACTCTACTAGACACGTAAGCTTCTTTACCAAGAACATCAATGGCAGTTTGAGCATGAATGTCTCCCCCACTCATAAGAGTTTTGAGCATGTTTTTCTCGCCAGAGAGTATAGCAAACAACCACATTTCCATTTGAGAGTAGTCTAAGAAGTAATTTTCACAACCAGGAACGCAAATAAAGCATTTTCTTACAGGACTATACTTAGCATAACCACTATCAGGTCTCGGAATTGTATGAAGACTTGGACCACTTGAAGACATTCTACCGGTTATAGTGTCTGTTGGATTGATGTTAGTATAAACACGTCCGTTGTTATTATTCGCTTGAACAGATAATGGCGTTAGATATGTATTGATTACTTTAGATTGAGAGCGGAAATTTAAGACGGTTTTAATGAACTCAATTGCTTTACTTTTTTTCTTAAGCTTAGTAATAGCTTTTTCAAGAACGTCTTTCTGAGAAGATACCTTGCCTTCTAGCATTAGCAACTTCTCAGGAACTTTCAAATATCGTAATTCCTTAATAACTTGTGCTGGACTTGCAGGATTGAAGGAGTGGCCAGCTATTTCATTAAGCTTATTAGATAGCTTTATCGTATACCGTTGAACTTTACCTTTCTCATATCTTGCTCTACACCTATCAAATTGCATGCCTCCACTTTCAACCTTTTCTATAACTCGTATGATAGACCGTTCTCTTTTGTAAACTACCTTGTGTTCTCTCATCATGTGTGGCATAAGTATGACATTGAGTATCCATGTAACAAACACATCTTTCATAGCATACACAGAAACAATTTCATCAGGTAAAAAGGAGTAGTTTACATATCCTGGAGGATAACCTGCTCTGGTGTGTGAACTCCTAAGATTTCTCAATGTAGCTTTTAGTTCCTCCTCATATCCATACATTTCAGGAGCTACCACTCCTGTAAGAGTACTGAGGTCTACCCTCCTCCTTCTATTCCAGTGGATTCTGGCAGCAGTTAAAGTGCAGTTAACTTCAGGCTGCACATGTACACCTATGAGTTTCAAGGCTCTCAAATCATACTTAGCATTATGAGCAACCTTTGGACCATCAAAAGACAAGAGAGAGCAGCAATCTTCAAACAATTTTGTTCCGGTTCGACCCCAGAATAATGCTAAGGATTCCTTATACCGAACCGCAATTGAAACACCAAAAACTCGCACATCTCTTACAACAATATCCGTTTTGTCGGACACATGCAATGTTGATGGCATCCCGAACTTAATACTGGTTGTTTCAGTGTCAAAACCGAGAGCTCCGTAGACTGAGTCCTTGCCTCGACCCTTCCACCACTGGAAGATTTCGCGCTGTCTCTCTCCTGCTTTAGTGAATTTCAAAGCAGAGTCATAAAGACTACTAACCTTGAGATTCGGTATCACCATCGCTATCCTTAGCCTCTTCGCTATCAGCCTCATCCTTGGACTCATCCGTGGCAGGTGATGAACTCTTGCCTTCGACGCCGTCATCAGTAGCATTATCTGCGTTTTCTTCTTTTGCTGCTGACTCCTCAGATTCTTCTTCTGGTTTAGCCGTAGGTTCAGCTCCCTTCTTTGCGTCTTCGTTCTGCTCGTCGTCAGTTGTTCCACTTTCCTCATCATCCTTAACTTCTTCGGTATCAGCCTCATCTACAGCTGCACCATGGTCCTTGTTTGACATCTCTAACTCCTTTCTTATTTTCTTATATAAAGCTTCACAACGATGGCAGTACACACCGCAATCGTCTAATCCACAATTATTATAATGCTCTTGAAAAGGAGGTATCATTGAAACAGGAATAATAACCTCCTGCTCAGCCTTCTCCTGTTCTTCTTGCCAGTTATCTTGGTGTAACGTAGCTTGTAACTGACCCCACAATTCAAGCAGGTTACCGTCAAAATCACCATCAATATAAGCTTTACCTATTTTGGCTATATAGTTAGCCTTGTGCGTTCTTCCTGTAATTTTATAACGATTTACTCCAGTATGCTTTTTGTACTCTTCTATCCATTGAGGGAGTATGAAACGCGCTTGTAACCATGACCAAGGAGTTTTCTGCCTACTAGCAATACAGCATGTTTCCATAGGATTCCAGTGAGTAGCTTCAACTGCTTGTGATAGGTAGCATGCTTGTCTATACAAGCCTTCACACTCAACCCCATCTATACTACAAAACTCATTAACTAACAGTTCAAACGGTACAAGGTTGTTTCCAAGACTAAGAAAATGAAAATCTCTGTTACGCCACAATGCGGGACATATCTTCTTTACAAGTGGCCAATGCTCAGCAATCCACTTTACCTGTGGTAAGGAGTGCACATTCATAATAGTACTGATAGATATTTGGGGGTTATTAAGATACTCTCTATTATTATGAAATAGCTCAACAAGTAAGGGTGAAGCAAGTATCCAATAGTCTACTAAAGGACCCCAAGTCTTAACATACTCAACAATCTCTTTAGACACATCAGGATTTCTGAAAGAATTAGATGACAACCAGCTATGTTTCTTATGGGGCAACACTGAGTTAAAGGCAAGATTTATCTTAATACCAAACTGCTCTCTTAAGAGACTAAGTCTGTTTGCAAACATATCAGGTTCGACCATAGTCTCTCGGCCATATTTTCTAGTACTGCCAAAAGGATTAGCCTCACCAGGAGAACCATACACATCGGTTATCTTATGCTTAGTCTCACCACCTTTATAGATAGCAGCCAAGTGAGTTACAACCGACAGGTGCTCTGCAGAAAAATCACATCCCATGTTTAGATTGGCCACGTCACTGTCCTCTCAACTTTAGTTCGTTATCTGGTCGTCCGTTTTTTCTGCTGCCTTTGCCGAGACAACAGCTATTGAAAATACTTCTGCTAAAACCTCTCCCTTACCTATTTCAGCTTGCTGGATACCTACATTAGTAATGTGGAATATTAGCTCGGTTTTTTCTCCAGGTAAAATCTCATGCTCAACGATGATAAGATTGTTTCCCTTCGCCGTTTCTGATGCTCTAATAATGAGCAACTCATCCTTCCTCGCCTGAATCATCTTTCCAGTCTGTAAGACCTTACTCTCACCATTAGGCATGATAAGGTCGTTGAGAGTAGTAATGTTGAGAACAGCCATATTGGAGTTATCATCAATTGTGTTTACTACACCCATCAAACGAGTAATACTTGAAACGAAGTCTTTAACACCTGAAATTTTCATGCGTTTTGCCTTTCTTCTTTCTTGGGTTTTCTACCAGCAGCTTGCATAGGAATATCGATTCCTTCAGCTCTTAATATATTTTTCCAAGTAATTACACTCTTAGCATTAGCCTTACTGTCAGGAAACTCTGTTAAAATCTTACTCAACGCAACCTCGTTCGAGACGTTCTTGTCCTTGACATAGAGCTCTCTTAACAAAGATATAACAGTGCTCATGACGAACCTTTCGCAACACCAAAAATATAATCAATTGCGTGCATTATATCATCAGAATTTTTTCTGGTATACAAAAAAGTTTTATTTTTTCGCAAATTGAAAACAAATTAAAGAGTCTTGGTAAGAGTTAGAGCAAAACTCCCAAAGTTAACAGGCCCTTGGCAATCAATCTGTGCTATAGGAATAACAGCTCCTTCAGAACAAAAGTCTGTCTCCGTAGTTGTGTTATTAACATACAAATCTATAGGGTCATCGCTGTCAGCAACTTCTACGCAACCAGTACCAATGAATATTGTGATATTGCTTCTGTAAGTATATATCTCTCCTACAGCAGTATCGTCTTTAATCTGTAGATGTCCACCATTAAAACACTTTATGATATCCCAGTAAGATGTGTAAGTAGCGTCGTTCATATCACTACTGATACTAAGACATCCAGAAGAAGAGTCGTGAACCAATAGAGGTATGTTTATAGAAGTAGTTACATCATCAGCTGCACACTTAATAAATGCTTTTCCATTACTTCTAAAGTATACCCCACCGCTATCAGCAATACTAATATATAGCTCGCTTATAGTGTTCTCAGAATCTATTCCTATATCTCCTGTATATTCAAGTTCTATAAACAAGTTAGCCAACTCAAGTTCACCAGTGAACATGCGTCCTATATCATCAATACAGTTCCAATGACTCCCTTCTACATGTCTTGAATACCTACCGTCAACTTCTCCAGCAGAAGCATCAAACACCACAGTATCACCTATAGCAGGAATCGCAACTGGCACACCATCTTTGTCCTGCCAATTACTTCCTTTAAGAGTTTCTGTTCCTACAAAAGTCTCAACCACATAAGTAGCTTCAATGTCAAAAGTATCCGCGCTATCAACATTGACAATCCTGAACGCACCATCATAGTTCGTTGAATTCTTTATAACAACATAATCTCTCTCTATGAAAGAGTGCGCAGTTGAAGGTACCCTAACACGATTAGGGGTACCACCTAAGTCTACTGCTGCAGCATTATCTAAAGTTTTTGAGACAAGGGCATCAGCCCAAGAACCTTCGGCACCTGCCATACCACCTTTCCAGTATTTAGTCGACATCATATACCCCTTAAGTTTAAGTTACCATTTACCTTCTAAACAACGAGTAGTTTCCCAAGGAATCTTCTTTTCCATATTACACCCGCATTTCAAACAACGTTCTTTATCCTTTACAAAAAACTCGCAGGCCTCGCAAATCGCTTCTATTCTTGCAATTTCTGCTTCTGTCCGTTTCGGATTTCCTGCTATACCTTGTTTAACAACTGCTTTTGCAAGACTACTAGCCATTGTTATGATTGAAGGATATCCTTGAATCCGACAACCCCATTTACCGCACCACTTTATTCTTGCGCTGGCCCACTTGCATTTTTTGCATTTGGCAATTTGCGCCTTTGTGAATTCTGGTTTTGTTATGCAAGATACCATCAGTCAGTACACAAATTATAATTGCCTTCACTAGTGGAAGGTATTGAAACAAAGCAAGTACCTGAGTTTTTGATTAAAAGATTTTCATTCCAAGAGCCAGCCGTATTATTAGAAGTATATATGCCGGTAGGCATACAAAATTGACCCAACTCATCTACTGCTATTATTGATTCGTGCCTAAAAGCATATGGGGCAAAACCACCAGTATAAACATATTGAAGATCTATTACCAAAGTGAAATTGCCTCCTCCTATATTGACAAGAGTTAAATTCACATCATTATTAGCTGAATTTAGTAAATTTATATTGCTAAAACCGCCAGTACAATTAGACGACGAAGAGTAATTGTGGGCTAATAAAGTAACATCTGTAGTATAAAGTTTAACATAGGAACAAACTAATAATGGAGATCGCGAAGATAAGGTAAATTCCCTATTTAGCTTTACGGCGAGCGTACCGAATACATCCCAGCTTCTTCCGCCGTCTATATCGCGACATCCCGGCACAACGTCTTGTATACCTGTAAATGTAATTTTAATAAAAAATGGCTGTATTCCACTTATCTCGCATAAGTTACAAGGACAATTTAAATAAGATTCCCAACAACAACTGTCTGGCACGCTTACCTCAAATTTATTCGTTGCCCAGTCAACACAACCATAATAAATATCGTCACAAGTAGCAGTGTTAATAGTAACCGCTACCTGTCCAGCATGTATACCTGTCCAGTCTACACAAGCTGTATACTGGCAATTAGGGTCCTGGTCAAAAGTCACAACTCCACCAGGCCAAGTAACACAGCCATATATAGTTTCATTTGCCATTACGCACACTGGTCCAAATCAGAAGATATTACGTTACCACCAGAGATAGAAATTCCATCACCACCGGTATAAACAGCACCAGAAGCACATGCTTTCATAACATATAAATCATTACCATCAACTTTCACAACAAAATGCGTTCCTGATGCATGAGCCGCCATTCCAAAACTATCCTCAACACTACCTACCAGTTCACCAGCATTAACAGTACCACTTTTTGTAACAACATGCAACCCGTCAAAATGTATAGCTCCATTATCACCTGACGGGATAGCCTCTTGGCAAATAACTACTTCTGGCAGATTAGCACCATCAGGTCGCGTTATTTCCCACAGTCTGTTAGTAGTATCATACCCAGAAATTCTTACAGCAGACTTCGCCGGTATCTCTGCTCCATAAACATTCTTAGCTAACCCTACATTACTCCCTCTCTCAACATAAGGCCCAAACATACTATTAACGCTTATATCACCATCAGAAACTTTTTGAGAATCATCTCCTCCAATCGAAATACTCTGCTGTATTTGAGTCTTACGCTCCGACTTCCTTGAGAAATCAAACTCTATTTTCCTTTCGTTTAGCCGCTCTTTGAATTTAGGCAGAGAAGGTCTTGGAACTTCTATAGCCACTTGTATTTCCGTCTCAGCACCGTTCTCGTCAACACGCCATACAACACTTTGAAATTCTCCCCAAGCGCCTTCAGGATATATACCAGCGTATAACAATATCTTGGGGTAGCTCTGAAGATAAAACTCATACAATTGATTAAGAGCGCTGTTAGCATAAGTATCCAACTCAGCAGTATTGAGCTCTCTTAGTATTTCTGTGCCATCGTCAAACTTACTGTAACTAACCAGGTTACTATCAACCTTAACAGCAGGTAAGGTCGTCCCTGCTATATCTCTACTCCAAGTCCTAAAATCATAAGCAGTATTATCTTTTCTTTCATAAGCAGCAACTAAATCCAAGTCTGCCACTGTCAGTCCTCCACTCACAGCGCCATCAGCATCAGACTTATAAACAGGCTTGTTGAACTTAACTATACCAAGTTTCTTATCTACTTGATACCCTTCAGATAGTCTAACTTTTGAGTGCGTCTTAAAAGTTGTACCATCCCAAGTAGTTTTAGCACCTAAAATGTATGGCTTATCGTGCTTTTCTGTACCATTGATGGTAACTTTCTCGGATATTTCATTCAATAACGGTAATGTTTTATCAACATCATAAGAACCCCAATCTACAGAGTACCATTTGAAGACACATTTCTCAGCCAACTCCCTCTGCTGCTGAGTGGCTAGGTTGGTATAACAAGCAATAAGCTCTTCGCCCCAATCACTTGGCGCAAAAGACAGATTATCTATAGGTTTTACAGTACCATCAGTATCTTCACCAACAGCAACCAATGTAATGAATTTTCTCTGGCATACCACCCTATTACCTGCAAGAATTATCCCAGAAGGTCTTATTGCCTTGCTCAACCCATCAACTCTTTTAGAACCAAAACCTGTAGGCACATGTCTTCTTGAATTATAAGACCTTATCATTATAGGATTTGAACCTATAGCAGAGATACCTACGACCAAGCCGTATTTTTCACAGAGGTCGTTAAGAGCAACCCCAGGATTATCAAACTCCCATTTAACCTCTGGATATACTTCTGGAATGTTTTTAAGATTATAGTACCTCTCATCCAATGCTTGTAAACACATTACCAACAGCTCTGCTAAAGTCTTCTCTTCATTAGGTACTCCATCAGCACTTCTCTTATTATAGGTACCTACGATATAACCCCATTTCCACAGGTACCTCCTATCATATAGTGTAGCAGTTAGCCTATTACCATTAACAGCATCATACTCAATTCTAGGATTATCAGCATATATATTTGTGAGTCTAACCCTACGCAACCCATCAAAAAGGTTTAAAACGCCAATCCTAGGAATGTTTGCTGAGGTGTTATCGAATACAGCAGTCCCTGACCCAGGAGAGTTCCCTAACCCCATAGAAAATTCTACAGTACAACCCCAACCACCATAAAAAGCTCTAATTCTCTGCGTTTCTACCATACTGGACTCGAAGAAAACTCAAAAGTATATGTATAAGCTAACCCATAAATTGCTCTATTCCCGCTTATATTTTGCTCAGGACTTATCTTAGTAAGCTGTTTGTACTTCAAGAAAGAAGCTGACCAGTGAGGAGCTGGTGCTGAAGGGTATTGTTGTAGCCTTTTTATTACTCCAGTTTGAATAGCTCTAGCTACTGTATAAGAAGTAAACTGCTTTATCGGACGACCCCCAAGAACCCTCTTAAACACAAAGTCAGGGATTGAAGACTGTATCGACAGATTCTCTTGTAAGAAAATTATATCAGAGTTCCTCTTATAGACATACTCTAAACTAAAGAGAGTTCTATTAGCATATTTCTTTCTTGTAATCGTATTATTAAGAATTACAACACCTCCAGGCATGAGTATATTTATTGCTGCAATGCAAGAGCCTTCAGTACCCTCAAACCATCCAGAAGCTCTATATCTCCTAACACCTTGAGAGTCAACCCGTTCCTCAACACTTATATCTGCATTAGTTACACCTGGAGTATAAGCTAACCAATACTTTTGATGTAAAACTGTAAAATTACAAATAGTGTTATCTTTGTTAGATGAGTATGAATCAGTTAGTAAGTTAGCTCCAGACCAAGTGGACCAACTCTGATTTGATTTAAGAGTGTTATACTTAGCTACGGAACTTTTCCCTTTTATATCCTTAAGAGTACCACTTATTGTCCTTGCTTGTATACCGCTTTGATTTGTAGAGTAAACAATAGTATAAGTATATTCACCAAGAGAGTCTACTACAGAAGTATGGTCTAGTCCTTCAATAACTATTTTATACTCCCTCTTCGTAGCCCATTCAGGACCCTTACCTTCTGGAAACTCAAACGACGTTATTTTTAATCCGCCATCAGTAGGTAAAGTTTCAAGCGGGGTAACGTCATCTAGTATCTGAGCTGACTGTAAAGTACCAACATCATAAGCAACATGTAAGGCAGCAACCTGTGTTTGTATACTAGTAGCACCTGCTACCAATACTCCTGAGATAGTCCATATATGCTTAAACTCAAACACCTCATTAACATCATCTGGGTGCACAGGCTCAACCCTTATTGACACTGTTGGATGAGGTATATGAGTGTAAAAATCGGTACCATTATGGGTTTTAAGAATAAGAGCCATTAACCTGCCAGCCTTTCAATGTTTCTGTCAACAGTCCTTTGATTCTCTATTTTACTAACCTTCAAAAGTTCTTTAGCTTCTTCCGTAAAGTCTATCTCAACAGTTGTTTTAGTCTCTTTCAAGAAACCCGCTTCAATACCTAACACACCCTCAGCATACTCTCCGAACAGCTGAGAAAACTGTTCTTTAAGAATGCTCTGTTTTGTTATCAACTTCTTCTCCATCTCAGACAAACCACCTATATCAGCCTCTGTCATAGAAGATATTTTACCGAGTAGAAATTTAGTCTGCTCTTGCTCTAACCTACTAGCAAGAGCATACTGCTTGGCCATAGCTTGTGTCAACTTAAAGGACTCTTCAGTAGCAACATTACTGCGTTCTCTATTTCTGGTTACCCCCTCTAAAAGTCCTTGCTGCTCTCTCAAAGCATCGTTAACACCTTTCAAATTATCTGCTAAGGTTTTGTAAAGATTATCTTCAGAAGCGCCTTTCCAAGCCGTAGTTATATCATCTACAGCTTTGTCCATCCATTCCATCATCTTCATGGAGTCTTCTAGAGTTTGTTCTCCTAACTCAGCACTCTCTATTCTTGTCTCTCTCAAAGCATCTCTAAGCTCTCTCATACCCTCTGACCAAGTCATACTGGTTGTAGCTATCTGGTCTAAGATAATCATTGTGGACATTAACTCAGTTAAAAGAATTGATATTTGTCCTAAGCCTTTGGAGGCTACCCCTGTCATCCAACCAACTGACTTACCTATAAACTGTATTAACCTTGCAACAGTGATTAGCCATCCAAGGACAGTGTCGTCTTTCATTAAAACAACCATATTTTTAAGCTTACCGAGAAAGTTTTCCATAGAATTAGCAGCCATATCTGATAGTAACGGATTCCATCTATCAAACCAACCATATACCTGTGCTACTGCATCACCTAGTACCTTAAACAAACCAGCTTGTTGTACTCCTTTAGCAATGACAGCTCCCATAGATTTTTTCATATCGTCATATTGCTCTTTCAACACGTTAACTTTACCAGCATAAGTATCAGTAACTCCAGCAGCCAATCCCTTATACACAGCAAGCTCTTTAAGAGCCGCAGTATATTTTTGTTCTTGTGTCAGACTTTGGTCAAGGATGATACCATATCTTGCTAGTGTACCAGTATATCCTACACTAGCCTTACCTACAAGGTCAAATGCGGTACGTAAATCAATGTCTTTAGCTCTAGCAAAGTCCATTACTAGACCTGTGACTCTTTTTATCTCCTCACCCTCTAGTCCAAACGATGCAAGTAATGCCATACCTTCTTCTATAAGTTCATTAGCTACCCCAGTAACATTTTGCAGAACTTCAGCATAGTTATGTAAATCCTCAGTAATCTCTTTTGTGTAGTTACCGTATCCAGCAAGTGATTCAGCTAATCTCCTTGTAGCAGTCTCTTGCTTCTTAAATAACTCAGTCAATGAACCAACAAAAGCACTAAACCTTTGAACCGCTCTATAAGCAAAGGTAGCAATGATGATAGTTTTCAAACTCACCATACTACCCATTAAACCAGCAACAGACGTCCTTGAAGCCTTAACTGCTTGGCCGAATTTAGTACCCATTTTTTGAGCTTCAGCACCTGTTTTTCTCACCTCTTTACCTAAGTTACGAGCTGTCGTAACAGAGGTATTACGCATTCTGAGGGTCATTGCTAAAACGTTTTCAGCCATGCTATACCCTTTTTAAACCAATACCAACTAACTTAGCTTGAAAAGTGCGTTCATCAATTGTGCCTTGAGTTCTAAAAAGCTCAGCTAATAAGATGAAATTATCCATAGTTTTAGGGTCCTGATAATCTATGCCTCCAGCTCTAGGAAGCACATTAAAATGATAAGCAACAAGGAAAGACTTAAACAAGAACATATTAATAGTGTTAAAGCCTTCCCACGCTTTACCTGTTTCACTATCATACTTCCCACACGTCGAACAAACAACAGGTATATTTTTGGGTCTTTCAATCGGTTCACCGTCTTGACCTTTTATTACACCATTCTCATCATGAATGAACTTCTTACAATAAGAACAAGGTCGATAGAAAAGGGTGGGAGCTTGAATATAAAGCCTAGCCCCCTTTACTAGTTTTTTAAGGAATCCAGTTCTCTCGCATCTTGTTCTAACGTACTGGAGTCTCCTCTAATCAGATTACCAACTCTTGTTAAGAGCTTGGGAGACATTTTTCTCAATTCTTCTGGGTTATGTGGGTCAACCGCAGAACCGTCTGGCTTCTTAACGTCCCACTCAACAAGGTGCTTTGACATCATCTCTGTGTTTGCCGCCATCGCACCTTCAATACCTCTCAACTTCATAACTGAATCTGCCAGTTGAGAAGACTGAAAAATGTTTAATGGCTTATACTTCAAGTTAACATCTGGGAAGCCATTACCGAAAGCAATTTTTGCTGACACCACATACTCGTCGCCAAAATAAAATTCTTTCTTCTCAGGTTGGGTTTTCTTGTCGCTCATTACAAATCTACCTTTCTCTTTAAGACGGAGTTACAGAGATGCAATCTGCATCTGTAGCATCCATCACACCATGGAAGTTAAGGGTTAACCAGACATTTTCTGGCCCACTAATTGCTGGTAAATCACCTTCAAGCTTTACAACAAACGCAAAAGCCAAAGTATTTGAATTTGCGTCTGTGTAGGTCATAGTAAATTTAACCTTGTTAGCACCAATCATCTCAGCCCAGAACCCCGCAGTAGTGGAGTTATAAGGTACTTCCATATTACCTGAAAGCTCAAATACACCAACAGGTATTACAGACCTATTAACACTATTACAAAAGGCTTCGGTATCTAGATTGTTGTTTAGAGTAAACTCAATAGACCTTACTGGTTCTGGAGTACCTGCACCTAGCCAAGCTTCCGAACTTGACAGCGCTAATCCACCATGCATGTAAGGAGTTTCGCTAGCCATCTTAACAAAGTTGGAGGTAGTCAAATCTCCTGGATTTCTTTCTCCACTGCTAGCTACTACTACCATATCAAGCTCTAGTGGTCCATTTTGAGTACTCTTAAAGGTAGCTGTATTTACTTTAGAACCTACAAGAACTACCTCTATCTGACCAGACTTCTTACACTCAACGGTAAATTTTGGCAAATCAGTACCATCAACATCTGGAGTATAAACACCAGTTGTTAATTTACCAAGGATTATTTTTAGAAGCTCATCTATATGAGCATGCCTTGGTCTACACACAAGATTACCTCCACCATCGTTATGACTAACAAACTCAAAATCTCCATGAGACTGTCGGTCATTGGCTAATGCAGGTAGTCTTAGGGATACAGGCTTGTAATTCAAGCTTTCACTTACCGTATCCAAGAACTCATCAGAAATATCACCACCAGTAATGGACTCACGAGTTCCTGGAGAACTTTCAAGCTTAAAAGCAACCGAGGTATTTACGCCTAACAACGGATTTCCCATAATAAAGCTCCTTTTTATACGTTCAAGTTATTATTATATTTTACCGAGATTCCCACACAAAGAATACGACGTTTATGCCACTACTGAAGATAAGTATCTTGTTGTCTATCAAACGTTCTGGTTCTATTTCTCCCGTCTCCACTACAGTATTGAAATGCCCTGATACATCAGAAAAAGCCAAAGGATAAGTATTATCCTCGTTCTTTGAAAATGAGTGCCTTACCTGCTTCTCAAAAAATAATATTTGTTGGAGTACCTCAGAATCATCGCTATTCTTAACAGCGAAAGAAATGGAAACAGGATATTGAATCTCAAACTGCCCTGCAGACAGGTTTTCACTTGAGATTATCCTCCTCGGTGTCACTATGCAAGAAGGACAAGCCCAGTTCTCTTGTTCTCTTACTCTAACACTTACCTCCTTAAACAACTTTAACCCGTGTATTCTTTCAACCGTTTCCAAGAGTAACTTGTTAAAGGCAGTATTACTATCTGGTTTCATTATATCTTTTCTTGTGCGTTTCAAATCAAACAAGAGGATATCTCCCTAGTTTTTCTGTTCGTTTAGCAAGTTCAATAGCTATCGTCTCAAGCTCCAGTACATCTGGCCTACCAAACCCTATAAAGGGTCTTGGAGGAATTACTATCTTTTTAAACCTAAAAGGAAAACCTTTCTTATTAAACAAGTTAGCCCACATCCAGTAAGACTGTTTGGGTGTTACTCTTATAATAGCTCCTTTCTGATGTACCTTTGCATACGGTACAGAGGTTGAAATCTTCCAAGAATCCACATAAACAGAGCTTACGAAACTATACATTAAGACGTTTTTTCTTTTTAGTATTCCTCTAAAGCCCTGTTTTTGTTTCACAGTGATAAAGCTAAGCTTTTTCCATCTCCTCCTATCAGGACCTCTTTCAACCATAAACCTTCTTTCAATCTCCTCATTCATGTACTCTAAGCTTTTAGCAAGAAACGTCTTGGTTAAGCCATGTCCAAGAGCGTGTTCCCACTTAGCTAAATCAAAGTTCAGCTCAGTCTTATAGCTGACATCCGAATTTTCAAAGCTATTCATAATCATTTTCAAACCTTTAGGAAGACTTGGCCGACATCCTATCGACCAAGCCTTCACCGACGACAAGCAACCATTGTCCTAAGAGTACGATATTCCTAAGCTTTCATTTATAGCCTCTAGGTCCATTCCGCTTGCTACAGCTTTACCACTTTTTGAAAGAAGCACACCATCATTACTTACAATAGGAATTTCTACGGGTTCTTTTCTTCGGTCAAAAACAGTAGTCCAATCAGTCTCTTCTGCTAGCTTACCTCCCCACCCACTGTCTTTACAGTAGAAATACATAGCTATATCAAGTTGGTACTCTTCACCTCTTGCCCAAGTAGAAATTTGAACTGTAGTTAAAGCTCTTGTAAGGAGAGCACCCTCAATAATATCGTAAGCACTTTCAAGTCTTCTCTGAGCAACGTCTTTGTCTATCTCAGTCAAGGTCATCTCATGGTCTGCAGCTACTTTCTTTATCTTTCTAATAAAGACTTCCAACGTAGTAAAATGAATTGTTGTTGTCCTAGCCATCGTATCTCCTAAGTTTTATGATGAGCTTTCCATAAACTAACTATTAAAACTTTATTCGAACCTGAAGTAATTGAAATTATAGCATAGTACTCTTTCTCAGCAACTAATTTTGCAGTGTATGGTAACACTCCTTGATAATTTCCATTACTAGAAGTAACATAAGATAATGTTACACTAGCAGTACCAGAGACTGATGGATACACTTTTTCATCTCCTGTAAAGGTCTCTGCTACGTAAGTTGCAGTTACCACTATCTTATTGGCTGAAGAAGTAGCATCTACTGTATATTCTTCGTTATAGTTTTCTGTGCCATCTACTCTTATAGAGACTCCAGTAACTAAGCCATGTCCTATTACAGGTAATCCTACTTTGCCTCCACTTTCATCAACTACGGCTTCTGCATTTACATTTAGTATTTCTTCTTCAGCACATATCATTAGCTTCACAACAGCATCACTGATATATGCATCTGTTATTGCGTTTTGTACTCCTTCAACAGTTACTAAATTATCAGACGAAGCGTATAGTACTTCTGTGTTATCCGCCATGGTTAATTACTCCTGAAACATCAACTCTAGGCCTTATAGTAACTTTAGAAACTCTTAACAATGGAACGTTAACAACCATTTCAGTTCTTATCCTTATTTCCACAGTATAAGTGTGAAGCAACAAACATCCTATAATATATTTAGCAATTTTAATCATTTTTAACTCTGAGCATTTTCAACATAGAACTAACTACAACACGAGCAAAAGTAACAAAACTTATCAATGATGGCTTAAACCACCAGTACCTAGGAAAATAGTTATTCATAAAATAACCGTCTGGAAAATATCTACTAGTATCAAACATTACGAGCCATCCAATGTTATTACTGTTCTATTACCATTAGCTAAATCTATAGTTGCAGTTATTCTATTTTTACTGTTAGCTAAGTCTCTAAAAGCAACGCTTGCTGTACCACCACCAGTAGATAAACCTGCCAATGCAGCTAGCAAAATTCTCAAAGTTGCCTCTATAGACAAAGCCCCTTCAAGAGTTCCTGGTAATGACCCTACTGCCACTCTGCCGCTAGAGTCTATAACAGTAACTTTTGCCGACCCGTTCCAAAAGACAATTTCTTGAGCTCTTAACCTATCACCAATAGCAGGACTTCCACCAGCTCTCAAGAAATAATCAACATAGTACATACCAGCATCACAAGCAGGAAAATCTCCTACATGATGGTCACCACCCTTATCAGTCAAACCACCATTAGGTACATCATACTGAGCTACATTACCATCACTCCAGCTCTCAAAGCCAGGAATTGTAGTATTCCACGCCTGCCCTACTAAGCTACGTACTCTACCATAATAAATTGAGCCACTTTTTTGTAATAAATGGAGCTCATTAGCCATTTTAATTATTACCTAACAGTTTATCTAAAGCCGTTTATTTATTCCAATAAATAATATTTTTGAGTACCTTTGTTTTTCTGTTTGCCATTGTTGTCCTTTCTATTTTCTTCGTCGCGTTTTCATTAGTGTCTATCCATTAAGCTAATCATAAAATTGAACTTCTATACAACCAAACGTATCATCCAAAACCATTGTTCCTGTTTCATCATAAAAAACAGATAACACGTCCCCTGCATCAAACTCATGGGTTCCATAAACAAAAGTTACCAACTCTAATTCTCTGTCTGCTACTCCGTCACCAATTATGGTAGCAGTAGCACCCATATCCACACCATCCTCATAGATTAAGAAAGCAGAAGTATGAGTATCTGTTTCAGCTGTGAACAAAGTATTCACAGAAGAAGATATTACGCATCCATCATGAGGCATTGTAAACCCTCTATCGGCAGCAAATATTGATGCGGCACCTGCAACACTGTTCATATACCCATCGGCACCATGAACAGTAGAATCCCACCATGTATAAATCCCACGCGGCCCTGCAACACGGGAACTGGTACCTGCTAAAACATAATCACTCCCAGTGATGTTATCAAAGACGTTGTTGGAATACTTATTAAAGTCTGCTTTGCTGGCTTCTTCTACTATTGCATCCCCTGTTATATCGTGAAAGGTATTCTGTGAAACAACATTATAAAGAGCATTGTTAGGAGGGCCAGCCCTTTGGCTTAAGAGTAAACCGTCCCCTTCTATATCAAATATGGTATTACCAGTGATAGTGCTATGCTGGACACTTTCTATGGTCATTCCCGGAACATCGCCTGCTGCCTCACCTATATTTCTGATGGTATTGCCTATAATAACCACTCCTTCTGCGGCTGTCCCTGTGCCGTGAACTAACAGTCCATCTTCTACTGTTGAAGCGGTGCAATCAAAAATAATGTTACCCATAATAATTGAATAATCAGGGTCGCCTGCCTGAAGCCCAGATTCTTGAATGTTACTGATGCGATTGCCTATAAATTGGTCATTAGTTCCACCATCACTATCAAGACCATCTTCTGCCATATCATCAATAACGCAGTACAATACTCGGATATTTGAATGGGCGGAACCGAGTAATATTCCATCAGCCTCCCAAAGGCTTGCCGTCCCACCACCATCTGGACGAGTGCTGTTGTTGATAACCTCCACTCTTTCTATTCGGATGTCCGATGAACTGCTTGCAGTTTGGATTCCAATTAGATGGTCGTCAAAAGTATCTGGCTCAGCATCCTTGAAATCGATAGTTAAATCTTCTACGAAACTATCTGTATCTGTTGAATCAAAATAAATCATTGTATGACCAACGCCATCGTTAATTAAAGCTAATTCTTCTTCTAAAACAGTAGCTCCCATTCCCATTCCGCGAAGACCCACATTGGCCTTCATCGCAATATCTGTCGTACAGGTAAATGTCCCACTCGATAACTGAACAACCCCTGAAGTAAGTGACGCTATTGCAGTGTTTATCTCAGAGGCATCATCCGCCCCATCGGTAGTATAATCAGCTATAGCTATTATATCGGCGGGGGCATTGGAAGCGGCCACAAGAAGTGTAGCAGTGCCTTTGGTCTTAACTGTTATCGTCCCTGTTGCAGTTAAATCTGTAAACGTCCCCGCACCGCCTGTTATGGTTCCATCAACTAACAAATTATTATCCCCTGCATCGCTATCACCGCCAACGTGTAATCCACCGTTTATTGAAAGTTTCGATACTGGTGTAGTTGTGTTGATACCTACGTTACCATTCAAAAGGTTA
>SDBU01000678.1_pt1 | contig 48299 bp, 74 predicted proteins | sample 2277071 | NCBI WGS metagenome assembly SDBU01 (sample SAMN10397929, study PRJNA504765) | marine sediment metagenome | isolation source: marine sediment core GS08_GC12, 126 cmbsf | place: Arctic Ocean: Gakkel Ridge, Loki's castle | collected 2008
AACCAAGAAAGTAACATAATGACAGATATTTTTATTGATGAAAACAAAACACTTATGTCCTGTACCTGTATGCACGGAAGCGTAAATCACGAAGCTCTCTGCTCTCATAAACTTGCTGTCATATTTTATTTTTTCAAAAAGCAAATGAGGAAAATCAAGGCAAAATGGTAGAAATAACAAGACCAAGTTTTGAACAAACAGAAACAATAATTGAAAAGAATGTAATAGACCATATAGAAACTATTCAAGTTGCTGTAAGTGAAGTCTTAAAAGACAACAAAGACTTAAGAACAGTTGAAAATAGGCATTTAGTAAGAGAACTTGTTGAACAAAAACTAGGCAGGCAAGTAGCAGATGAGTCAGTACCAAGAGCTTGTCGAAAGATACAAAACACAGACGGACTTTGGCTACCAGAAGTCGAAGACAAAAGAGAACAGCTTGCTGAAATCCATAAGGAGTATTATTCAAAATGAATCAAAAAGAACGTAAAGAAAGAATTAAGTTAAATTGGTATAAATATCATATCCCAGGATGCACCAATATTTATAGGATTAAGCGGAACGCAATCTTCATTTCAATAGCTAACTCCTTAAAGCATGAACTTAAAAAACTAGAAGTTTGCTACGAGCTAAAAAGTTTAGGATATGAATTCCTAACAGAAGCCGAGAAAAACCTAAAAAGAGGAGAACCCAGAAGGCGAGTAGACGTAGTCAATTTGACTACTGGAGACGAGATAGAAATAGAAACTTCACGACGAGTGAAGAAGAAAGATTGTATCACGATATACATATAAGAGGTGAAAGAATGAAAAGAATAAATCTAAATAAGGTGGCAGTTGAAATATCTAAGAAGGAAGGAGGATATAAAAACTTAAACATAAGTGATATTAAGGAAGTAATGAAGATATTCCTTCAGATACTTGCAACACAGAAAATAAAACAAGTAGAAAAGTTACTAAAAAGATATGAATGAGCCAAGAACAAATATACAACTTTTTAGTTGAAAACAAAGAAAAATACACAGCAAAAGAAATACAGTTAAACTTAGGTCTAAAAGAACAAGCCTGTTTCAATAACTTAAGACGATTAGTCAAAAAGAAAGAAATAATGAAAGAGGATCACAAATACTGGATAGAACAATCGTAGTACCATCAAAGAGGGTAAGAAATGAGAACACGAGAAGAGGTAATGGAAATAATAGAAGCAAACTCATTTAACACAGATGATGGAGATAATTGTATTAGTGTTGATGATGTTATAGAAATAGTTAATGATATTTATGCAGGGATTGAAGGAACCTAGTCAAAAACACACCATCACGTAGAAAATGAAATATAAAATATTGGAACAAGGAGTTCATTTCCAAGATACAGAGAAAGCACTAGAATCTAATAAGCCTTCGATTGTTGAATTTGAAGATGGATATTTAATGAGTATATTCACAGATAAAGATTTTGAAAGGTTTTTAGAGAAAAGCCGAAGGCAAACGTAATTAATGGAGGTAAAGAAGATGAAATCAGAAAAGGAAATAAGGGAAAAATTGAAGCATATAGATGGTTTAGAAGATAACAAAGATTATCAAGACGGTTTTTTTAGATTAGAAAATGAACAACGAATTTCTTGGATGGATACTCTTAAATGGGTATTGAAGAAAAAATGAAAGATATACCAGAAAGAAAACTTGAATTATTGGAAAATATACTAAAAGAACTAAAGAAATCAAACAAAATAAGGGGACACCAAATGAGTAAAAAGGATGTGGAATACACAGAACATTTAGAGAGAGTATTAGAAGTAAGAAGAAATAAACCAATAGTAATCTAAATATCTCCCCATAAACTCAGTAAAGCGTAGAAAATGAAGAAAAACACAATATTACAGAAATGTTGGATATGGAACGATACTGTAACAGAGTTTGTTAAAGATAAGATCCAAGGTAAATCCCTTAATGTATGTGCAGGGAAGAATCCTATTTGTGATGTGAATATGGATTTAGATCCACAAGATAAATCAATACTCAAAGGAGATATGAGATTGCTACCTTTTGATAGCAATACCTTTGATACTGTTGTAAGTGATCCTCCATGGAAGATAGGCTATTATGAAAGATTTAAGCCATTCTTTGAATGTGTAAGAGTTTGTAAGGTAGGTGGAAGAATAATCTATAATGCTACTTGGATACCTAGCTGCCCTTCTGGAGATGTTAAGTTGATAGATACTTATGTTAGGCAAGATAACGATTTCTCCAATACCTCAATAATCTCAATCTTTGAGAAGGTCCAAGATAATCCAGATTATAATAGTAAACAAGAAAAGTTACGTCAAATCCAAACAGGAGGTAAATAAGATGGGATACAGAAGTCTAAACATAAATGGAGAAAAAGTATATGGATACAACAATCCATCTGGTAATTATAGATTTGTATTTTCAGAGGAGGATGTGAATTGGATTAAGAAAAACCTTCCCATAATCAAGAATGGGAGTAATTAATACACCAAAGGAGGCTTAGATGAATAAAGCAAAAGAAATGGCAGTTAAGTATTACGAAGATAATGCTTTTATGAGAACTAAAGCGGTAGAAAAAGCAATAGATATAGCAATCAAAGAAACCATTGGTGGTATTTTAGAAGTTATTGAAGAGTTATTAGAATCTCATAGAGAGTTTGACATAAACCAAATGATATGTAAACCCTTTAGTGAATTGGATTTACTTAACTTAAAGAATCTACTTAATTCATTAAATACAGATAAGTTGAAGGAGGGAGAATGAAAATAAATTTAATTAAGTTTTTATACATAATTTTATTGAGTATTATATATGGAACTGTTTATTTATAAAAGTAGGTTCGTATAATAACGAAGGGAGGTAGATAATATGATAAAAGAAGTTTGTGAGAGATGTAAATGGAAATTTATAAGCAAACCTAATAAATGTCAGACTTGTAAAAATAATATGCTTGAAAAACAAGATTATTATGAGAAGAACGATAAAGAACTCAAAGAGCAAGAACAAAAAGCCCTAAAAGGAAAAGGTCAGATTTATGAAGAAACAGAAGAAGAAAAAAGAGCAAGATTTATGAGTTAAAGCCGAAGGCATAATGTTAGATAAATATGATGAATTGAATCGGAGGGATTGAGAATGGGAACTATCGAAAATATAGATAAAGTTCAAAATATGCTTAATATGGTTGAGACAGCAGTGTTAAAGGGAGATTTTGAAATAGTAGGTCAATTATTTTTACTTGAAAAAGGAGTACTAAAACATAAGTTTACTTTTGAATAATTACAATTTAACAATCAAGGAGGTAAGAAAATGGCTAAGAAAAAAGAATATTTTGATTATTTGCCTGAGAAGGCAATAGATGCTTTAGATAGATGGGATAATGGGGAATCACTTTGGTCTGTTGAGATGGGTGGTTTAGGACCTAGTTATGAACAATCAATTCAGTTCTCAGTATTTGAGATAATAAGAGAACTTAAAGGTATTGCTCCCAAAGGTAATGAAAGAACAATAAATAAAAGACTTGATGATGCATTGGGTAAGATTGATAAAAAGTTTGATATTGGACATAGTGGAGCAACAGCAGGAGCTTCTAAGTGGTTAGCTTATAGACTTATGAAGAATGGATATAAGAAGTCAATTCAAGATGCTCCTAAAGATAGGACAATCCAAATAGATAAAAACTATGGAAAATATAAAAAGAAGAAATAATTACAACTTACTATGAAGGTAAAAAAGATTCGCAAGAACCATCAAGGAGGTAAAGAATGTTTGATACTTTAATTGTAGAAAAACCAGCTAAATATTGTATGAATTGTGGCACTCAGATATGGGTTAGATGTCCTTATGGTTTTTGTTTAAATTGCCTAGCACATTCAAATAATCCAGTTTGTAAAGAAATAAGGTCTGGAAAGATATAATTACAACTTACTATGAAAACAAGGAGGTATTGAAGATGGAAAAAAGGATTTTATTAAATATGGATGAAGTATTATTAGTTAGAAAATATCTTGAATTACTAACAGATACTTCGAGCGGTAGAGGAATTATTAGTGACAAACACAGTTCATCAATTCATTATAGTATGGGTGAACTTGGGGAATTAATAAAAAAACTTACGGAGTAGCAACCAAATATGGAGGTATTAGAATGACTAAAATAATTCAAACTAAAAAATTTAAGATGAAAATATTTAAGAGAACTTATTGGTTTGAAATAAAAGAACCATATTTAACTAATCAAGATTATACTACTGATGAGGTTCATAAATTTATAGACAAATATTCACCATTTAGCATAATTGATGGAGGTAAGATGGCAAGAAGCTTAATAATTACTCAATAGAGGAACAAGATGAAATTAGAAATATTATTGATTGGAATTGTTATAATAATAGCTTGGATAGTGTTCACTCACAGAAAAAGGAGTATGGGTGATTCATATAAATATGGGGATTATAAATAACTTCCCATTAGAGAAAAATGAATAAGAAAGGATATATCGGACCAGGTACAGGAGCTATTATCTTAGGTGGGTTATGGCCTTTAATAGTAACTATATTCTTAACAGTACTTGCTTTTTTAATAAAATACTTTTGGAAACCAATCAAAAAGTGGTTTAAATGAATTTAACAGATTATACAATCCAGATAAGATTTAAGTCGAAGACAATAGTAAATAATTTCATAGAAGTAGGCAATCTGCTTAAAAAAGTAAGAGATAAAGAGATATTCAAAGAAAGCTTCAATACCTTTACTGATTATTTAGAACAAGAGCATCCAAAGTTCTCAAGGAGTTTTGTCTTACGACTCATTCAATTAGTTGAAGATCCAAAACTATGTTCGACATCGAACAAATTAGGGATATGCAAGACATTAGAACTGCTTAAAATATCAGATAGAGAAGGAAGAGAGGAATTAAGCCAGAAAGCAGAGGATATGACTGTAAAAGAAATAAGAACAGAGATTAAGTCGAAGACAATAAAACGCTTTAGTAGCAACATAAACGAGGAAGTATCCGAAGGAGATTCAGTCGAAGACAAGTGCATAAGACAAGGAGAAACTCTGCTTAAGGAGTTATCGTCCCTTAAATTGCGCTTTAAATATGATCTAACCAATCTAAAAGAAGGAATAGCCAAATGGAATACTTTTGCTAAAAGGTATGGTAATAATGAAAAGATACAAACTTTAGTCAGTACCATATCTAGAGAGCTAACATCCCCTTAACATATCTTCTTAAAAACCAGTGGTATTCTTGATGTTTACTTTCATTAGGGAATAAATGTAAATTCTCAATAACATTATTTGTTTTATCTCCATCTATGTGATGAACTCTTTCTTCTGGTTTTAAATATCTGCCTAAATGTGATTCCATAACCCATCTATGTTCCATTACATAATTAAGATTATTAGCAAATGGATGATTAGGTTTATAAATTTTTATATACCCATAACCATCTATATTCCTTCCACCTTTCCAACCAGAATGCAATTCCCCAACCATCCTTTTATTACTACATTTTACACATCTTATAGATACATTCCAAATAGATATACCACAATCTATACAATTATTCGTTTTTAGTTTCTTCTTATAATATTCTCTTTGTTTTATTTTATCTTTATATGCCATTTTAACGCCTCAAGAGCTTAGTGCAACAGAACAACCGCTAAGAAGTTCTCTAAACTCTTGAAGTTTCGTTAGTGTCATTCTGTTGCCTATAAAGCCGTCAGGCAATAGACTATTTAAATCTTTCTATCAAATTTTATCCTGTAATAACTTAAAAGAAAGAAACTATTGTGTCCACCTATTTTTCTGTTGTCAAAATGAGCAAGTTCATGGATTAAAACATCAGGATTTCTACAATTATTATAAATCTTAATTAAATTAGGTTGAAAGAATCTGCTATCCCTGTCTATTCCATAAGAATAGACTTGAACATTAACACCCTCAAACCATCTTTCGTTTATTCCAAAACTACACATTAAGATTAGTGCGAAGCACAGATATTTCATAGACTATTCTCTTTAGCTATAACCATAGCATCTTTTAGTAATTCAATTGCACCTGTTAATACTTCATCTTTTGAAATGTTTGTTCCTTCAAAAGTTACATTTGTTGTTATTAATCCTTTTGTTGTTTGAGAGAAATTCACTCTCCTTCTTATTATTTTATTTTCTTCCATTGTTTTCAACTCCTTCCACTTTTTTAGGAACGTGTTTTGCGCAAGACTTCGTACGTGTTTTAGTACGCTTAATAATAGGTTCATTCTTTCGTTTAGTGTCATATCCTTTGTAATAAGGTACATTTATTTTGTTGTAATGAGTTCCATCATAAACCAACGCTTCATTTATCTTTAAATTCAATACTGCACTGCCTAATTCATTGCCTTTGTAACTAAGAAATATGTTTTTGATTCTACTGCCGTTAATAAAATCAGCTAAAGTACATTTTTTGAAAAAGATAATATCAAGTTTTCCAGATATGAATTTCTTGAAGTTCTCAGGCAAACCACTAAGTATCAATATATTGTTGTTGTGATTAATAAGTCGAAGACTATTTTCAATTAGTTTTCTCTTTTTTCTATCTTCTAAATCAAATAAAGTAAAGAATTCATCACAAAAACAGATTGAATTTTCAATAGTTTCAAGTTCTTCAATAGAATAAATCTTTTGTTCTTTTAAATCATTACGCAAACCATAACTATAAAGATTGAAGTCAAATCCCTTTAGTCTTTCAAGTAAATCATAAATCAAATTTGATTTACCTTCATTAGTATCTGCACAAATTCCTATTATCTTTGGTTTATCAAATATATTTTTTATATTCATTTTCAACCTCCAATCTTCCTAGCTTGTTCTTCACAAATTCGGTTTTTATATGTATTGCTTATTCCACCTTTCCAACGAGGATTATTCTCTCCGAATTTGTCCTTTTTACCAAATTCTCTTAACTTTTCTAATCTTCCATCTCCTTCCATATGGCATTTACGACAAAGCCACTCGTAGTCGGAGACATCTCTTTTATACTCTTGACTTATATTAGCTAAATCATATACTTTCCTTTTGTTACATCTCTCACAGAATTTAGGTTTAGGTTTTCTCGCTTTAATCCAAGTGTGAAGAGCTGTTAAACTTACTCCATTTCCCTTCCACATAGGATTTTGTTCATTTAACTTTGCTATCCTTAATTTGTCTTTTGTTTCTTTTGTATGTTTCCAACCCTTTAGAGATTTGTAAGCGCATCTTTTACATCTTATAGAACCATTCCAAATGAGAATACCACAATCTATACAATTATTCTGTTTTTTAGAAGCACTTATCTTTTCCCTATTTTTATGATAATACTCTCTATTTCTTTTGTTTACTTTCTCTTTATTTTCCTTATAATACTTTTGTTGGTAATTCATTTATAACGCCTCAAGAGCTTAGTGCATATAAGATAACTGTGTTTAACAGAAATCTCCTAAACTCCTGAAGTTTCGTCACAATCATCTTATATGCCTACTATTTTTGATATTAGCTACTATATAAATGTTTCTCTTGTTCATTACATTCTATCTTGCGACCATTTTCGTAACAATTGAAACAAAGTTCGTTAGATGACATATCTCCATTTCGATACCATTTAAGACAAATCTCACAAAATCTAAAAGCATTTATCACTATTTTTAAGCTCTTAGACAAATGGTATGTATGGCTACTTTCTGTCTCTTTAATCTCTTTAATTAAACTTCCTACGGTTGTATTTGAATTAATTGTATTTCTCATTTGTTTTCAACTCTCTTAAAGTTATGACAACCAAATATAGTATTGCTATCAAAACATAGAGGGAACATACCACTTCCAGGCCAAATACATCTAACTACAGATTTATTCTTTATTGACATCTCTTTTGCTTTATCATATCTTTCATCTCCACCATCTCCAATTTCCTCTTGTATTTTAGGTGGATTAGCACAGTTTATATGACAATCTCCTGGTATTTCTCCTTTATTCTTACATTCCATACATAAATTTATCATTTATATCACCTTTTTAGGTTTATATCCCCAATTTTTGTATATATCAACACCACAATACTTACAAGAAGTTCCCTTTAAAACAGGCAAACAACCACTTAAAGCATTATTGCAAGATTTACAATATATCATTCTGTTTATGTTTGACATTTTGTTTCACCTTTTTGCGTTTAATAGCCGAAGGCAATTAACCACCTAAACTTAAAGGTTAAGCTCATTAGTGGTATTTATTGCTTTCAGCTTTAAATAATTATTATTTTAGTTAAACTTTGTTTATCAAAATTGTATTTATAACCTAACTCTTCTAATTCATCTTTTAAATCATCAAGTTCACCCTCCAATTCTTCTCTTTTCTCCTCTATTATCCTATCTTCTTCTTCACTCTTGCCTATATTAAACATAATCTCATCTATTTGTTGTAATGTATAACCTGCTGAACGTTTACTTCCGCATATATCTACTTCTGGATAAACACCGTCTAACCAATCAATATATTCGTCATCTGTCATTTCATATCTATCATTTTCTTCTAATTCTTCAACTTTCTCTTCAATTTGTTCTTTTACTTCTTCTACTTCTTTGGATACCATTTTCTTAACCTCTTAGTGACATTACTTTAGTAAGTCACAATTTCCTATAATGCCTATATGTAGCAGGAAACAAAATGCTTAATGCTTCTAATATCTGACTTGTTGAATATGGTATTGGTTGATCTAACAGATTGCTATAAATCTTCTTTGCTTTTGAATATTTCATTTTATCACCTTCGCAAACAAGTCTTTATGCTTATCTGCTTTCCTCACAGGCAGAATTAACTGCTCTGTTTTGAGGAAGAGTGAGCAACGAAGATTGCTCACAACATAAACAAACTTAGTTCCTTACGTCTACCTAACGAATCCCATATAGGATGTAAGATCCATCCTTTATGTACTGTAGTAAGCTTACGTATATGCTTACATAGTCTTGTTATTGGATCTTTCTTTCCGTACATTATTACTTCTTTATTCATTATGGTCACCTCGTAGTAAGTTATGCTTACCTACTAACTACATAGATAGGGTACTATATAAACCTTTCTATTATACAGTATATACATAGATATTATAGAGATAGTGTTATATTATCAATGTTACTAAACAATAGTCACATATCAGGATATGAACTACACATCATATGATATAAGTATACACTATATAATAGTATATATAGATATTATATATAACTTATAATTATATATTAATTATATAATATATAATAGTATTATATAGAGAACATAATAATTATATAATATATAAATACTATGGGGTAGGGGTGAAATTATGATGGTTGTATTATATAAAGTACCACTCTTCACAAATTTTTGTCATTTTAGTTTCCATATGCAATAAAGGTAATCTTTTAACTAAAAATAAGCAGGACCAGCTACTGCATGCTTTCTCAAATATTCTTCAAACTCCCTATTAGCTTTAATTCCTTTAGAAACATCATCATTTGCTTCTTTTGCCTTCGGCTGATTTGAAATAAAAGAACTATCAAAGTAATCAGAATTGCCTTTGGCTACAAAACAAGCATTAGCAAGAGCATCAGGCTCATCATCTTTAACTCCTTCAGTCTTATGATGGACTTTAATGTGAATGCTGCCTGTCGGCTGCTCTACTTTAAGCGCAAGGATCTGTTCTTGGAGTTCAGGTATGTCGCAACCCTCAATCATGTCCTGATGGAATAATTGCTGAAAGTTAAGATAGACCTCTGATTTACTAGGTAGTGAATAAGTCAGCGGCTCTATTTGAGATTCAGAAAGAATGCCTCTGCTTATCAAATCTCTTTGAACAGAGTCTCCGACTCCTGGCTTGTCATAAGCAAATTTAGCAATATGCACATTAGGCAATTTTTTGAGCATATCTATTTCGTTATAAAAAGTTTCCCTGGGAGTTCTAGGTGGAAAGGATTTACGATGGACTACTCGGATTCTTGGATTTTGAGGAAAGTCCTTGTTTTTAACTTGAATAACAGCATACAATACAGAACTGTCTGTATTCTTGGTTTTAGGGCTCTCTCCAGCTACATCTCCACCTAGGTAGAGGTTGAAGCCAGGTTGGACAACTAACTCACTATTATAAGTCTTAAAACGATTATATTGAATTTGTGTGATGAATCCCCCACTAGCAAGAAGATACTTAGCTGCATAGACAGAAGCGAAACGAATAGGGGGAAGAGATTTCTCTACTTCTTTGTATTCTTCAAGAGTGTTGTTTGGATTGGCCAGCCAATTAAATATATACTGATTATACTTTTCTTGATTGCGCAACCACCAAGCTAACCCATCCTGACCGTTTGGATTGGTAATACTTACAATCTGCCCCATTGTCAAAAATGGGTGTTTCCAGTTTTTTGTTGTATTCGTTCTAGGTTCTACACATTGCTGATAATATTCAATAGGATCTAAATCAGTTTGCTTTTCCCAAAATCCTGTTTCATCAATAGGAATGAGTGTAGCAGGAAAACCAAGTATTGCAGGAGTAGGTGGAAAAACACGAACAGGAGTGACACCAACACCATCAGGAGACTTGATATGATATTCAAATCTATTAGTGACTTCGTCTTCAAAAGGAATATAGTCTAATTTAGCTCTGCGAATCATCCATTTCATTTCATCAAGAATACTCTTAGCTTGGTCTTCAGAACGTGAAATCAACATAACAGAACCACTGTTAGTATGCAGGGCATGATGAAGGGATTTTACCATAATAGCCCATGTCTTGCCTATTTGATTCGCTGCAGTACAATGAATAAAACGATGCCTGTCATTAATTAATTCATCCTGATAATAGTATAATTTAAGAGGTTTATTTTGCTTGTCTTTAAGAGTGGCATAAGCCCAAGTGGTAGGATCGCGCATTAAGTAGGCTGCTTTAGCTTTGAATTCATCAATAGAAATATTTATTTTGCCTAATCTGTCCCAGGAATCAAATTTTGTTTGAACTGCTAATTCTCCTTTTTTTATTTCTTCTTCAAAATTAGATTCATTTACTTCGTGGATTATCATCTTCAAACATCATCTTCCTTATGTCATCATAACCAATATGCGCGTGAAGATGTTTATCTCCGAATTTCAACTTATGAGAAGCTTCAAGTGTTTCTTTTAATAATTTGATAATTCTTACATCTTCATCAGAAAGTGGAACACCTTCTTCTAGTTTTTTCATAGCCCGCACTGCTATGTCAGATTCAAGTATTTGAATTACAGTATCAAGTCTTTGGATTTCAGTAAGCTCTTCAGTAGATTTTGATTTTATGAAAATAGTAAACAAATTTCTTTTTTCGATAGCGTCTTCGACTTTAGAAAAATCAACCCCTGCTTTTTTCATCATCTGAGTTATTTTGGAATCTCCATGCTGATTTAGGGTGCTGGCAGTTCCAGTATGTTTGACTGAATTCAAAGAAGTCTTTAATTTTCCAATTTCAGTTTTAGGTCCAGTACGCTTTCCTTCTATATCCTCTAAGATGTTGGGATTTCCAGAACGGCCTGTGCCTACCATAATTCATTTTATATTGTTATCATATTTAAATAGTATCAAAAAGTTTATATATAAGTTATATATAATAGTCTATTAAGGTGATATTATGGAACAAATAAGTTTAAGTGGAGACGAATGGGCTGTAGATGAAAACTGCATAGTACACGCAGCAGGTCCTCAGTTTCAGATAAGCATTAAGAAAGATATGGTAGAAAAATTGAAATTAAGCCAAAGAGACATAATTAAGATCTATGCCAAGAAAGTGGGACACAAAGAAGGAAGAGCCAGGGAAATTAAAAATAATTTCAAGAAAGAAGTATAAGGCACATTAATCGTTCGCGCCGAAACGTATGCCTTTCTTCTTCTAGTATGTAATGTGTATACTAGTATATAAATCTTTTGGAGTATAGTTCTAGTTTTAATTACTATTTAAATAACCTTTAATTAATGGAAAATTATGAATAAACAGGAAGAATTCTTAAAAAAAGACAGTTTAATCAAGAAATACTCAAATAAACCCTTTCCAAAGTTCTTAAAACACATGGGATTGATAAAAGAGCTAGATGAATACGAAGACTGGATTAAGGAACAAAACAAAGTAATGCTCAAGTGGATTGGATCTTATCTAGTCGTTCTTCCTTTTTTTATATTTTTTTGCCTTACGGCTTTGACTTTTAAAACCACCCCCAATGTTTTAAGCTATTTCTTCTTAGCCGAAGGCATTTCAATCTCCTGGTACTTGCTTCTTTCTTTAATAAAAGACATACGAGGTGCAATAAAAAATGGATGAAAGAAAATCAGATTTATCTAAGGGTGGCCCAGAGCCAGAAGTTCCTTTGGAACAAATAATCGCAACAAGAAAAGTTTCAATGGAAAAAGCAAGAGAATTCATAACGCAGACATCAGAAGAAATAAAATATAAAGAAAATCAATTAAAGACAAAAATAGTAGAAGAAAACTGTTCTAATCTTTATGAGTTAGTAAGTTTTCCATTAGACCACAAAAAACCAAGACATGCACTTAAGATAGAAATAGAAATATTAGAGAAAAGAAAAAAGAAACACGAAACTAATTTGGAAGTAATGAAAGAGCTTCAAAAAGAAGATGAGGGGAAAAATGCCTCCAAGTCCAATTAATTTAAACAGGCCAGTAATTAACTCAAATTATTTACCTAGTAAATCACAGCCAGCACCACGTTCTTTTGACTTAAATACATTAATGTACTGGATTAAGAAAACTCCTGAGTGTGTAGGGATATTAAGACGTATTTCAAACGATATAGTCACTCCTGTCTCATTTACACCAGTGGAATCAGATAAGAAACCAGGAAGGCCGCCTAAAGAGCAACAACAGGAAAAAATAGACAAAGCAGTGCTTTTCGCACAAAATAATAATTTTCATACAAAAGACTTGGCAGGAACAATAGACTGGGCTGCTACTGGAGATAATTACATCTGGAAATCAATAAATCCAACTGATGAAGTAAAAGAGATAGCAAGAAAGTACTACAAGGAATTTAATGTTGATTTAAGCAATATTAAAACAAAAGAATTCTTAGATGAAGATTACAATGGACTGACTTCAATAGAGCTAGTTCCAAGTTCTATGACAAGAATCAAACACGATGAACATAAGATTTTAAAATACGTCCAAAGAGACAAGATGAATCCTGGAGTAGAAAGAGAGTTCAATCCAGAAGATATAATCCACTTCAAGTACATGGACATAGACGGAAGCGTTTACGGTTATTCGCCTATGGAAGCCAGCTATACAGCTATCAGAACAGTTAATTCAATTCAAGACTACGGATGGTATTATTTTGAGAACGGAGCTAAGATAGATCGTGTCTGGATATACAAAGGAACTCCAAATGCAGAGTATTGGAATAAATTTCAAGAGAACGTAGCTAGTTATATCTCAAACCGAAAAGCACATGGTCACTTATTTGCTGCAGGTGCAGAAGACATTAAGTCCGAGAAACTTAATGAAATAACAGAAGAGATGGAATACAGGCAGTTAGCTATCCATTCAGTAGGAAGGATTGCTTTCTCTTTTAATATGCCAGCAGATATGCTATCTGCAATTTTAGGAAAAGACATAAAGCCCACTGCAGGTTCGTCTGACGTTGAAGATGCAGGTTATTATAGAAATATCGAAAGAGCTCAAGAATACAGAGAAAATCTTTGGGACTCACAGCTTTGGATACCTCATTTTGGAGTGCGAATGCACTATCAAAGAATTTTCAAACAAGACCAAATAAGGCAAATTCAATACATGGGCCAGACTATTCCAGTTATTCAGTTTCTTCAAAACAACAAGTTCCCTCTTAAAGACGAATATTATTATAACCTGCTTCAGTTAGATAAATCTTTTTTAAAACCAGGAAATATAGAATGGGCTCCAGAGGAAATGCCTACTCCTTTTGTTCCTCCTCAGTCAAAAGGTCCTAAATCACAAGAATTAGCCAATCAAAAAAAACAACAGCAAAAACCTCAGCAAAGAAATAATCCTCCATTAGGGGTATAAATGAAACCTATTGTCTTAACAGAAGAAGAAATTGAAGCGAAGAGAGAACTTCTTGGAGGTCACTTTGTCTACTCCTACTAACTTAATACCTGAACGATTTATTGAAGAGTTAAAGAACTGGAAAGTAACAGTAGGTTCTTTAGTAAAAGTTAGAATGATGCGCAAAGGAGATAATGTTTTCTTTCGTATTCAGTTTCCAAACAACGGAGAAGTCATTCAGACTAGAATCCATCACAAACAATATGAAAGTTTTGACTGGATGAATTTAAATGCAATAGCTGTTCCTGCTGTTTGGGAAGACGAAGTCGAACAGATTAAAAATTTAAATAAAAAACTAGAAGAGAGTTTAAATGCCACCAACATCACATCCAATTCGTATAAAAATATACAGTATTGATAATGCACTAGTTGAAGGTGCTACTGTAACGCTTACTCTACCTAATACTAGTACTACTAGTGAAACTTCTAATACAAACGGAGAAGTTGTCTTAAATGTAGCAAATGCAGGAGACTGGAGTGTAAGTGACACAGTAAGTCTAACAGCTTTTAAAACAGGAAGTGGAACTAAAACAAGCACTTTGGTTTTGACTCCGTCTCATCAACAGATGTCTATGACGCTTGAAGAAACAAGTGATTTATATTATGAAGAATCACCTTCAGATAATTATAATTTGAATTTTGCTTTGCTTACAACTTACGATGGAGAGAAAGTAACAAGAGCTAATCCGTTGCCTGTGGAAAGCCAGACACCTATGTTAGAGGAACCTGCTATGACTGTTACTTATGATTCAAGAAATAGGCTTTCCACCCAGACTATTACAGTCGAAGGAGTAGAATACACAAGAAATTTTAGCTATACTGGAACTGGTTTTCAGTTTACTGCGAGGACAGCTTGGATAAAACAATAATCATACCAATAATTGTAATTCTCTTAATTCCAATAGCTTATGCTGATTTTGATTGGTGGATGCTTACTAATGTTGTAAATCCTTTTACTGGTATAGGAGATATAGTGCGAAGCACAAATCAAAGTGGAAATGAGTGGGAATTTGATAACATAACTGTCGATAATATCCTTGCATTGATAGATGAAATCAATATGAGAAATGATGTTAATCTTAATGAGAATAATATAAATAATGTTTCTAATCTGACTGGAGACTCAGCTACTTTCAATAACTTCTTCGGAATATATGACTGGATTATCAAGCTAGGTGATTCAAAAAGATATTTGGATTTCAATGGGACAGATTTAAACTATAATGAAACTGAACTAAACGATTCGATAGATAAAAGAACAAGAACTATAACTTACAATGCAACTTCTATAGAAACCAGAGCAGGAACTCCAGAAGGAGATGTGGAATCAATCCAAGGAATAAAAGATGGTAATGTGTATAATGTTACAGAAGCAGCAGGTGCTAATCCATTAATTATAGTTATAAATTTTACAGGAGTTGAAAGTTTTAGTGAAATAGTAATGAGAGAAATATATAGTGCAGGTTCAGGTCATAATATAAAAATAGGAATTGAGACCTGTGCTACAGGAGAATATGAAGAGGAATTTCAACCAGATATTACAGGTATGGATAATTTCGCTATAAGGGTTGAAACAGTTGTAGACCCATTAAATCATTTATGTGGGGATAAGGTAAGCATCAGATTAAGGCATGTTGAGAATGGAAATCCATCTCATATATTTTCATTAGATTTTTTAGTTATACAATCTGGCCCAACAACAATGGTTTCTGAGGAAGCAGACCCATTATCATTTCACAGGTCTGGTGATGTAGTTATGCAAGGCAGTGCTAACTGGGGTGGGTTTAACCTAAGTGATGTTTCAAATATGAGTATATTAAATGATTTAACTGTTGGGAAAAGTCTAATAGTATCAAACATAACCTCTCCATCAGAAAATAATCTTTCAATAAATGTAAATGCAAGTATTATATTAAGAACATCTGATATAAGCGAGGCTTATGGAATAAATGTTGGTGCGTTGTCTTTAATTGGTGGTTCAAAAACAACGCGTTATGGTATCGGGGGGAAAATATTTATTCAAGGTGGGCAAGGAAGAGATGCAGCTAACGACCCATCTAGTTACGCTCCAGTTTTATTGCAGTCCAAAGGTGGTAATGTAGGTATCGGAACAGACTCACCAGGTAGACTTTTTGAAGTTTTTGGCTCAGCACCTATTTTTCGTTTTAGGGATAATGGAACAACAGCTTCTGCAACTACTGCTTATATAGAATTTGGTGGAACAGATGAAGGAAATTGGAATAGAACAGGATATATAGGAGATGGTTCAAGTGCAAATACAGATTTGTTTTTTGTTGCAGAAGAAGGAAATTTAAGATTAGGAGATTCAAGTAGTCATTCTGTTTTAACTTTAAGCGAAGGAAACGCAACATTTACAGGAAACGTTGGAATCGGAACAACAAGTCCAACTCAAAGACTACAAGTAGTAGGAAACACTTTACTTAACGGCTCTGGAGATGTATTGGATGTCTTAGGGGGTAATGTAGTAATTCAAAACGCAACAGACGGTGGAGATGTTAGTTTAATTTTAAGAAACACAGCAGGAACAGGAAGTGATGATGAAAGTGCGAGTATAATTGCAACAACAACCACATTAAATAAAGCTATGGGCAAGATTACTTTTGAGAGAGAAAGTGGTTATCAATCTACAACAGGGAAAAGTTCTATTAATTTTTATACTATGGATTTTGCTGATAAGTTAGCATTAAAAATTGATTATAACCAAGACTTTAACTTCCAAGATAATGAAGTCTTTAATATCAGCACTCTAAATGTAACCAATCTTTATGTTAATGGAAGTCCTGCTATTTCTAATGCTAATTTAAAATATAGAGTTCCTTATTGGGCAGCAAGAGGAAGTGTTGTAAATGGTGCTTATTGGGCTTGGGGTAATGGACAAACACCTCAAGGTAGTGGAGTTGGATACAATAGCAAAGTTGTCAAATTACAGGGTGAATGTGATACAACAGGAACAACCTTAACTATCTCAGTTCATAAGAACGGTGCAGATACAACTTGCGATTTAACTATTGGTGGAACAGATGATACAGTTTATGAAGTAGGTTGTAATGTTGATTTTGCTTCAACAGATATTTTAGGCATTTATGCAAATACTGAAACAGGAACTTATACTGAATGTGTAGGAACTGCTTTTGTTGAGTATGCTATGAATGTTTCAGGTCTTAAAGGAAACAAGGGAGATGAAGGAGATGGTCAAGGTTGGATTAATACAAGCACAGAAATCAATACAGTAGGTGGTATAGTTCAAGTCAATATAGATGCAGATTTGAATGTGATTGAAACTATAACAGCACCAATAATAAATGTAACTGAACTATACGTTAATGGAACGGTAGGAAATTCAACCCATAGATATACTTGGGCTGAATTGAACTCTACCTATGTTGATGATGATAGTGCGTATGAAAAGATTATAGATGCTTTTAAACAAACTAATTTTACAGATATGTATTACACTATTGTTTCAAGATATACTAGCATTAATTTTACATCAGATTATTTTTCACAAATAGATAGATATACAACAACAAACCATTCAGCAGAAACTCATGCTTATATTGGTAACTGTAGTGGTGAAGGAAGTTGTGATTTGATTACTTACGATACAGAATTAGGAATATATTTAATCAATGGAACAGATGCTAATTTTGGAATATTAAATGGAACACAGATAAAAGTTGATGGCAAACAAGATAAATCATTCCTAGTCAAAGGAAACTCTGGTCAAGATTTATTTTTCTTTGATACTGGAGCTCCTACTAATGCAGATTATGACATAGAATATCATCCTGACTTCACTGATTTTATTGCTCCAAGAGGTTTTTCAATCACGGGTTCGACTGGCCTAAACCCTGGGTCTAAGGTTGTTGTTGATTATATTTTTGTTCTGGATACTGTTGATTGTGATGGCGGGATTTTTGGTCAGGGATGTTCTATTAGCGGAATTAACATAGGAATAGAAAATCAGGATACATCAGACGTTCTTAATAAATTATATGGACTTAAGTTTGGAGCTACCTCTAGTATTGGAAATGTGTACGGGATTCAAGGAAATAGCTTACATAAAGGTAATGGAAGTGCAACAGGAATAGATGCTGTAGTTTGGGGAAATACTGCTGATGATAGTAGTGAACCAACCTTATTCGGTCTCCAAACTTGGATTCAGGCATATACAAATGGGATTGTTTTTGCCTTTTGGAATCAGTTTATACAGAATGACAATTATGGTATACCTTCTGATAGTTATGTAATTTATTCAGGTACTGATAGTGGTGCATCAGGCAATAGAACAGGTATATACATAGATAAAGTTGACAGAAACATATTAGATGGTAACCTATGGGTGAATGATAACGTATCAGCAGATAACTACTTAGACCATACACCTGCATATTCAGGCACACCTCAGGAAGCGTTAGCTGAATTAACTAATATCAATTCATTTATTGATGTTAATGGAAGCACCAATATAAATCATAGTTCCTTACCTGAATTTATGAGGGCTGATTATGAGGATTATTCACAGGGTAATTGTGAAAAGGTATGTAAATTTGATGATTTTATAAATGAAACAGTTTGTAGTGAGGAATGTGATATAATAATGGAGATTAAAACAGGTAGGAATATAGGTTCTACAGTAACAATGACAGTAGAATCAATTAAGGCTTTAAAAGAAGAGAATCAAGCTCTTAAAGATAGAATAACTCAAATAGAAAATGCTCTTAATATCTCAGATGTAACAGTTTCGATAGAGTCGGAGACAGACTTATACAGTTGTTCTTATAAAGAAAGCAGAGAATGTCTAGGTGGATTAAGCAATCCTATTCCTCATACAAGATGTTATAATTATCTAAAATTAGGATGGTCTACCTGTTCTACAGGATGGATGAAAATATAATCAAACTTATGGAAATGAGAAAGTAATGGAAATAAAATGATAGAGACTTTACTAGCTTATATAGATGGAATACAGCAGTTTGGAAAAGATGTATCTTTTAAAACATTTGAATATAACGGAAGATATAAAATAGCAGAAGAGATGAGGAAGTTCGTATTGGAAGATTTACTTCCTTATTTCATTGAAACCTCTGCTAAAGAATTAAGAGGATTGCCTTTAAATAATAATAGAGTTGTAGAAGAAAGAAACAGGTTCATTAAGATATGCGAGACTTATCCAACTTATGTAGTTCAAAGGGAAGTTATTGATTATTTCGATGCGATTGTGCAAAATTAGTTACTATTTAAATAATCTTAACTAAAAAACCATACTAAACGAGGAAAGGAAAATTCCATTTGCAGGGTATAAAGACTTTAAAGACTGTGTAGCTAAAAATAAATCTAAATCTAATCCTCAAGCTTATTGTGCAACGATTCAACGTAAAGCCGAAGGCAAAGAACTTAAATTCTTTAATTCTAATATTAAACTAAAAGAAGAAGGAGAGACTTTTATGTCTGAAGGATTTATAGCTACTACTCATCCAGATAGAGATGCTAAAGAAGAATTTGGAACTGCAGGAGATATTCTTTCTGAAGCTGTAATTGATAAAATTGTTGCTACTCTTAATGATCCTAAAGGTATGGGCCATCCAGAAGCAACTCAAGTAAGCTATAGACATGACTGGTTAAAGCAAGATAATCCAGATTTGCCTGCTGCTGGAGTGAACACAACAGCAGAAAAAAGACAGACAGATGATGGACATTGGGGAGTTTATGTAAATACAGAACATACTACTACTTTTCCAGAGAAAGATAAATTAGTTTACGAAGTAGAAAAGAAGATAATACCTGGTTATTCTATTGAACATGATGATATTGATTTTGATATAGTGGAACACGATGGAGAAAAGTTCAGATTTATCAAAGATTTAGATTTTTATAGCTATGGATTTGCAAATGGCAGAAAAATAGCTAATCCTAATGCTGAAATAGCAGCATTTGGATACAAAGAAATGATTAGTTCTTTTAAATCTAATCAAAAAACCAAAGAGGTAAAAAAAATGGAAAAAAAAGAAGTTAAAAAAGAAACTCCAAAAGAGTCAGCAAAACCAGCTGAAGATACTCCAGCTGCAGAAGCACCAAAGGAAACTCCTAAAGAGGAAACTCCAAAGGAAGAACCTAAAGAAGACAAAGAAATGAAGGAATTTAAAGAATATCAGGATTTCAAAGCAAGAAAGGAAGAAGCAGACAAAAAGATAGCAAAGGAAGTTAAAGAGATGAAAGACAAAAAGAAACCTATTCTACCTTCTAAAACCAAAATAGAGAACAAAGAAACAGAGATTCCAGAAACAATCAAATATAAAGAAGCAGTATTCGGAAAGGATGACAAAACAGCACCTTTACTTGTCCAGTGGAAAGAAGCAGCTAGACTGCATTCTGCTTTAGATGCTAAGGGATTAATCAGATCTATAGACTTCAAAGGATACGCAAACACAGGGACTTCACCATTTACTCTTAAGTCAAAAGAGATAAAAATTGGAGATTTGACAAGAAATACTACACAGATTCAGTATAAAACACTTACTACAGACAGCAACTATTCTGGAGCACAGACAACTTACTGGGATGCACTAGACCATTATGAACAGACACCAGCAGAGTTAAACGACATCTATGGACCAGTTATAATTTCTCAACTTAATGAGATGCACACAACTTATAATTTACTCCCTAAAGTAGACATGAGTGGAGCAAGTGCTATTAGGTTTAGAGTTAAAACAGCAAGACCAACAGCAGATGGAAGCGTTGCTTATGGCTCAACACCAACTTGGGATAGCAAGGCAGAAAGGAGAAAAATCAATGTAGCTTTCACAACTTACAGACAGGACATTGCAGTTGAATTTGAAGAAATTGAACTAGCTAGATCCCCTGGTGGAATTGGTGACGTTTATGCAGAGGAAATCAAAGATGGAACAGAGACAATGATGAATACAATCAACTCAGATATATTAACAAGTGCAACTACACCAGCAGAAGGAGAGCCTTATACGTTCGAAACTACAATCAAAACAAGTGGAACTCTTTACGGAAGAGACTTGTCTACTTATACAGCACTACGAGCAGCAAGTGTAACAGATGCAAATGGTGCACCTTTAACTCTTGAAAGAATGAGGAAAATGATTGATGACGTTAAAGCAAAAGGCGCAACTACTGATGAAGTAATCTTTATCGGTCATTACACACAAAGCAGAAAGTTCAAGACATTGATTCAAAACATCCAAAGAACTGTGCCTACAAGCGCAAGAGTTGGATTCGAGGGAAGACCTGAATTAGACGGTGTTCCTTTCTTTGAAGACCACCAAGCAAACACAGACGACCTTTGGCTGATTAGTATTAAACACACTAAGTTTGGAATGAAAAAAGCACCAACTTACGTAGAGTTTGGATTAACCCAAATGAGACGAAACGGAGTCGTTTGGCAGATGGGTAACTTATTTTGCACAAAACCAAGTCACAACTCTTGGACTTATGACTTAAAGACTACATAAAGTCTTTAATTTTTTTATTTTAAAATGGCAGCAACAGAACTAACCATGGCTGGAACAGGCATAGAACAGCCTGATGGAACTAAAGGCATTAATTATTACAACGAATGCCCTGGAGATCCTAGTATTGAGATTTTTAGAGTAACCAGTGATGCAAGCGGGGATTATTTCTTTTCAAGAAAATTCGAGAAAATAAAAACTCCTTTAATTCATAACCATGGAGCTACCTTTAATACAGGAAGTATTGACCAACCTAAAATAGTGGTTACACAGGGAACAGATGGAAAAGCAGCTAAAATAACAATCTATCATACTGCAACAGAAGAAGTATTTTCTGTTATAATATTTGGTGATATGTAATGGCAGCCGTAACTGAAAATAAGGATTCAAACGTAGCAGATTCAGGGATAATGAATATGGAGTTTGTTCAGTTTACTACTGCAGCAAGCGGAGATTACTTTGATTGTAAAAAATTGAGAGAAGTAGAAACCGCTTTTGCCTGTCAATCCACTACAGATGGAATTGAGATTCAATGTAGTTTGAATAACACACTCACTCCACCTAGGGTAACTTTAACTTTTAGTTCTGGAACTAGCGTAACTGGCTACTTAGTAGTCATAGGGAGGATGTAAAATGGCAGTTATAGCAACCCATACAACAAATCAAACTGAATTATTACCACCTGGTCTAGTCTGTGTAAGATTGACTACTGTTTCAACTAGTGATACTTGGGTATGCCCTTATTTTCACGAAATAGGAGCTTGTGTAGGAAATAATGAAACTGATAACGATGGAGTTGGAATTGGTGTAAGCGGACAAACTATTACAGTTAAACCAACAGATGCAGGAGATATTATTTCTCTTTTAATAAACGGTAGAGGTTAAAATGCCAAATATAAAACTAACATTATCTGAATTTAAAGCATTAGATAACATTCATCTTCATTATTTAAATAAAGTTCCTTGTGCAAGCACTGTAAAAGACAGTATAGGAATCTGGATTAAAAAAGGAGATAAAGTTCCTGAGATTTTTGTCAAAAGACTTATACTTAACAATCCAGAACAGATAGAAGTTCAGACTAAAGATTTTGTTCCTCAATTATCAAAAGAACAGCAAAAAAAGTATGGAATAGACATTGCAGCAGAAGTTAAAAAGAAAAAAGATAAAGAGCCCAAAACTTTCAAAGAAGTTGTAGACAAACAATTCCCTAAGTGGGATATGGAAAAACTCAATGTGAAACTTGGTTATTATATCAAGACTTATAAAAAAGAAGGAAATTCAAGATTCAAAGACTGGTGTGAAAAAGAGTTTGGAGAAGACTTAATAGACAAAAGAAAGTCGCCAGACAATATAATCGTTAAAATACTCAAACTACAGGATGAGGGCAAACTATGAGTATTGGATTAACCTTAGACACTACAGAAGGAGATAACATGGAATTTGGTGTAGACGGCACTAAGACAGTAAATATAAACATTGGTTCAACTAATACAAGTGCAAACGACACAGACACAGAAAAATATTTCGATAATGTTCTGAGTGCAAGTGGAAGTACAAGTTACAATTCAGCTAAGGCTTTTTTTTTGAGAGCTGACCAAACAATTACAATAATAGGAATAAACAACATCACGTTTACAAATCCTATAACTGTGACTGACAATAAAGGTCACAGAGAAGAATTCAATCAGCCGTTTGTATTTAAAATAACAATCAAAACTGCTGTTGCAAGCGGAACTATTACAAATGTTTATTTGAGGGTGAAATAATGCCAATTCCAGATTACACAAAATACACATTAGGAGTCAAGGGTAGTACCACTACTCCTGTTGGAACAAGATGCAAAATAACTAATTTTACTGCAGGAAACACAATAACTGGAGAATTCAAATCAGCAAGTGAATGTGTCTTAAATCCTGCTAATTCCAAAAGAGAATGGAGTGTGGGAGACATACTTATGGTTCATATAAGCGGAAAAGTAGTGGGAAGCAAACAGATTATCCTAACAAGGGGCGGAATTACTACAACTGTCTCTGTTGCAACCGAAGATATAATAGCTGTGAATTTATGAGGTAAAAAAATGAAAAAAACAATAAGCTTTATTTTCTTGACGATACTGATGTCTATACTAGTTTATGCTATTGCAAGAGTAGAATACGATAATCCTATTGATGATTTCTATCTAATAAAAGGTGGAGCAGTAATGGGAAACATCACTTTTGAAGCAAACGCTACTCCTACAGGTTCTACTGGAATTATACTGAATATGTCTTTATATACTAATGCCTCTGGAGTTTGGGGGATTAATTACACAAATGCCAGTACAGCTATAATGGCCACTAAAACAAACAGAGTATTTCCAGCTAACGATACACACTTATATTCAGCAGATTTACCTGATGGATTAGTTTTTATTTGGAATGTTGGAACTTATGATAATATCACTGTTTTTATTGAAGAAGATGTTTCTCTTGATGCAGATTTGTTCGTTACATTTGATAATTATTCAAATGCTACTGGACATGGAATATGTAATTCTACTTGTGAGAACGCATTGATTATCACAGCAGGCAGAGGACAAGTATCTAATTATCCTGTTGCTTCTTTAGATGGTGTTGCTAACACTACACTTACTGATGAATCTATAACTCAAAATTGCTCATTATATGATTCTGCTTATGGAACTATACAATGTAATCAAACAAGAAAAACTTATAACGGGACTGGTCTTATTTTAACTGAATCTCTTATTACTTCTACTGTTAAAGTAAATTATACAATAGAATCTACTAGCAGGTTTGTAAGTTCAAACAGGACAGTTTATGTAGAAGATGCACCATATATTACTTTAATCTCACCTTCAAATAATGGGTACTCAGCAACTAGCACTATTCTTTTCAACTATAATGTAACAGGTGATTCAGATACTTATACCTGTCAATTATATTCAAATGATACAGGAACTTGGGCTGAAGAAGCTGGCGGAAATATTGCCACTAATAGTTCAAATGAAACTACAAGCACAGTTATCTCTGAAAATAAAGGGATTTCCTGGAATATGAGATGCTCAGAAAAGGCTAACTCCAATATTTACGGATGGTCTCAAGCTAATTACACTATTATAGTAGGAACTACAAATCCATCTATTACTATACTTTCACCTGCAGACGACCTTTATGTTAAAAATACTCTTAACTCAACTGGACAATATTCTTCAAGAATTTATTTGAATGTATCAGACATAAATCCAGATGCCTGTTTTCTTAAAATAAACAGTACACTTAATAACACTAATAATAATATCTCAGCAGAAACTTACACAGATGGAACTCCGTTTTATCTTGAATTCAATGTTAGTGACGGAAACTATGATTGGAATGTAACGTGCAACAATTCAGTAGGCAGGTCTGCAGTTACTACCGTAAGGTCTTTAAATGTAGATGGAGTTATGCCTACTTTAAGCAGCAATATAAATTATTCTAGTAGCCAACCAAATTGCAAAGCATTTACTGTTGAATTTGGATTTAGTGAAGATGTGAATGCCACTTTCACATATAACACATCTCTTGGTTCAAATAGTTTTAATGAAGTAGATTATTCAACAAATCAGACATTTAATCTTGTATTCAATAGTTCTTATGAAACAGATTTCTTTACTAACGTTTCTGTTTGTGATAGGGCTGGAAACTGTAATAGTTCATTCCCTTTTATGATAGTCAGTGCACCTATTCCTCTTTGTACTGGATGGAGTATATGGTCTGTTTATGATACAGCTATAAGTCTAACAAATGTGTTTTCAAACAGCACAGCAGATTTTGTATATTACTGGAACAACACAGGTCAGTCCTGGATTTATGCTAGTGCTGCAGGTTCATTAAATGCTGATTACGAGATGGGAATAGGAGATGTAGTACATTTATATGAAAGCACAAATACTACTTACTTTAGAAATAAAAGTGGTACACCAACTTATCTTGTAAATGCAACTGGCGGACACGTATTCTTTGGACTTTACAATTCCTACAACTTTGGAAATATAAGTCATAGGTTATTCTTAAATAGCACATTTGGATCTATAACAGGCAATAGTACTTATTTAAACCAAGGAGCTGCTGGATTAAATTTCACTATTAACTATTTAAGTAGTTATAATAATTCTAACCAGAAATATGTAGATTCAATTTATACATGGAGTTGGAATAATGATACCGTTCTTGGTGGACCTTATAAAAATGGATTAGATACTCTTTGGAGTTACTTTGATTATAATCTTACAATCAATGTAACCCCTAGTGGATATGTAGTAGGTAATTGGAGTTAGGAGGATTAAAAAAATGAAAAAACTATTAGTTTATTTTACTGGATTAATATTAATTTTGAGTGCAATCGCGTTTGGACCCCCAGTTCCTATACCGTTTGTGACATACTATGAATATGATGGAGCACCAGTAATAGGTCTTCCTGTTACTTTTACCTGTGGGGAATCCATAACCAAAACTACAAATGAAGTAGGTGGAATACATGTAGATCTTGGAGATTTTGATAATTGTATTTCCATACTTACAATTGACTGCGGATTTGAATCTTGTAACAAACAATATAATCTTAATGCTTTGGATTTATCAAAACCTTATGAAGAAAGATTCATTCTTTCTGAAGCACCTCCAATACCTGAGCCTGAATGCACAGTTGATTCTGACTGTGCAACTGGGTTCGAATGTATAAGTGAAGAATGTGTTGAGATATATATCCCACCTGTGGAAGAACCAACAGTCGAAGACAAAGTAAACTCCAACTCAGATAATACGATTGCTTTAATTGAAGCAAACTATGGAGATTGTGTGGATGTGACTATTACAGACAGCAAGTTAGCCAAGTTATTTGACGGGGTTATTGACTTTGATACAGAAGATTACGATACACACGAAGAGTTAAGAGTAAAATACTGCATTAAAACAAGTCTGGATGATGCAGATTTCGGTTTAAATCCTTATGTTATTTTCGAGGAAGGAAGCATTGAATATCGTTATGTCTTTGATGATGAACTTCCGTTAGTTGATATTGAAACAGATGAAGAACTTGAGATTAATTTTTTAGATAAAGATATTGAGATAGTTCATCTTAGTTCAAGCAAGATGACAATAAGACATGGAGAAGTATTTGATTATCTAGAAGGTTGTGTAGAAGGAGAAAGTATAAATTATGATGCACTCCCTCTTACAATTGGAACAATAGGTGATGATTTTGTATATGTTACTTACAACGGAGATAGTGAACAGATTTATAGAGAAGATATAGGAGAAGTAGGCGGCATTCAAGTTTACGTAGATGAATCAATTCCAAGAGAAGATAAACCTAATATTTGTAAAATAAGAATAGCTGAAGATATTGAAGAAGTAATAGAAGACGGAGATGAGATTGATGATGAATGGGAGTATTCAATAGGAGATGGATATATTGGAATCAGAAATCGAGAAGAATATCGTTATCTTGATGAAGAATTCAAACCACTTACTCTTGGAGATAAAATAACTCTTCCTGAAGATTTTGCTGTCATTAAAGTAAACGAAATTACCACTTCAGACATTACTGAGATAGACATAAGAGACAGAGAATATCTTAATGTATTAGGAGATAGAGAAGATGGACAAGATGATGCTTTTAGCTTTGGAAGCGAAGAGTACGATGAATTGTTTGTAGACGATACAGGAATTTATGATGAAGACAAAGTTTTAATCACTACAGATAAAGTTCGAATAGGAGAATCAGAGGTTTATTTAGAATTAGGAAGTGTCATAATTGGGGATTTGACTATTGAATTAGGTCTTATTGATATTCTTTTCAAAGGAGTTTCCTTTGCAGACAAAGATGATGATTATCTTACTTACGAAGGAATTACATTTAAGGATCCAGATAATGCAGTGGCTGGAAGTACTTTCAAGATTACTGTTCCAGATGAAGTCCCTGAAGTGATTGTTACAATAGGCGCAGAGTCGGAGACAATAGGAGTAGAACCAGAACTAATAGAATGTCCTGAATTAAACGAAACGGTATGCACAGAAGAAGAATGCATAGATACTATCTGTCCACCTGAAATAACTTGCCAGACTTGTCAAGTATGCCCAGAGGAAGATTGTCCAGAAGTTCCTGAAGGAACAAACCCATTGATATGGATACTTTCATTACTTGGAGTAGGTGGAATAGGAGCTTATATAGGAACCAAAATAACAAGTGATAGAATCAGCAAAGTAAGAGGAGTGACTTATAGAGTAGCAGTTGAAAGAGATGGAGACATAAGAGAAGAACACAGACATGCAGGATTAAGAAATTATCACAGTATTAATACAAGTCATAGAGAAGCTCACGAAAGACATCCAAAAGGAGAGAAATTCCCTCTTTACGAAAAAGACGAAGCTGGAGTTTATAACTATATGAGCTGATGCCTGTGTGGAAAATAAAACCCTATTTTTTTTATTTATCTTTTTGCTAGTTCTTAGTATAGGTATTGTTTTAGCTTCAGTCTATATACCAGTTGTTAATTTTCCAGCAAACACAACAAAAGTAAACACCCATTATGCTCTACTTAACTTTACAGCAAACGGAAGTGTTCTAGTTTTTGCAAATGATAATATAAGTAGATTAAACACAAAGAATGGATTAGTTTATATCAATTCTTCTCAATTAAATAAAACAATGACTTACAATCTTACTACTTTACCTATTCAATCAGATAGTGATGGTTTAGTTGTTCTTTATCATTTTGACAATAGGAGTGAATTTGATGAAAGTGATACAAAAGTCTTTGATTTTAGTGAAGATGTTTTCATTGATAATGGTACTTGCACTAAATGTCCTAACTGGATAGAAGGTGGTAAAATGGGTGGTACTTTTGATTTTAATGGAACAAATGAATTTATGCAAATTGATGATTTTAGTCTTAATATAACAAATGGAACTATAATGGCTTGGTTTAATACCAAAGGATTTACTGGAGACCACCAAATGATAGTTTGGGGTGGAGAAAGTGGTGCTAATGGTTTTGGGACAGAGACAGAAATACATATTGGAATTTTCAAAGAAGGTTCTATCTATCAAACAGCAGGATTCATAAAAGATACCGCTAGTGATACATGCGATATTGACGAAGGAACAACATTAGTTGAAAATCGATGGTATCATATAGTTATGACTTGGGATAATTCAACTTGTACTTTATATACAGACGGTCAAGTAACTGCTTTAGACACTTATGATGGAAATGAACTAAGTGGTTATTTAACATATACATATATTGGTAGACCTAGTGCAAATGAAAGATATTTTAATGGCTCAATTGATGAAGTTGGTATTTGGAATAGAACATTAAATAAAAAGGAAATTATGCAAATTTATCAATTAAAAAAGGACACTTTTTATTGGAAAGTAAACGCTACAGATATATCAAGTAATTCTAATGAGAGTGGAACTTATCAATTTGATGTAAAACCTAATGCTTCTTTAACTATTAATTTTTCAGAAACTATTGGAGATATAAGGAGTAATTTTTATGGAGTGAATACACATGGTATTTGGGGGAGTAATCAGAGTTGGATTGATATAAATGCTGATGGGACAACAGAAACCCTATCAAATTTCACTTTTCATAGAGATGCTTTAACAGGTGCAAATATAGGTTACATCAGAGCAGATATGTCATTTGAGAATGTTGCTAATGAAGATGGAACTTTTAAAACAGATGACCAAGAAAATTATGATAATATAAATACAAGAGCAAATCTAGTGAGATGGGCAAGTGAAAATAATATCAAAGTTCTTTTTATAGCTGGTTTTATGCCTTCTTGGTTAAACGATACAAGCAATGGCTGTATTTCAAACCCAAGCAGATGTCCACCAACTAACTATTCCAGATGGGGAGATTTGGTTGTTGATTTTATCGATAATGTTACTCAAAATGGATTATATAATTCAACGATAGAAATAGAAATTTGGAACGAACCAGATGTAGCAAAAGCTTGGCTTCCAGATTATGCACTAACTAATATCAATCGTTCTATTTTTTATAATAAACTTTACAATGCTACTTATAATGCGACAAAAACAAAATATCCAAACATACAAGTAGGTGGTTCTGCAACAACAGGAAGAGATGCAAGTACAGAATTAATTATGTTAAATTGGATGTCTAATTTTACAAATCAAATTGATTTTGTCTCACATCATACTTATTTAGCACAAACAAGATTTAGTTACTATGATGATTTATTAAATGATGATTATGAATGGATATTTAATAATATCTCTTCAAGAGGAGTAAACACAGACAGAATTATAATTAGTGAATATAATGTTTGGAGTTTTAACACTAAAGTAAATAATCCAATAGAACATAAATTAGAGATAGCATTAGCTTATGCAGGAACTCTAAATACTTATCCAGCGAATATTACTTTAGTCCAATATCAATGGGCAGAAGATGTTAATTATTCTGCTGGTTCTGGAATATATAGTGAATATCCACAAAGATGGACAATGGTAGCAGAACCAAAGCTAGAAAACGAATTCTATATTTCTTACAACGTAACTAAAAACTTCGCAACTTATCATTCTACAGGCTCTACAATAGTTAATTCTACAAGTGATAATGGTGATGTTAGAGTTGTAAGTAGTAAGAAAGGAAATAATATGTTTATTACAATAATTAATACAGATAGTGAAGCAGTTAATGTAACTTTAAATTTAGACCAACATGTAGAATTAACAAATGTAAAGACAGGAATAGTCTATAGGTCTTTAAATAAAATAGTCCAAATAGGTAATTTAGATGGTTATGAGGTCATGCATTTAGAAGGAGAAACTCTTTATATAACTTCTACTGTTTTCAACTTTACAATTGGATGGAATCTAGTTCCTCAAATCAATACTACAAATATTACTTTCTCAGATATAAGAGATTTTATTGGAATTAATACTTCTTATCTTTCGTATTGGAATCACACAAACCAGTCGTTTATTACTTATCCTAACGGAAGTGGAATAAACAATGATTTTGTTGTTCCAACTGGTTATTCCTATTATGCTTATGCAGTTTATAACTTCACTAAAATATTAGATTATACTTATACATTAAGAGACTATAATCTAACAACAGGATGGAATGTTCTTTTTGCAAAATATGATATAAATATTTCCTATGTAAACAGTTCAATTGGAATAAACGCAAGTGCTATCTCGTATTGGAACAACACAAACAAATTATTTTATACAGCAGTTCCAAGATTTTCAGTAAGAATGAGCCAAGCGATTCCCAATCTTGAATCTTTTTGGATTTACATTAAAAACAAAACAGTATGGAGGAGATAAAATGCCAGCAGGATTATATCCAATAAGTGGAATTTTGTATAACATAGACGGAACAACAGCAGTAGCTAGTGCTACAGTTAAAATAAGAAACGAAAACATAAACAAGACACTAACTGAAACCACTAATTCTAGTGGACAGTACGTCTTTGATTGTGGAAATTTTAAAGGTGGATGGACAGATGGAGATAAAATAACTCTTTATGTTATCTATCAGAACTATGATGCAGCAATAACAGTTACGATTGACTTAACTAATCATCCAGCTGGAAGAGAACAAGACTTAACTTTAATAGCAGTAGTTGAATCAGCACTTAGATACTTTACAGTTCAAGAGTTTTTAGATTACTTTCAAGTCTCTGCTTATGATGATGACAATGCAAACGGAATAAAGCCTCAGACGATAGTTAAAGTAGGCCAGATGGTAGAAGCTCGAATAGATAACTTAACTTATCGTAAATGGGATGACAATGCAGGAAATTATTATTCTTACACAGATGAATATCATACTGCTAAATCAATGCAAACAGTGTTTTGGTTAAAAAACACACCAGTCAATTCAATATCAAGATTTGAAGTAAACATAACAGCTACATCTCAAAAAGAAGAATGGAAAAACATAATGTACTTACTTCTTGATGCCTGTGATGCCACTACAGACTGGGCTGCAACTACAGACGGAGCTATAACACTCAATACAACGAACAATCAAGTAAACGAAGGAACTGGAGCTTTGAATATTACAAAAACAGGAGGTACAGTAAATAATGTTACTTTTTCTAAAACATTGTCTAGTACTTTTGATTTCACTAGGTCTGATTTCAAATTAGACTTTTACTGCGAAGATATAACTGAATTAGTTGCTACAGGAAGCACAGCAGTTGAAATAAGAATAGGAAGCAATGCTTCTAATTATTACTCCTTTGTCTTCGACAGGACAAAAATAGGTCAAGCTGCCTGGAGCACACTTGCCATTAAATTCGATTCAGATGACTCAAATGCAAGTACAACAGGATCTCCTGATGCAACTGCTTGCGATTACGTTGCAATTAAAATAACTTATGCAGCTAGCGGAACTACTGTAACAGTTGGAGATATGAGGCTTGACTATATAAGATTCAATAATCAAGAAGATTTAAATATAAAACTAGAATCAGGCAGAGTTGAAATAACAAACGCTTCAGATTTCTTTCCAGAACCAGGCAAAGACCAAGTGCGAAGCACATATTTACAAGGAAGTTCTTCAGTAGACGAAGACATTAAATTACTTGCTATCTTAATGACAGGCAAGTCTTTCGCAAAGAGAACACTCCAGAGACTTAATATCTCTGCTAATGAAGTAGAAGGATTATCTTCTGCAATTCAAAACTTAACTGTAGATGATGAGGAGATTAAAAGTATTTTAAAGACGAAGTCATTCCCACCGATTGGAAATATGTGGAAAGAACAGGCTGAATATTACTAACTATTTAAATAAAATGAAATTGAGACAAGGTAATTAAAAGAGCCATTCGGGACAAGTCCAGAATCTCTTAGCTTTTCCACTCAAGGAGTAAAAGCAATGGTAATAACAAGACGATATGAACTAAGTGCAGTAAGGTCAAATGTATTGAGTGTTATTTCTGATAATATTACAGATCCTTTAATTGGTTTAGAAGCTAGAAACGATACTACAAAATGGATATTTGATGGTATGCCTGAAACAGACAGACTTGGTCAAGGTAGCGGTGGGTGGAAGTTTCCTATAGTTGTCTTCGACTTCTCTAATTTCGATGCTGAAGTCAAAGTACTTGACATGAGCAAGTATCTTATTACACACACTATCTCTATTGAATGTATGGCTAGAAAAGCAGGTGGAGTATCTGGAAGACTTATTGCAAACGAACTAGCCGAGCAGATTAAATATATTCTTGAGGTTTCAAACAGAGGAGATTTAAGCCTTCATTTAGTCGCAGTAGACGGAACGACAAATGATGTTGATTTCATTGGTGGTAATAAGTTTTACACAAAAACAATAGACTATCGCTTTGAGAGGTTTGACTAATGCCATGTGGTACACATAAAGGAAAAAGGAGAAGATAAATGCCTACGGCTGTTACAGTTCAAGTAAGAGGATTGACTGAAGTAACTAGTTTTGTGAATAATCTTCCAATAAAAGCAGAAAGAATAGGAAACAGAGAGGCTTGGAATCTTATGCAGTTTGCAGCAAAATCTTATATTCAATCAGCAATTAATGCTGGAATTAAACCCTGGAGAGGTAGATTATTAAAATACGGAACAGGAATTGAACCAAGAAAACTAGGCAAAGGAAAATACGGATTATTTATTCCTTATTACGGTAAGCATCTTGATAAGATGCCACCTCATTTTGTTAGTCTAAAAAGAGGAAGGTTGATAACACAATGGGCAAGGCAAAAAGGAATAATGGGAAAAGCAATTTTTGTTAGACCTCATCCATTTATTATGGCAGGTTTTGGAAAAGTACTGAACAGACTTCATAATATTACAGCAAAAAGAATAGCAAACAGAATAGTAAAATGAAAGGAACAGTCTCGATGGTAAAGATACCACCCAAAAATAAATTAAAAATAACCGTAGGTGAGAACATGAAAAAATATATAAAAAATGTGACGGATGATAACAAGACAGTTTATGACCCGTTATTAGGAAGACCATATAGTCCAGCGACTTTGAGTTTTAAAGAAGGTGGAAAAATAATTACCTTGAAACCTGGAGAATCTGTAGAGACTAAATTAGATGGAAGCAGTCTAGCTGGTTACTATGTGAATGGAAAGAAACAATATAAGCGACTTCAATTAGTGACAGAAGAAGAAATCAAAAATAAAAAAAATATCACTAGGAGGTGATGAAAATTACAATAAATGCAACAGGAGATGAAGATGCATGGCAAAGGCAATGCATGATTGAAGTCGCAAGTGATGCGACTCATCAAGTAAGAATAGAAGCTATGACAGAGACTGTAGATATTGATATGGGAGAAAGAGATTTAGATAAGATAGACTTATTGAATCTCGGACAGATACCAAAACACGGAGCGATTGGAATAACTACAGTTACATTTGAAGGCTATCCCTTAGAAGCAGCAACCGAGACAAGTGCCACTGGAGATGGATTTTTTGACATCTTTGCAAGTGCTCCTTTAGTTTCAGGACAACCACATGATGTTGATATGAGCAATACATTAACTAGATACAGAGTAGCTATATTATGGACTAATGATGTAGATGTTACTGATGCAAGTGATGATGTAGATAGTGCAGATAAAGGAATGAGGTTTGTAATTGCTGATTGTTTCTGCACTTCTTGTAAGACAACATTTACAGATGGAGTATTAAAACAGACACTTATTTTTAAAGGAGTATGCTTTGATAAAGCAGCAGGAGTAAACATCAAGATGGAATCTTGTGATGCATCAGCAGCAATTCCAACACTTGGAGATTACACTGCAAGTTCAGGTAAATGGGCATAAAATGACAGCTACAGGAAATGAGGATGCGTGGCAACGGACTGCTTATATTGTAGTTACTTGCGGTCCTGGAGCTACGGGTCCCATAAAAAAATATTTTCAAGCTTTGACAGAAACTATTGACATAGACACAGGCGAGAGAGATTTAGACGTAGTCAATCTGCTTAATTTAGGACAGATACCTAAACATGGAGCAGTAGGAGTTTGTACGATTACTTTTGAGGGATACCCCCTTTATGCAGGAACACCAGACCAATTAACTGACCCAGAAGGAAGTTCAGATCAAATAAGTCCAGCACAGGGATATTGGGATGCATTCGCAAATGCACCACATACTAGTGCAACTCAACCACAAGATTTGGATATGAGCGTAACTCGAACTAGATACAGGGTAGCTATCCTTTGGACAAATCAAGCTAGACTAGATGAGACAGCAGCTAGTGCAAGTGATGTAGCACCAGGCAGTATTACAGTAGATTCTACACCTTTTACAAACGATGAATACAATGGAACTATGATTGAGACTATTTTGGTAGCTGGTTCAGCATCAACACTTTATTATGGAGTAACAAATAATACAAATAATAAGTTTGATTTGACAATAGATGACAAACCATCTACAGATGGAATAACAGATAATGATTCTTTCTATGTATTTCCAACTGGAGAGAGTGCATTGCTAGCTGCAAGCAAGGGACTTAGATTTGTCCTAGCAGATTGTATTTGCACATCTTGCAAGACAACTATGACAGATGGAATAGTAAAACAGACTTTAGTTTTTAAAGGTGCTATGTTTGCGAAAGATGGAACTACTCTCAGTAAGATGGAATCCAGCGATGGAACAGCAGCAATGGTTTGGCTTGGAGAATACACAGCAGGAACAACTAGGTGGGCATAGAATTAAAAGATGACTGAAGGAAAAGAAGCAGTAAAAGAAACAAAAGAATTTATAGAGAAAGCTACAAAATGTCCTAAGTGTGGAAGAAAATTTGGAGACTTAACAATTAGTCGTGTTCCACTTAAAAAAAAGCAAGAGTTCATGGCTTGGTGCAAGGAAGAATTAGCGAATGATTTCGGAATGGGATTGTCCTGGCTTTGGGATTATTACACAGGTATTTTAGGAAAAGGAAGCGAGAGAGCAGAAGCGAAAGCTGATGAAGCACTCGAGCAAATAGCTGAACTGAAATCTAAGATTTCAGGAAAGCAAGAAAAGAAAACCATCACAACAGTAGATGGAAAAGAAAAGGTGATATAAATGAAAGTAGAAGATATACCTAAATTATTTGAAACAGGAAAAAAAATAGATTTAGGAAAAGGAATAGTATTAGATATAAAAAAATGGGGAACAGATGAAGCCCCTGTTTTAATGGCTTTTGATAACTTGCCAAAAGACGATAAAGGAAGTCCAGTTATAGGAATAGAATTTGGAGAATTTATTAAAAGTGTGATTACAGTAACTCTTCGTAGAGGAATAGAAGATGCAACTGATGCGGATAATTTAGAAGTTCCACTTGGTGCAGCAATGAAAATATTTGAAGCAGCTATGGAAGCAAATAAAGATGCTTTTGGAACAGATGAAGAAACAGCAGAATTTATGAAAAAAGTAAAGGAGAAACAAAGTGGCAGACATACTACAAAATCTGGGGATAAAGAAGGAACAAAAACCTGATTTTGATAAAACTCTTTTTTATTTTATAAAAGAGTTTAATATAAATCCTTTATCTGAAGAATATGAGATAACTCCAATTTACAGAGAAAATAAAATAATCAAATATAAACTCAAAAAATTAGCTATGGATTTACCTTTGTTTAATAAATTAATAAAACAAATGAATGAACATTACAAACGAGAAGCAGCTGAAATGAAAAAGGCGAGAAGATAATGGTAATGAAGATAATAGATATTCAAACTAGATTTGGTACAAAAGGATTTGAAAACATAAATCGACAGATGGAAAAGTTGAAGAATAATATTAAAAAGCAAAATCTTGATATTTTCGCTAGGAAATTTAACAAACTTGGTGGAGTAATGGGTATGGGTATGCAGGAGTTTAAAAAATTTGATGACGGCACTGGAAGATTAAACAAACGAATGATGAAACAATTGGGAGTTACAGGAAGATTAGGAATGAGAATAAGATGGCTTACACACGGTTTCAGAGGATTTAGGATGGAGTTGCTTGGTGTTATGTTTTTTGGTATGGGAATCCAGAAATTTTTCACTGGTCTAATAAAACCAGCACTTACAGTTACAGGAGTTTTCAAACTATGGTCTACAATTCTTACTATCCTTTTTCTCCCAATAGCACTTAAATTATTAGACTGGACTATCAAATTTATGAATTGGTTAAATAAAAGTGAGAGATTGCAAAAATTCATCAGATGGATTACAATTATTGGAATAGTTCTTGGAAGTGTATTATTTTTTATTGGAATGTTCGGTCTTGGAATTGGTTCTATACTTATTGCAATAAGTGCAATTCTTACTCCAATTATAATGGCTATTGGAGCTTTTTTTAGTTTTATTGGTGTTTTAATTTCAGCAACTGGTTGGTTTGGAAAGATAGGATCTGCTTTGTTAATCTTCTTAGGAATCATTCCAGCAATTAGAGCAGCTAGTGATGATGTAAAAGAACATGGTGGAATTTGGAGTATGATCACTGGATGGATAGGTAAAGCTATTTCTACTATCATTGGCTATTTAGATGGATTATGGGATAAACTATTAGAAAGCGAACCAATTATGAAATTAATGGAAAGCATGGGATTAACAGCAGAAACTATTGAAGCAATCAGCAATCCTATTGCTACAGTCAAAAAGAAACTTACAGAACTATGGCAGAAAATAGGTGGGATATTCGGAATTACTGCTGAACAAACACTTGCTCATCCTTTTGAATGGTTAGGACAATTTCTACCTACTTGGCTTAAAATCCAAAAGAATAAATTTGCAGACTGGCTGGATGAACTAGTTCCAGAAGATGTTTCAACTAAATTTGATTCATTAATTAATTCTCTTGAAACTATTGCTAATGCTGTGGATATGATAAGCAAAGCATTAGGATTGCTGAAATCTGCTTGGGATGGAGTATCTGATTTTTTTGATACTATAATTGAAGGAATAATAAAGATTACGAGAGCAGCTTTTCCAGAGGGTATTACCCCTATTCCACCAAAAATAGAAGAGTTACAACATGGAGGAATTGTTACAAGACCTACTGCTGCTTTAATTGGTGAATCAGGTCCAGAAGCAGTAATTCCTTTAGATGAACTGCCTAGTCCTGGAGATATGTTTAGAACTCCTTTTGAACCAACGATTAAAGTAATAGTTGAAAATAATACTGATGCTATCGTAAGAATAGCACCGCAAGGTATTTAAAATGGTAGCTGACACAACAACAGCAAATTTAGCAGGAAGCGGATATAGTGTAGATATTAAATGCTACAAAATAGAACACGATTATGTCAAGGAATTAATAATACTTCCTGTTCCTAAATCTACTGATCCAACAAATTTAACACCTGTTACAAATGTGCAAAATCCAAAAACCTATAATATAGACATCCAGCAATTGAAACAAGTGATTACACTTACTGGTTATCTACTTGAAGAACCAACATCAGGAACTACTGCATTAGTTAAAAAAGACCAACTTGAAGCTATGCTTTCTACTGCAGGCTCGGTTACTTTAACTTGGAAAGTAGGAACTACAACTATTACAAAAAAAGGAAATATAATCAAATCCAAAGTTTCAGAAGTGCCTATGCGGATAGGAGACGAGCATCCAACTACACAAGGAAAGGCTTTTCCTATTATGTTACAATTCTCAGTAGGGCAGCATAGAGGTTGAAAATGGCTAAAAGAGTTTACACTCAATCAGTCATTAAATGGCTAATAGGTATTGGTGGGGGAGCAGGAACTATAATCGGAGGTATCTTTCTTTATCTTTATTTAACTAGTGCTATTGAAATTCTTGGTTATTCAGGAGATATGAGTTGTGCAGGCACTCTCGAAGACCCCTGTTATGCTTATATTAACTTTACTCCAAACGAGGATATTTTTATCTATCCTACTGACTACGATCCATGGGGAAGAAACACTAGCTTTGACTTTAATCCAGCAATTGAATCTTGGAAATTACAGAGAAGTTGGGGAAGTGGTTGGAGAAATTTGCCTTTAGACAGGTCTTGTACTGGTACTTGGTGTGGTCTCTCGTCTTCTAAAGATACTCGTAAATTTAGTGTTGCGTTTAGAGAAGGCAGAACTTATCAAGTAAGAATAGTGGCTTACAAAAGAAATCCTACTGATGTAATCAAATGGAGTGCCTTTGATGTGGTAGATCCTTATTGGCTTTCGCCTATAGAAGTCGAAGATAAAGTAGTAAAAGAACTTTGCAATCCTGTTTATAAAACTTGGACAGATGAAATACCTCATTATAAAACTTGCACTACAAAAGAAGTTAATTACCCGAATGGAACAACTGTTAAAGCTTATGATTATCAATGTTTAGATTACATTGAAAAAGTAGAATATATTAACGAGCAAGTAGATTGCCTTAAAATAGGAAAAGTAGATGTTGATGGAAAAATAATCGAATATAAACATAGATGGTGTCAGTTAGAAGGAGATGAAATCTGCTGTATGTCTAACATAGACGGTGGCAGATACGGAGCTTGGTACAGAACAGATGGAAGTACGGATAAGATTTGTGAGGCTGTATGAAAAAATTAATCCTTTTTTTAATGTTTATTCTTTTAAGTAGTTTAGTTTCTGCTTTCAGTGCAAACGACCCAGATTTGTTAGGTCTTTGGCTAATGAATGATGCAGATGTTGGTTTAACAGATAGTAAAACAAATTCTATACCAAAAATAGGATTGTTATTTGCAGGAATTGTAGGAGATTTACAGAAACCCTGTTTGGCAACTACTTACTGTTCTGGGGGTGCAGGTGATTATTCAATTGATTTCGATAACCAGCATTGGGCAGATAATACGAGTGTATTGGCTAAAAGTTTTTTTGGTGTGCCCACAAATTATACAATGGGTTGTTGGGCTAGTTCAGGTGGGGCGGATGATGATATACTTTTATCTACAAGAACTGCTGGTGGTAATGGGATGTATTTAGGAATAGCAATTGATGATAGTGGTATTATTAGGTATTATGCAAATATTTTAATTGATACAGTAGTAGGATTTACAATACGAGGAACTTTGGTAATTGCTAACTATAATGGAACAATGTGTTCATCTTGGTTAAATGATACTCAAAGAGATTCAACAAGTTGTACTGGAATGGATGGACAAGGTTTATATGGAATACAAATAGGTGCTACAGATGATACTCACTCATCAGATTTTAATGGAAGATTAGATGATTGTTTTTATATGAACAGAAGTCTCGAACAATCTGAAATTACAGATATTTATCAAAACGGAATACAAACAATAGGCGTTGCTCCTGTTCTTTCAAATCCTATATGTACTTCTTGTAGTGCTGGAACAAACAGAACAATAGATTCTACTCCTACAGTTAATATAACTTGTGTTGATAGTTGCCAGTTAGTTAGAATAGCAAATGATTCGACTTTGACTTTTGATTCTGCAGGTGCTTCAAGGAATTGCACAGTAGGAGCAGGAGATACTTGGGTATGCACAGTTCCAACTTCAGACGAATTAACCAGAGACGGCATTGCTCAACCTGTTTATTTTTGGGCTAATGACGACGATGGAAATAATCATACTAACTTTAATATTACTATGAATATAACTTTTATAATTGACACTACAGAACCTTCTTTTAGTAATTTATCTACAAATGCAACTGATGATTTGCTTACAGGAAATGCTTTTCAATTTAATGCCACTTTTACAGATGAATTTGGATTAACTGATTTTGTTTTTAGTTGGAATTGTACTACTGGAATTTGGGACAATAATACAAATGGAACTTTAAATGGAGCACATACTATATATCTTGCAAATAAAACAACAGGAATTTCCTCTGGAACTTGTGGATACAGATGGCATATAAATGACACAAGTGGAAATTGGAACAGTACAGATATTTTTACTTTTACAGTAGTATTATCATTTTCAAAATTAAATGGTCTAGGAGAGAACAGAACTTACGAATATGAAACGACTGCTAATGTCACTACTAATTTTGCCTTTATAGATATTCTAGATGGCACAGGAAGATGGAGAAATCAAGCCAGTCCTTTTGAATATCCAATTAATTTACTTAGAATGATAAAAACAGAAAATGGAACTACAATGTATAATATAACCTCAGGAGCCTCAGTTAATGCAACGATAGACAATCAGACTGATTTATACAATGCGAGTGTTAATCTTACTGGTTTTTCAAATCCCAGTAATATTTCTTTAGACTATGGGAAAACACTTTTATTTCCAGGCACTTTAATAGAAAACAATCTTTATCAGAATAATTTTTTAGTTTCAGGTGTAGAATTTGAAAGTACAACTTTAGATTATACAACAGCTGGAAGCAAGATAATTTATGTCAATTATTCAACACAAGGAAATTTATTAACCAGAACAGGTTATCTTAATTTCACTATAACTGCTTCTGATTTAGACAAAGGAAATGAATTTAACTATACTGAAAACTTCACTCAAGATACATTCATTAATTTATCTTCTCTTAAGAATACAAGCTCTCCTAGTCCTATATATGATGATTTTGAAAGTAATGCTAGTTTTATTAACTATGACAAAACAAGCTCCTGCGTTTCAGACGGAAATATAAAATTCAAAAGTGATGAGTTAGGTGGTCACTTTTTTATAAGCGGAGTGGGATTATGCGAAGTTACTTTCAATCAGTTGTTTGTTGATAATGTCTCTAGATTTAACTTTACTACTAAACTGTCAGTTGGACATATTTGTGGAATTAGTTGTTCTGGAACAAGCTATTCTAAAATAACAATAACAGACGGAACTAATGACATTGATGTTTGGACAGAAACACAAGGTGTGGGACGACCATCCTCTTCTGGTGTAAGATTTTTTACTATTGAAGGAATAAGGCAAGAAGATGTATGGACTATTTTCAGAAATGGTACAGAAGTAGGTTCTAAAAGTATAGCTTCTTTAGGACATCCAAGATATATTAAAATTTCAGCTTATTTCTCAGGAGATAGCGGAACTACTGGACACAATATTTGGGAGATTTATGATTTTGAGACATCAGGAATAAGACTTAAAAGATTGAATGGAAGATTTCAAACTAATATGTCAAATGCAACTTTTGTATCAGAATACTTATTTAATGCTACATCTGACATTAAACGAGCAATCCTTTCAGTTTCTGAACAGAATAATGAAAATACAACTATTCAGCATTATATTAGTAATGACAACGGAACTACTTTTGAAAGTGTTACACCTTTTAATTTCCATACTTTTAGCTCTACAGGAAATACTTTGAAAGTAAAATTTGTTTTCAATTCAACAGATAATTTCTCAAGTCCTTATATTTCAAGATATTCAGTTGCAATCATTCCTGCCTCTCCAAGTGGATTAACAGTAGACATAGGCTCTGATGGTATAATAGATATGAGATTTAATGGAACTCTAAATTCTACAACTACCCCTATAGAATATTCAGGAAATGACAGTGGAATTAATAATTACATTAATAACAATTGTCAAGACAGTTCTCATTGTGCTATTCCTACTTCGTTTACTTTAGAATCAGGTGGAACATTAAATATATCTAATCTTAATTTAACTGAAAATATCAATCCAGTTAGACTAAATACTACAATTATTCAAACACTTAATTCAATTCCTTTCACTTTGACTTATACAGATGGAATAGTTCAGTTAGATGACATTAGATTTGACTTCAGAGGTTCTAAAAACATTACGGTAGTAACACATACAGGTGATTATTCGACTTCCTTAAACAGAACTATTTTTGTTAAGTATTCTCCTTTTGTTTTGAACTTAACAGCAGATTTTTTTGAAGTATTTTACACAAGTCGCAATCAATCGAATGTAGAACCTTTCGGTCAAAACAGTACTCATGGTATATTTCAGATAACTAGCGAAGCTTATGATGGAAATATCTCTGTTCATTCAAGATATAACTCAAGTCCTCATTCTTGTTTGACTTCTCAAGAGTTCAGAGGGCAGAATTTCTCAGTTAGTTCACTTACAAACATTTCTACGCTTAATATAACTAACTTGACAACTTCCAATCAACCTATTGTCTCCGACTTAACTACTTCTTTGACTGCAAACATAAGAGCTTATTCAATGATTAACTGTTCTGAATACACCTTTCCTTTCATTCCTTTTCAGTACTTTTGTTTTAATTCCCTTTGTTCTGAGTGTGTATTCACTTCTGATTTTGCTGATAACTGTGAGGGAATTGTATAATGCCAACTAGATATGCTAGCAGAAGGACTAGAGCATTCCATTGGGTGCCTAGAGAAGCAACTCCTCAGCACGATATTAAAATAGACTCTGTTTCAGTCAAAACCGAGATATGGAGTGCAGAATGCACAAGATCTATCTGTCCAGAAATAGGTCATTTTAAGATACTTTTAGACAATAATAACGAAGAATTCAGTGAGAAATACAGTGGGGGAGAGACAGTTGAGTTCTTCATTGACCTAGTAGATGGCACTACAAGGCGTTTTAAAGGCGAAATTGACACTATTAAGAACAAATACGACACTAGTAAGGGGTTTACACTAGAAATAGCAGGAAATCACCTCTCTGGTGAATTACTTAATTTAACAGTAACTGAATCGTATGAAGGAGATACGACTGTTTCGGACATCTTAGATGACCTCAACTCCACTTATTTAACTGGTTATACAGTTAATTACACCAGTACAGACGTTACAACAAAGCCAACGATTAACTGGAATAACAAGCCATTTTGGGAATGTATTTGGGATTTGACTAAATTAATTAATACAGATGCTTATGTAAACGACAGCAAAGCTTTGCAATTCTTTGATAAAAAGTCAATTGAAAACAACAATGAAGCAATTGTATGGAATGACACTATGATTAGTACAGAAGGACTGGGTATTCAGAGTCTTACTACTAAAAACAAAATAATAGTCTATGGAGAAGCTGGAACTCTTCCTGTTATCTCTACTAGCAACGATACTAATTCTCAGACTACTTTTGGAGTTAAAGAAGAAGTTGTCTTCGACTCTAAGATAATAACATTCGAACAGGCAATTGAACTGGGAGCAGCAGAATTAGAATTACAGGCAACACCTGAGACAGAAGGCAAAGCAAACGCATTTATCTTACCTTCTCTCTCTCCAGGTGATTTAGTTTGGATCACAAATCCCGTGTTTAAAATACAAGGACAGTATAAAATCTACAAATACACTCACAAATTTCCAAGTGAAAGAACTGAGTGTTTTATTCAAATATCGAGAGAAATACCTCATATTTTTAAAAAAAGAATTGAGAACGAACTAGCTCTTCAGACTATTACAAATCCTTTTAAGATGACTTCGTCTTGGAATTTTGTCTTCGACTCTGAAAATGAAATAACCACAAAAGACACGAATGTAAAGATAGAGGACAGTATTATTAAACTCAGTTCGGGAGTGGAGGGGACTTTTACTGCAATCAAGACAGTAAGTGATAATATTACCAGAGTTCACTTGAAAGTAATAGGAAGTGCCTTAGTAGGCACAAAGTATAAATTTAGCACAGACGGAGGAGACATTAAAACAAATCTAACTCCTGAAGCAGAGATAACAGTTCCGTCTGGAAGAAGCCTTTGGTTTAAAGTTGAGTTTAACAGTGCAGAGACTGAAATAGATTCACTAGCTATCCTTTACCGATAAAATGACATACGAAGTAGAATTACAAAAGATAAAAGACGACATTAACTATATTAAAAAGACTATTGCAGGAAATGGAGAGACAGGACTAATAAAGACAGTTATATCTCTTAGAGAGACTATTGCAAACATACAGATAGTTTTGACTAAACTAGAGAGTTATAATCATTTAAAGAACTGGATACTAGGTGGAGCAATTACCTTTTTATTGACAGTCTTAGGCTCTTTAGTTACTTACTTAATGCTTACAAAATGATTTACTTTTGCGAATTTTGCAAACACAAGTTAGAAGACATAGGGATTGTTTTTTATTGTCCTATTTGCTATACATTTTATGTGCATTAGCACAGGAGGAAAAAAATGCAAGACAAAGAATGGTATAAGTCGAAGACAGTATATGCTGGGGTTATAATAGCTCTATATGGTGTTTTATCTGCATTAGGGATAGAACTACCAACAGAACTGATTATTACTTTGGCAAGTGCCTTAGGAATAGTAGGCATAAGACAAGCTATTGGAAATAAAAAGTTTTAGCAAAGATTAAATAGTTTAAGTATTGCTTAAATCTTTTATTCAAGTATATTCTGGAGTATAGAAAAATATATAAATAAGTATGCTATCTATCTCACTATGGCTTTCAATCAATTAAATGAAACATTTCTCACAGAAGAATTTGAAGAACTGAAAGCAAAAAAAGGAAAACAAACTTGGAGAGAATTTATTCTTAATCTTGCTGATGTAAAGAAGAGGTCATAATGAATCCAAATCTATACAGCAATTATAAGTATTGTTATATTTGTAACAATATGAGTGAAGGTATTCTACTTCCTGAAGGTCAGATTAAGTTATTTTGTTGTAATAAAATAGTAGATGCAGACTTGAAGAGGATGGCAAGTTGAATGACAGAATGATAGAGCACGGAATAGAAAATACATTATGTCATAATAATAGATTTGGAATTAGAAGAACAGTCTGCAGAAATAACTGCAAACAATGGAAAAACAACAAATGCAAGTTGGGAATAAAATGACATTTTTAGAAAAACCAACAGAATTAGTAAGAAAGTCTAAACAAAGATTTAAGAAAAAACAAGAATCAAGAGCCAATTCAGAAAAATTCAAAAAACTAAACAAAGCAGCCAAAGGAACTGCAAGTTTAAGGAGGTTTGAAAATGGAACAAACAGAAAGTAAAGAAATGAAAGAAACACCAATAGGATTTAAAAAGTTAGAGGAAGAATCTAATAGTTTATTCCAAAAGGTGAGAACTATAAGAGCAGAAATAGATAGATTAAGTAATCTAATAAGATGTGGAGAAGAAACAAAACCTGAAACAAATGGAAAAGAAGAAGCAAGACCAAGAGCAGAAAATAGAATAGAAGAAGTATCAGTGAAATTGACAGAATATATAGAAATGGCAGAAGGAATTATAAAAGTTATTTATGAGTTAAAAAAGAATTTTGAGTAAGTCGAAGACATAATGATCCATTTGAGTAAAACAAATGTGAGATTTCCTGCTGGTTATGTTGTAACACCTTCATTTCCAGTAGGTTAATAATTCTATAGAAACATTTAAATATAAGTATGCTTTCAGCTTTTTAAAGAAAAGAAAAACTAAAAGAATCACCACAACAAGTGGTTCTAATTAGTTTAAGTATATAAATTTATCGGTTTTAAGTAGTTTATATACTCCATATGCAAAAGGTGGTTGATAAAAACTTCTGACATTTAGGGTTTTTTTCTTTTCTTACCATCTTGCAAGATATGAAATTCTTTTCTGCCAATGATACGGAAAAGGGAAACCGATGACATAAAAACTGCATATCAAAAGATATGTGGGACATTTCCAATTAGAAGTGCCAGTCATTCACCTAGACGCTTGCGTTCAGGAAATGCGACGGGGATAACCAAGACCGACCAAAATCGCAATACCGCGAGGCTAAGCTGTGAACAGCACTTGAGAACAACAAATTGAGAAACACAAACAAGGGAAGTTTAAGCAAGTTCTTTCTAAATCAAAACTGCAGTTCTTTGGTAGTTTTAACTACAGAAAACAACCAGATGGTCTTACGTCGTTAGTGCGAAGCACAGGAGAGTGTAAGGTATCTTAAAAGTGGTTCTTGGTTGAAGAACCTATTTAGAAGGCTAAACACATATGGGGGTGGGGCTTGGCCTTCTTTTTTTAATAACACCACAAAAAGATTTTTACTTTCCACAGGAAACAAGGGGATGTCTATTATATACTGGAGAACAATAGTATTTATATAGTTGCTTGATTAACTAATTAACTAATCGACGAGGTGCATAAAATGCCAAACATAACAATTTATCTGGAAAACAAACTATATAAGGATTTCTTAAATTTATCTGAAACAGAACAGAAAAAGCTAAAAGATGATTTTAAAAATAAAATCAGGAGGCAAAAATGAGTGAAATACTAAAAGCCGAAGGCAAAATCGAAGAAATAAGCGAAGTAGGAAGTGGAGTTAAAAAAGACGGAACACCCTGGACAAGATACAAGTATAAAATAGGAAATAGATACTATGCAGGGTTTATTGATTTAAAAAAAACAGAACCACCACAGAAAATAGGTGATACTGTAATAGTGGCTTACTCGGAAACACCAAACCCAAATGGAACAAATCCTTATAAGAACGTAAGAAACGTAACACCAACAGTAAGCAATGAAGAATTGAAAGAAAGTAATGAAGCAGTAAATCTTGTGCCTGTTGGCACTGAGCAGAAGGCAATTACAGAAGAAGAAAGATGGGAAAAGATAAACGCAATAAAAGACAGAAAGATTATGTTTGGACAAGTTCTAAACAAAACAATGGACTGGATTATGAACGAAAGAAGAATAACCCAAACACCTGAAGTTACATTAGACAAGAATTTCAATTCAATGTTTGACCATATCTGGAAGTTGGCAACAGAAAAACGAAAGGAAAAGTTAAAATGAAAATAAAAGAAGCTAGAGAATATTTACAGAAATTTGCAAACAAACATAAGATAATTTTCGATGACAAAACTGAATGTGGATTTGGTAGACCTTGTGTTAGTCTATCTGATGGAGATAAACATATAGATTATAATCCTTATAAAACAGATGGCTCTTACGATTGGGATATGGAATTTTATAATGCTGATTTTAGTAAATTCTCAGCACCAAACTCTTATCATAAACATGATTGTTTTGCTGTTTTAGTTGAAAAAGATAATTACGATAAGGCTATTATAGAATTAGCAGAATGGGTTAAGAAATTGGACGATAAATATAATATAGAACTTGTGGATAAACCAACAGGAGCACATGGAATTCAAGCAGTTATTAGTGGATTATCTGCTATGACTATGAAATTGAGTGCGAAGCACAAATGACAACTACAAAAGAAGTAATAGAATTACTTAATAATAAATATGAATTAGAAGAAAAACAAAAAGTAGACTACAGAAAAATGCTCAAAATAAAAGGAAAAAGAACAATAAGAGGAAGACAGATAGGTATAATTGAAAAGAGAATACACTCAAAAGTGATGGAGTTGAACAGAAATGAATGAAGAAATAAATTTAACAGAACAACAATTCTTTGATTTAATAGTTAAAGGGATGTGTGATATTAATGGATTTAAGATAACTGCATTATATGAAGGAAAATTATTTGATAATACTCTAATGAGAAAATTTAAACAAGAATCTATTTTATTGGAAGATTACAAACAGAAAGTTAAGGAAGCTATTATACACTCATTTGCTTATGGTTCGAGAGATTCAAGAGAAACAATCAAATTGAATTTAATAAAAGAACTAGGATTAGAATGAGATTAATGATATTCGCAGAAGCAATCAAACTTCAACAGTATTTGGAAGTTTATGGCACTTGGCACAATAAAATAAGCTTTGAATTCAAATTTGAAAACCAAGAAAGTAACATAATGACAGATATTTTTATTGATGAAAACAAAACACTTATGTCCTGTACCTGTATGCACGGAAGCGTAAATCACGAAGCTCTC
>SDBU01000679.1_pt1 | contig 48298 bp, 37 predicted proteins | sample 2277071 | NCBI WGS metagenome assembly SDBU01 (sample SAMN10397929, study PRJNA504765) | marine sediment metagenome | isolation source: marine sediment core GS08_GC12, 126 cmbsf | place: Arctic Ocean: Gakkel Ridge, Loki's castle | collected 2008
CTTGTTGATTCAAATAGATTCCCGCCTGCGCGGGAATGACATGCAACACAGGGAAACCGTTTTTCCGGCCCCCATGCCGAGTTTTTCAACAACCTCCTAGTTCGAAACACCTCTGTAGCCAATCTTCGAGAATGGTGATACTGCCCTTATGCACCCGACGGATTCTGCCATCGGTCTCAACAACTTCTTTTTCGAAGTCGACATCTGCTTCGAAGAATTTCTGATCAATATTCTCGCTGATCATTTTATCGAGTAAGTGAACGAAATCACTGTATTCCCTGGAGGTCGGTCGGACAAGAAACCCGAAGTGCTTTGGGCGATCGTCGTCGCAATAGTCCTTTCGGAAGAGAGGCGAGCGACCCATCAACTCGGACAGACGGTTGACCTGCCTGAGTTCCTCTACGAAGGCGAGGAATATCGGTGTACGTTCTGCGAAGCGACCTGACGACATTCTTATGTACTCAGGATGGGCAAAGTAATCGCCGCGCAAGCCCTTAGTATGCCACAGTTGCTGATGCTCGGGAACCATATCCGACAGGTATCTTAAGAACACAACCACAACTCTGATTCTAGTGTCTTTCGAATAACCAAAGCCTAGCGTCTTAAGAAAAGTCCGATCCTCTGCTCTCACATCGGGTGAGTCATAGTAATCTGACCTCAATCCAATGTGCCCGTTGATGTCTGTCACGTCGTAGTAATAGCGGGGATCGTTTCTGTAGGTTTCGAGTATACTAAGATCGAAAAACCGCAAGCTCAACTGTGGTTCGCCTAGCCTTAGCTCCCGTTCAAATGGTCTGTCCTTCAAATCATTGTCAGGAAGTGTCTGTTGTAGTACTGACCTGGTTGGATACAGGCAGGCATGGGACAGGTTTCGCTTCCTGAGCATCGATAACTGCGTTTCGACATCGTGCGGCTCAAAAGCAAGAATGTGCGGATTGCCGTGTATGTCGCCGAAATTCACGCTCACTTTCTCGCTTCGGACTAAGGATGCTATTGAGTCCAATATGTCGTCGCGATCACCCTGTAGTCGGTAAATAGGCAGACCGTTGAAATCAGAAGACTTGATATAGAAACCGACAACTGAAGCTAGCAGTTCTTCGTTACGACTCATAGACCACTTCCTCCTAATCCTCAAACAAGTCGTCGAAGCGGCTCTTGCGGTCGTCTTTGGAGTCATCCGACGATCTGATGCCGCCGGGGCGTTTTACCACATCGCGCATCTGGAAATAATCACAGAAATTGCTCTTCTCTTTGTTGACGATGTTGGTCTCGATCGGTTCCATGCACTGAAACCGTCGGCCCGGCTGAAATTGCCGACAGCCACGACAACAACGCAAATCGGCCAGACAGTTTTCGCAGCTATCAGCGCGCGCCACGCGGCCTTCGATGCCGGTAGCACGACCACAATTCCAGCAGATCAATCCTTCGGTAGCCATATTGTCTCCCAACTTTGGGGACAATATAACGATCAGGGTTCACAGCGCAACTTATAGCAGGTTGTTGATAAAGTGCTGCGTTGGCAGCGGTTTCCCGCCGGGTCTGAAGACCCGTCGGGCACAAGACATCTGGACGAGGCTTCACACCCCTCAACACGACAAAAAAACCACGCCGCCCGAAGGCGGCATGGTCGGAGTGGTAACAGTTGAAATCAGTGCGATTAGAAAATTACTCTGACACCTGATCTCAGTGTTAGGAATGAACCCGATTCTATTCCATATACGTAGCCGGTGTTGTCGGTCAGGTCGGCGTAGTCCACTTCGCCGGTAACCGAAACGGTCGGCGTGAAAGCGTACTCTGCCGCCAGGCCGAAGCGCAGCAAGGCGTAGTCAAAATCGGAGTACTCGTGCAGATGATCGAACGTGAAATCCTGATGCCCCAACGCTCCGTCAAGTTTCGAACTCACGTCCGGCATCTCCACCGGATCGTATGACGCTGTCGACAAATTGTAACTGACCGTGCCATTCAATCGCAGTTGCGAGGTAGCCGCGAAGCTGGCTGTGGCTTAAAGGTTGTGAACTTCGCTCTTATAGTCGGCCATGGCGTAGGTTGAGCCATAATGCCTGATCAAGGCAACATCGTTTCCATCGACACTCACGGTGTCGGTAAACAGATGACCCGCTCAGCCGTCGAACAAGGCAACCGTCACCGGCCCTCGCCATTTGTCCAAACCGTATGTGTATCCAGCCGTGATCGCCCACGAAGGATTCGGCACCATAGTCAGGGCGAAGTTCGGTTGGAACGAAGAGTGTTTCACGTCGAGTGAATCAAGATTGCCGTTCTTGTCGAAGCTTGCTTTCAGACCGAAATTCATGGTCGTTTTCAGGTTGGGGCGATAGGTGGTGCGGAACTCAAACTGATGCTCGTCGGTTGGGAGCGTGGTGATATCCTGATAGCGCAGGCCCTCACGCTCGAAGTAAGACCGGAAAGCAAAACCAGGCAGCGCTATCTGTAGTTCCTCACGACCGCGGCGCTCGAACAAACCACGACCCGACACGAACGGATCGGAAGTCTTGTCGAACCGATAGCGCACCATCGTAGAGTATTTCATACCCTTACGATGCCGCAGTTTCACCTGACCAGTGAACATGCCGGTAGCTGTTCCCTCATCCAACGTTGGATAGTCGTCGCGATCCACACGTTTGTATCCAGCCATCACGGAGAGGTTAGTGCGGGCGTTGAGTCGCGAGATCAGTTCAGCCGAGGATTCGATCTGCGTTCGATCCAGGCTGGAATAGCGAACGTAGTCGAAGTCGGTCTGTACGCCCGGTCGGCCGTCGCGATAGGTCGGCAGATCGATAAAAGGATCATCGGCTGACAGTCTGGCCGCAGACAGTCTGGCAATCAGCCTCATCTTGGGTGTCAGGGCCACCGCGTATTTGAACGCTCCGCTGTAGGCGTCACTGCTCAGGTCGCTTATTTCGTTAGTGGCTTTGGTGTAACCCAACGAACCTGCGAATTTACCTGGGCCAAGGTCACCTTTGAGGCGAAACCGATGAGAGAACTTCTCGGTTTTGGGTTCCACCGCGTACAGTATAGTGGTATCGTCATAGACCAGCCGGCTTCCGAACTCGGCCCCTTTGGTGCCGAAGACCGGATGGACGGCGTCGTCATAGTGGACCCCCGGGGCGTTGGCTTTCGAATTATAGGACCGATACCCCATTCGGTAACCAACATCGAGACCACCGGCCTTGGCGTTGAGAGCAGCTTCAAGCTGCTGGGTGAGCTTGTCGACCCGAGACTTGTTCGACTCCAGGTGACAGCTTTGGCAGTGCATAGAGGCCACTTTCTGTTCGTAGCCCTGCTCAATAACCACCCGATGAGCCACCATCAAGCGGAGATCGTTCCGGCGCGACAGCAGCGTTTCGAGGCGGCTGGTGACCTCTTTGCGATCGATCCGATAGTCCACGCCCGCATCATTCAGAGTGTGGGTGATCATCTTGCCACCCGGTTTCTGAATGGAATCACCGGGGTTGTTCGGGTCATCCATGTATCCCAACGCCTCACGGGCGCTCATGTTCGCAAGCAAGTCCTGTCCTCGCTGGTCGGGTGACAGCTCAGACACAAAGCCGGCTCCGCTTGCTTGAGCAGATTGTCCGCCACCGAACCATGGGCCGTGTGGCAGATGCTGCAGTCCTCATTGACCGGCGCATGCTCAAACATGAACGGACCTTCCTTGTCGCCATGACACCGAAACAGAGTTCGCGGCCGTCGTCATCAAGAGCAAAAACCGATTTCTGCCCATGAAGACCGTGGCAATCCTGACATGCGATCTTCCCCTCGGCAATGGGATGATGCGATGGCATGTAGGAGGCGGCCCGCACCTCGCTGTGACAGTCGTAGCACAGTTCCGGACTGCTCTTCCGATTGCCGTTCTCAGCGTGAACCTGGTGACAGTTGGTGCAAGTCACCCCGGCTGCGCTGTGTCCGGTGAAGGCCCAGTCGTCAAAGCTGTGATCCGAATGGCAACTCAGGCAGAGCTTTTCGCCCTCGGGATCATCCGTTCTGGCCGGGTTTATGATCTCCTGCGCCTCGCCGCCGCTCTCCATGTGCCGGGTGCCGTCGCCGTGACATGACTTGCAGCCATTTGTCTGATAACTGCCGTCACCAAAGTAAGCACCGTGCGCTGAGGCTTCGAACGTCTCAATAGCCTCGTCGTGGCAAGCGGCGCAGGGCTCTTCGGCGTTGGCCGTCATCGTCATCCCGGTTGACATCAGTAGCAGACAGACCCCGATCGACAGCAGCAAATGCCATGACCTCCAGTCCGCCGCCGGCCTGTTCACAAGTTTCATCATACGTCCTGTCTTGTTAGTTAGTGCTAACTAATCACTGGTTCAACAAAAGTGGTCTTATCTTCTCACTCTGGACGCAACCTGGTTGCGTCCCTCGAACCTGATATACTACTTGCCCGGTTTCAGTCCTTTCGCAAAAATGGGAATATTGTTGGCGAGTATATCGGGTGGTTTATAGGCCGTTCCCGATACGTTCTTCCAGAGAGTGCAGCCGAGGGCGCACTCGAAAACCATGCCGACAAAACAACGTGCTGTGATTTCGCTGTTGATGTTGCGCACCAGCCGTTGCTTTTTCAGCCGATCCAACTGTTCTATCAAGAAATCCACGAACGATCCACGCACTATCTTGAACACCTTCTGACCTATCGTTTTGCCCTCAAGGCCGCCGTACAAAAGCAGCCGGCAAAGATCGTCATGGTCGCTGAAAAACTCAAGTATGTGCGCCGCCAACCCCATCAGAATCTTGTGTATGTCCTTCTCATCGGAGAGCCTGGCAAAAAGTGCCTCGGCGTTCAACCGGCGGCCAAGTGAATTCAGCACTGCCTCCCATAACGCTTTCTTCGATGCAAAGTAACGATACAGGGCCGGCTCGGTGATGGAACAGGCAGCCGCGATCTGCTTGACGGTGACTTTCTCATAACCGTTGCGGCTGAAAAGCCTGGTGGCTTTAGTGATAATCTGGGCTTTTCTGTCAGGACCTGATCGCTTCATAACCAATCGCTTTAGTTAGCGCTAACTAACATATTCGATCGGTAGCGGCTGTCAAGGCTAAAACACAGAAATTAGAGTGCCCGGCAGATGTCCACATCTGCCGTCAGGCGTCGCCTGTGGACATACGACGCCCACAATGTTATCACCCCTGCCCTGAGTGGGCCACAGTTTGGAGGCTGTTGACAAACCTCGCGGACCGTTGTGTCGGGTCTTGTCCCGCTGAAAGCGGGATGTGACCCGCCGCCGCTATCTACAGTGACTTCTTGGTGCTGTTAGGCGACTCGCCTGACAGCCGTTTGATTGGGTCGCAGGCGTCGGGCGGGGCCGCCCGACACCACCACTCACGTCCTCAGCTGTTAATCACGGTTCACACCGCATGCGTACGTTAGTGCCCTAATCCTCCCAGACCGGATCGGCGATTTTGCCGATGAACAGAATCGCGCCGGAGACATCCTCGTGGATCACGACCAGGAACGGGCCATTGAAGATGAATTCCGGCGGCATGCTGACGATCACGATTTCCACTGTGGTGACGGCGGCCGCCTCCGTGCCCTCCTCGTCCACCTGAACGAAAGCGTTCTGCTTAACCTTGGAGATGCAGGCAGGACCGACAGGAAACATGTTGCTGAAGTCGGCATATGGACAGTTGAATGCGAGTTCCATACCCATGGCTTTGAGCATCTCGTTCAGAATGACCTCGTAGTGAAACTTGAACCGAGGAAGCCCAACCGTGAATCGGTCCACTTGAAACCCGCTGAGCCAGACATTCCAGTTTTCCAGTGTGAATCTGTCGATCAGGCTGTCAACGGTTAGGGTCGAGTTCGCTGACCGATTGGGGGCCATGATCGTCATGCGGAAGTCACCCCGGCCATAGGGCAGGCTGACGGCCTCAAGGTACTCGTTCTGGTAGAACGTGGCGTTGTCATCCGGTGGAAGCAATCCGCCCTCCAGCAGACTGTCGGCTCCATCAGTACCCCAGTGCATCATCTGACAATCAACCTCGGTGCCATCGGCCAGGTGAAACGGTTCGGTCTGAGTGTCGTCCGGGTCGAATTGGAACATCCAGTTTCCTTTGAAGTAGATCGCGTTCATCAGAATGGCGGCCAGGTCGGAGTTGAAAGGAGGTTCGACCACTTTGCTGATTTTCCCGTTCGTGGCCCGGTCAGCCCAGGCATTGATAGTGTCGGCGGCCCAGGGAGCCTGAAAGTTGATTTCCTCAACGCGGGCATCGAAATAATCTCGGGCGACGTCAAGAAAATCGGGCTGGATCGGCAGCCCCAGCCGCGACCAGAATGAATTGCCTATCTTGATCTCGACCAACGGATCGGTCCAGGTCAGGATTTCCGTCACATCGTGGTACGCCTGATTCATTTCTTCTACCGACAGACCGGCCATCTGCAGGGTTGACCCGATGGCCTCGCGGGTGTCGCCGTTAGCGCCGTTGTAGCAGAGTCCGAGGGCGTACGAAACTGACAACGGTGAGATGAAGATATTCTCAGTAGCTTCGGTGCTCCGAGCTACTTCGCGAAAGAGATTCAGCCCGAACTTGTTGGCCGATTCCAAGAGACTCGTCTCGTTTTGTGTCAGGTCAGCCGGCGCACGCACGAGCGGCGGCGGCTCCGGCGTCGGTTGGGGTTGGTTTGGCTGGCTTGACTCAGTGCATTGCAGGGCCAAGGCACATGACAAAACGAGCACCAGCGACAAAATAGATTTTCTCATAACTTCTCTCCGTGCTAAGTCTTGAAATGACACATCCAATATGGCATGTGATCGACAATATGTCAACGTTTTCGATCCTTGAAACAGGGACGAATGGCTGGCCGATTTGTTTAGTCTGGTAGGTACCCACAGCAAGGGGCTTGTTGAAAAAGTCCGAATTCTTGTCATTGCGAGCGACCGAAGGGAGCACGGCAATCTCATACAACATGTCGCCTAACGAATTGAGATTGCCACACCACGCTCCGCGTGGTTGGCAATGACGCTGGCTGGGGTTTGTCAACAGCCCCCAAGCTGTGGGCCACCCTCCAACCTGCCGCTTGCCCTCAGAGCTTTGGCTTACTATCTTGCCACCAATTGACCGGTGGGTCCCTAAACTGAAAGTGAGCAGGTAGCATTGCCAAAAATAAAAGCCGCTGTGGTCGGTGTCGGGTCGCTCGGGCGGCACCATCTGAAATGGTACGCGCAACTGGCCAACTGTGAACTGGTCGGGCTGCATGATATCGATCGCGACAAAGCCGAACGGTTCGCATCAGAATACAACGTGACGGCGTTCGAGTCGCTTCAGCAACTGGCCGAGCAGGCCGACGCCGCCTCGATAGTAGTGCCGACCATTGACCATTTCGCCGTCGCCTCGGAGTTGATCAAGCGGTCGGTGCATTGCCTGATTGAGAAGCCGGTCACCTCAACCTACGACGAGGCGCGCACGCTGATCGACCTGGCCGACAAGCAGAAGGTCAAGATAGCAGTCGGGCAAATCGAGCGGTTCAACCCGGCCGTCCGAGCGCTTGAGGGAATCGAGGTGCGACCGTCGTTCATCGAGGCCCACCGTCTGGCTGCTTTCGATCCGCGCGGCACCGATGTGGCCGTGGTGCTTGATTTGATGATTCACGATATCGATCTGGCGTTGATGTTCATCAAGTCGCCGATCGTGAACATCCAGGCCTCGGCGGTGGCGGTGATTTCAGACCTCCCGGATATCGCCAACGCGCGATTGACGTTCGAGAACGGGGCCGTCGCCAACCTGACCGCCTCGCGCATCTCACTCCATGCTATGCGCAAGCTGCGGATTTTCCAGAAATCCGGTTACTACTCACTCGATCTGGCCGCCAAGCAGGCTGATTTGTATCGTCTGGCCGAACGGGACGAAGCGGCCGAGGGGATGCGACTGCCGCTGGGGAAATCCGGTCGTGACGTTATCTATCTCAAGAAAGCAGACCAGGGTGCCGACATGCTCGGATGCGAGTTGGAGCGCTTTCTCGATGCGATCATCACCGACACCGACGTGGCGGTGCCGCTTGAGGAAGGGGTGGAGGCGTTGCGGGTGGCGTTGGAAGTCCAACGGATCGGTCGCGAGTCGGCCGAACGCATGATGGCGCGGAGTTGACACCAAATGTCAGCACCAACCTTTTTCCTCTCAGCCGGAGACCCCTCCGGAGACAACGCCGCCGCCCGGCTGACCGATGAGCTGCGCAAGAAGGTACCGGAGTTGTCGTTGTTCGGCCTGGGCGGTTCCCGTTTGCGAACTCTCGGGCAGGAACAACTGGCCGACCCGGGCGACCTGGCCGTGCTGGGGTTTTGGGAGGTGGCTCCGCACTTTCGCTTCTTTCAGAAACTACTCCGGCGCTGTGCCGATGAAATCCGCTCGCGCCGCCCCAACTGTCTCATCCTGGTCGATTACCCCGGATTCAATCTCCGTCTGGCCAGAATGGTCCGGCCGCTGGGCATTCCCATCATATACTACATCTCACCGCAAGTGTGGGCCTGGGGCCGACGACGGTTGGGGTTAATTCGAGAATGTGTCGATCTCATGCTGTCGATCCTGCCGTTTGAGCAGCAGTTCTACAAAGACAACGGCGTCGAGAGTCACTTTGTCGGACACTATCTGCTTGAGGATATTCCGGCTGATCTGATCGCGTCCAAACCGCCGACCGACGGAGGTTTGGCCCTGCTGCCCGGTTCACGTCGGCAGGAGGTCGAGCGGATGTTGCCCGCGATGCTCGAAACAGCGTGTCGGTTCAACTCGAAATTCGGCACGCGCGCTGTTGTCGCCGGGGTACGAGACAGTTATGACTATGAGTCCCTGATTCGAAAGCACCAGGCGGATGGCGTGACGGTGATCTATGATGACGCGCGCCAGGTTGTTCACGACAGCAGTCTGGTATTGACCTCCTCCGGCACGGCGACTTTGGAGACGGCGGTGATAGGTCGTCCCATGGTGGTGCTGTACAAAACCGGCTTTGTGACCTATCAGATCGCGAAGCATTTGATAAAGATTGACAAGATTGCGCTGGTGAACCTTGTTCTGAATGACAAAGTGGTACCGGAGTTGATCCAAGGGGAGGCGTCGCCGGATAAGATGCTGGCTGAACTGGAGAAGCTGTACGACGATGAGAGTCACTACGATGCGATTCGTGCCCGACTCAACGAGGTGCCCTCGCTGTTGGGCGGAACGGGCGCGTCGGAGCGAGCGGCAGAAATGATCCTCCGGACAGTCGAAAGGTTGGGCGCATTGTAGAAAGCAAAAGTGGCAAGACCGCCGCCCACTTCTCGGTAGCGATCAACATCACGGCAATCATGCTAACACTCTACAAGTTTTTTTCATACCTCGTTTACGTCTGGTTCTATCTTATCGGTCGAACCAGGGCAGCTTCAGGGAATCGTCTGAGGCAGGGGAGGCTTGGTCTGATCGAGCATCACGGCCCGACGCATCTATGGATACACGCCGCTTCGGTGGGGGAGATTCGCGTAATCAGTTATCTGGTAGATTACCTGCTCAAGCAGCAGCCCGGGGTGAAGATCCACGTCACCACCATGACTCCGGCCGGCTACCGCACCGCCTCCGATCTGTTAGGCGACAGCGTGACACTCACGTACTTCCCACTCGATGCCCCACCGGCTGTTAGTCGCACGCTGGATCAGATCGAACCGCAAGTGTTAGTTATTGCCGAAACCGAAATCTGGCCGAACCTGATAACGGAAGCCGCGCGTCGCAAGATCCCTCTGGTACAGATCAACGGGCGCATGTCGGACGGCGCTTTCAACCGATACCAGCGTATTCGATCCATGCTCAGCGATCTGATAAACAAATACGATCACTGGTTTTTGAAGACTGCCTCCGATGCTGATCGCTACCATCGGTTGGGGCTAAAGGTCGACGCCGGTGAAGTCGCCGGCGATATGAAGTTCGACGCACCCCTGCGGCGACTTTCAGAGGATCAGAAGCGTGAGGTCCGTTCTCGGGCCGGGGCCTCGGCAAGTGATTTCGTCTTCGTGGCCGGATCCACACGCCCCGGTGAAGAAGCGATGCTGATCGAGCTATTCCGCGCTCTTTCGGCCCACAATGGAGATTTCATCATGATCATTGCTCCCCGCCATATCGAAAGGGTAAGCGAGATAACGGCTGAACTCGACAAGATGGAACTCCGCTGGCGTCTGTACGATACCGAAGCTGCCGACGACAGTGGCTCCGACAGTCAAACTGATGCTGGTGATGGTCTGGTTATCGTGGGTACGGTGGGGCAGCTTAACGACATTTACATCGCTGCCGACCTCGCCTTTGTGGGCGGAACCCTGGTTAACATCGGCGGCCACAACTTGCTGGAACCGGTGTGGGGCCAAACGCCGGTACTGTTCGGGCCATATATTGACAACGTCCGCGAGGCGGGCGCGTACATTGTTGAAAACAACTACGGACGACAGGTTAACAGCCTCGAACAATTGACGGCGACCGTTGAACAGGTGTATAAGGGACAACTGAGTTTTGCAGTGAAGGCTGAGACAGACTTGACAACTTCAACTACTGCTCGCATCGGAACCTATCTGCTGGAGATGCTGGGCGATGTTTGAACGACTCTGGAAGAAAACATTGCGCCGGCGCAGGTTCTCGGTATGGACCCTGGTGGCATTCGTACTGTGGTTGGTATCCCTGGTATATCGGGCAGCCTTCGCACTGAAACATCGTTCGACCGAAGGCAGGGTGAAGGCGGGCGTGCCTTTGATATCAGTAGGCAATATCACAGTCGGTGGCAGCGGCAAGACAACCACCGTTGAACTGCTGGCTCGTTTTCTCCTGGATGAAGGCGTCCGAGTCGGGATCGTTTCATCCGGCTACGGTCGTTCGGATCAAAGCTCAATTGCGGAGCCGGGGTATCGCATCCAGAAGCTGGACAGCCGCGTCACCGGCGATGAAGTGCGTCACCTGGCCGACCTCCTGCCGGAAGCTCACTTCTCCATCGACCGCTCCAAGTCTCAGGCAGCGGTGAGGCTCGGCGAAACCGGCCGAGTCGATGTCATCATTGTCGACGATGGCTTTCAACACTCCTCGCTTCATCGCGATCTGGATATCGTGACTTTCGACGGCGCCGTTCCCAAGCGCTATATGAAGGCTTTCCCCCTGGGCATTCTTCGTGAGCCCAAGTCGGCCCTGACGCGTGCTGATATCATTATAATCACTCGGGCCAATCTGTCCGAGGATCCCGGTGAACTGCAGAAACAGATTGAACAACAGTGCCCACAGGCCGACGTCTACCGCGCCCAGTTTGTCCACACGGAACTGATCGGCCGCGACCGTAGCCTGCCGGTCAAATATCTTGAGGATAAATCGGTGCTGCTCTTTGCCGGTATCGGCAATTTCCGACCGCTGGTCAGACAGGTGACGGCGCTTTGTTCCGATCTCGATCAGGCTATGGAATTGTCGGACCATCAGCGCTACGATGACCAAGTCCTCGAGCAGATCAAGGCCGCCGCCGAGCGCCACGACTCCGATGTAATACTCACTACCGGCAAAGATTGGGTCAAGTTAGGCGACTTTGCTTTCGGGCGGGAAATATACTATCTTGCTCAGACGATTGACCTTGATCCGGGAGAAGAGAAACTGATCCGGGATATAATGCAAAAACTGTCCCTGCAAAGGCGTTTGACCTGATGGAACATCGTTATGACTATCTAGTGATCGGCAGCGGCATTGCCGGGTTGTTCTATGCTCTAAAAGTTGCCCAGCGCGATCCCAAAGCGAAGATAGCGATCCTGACCAAAAAAGGGGAGACCGACACCAGCACCAACCGGGCTCAGGGGGGTATCGCCGCCGTTCTCGCCGGTACCGATTCATTTGAAGCGCATATCGAGGACACGATGACCGCCGGGGCCGGGTTGTGCCGTCGGGATGTGGTGGAACGGATAGTCGAGGGAGCGCCTAAGGTAATCGAGAAATTGATGGAGTTGGGCGTTCGGTTCACACGCAGTGAGGATCACCTTCACCTGGGCCGTGAGGGCGGTCACTCAGCGCCGCGGGTGGTGCATGCAGCCGACCTGACCGGCCGCGAAATCGAGCGCGCTCTGCTGCGAGCCTGTCGGAGTGCCGGCACTATCGATATTTTTCGTGATCACATGGTGCTTGATCTGATCAAATACTCCGAAGGCGGACAGGATGTTTGTGCCGGTGCCTTTGTTTTCTCGGAACCGACCCGCAGTTTTGAGATGTTCCTGGCGTCTGTCACCATGCTGGCAACCGGTGGCCTGGGGCAGGTCTATTTCCACACTACCAACCCCAAGATAGCCACCGGCGACGGCCAGGCCATTGCCTGGCGGGCCGGGGTGTCGGTCGGCAATATGGAGTTTATCCAGTTTCACCCGACCGCTCTTTACAATCCCGGGCGCTGGCCATTCTTGATTTCAGAGGCAGTGCGCGGCGAAGGCGGGCGCCTCATGTCCGTCGACGGTCGTTATATAATGGAAGGCACCCATCCCGATATGGACCTGGCGCCCCGTGATATCGTCGCTCGGGCCATTGATGCCGAACTGAAAGCCAGTGGTGAAGAATACGTCCTGCTGGATGTCAGCCATCTCGACAGCCCCTTCATCAAGAAGCGATTCCCCAATATCTACCGCCGCTGCCTGCGCCGGGGGTTTGATATCACCGAGCGTCCTATTCCCGTGGTGCCGTCGGCGCATTACTCGTGTGGCGGCGTCGTTTCCACCATTCACGGCGAGACGGAGCTACCCGGTCTGTATACGGCCGGCGAGGTGGCCATGACAGGTATGCACGGCGCCAACCGTCTGGCCTCAAACTCGCTTCTGGAGGCGGTCGTGATGGCCCAGTTTGCCGCCGTCAGATCATACGACTATGCCCAACGGTTTCAGTTACCTCAGAATATCCCAACCGACAACTCACCCCATTCCTCGCTCAAGCAACCCCGACAAACGATTCTGGTCGCTCATGACCGACGAGAGCTTAATCGCATCATGTCGGATTTCGTGGGGATCGTTCGCACCACCGACCATCTCACCCTGGCGCGCAATCGCATCCGGGAACTGAGACAGGCGGTGGAGGAACATTACCTGGCTAGGCCGGCCACCTTTGGTGGCGTGGAATTGCGCAACTTGACGACGGTCGCGGAGTTGGTCGTCCGCTCGGCCTTGAGGCGTCACGAATCGCGCGGGCTGCATTATATCGAAGACTATCCACAAATGAGTGAGGGCGCATCCCACGACACAATAATCCAGGGAAAACCGACCGATGAGCAATAGCGCCGCCGGACATGAGATGATTCTAATCCTCGACTTTGGTTCGCAGTACACCCAGTTGATTGCACGACGAATCAGGGAAGCAAAAGTTTACTGTGAGATCGCACCGTACAACGTCGATCTATCAATCTATGTCGATCGAGACGTTCGCGGCTATGTTCTTTCGGGGGGACCATCATCGCTGAGCGACGAAGACGCTCCCAGGTTGGACAGCGGTTTCTTCGACACCGACAAGCCGGTACTGGGCATCTGTTACGGAATGCATCTGGCCGCCGAACATTTCGGCGGGGAACTGGCGCCGTCGCACAATCGCGAATACGGTCGAGCCCACCTCGAGGTAACGGACAGTCATGCTCTTTTCTCCGGCATTCCGCAACACAGCCAGGTCTGGATGTCGCACGGGGATTCAATCACGCGACTGCCGGATGGGTTCAGCACTATTGCTTCCACCGACAGTTTGCCGGTGGCAGCCATCGCCGATTATGACAGAAAGATCTACGGCCTGCAGTTTCATCCCGAGGTACACCACACCGAGGAAGGCAAGAACATCCTGCAGAACTTCCTGTTCGACATCTGCTGCCTGCGGGGTGACTGGACGCCGGAGTCGTTTGTCCAGAGCACGGTCTCGCGAATCAGGACGACAGTGGGGGATGGGCGTGTCCTGCTGGGCATTTCCGGCGGTGTTGATTCAACGGTGGCGGCCACGCTCTTGTCAAAAGCGATCGGCGACCAATTACACGCCGTCTTTGTCGATAACGGGCTGTTGCGCAAGAACGAATTCAACGACGTGATAGAGATGCTCAGCCGCCTGGGTATCAACCTGCATCCCGTGGACGCTTCAGCATTGTTTCTCGAACGGCTGGCCGGCGTGACCGACCCGGAGAAAAAACGCAAGGTTATCGGCCCTACTTTTATTGACGTCTTCGAGGCTGAAGCCGAAAAGATCGGACAGGTCGACTACCTGGCGCAGGGAACGCTCTACCCGGACGTGATCGAATCCGTGTCGTTCAAGGGACCATCGGCCACCATCAAGTCGCATCACAACGTAGGTGGCCTCAAGGAGCGCATGAAACTCAAACTGATCGAGCCGCTACGCGAGTTGTTCAAGGACGAAGTGCGCGCGCTTGGACGCATCCTTGGTCTGCCGGAACAGTTTATCGGGCGTCATCCCTTCCCGGGTCCTGGATTAGCGGTACGGATTCTCGGTGAGGTCACCAAAGAGCGTTGCGATCTGCTCAGAGAAGTTGATGCTATCTTCATTGAGGAGTTGCATCGGCACAATATCTATGACGACATCTGGCAGGCCTTCGCGGTGCTGCTGCCGGTCAAGGCGGTCGGTGTAATGGGTGACGAACGAACCTATGAAAACGTGGTGGCGTTGCGCGCCGTCACTTCCACCGATGCCATGACAGCCGACTGGTCACGAATAGACTATGATATTCTGGCGACGATCTCCAATCGCATCATACGGAATGTCAAAGGGGTCAACCGCGTCACCTACGACATTTCCTCCAAACCACCCGCCACGATAGAGTGGGAGTAGGCGGCAAGCCACCACTGGGAATCTTTGCGGCCGGGTGGCCGCCTCAAACTCGTTTGGGGCGGATACTACGAGGAGTTATGGCCAAACAAGTTTGACCATGCCACCTTGTCGTAGGGGTTAAGGAAAGGAGCGGACAATATGAAGGATCGACCCAAGAACCTTGGCAAAAAGGAGTATCGAGAAGAGCGAATGCAAATGTTAGCGCAAGAGCACCTAGAGCCGCTTACGGACTTTGTACACAGTATTCGGAAAAGACGAGGCCTAGAAAGAGAGATCCCCTATTTCGATCCGCTTGATGGCGGCATTCATGCGAAGTGTCTATTCGTTTTGGAAGCGCCAGGCCCCAAGGCCGTGGATAGTGGCTTTGTGTCACGAAACAACCCGGACGAATCAGCAAAGAACTTCTTTGAACTCAACGAAAGAGCGGGCATTCCCCGAAAGGAAACGATCACCTGGAACATCGTGCCTTGGTATATTGGGTCCGAGGGGAGAATTCGACCAGCAAGCCCAAAGGACATTGAGGAGGGATTCGGGTATCTGCTAGAACTAATAGCCTTACTACAGGAGCTGAAAGTGATAGTGCTGGTTGGTCGTAAGGCCCAACGTATCCGAAAAGAACTCCGCCGGAAATGGACACGCTGCATATTAGAATGCTATCATCCTAGCCCGGTGTTCGTTAATCGAGCCCCGGAGCGGAAGGACATGATAGTGCACGATTTGCGCTGTGTCGCGGCAGTACTGGGATGCTGCTGAATTAGTGCCGGACTGTTTAGTTCGCCAGGAATCATGGCCAAACAAGTTTGACCATGCCACCCAGCCAGCCTCACTTTCCGAACTCCGTGGGCGGCAGACGCCCTCGTCTGCCCCAGTATCAACGTGGCGCACGAGGGCGTACACCACGCACAAGAGCCACGACCTGGTAGTTTTTTAGAAAGTCCCCTCCGCGGGAATGACAGAGAGGAGAGACGCGCGAAGCGCGAAGAGAGCCAGCTTGACCGGCCGCGCGAAGCGCGAGAAACAGGCTCGCCGGCTACTTCCCGAACTTCTGTCGCCAGCGCTCCCGCAGAAGACCGGTCAGCTTCTTCTCCAATGAAGGGGGCAATGCCTCCGGCTTTCCCTCGCGGCAGAGGGTCACCGTTTGGCGCAGGGTGTCGACCATAATGCGACAGTTGTTGCACTCGCCGATATGCGCCTCGATCTCGGCGCACAGTGCAGGATCGATACCGCCGTCAAGGTAGTCGTTGAGATTCTGGATATATTCAGGACACTTGTTTCCCATAACGTTCCTCGAAAGTCGAAGACAACATGTCGCGCAGGGCCAACCGTGCGCGAAGGATTCGTGATTTGGCCGAGGCTACGGTCTGCCTGGTCAGGCGCGCCACTTCCTTGACCGACAAATCCTCCACATAGCGCAAGACAAATGCTTCGCGATACTTATAAGGCAGCTTGTCTACCGCTCCGTTCACCATTCGGCGCAACTCATCAGACTCAAGTTGCGCCTGTGGGTCTCGCCAGTCAAAGAGCCGCAGGCTCTCCTGCTGACTGTTACCATGCGAGCCGGCTCCAGGAAGGTAATCTTCGATCGGCTTCAACTCGTACTGCTTATTCTTGGCGTGCAGGGCGCGCGCTTCATTCAGAGCGATACTGGACAGCCAGGTGCCGAACGACGCCTCACCTCGAAACTGGTCGATCTTGTCGATCGCTTTGAGAAAACTGTCCTGCAAGATATCCTCGGCGTCCTCAGTGTTGGCCGTCAATCGGCGCACCAACCCGTAGACTTTCTGCTTGTTGGCCTCTATCAGCTTCGCGAAGGCCTCGAAATCTCCGGCCTGCGCCTTTGCGACTAAGTGTTTCTCATCCATTGGATGACAATATAACAAGAATGATTCGGCAAAACATCATTTTACCAGTGAGGGTTGAAGGTGAACAAACCCGGCGTCACGCAACCTTGGTCGCTCGCTGCGCAATCTATGCGTCGTCGCCCAAAGCGACGCTGCTGCAGCAATTGTGTATATGGCTTGGCAGTAATCGAGAATATCGACCACATTGGCAGTTGACAAGACCCAATAATTCACTACCTTATAGTAGGTTAAGGACGGTGTACGACCGCTCTTCTGCATTTACACCCAGGCTCTCTCGACAATTCGTAGGGCCGCTAATCCCAGAGGAGATATCACCATGAGGTTGCTTCTTGTATTGTGCATCGTGTTTGTCATCGCAGCATCAGCGACGGCACAACTCACCAATGAAGACATCGAGGCGTTGCGCGAGCGCGCCATCGAAGAAGGCTGGACTTTCGAAATGGGCGAGAACGAGGCTACGCAGTACTCCCTGGATCAACTGTGTGGTTTGATAGTGCCTGACAACTGGCAGGAGACGGCTCATTTTATGGACATCACGCCATCTCGCGACCTGCCCGCATCCTTTGACTGGCGTGATCAAGACGGCTGCACGCCGGTTCGCAATCAGGGTGGCTGTGGCAGTTGCTGGGCGTTTTCTACGGTTGGCGCGTTGGAGTGCAATATCAAGATTCGTGACGGTGTCTCTGAAGACCTCTCGGAGCAATACCTGGTAAGTTGCAACAGTAATGGCTGGGGCTGTGACGGCGGCTGGCTGGCGCATGACTATCATGAGTGGAAGGCCGACGCCTGCGGCGGGGTCGGCGCTGTTCTTGAGGCCGACTTCCCTTATGCTGCCTATGACCTGCCCTGCGGTTGTCCTTACGACCATCCGTACACCATCGAATCATGGGCGTTCATCGGTCCGCAGTGGGGTACTCCAACTGTCGGTGCAATGAAACAGGCTATCTTGGACTATGGTCCGATCTCTATCTGTGTATCGGTAAACAATTCCTTCCAGGCGTATGGCGGCGGGATCTTCAGCGGCTGTGACTACGGCGACATTAACCATGCTGTGGTGTTAGTGGGATGGGATGATGACCAGGGCTCCGGCGGCGTCTGGTTCCTGCGTAATTCCTGGGGACCCGGTTGGGGCGAGGGTGGATACATGCGCATCCCCTATGGATGTTCATACGTCGGCTACGGAGCCGCTCTGGTCGACTACGCGGGGAGCGCATCGTTTGTGGCCGATACCGGTCTCGGTTGGGTGCCGTTCGAAGTCGGTTTTACCGGTTATTCTTCATTGAGCATTGAGAGTTGGAAATGGGCATTTGGGGACGGCGGTTCTGCCTTTGTTCAGTCGCCGGTGCACACCTATGAGGAACCAGGCTGCTACGATGTTTCTCTTGAAGTCGCTACCACCGATGGTGATACACTCACTCACACTCGGTACAACTGTGTTGCCGCTCTGGCCGACACCTTGGTCGGCGACAGCGTTTGTGTCGATCCTGATTCCGTCGTGTTAATAGTGGTACGCGGGGTTAATAACACGCCGGTACAGGAGATCAAGATCCCTGTCGTCCACACAGGTACTCTTGAACTGGTGTACGACTCCTTCAGTACCGCCGGATGTCGCACCGAGACGTTCGAGGAACAGGCACTCATCCAGTTTGTCCCAAGCAGCAAGAAACTCACGCTACGGCTCAAAACATCGGAGCATCTCACTCATCCCGATCTCGAACCGGGCTCCGGCGATATCGTAAGACTATACTTCCATGTCGAGGGGACGCCGTCCTTCGGAGCGCAAGCAGCAATCGCTCTCGACGGCTACACCAGCGGATCAAGTGATCGCCTGCCGACATTCTCCGGCTCGATTGCCGAGTACGAGGTAGCTACGGTGTCCGGCCTGGCTGCTTATTCGAGTTGTTGCAGCGGCACGCGTGCAAACGTCGACAGCGATCTTTTCGACGTAATAGATATCGCCGATCTGGTGTACCTGGTGAACTATATGTTCACCGCCGGTGCGGAGCCGGAATGCTGGTACGAGGCCAATATCGATGGTGACCTCGTGGGCGACCTCCAGCAGACGGTCGACATTGCGGACCTGGTCTACCTGGTCGATTACATGTTTGACAGCGGTCCGGCGCCTCCTCAGTGTCCTACAAACTAAAGGACTTGTTGAAAAAGTCACTATAGATAGTTGCGGCTGGTCTTGTCCCGCTGAAAGCGGGATGGGACCTGCCGCTCTTGTCTGACAAGTAGTTATGTGCCGGGTCACAACCACGCCTCAAGCGTGGTCAAGACCCAACACAGCCGGGCACGAGGTTTATCAACACTCCCAGAATATGCAGGCCTTCTGCCAACTGTACCGAAATGTGGTGCTGTCAGGCGACTCGCCTGACGGCCATGAAGTTCGAAGGCATCCGTCGGGCGGGGTCGCCCGACACCACCCGCGAAAGAGACCTCTTGCAACAAGCCCGAACGTCCGGGCCATCCGCGCGGCTTAGTTTCCTGTTCAATCTCCGTGGCGGCTTGACAATCTGCTTCGCACGCTGCATGTTTGGCCGTCATGAACTCAGGAAGCAAGTCGATCATCGGTCTCAGCAAGTACTTTTCGGGTCCGGCGTTGTACGCATTGGCTACGGTGGGAACTTTGGTGTTGTTCTTTGAACTGTGGCGGTTGATCCTCCTGGTTCGTCAATGGAACCTCGCCGCTGATATACCGAGCCTGGTACTCCTGAAGTCATTCCTGATCGGTATGCGCTTCGATCTGGTGATCGCCTGCTATATTACGGTGTTCCTCTATGTTCTGTCTATCATTCCCGGCCTGGATATCTCACGCCGCCGATTCGTGCGAATAATCAATCTGGGACTGCTCATCCCCCTGACGGCCGTGATTTTCTTCATGCACATGATTGACCTCGAGTTCTTTTCCTTCTTCAACGCCCGGCTCAACGGCATGGCGCTAACCTGGCAGGACACACCCGATATGATGTTGTCGATGGTGTGGGATATGTACCCGGTGGTGCGGTACCTGCTCTTACTGGTGGTGGTGGTGGGCCTGTTTATCTGGATCATGCGCCGTTGGCAACGGAGGCTGTTGATTGAGCGCAAGGCGTCTCCGATATGGATCAATCTGCTCTACCTGCCGCTGGTAGGGGCGATCCTCTTTGTCGGTGCGCGTGGTCGTTTGGCCTATAAGTCACCAATCCGCACCGGCGTGGCTTACTTCAGTTCATACGACTTTGCCAACCAGTTGGCCCTCAATCCCGCCTTCACTTTTTGGCGTGACGCTATCTACGATGCTCGCGACAAAGAGCAACTGGAGAAGATGATGGCGACGGTCGTCTGTAACAACTGCGAACAGACAGTGCGACAACTTTTGGGTATGCCGGACAGCCTGGTCAATCGCACCGATGAGAGAATCCGTCGTGAGGTGCGATTCGATCCGCCTAATCAAGACCCACCCAACGTCATCGTAATCGTAATGGAATCGTTCGGCAACACCAGGTTGGGCGCGCTGGACAATCGCTTCCCCTATGATCTGTCGCCATGTTTTGATTCTCTGGCAGCGGAAGGCATACTGTTCACCGATTTCTACTCAGCCGGAATGCACACTTACACCGGCGTGTTTTCCAGTCTCACCGGCTACCCGCACCAGTTCACCGAACTGATCATGAAACAGGTGCCGGGGCAGACACGTTTTCGTTCACTGGCGGCAGTACTGAAGGATCATGCTTACAATACGCTCTTCTTCACCACTCACGATCCGCACTTCGACAATATGCAGGGTTTCGCCATGTCCAATGGCGTCAACAGAGTGTATTCGTCGCTCGACTTTGATCCGGACGAATGGATCGGTACCTGGGGCGTACCGGATCATGTCATGTTCGACCGTGCTGTCGAGGTGCTGCGCCAAAGCAGCCACGACCGGTTCTTTGCCATGCTGTTGACAACTTCCAATCACGGTCCCTGGCAAGTACCGGATGTGCCGTTTGAGCGCGTTCCAGCCGGGACCGACAAAGAAGACGAACTGAACGCCTTCAAGTATTCCGACTGGGCGCTGGGGAGATTCGTCAGGCAGATCCAAAACGACAGTAGTCTTGCCAATACGCTCTTTTTCATCACCGCCGACAACGGCACACCGTTCGCACCCAAACTCGATCTTGATCTGACCTTCCTGCAGGTGCCGCTCTTGATTTTGGATACGGACGGACGCCTGCCGCGCGGAGCGCGAACCGATCGGCTGGGAAGCCAGCTCGATATTCTTGCGACCGTCATGGGTCTGGTGCGACTTGACTACGACAATTACAGCTTCGGTCATGATCTCCTGGACAGCAACTCGACAGCGGTTGATTTTGCACAGTTCTCAGAATGGTTCAAGGCCGGCTACATCGAAGGTGACTACTATGCCATCTATCGCCTCCGAGGAGCACCGGGCTCGTGCTATCGGCTTGATGACCTAAGTGTCGATCTCGTCAGGAACGAGCCGGAATTGGCGCAAGAGTATGTTGAAAAGGCTGCCGCTATTTTCATGACAGCGTACATAAACATGCACCGGCCGTTGCTTCCCGAAACCCCTGCTGCTGATTCTCACCAGTAGTCCGCTCTTCTTGTAGGTCCAAACCGCCGCTGTTTCGAATCGGGCTAGCTAAGCCATCAGAACCGACAGCAGGCTGTGAGCCAACCGCCTCTTAAGAAATCCGGGTAAAAATGACGGGAACTAATGACATAATCAATTGTTTAATTGAGTAGTTGACGTACCGAATAGTTGCTCGCGGATATTGATGAAATCCGTCTTGAAACGGAGTCGAATGTGACTACAGCCAGAGAAACCAAAGACAGACTTTACGATCAATTCGCACGCTTGGCGCATAGTCTAGCCAGCCCGAAAAGACTAGAGCTATTGGACCTCTTATGCCAATCTGAAAAATCGGTGGAAACTCTCGCCGAGCAAGCATCATTGAGTACGGCGAACACTTCTCGGCATCTGCAAATCATGCGCGGCGCACGACTGGTTGAAGCACGTAAAGAAGGGCTTTACGTATACTACCGCCTTGCAGATGAAGAGGTGTGTGAGTTCTTCAGGAGCTTACGTCGTCTCGCAGAATCCCGGCTGGCCGAGATCGACCGCATCATAACAGACTTTTTTGGAGACAGTGAGAACTTGCAACCGATTGACCGCAAGGAACTACTGAAAAGGGCAAAAGCTGGTGATGTGATCGTCCTGGATGTGCGACCGGAAGACGAGTATCGCGCAGCTCATCTTCCTTACGCACGCTCAATACCGCTTTCTGAATTGGGCGACCACATCGAGGAGTTTTCACCAGACCAAGAGATCATTGCCTACTGCCGTGGTCCTTATTGCGTGTTGGCACAAGAGGCAGTCAGGATGCTGCGAAGCAAAGGATTCAATGCCGTACGTCTGGAAGACGGTATCGCTGAATGGCGAGACGCTGGGATGAAAGTGGTGACTCAGGAATGAGCCGGATTCCCGGCGTGATGGCATTAGACGCCAAGTTCAATTGTGCTATGTGAACCTAAATCATAGATCCGGAGGACTAAAACCATGGGCGAACCGATCATTCACAGTATTCTGCTGGCGCTCCACAACATAGCACTGGTCGGATGTGCGGCTGCGCCGTTCTACAACAGGAATCTTGTCCTGACGCGGGGCCAGTATGGACCAAAGCTTCACTACGAGCTTGACAAGGTCGTTGAAGAGACCCTCCAGGGAAATGAGCCATACTGCGTGGTCTTCATCATCACCCTGGTGTTGACCGGTATTGGCATTCCACTGAACCATTATGCCTTTCACGGCTCATTCAGGTCGTTGCACGATGTTGCCTGGATCGCTGTGGCGCTGAAATTAGTGTGCGTGTTTGGCATGATTGTCATTATGTCAGTGATCTTCTTGAAGATTAACCCTCGGCTGCTGAGTCTCTTTGCAGGTTTCAGTACCAATGAAGCCCCCAACCCGGGCAATGAGAAGGAGTTCTTCGCTCTGCGCGCCCGTCGCAAGGCGTTGTGTGAAATCTGCCTGTGGTTTGCCGTCGGTGTGCTTTTATTCAGCGCCTTCCTTGGCTTTGCACCGTGAACTAGATCAGTCACACAGGCTTGATTGAGCATATTCTTCTGGCAACGGCCGTGGAGTAAGTAACTAATCTAATACGCCGGAATGATCCAGCATAAGGAGTCATCAATGAACGTCCTATTAATTCTGAATGACCCGGTCTACGGAACAGAAAGGTCATATAACGGGCTCAGATTGGCGTTATCTCTGTCAAGAAAAGAGGGGCTTCAGTTAAGAGTGTTTCTCGTTGCGGATGCTGTCAGTTGCTCCAAGTGTAGGCAGGTAACTCCAAACGGGTATTACAATTTCGAACGGATGCTCAAAGGTCTGGTATCTGCCGGCAGACCGATTGGTGCGTGCGGATCCTGCATGGACGCCCGTGGACTGAAAGCGGAGATGCTTTCTGGTGTTCATCGTAGTTCTATGGATGAGCTTACAGAATGGACTATGCGGGCAGACAAAGTGATTGTCTTCTAAGCTCTGTGACCCAGATGAAGTAATTGGCTTTTCGGGCCGGTATTCAGCGATACAACGTGTTCGAATGATACCGCACCTCTGTCCGTATTCCATTACCAGACAACTAATTAGCTGGGACGATGCATACAGTTATGAATTTCTGAATCATTTCCAGCCTCCGGCCATCTAACCGGCTAAGTAGCAATAATTGACTCAAGAGGTATATGATTATGAAAAAAGGTATGACAGATTTCGCCATCAACCATCCCTGGTGGGTGATCGGAATCGCAGTGATCATCACGGCTTTCTTTGCCGCCCAGTTTCCCAGGATCAAGATCGATACCGATCCGGAAAACATGCTGGCCGCCGATGCGCCGGTGCGTGTCTTTGAGCATGAGATGAAGGAGACCTTCGGACTGTCGGATTTCCTGGCCGTCGGGGTGGTGGATGAAGAGAACGCCTTCCGCCCGGAGATCCTCAATGCCATATACAATATCACCGCTGACATCGAGGAGATCGAGGGCGTGATTGTCGAGGATATCATGGCGCCATCGACGGTTGATGATATCAGGCAGGGTGAGGACGGCACCTTGATCATCGAGCCGCTGATGGAAGATGAGATCAAGACGCAGCAGGAAGCGGACTACATCCTCGGCCGTATCCAGAACAACGCCATTCTGCGCGGCAAGCTGGCCTCTGAAGACGGCAAAGCTATCGCCATCATGGTGCCTATCGAATCGAAAGATATGTCGCATCGGATCGCCGGTGAAATTCGGGCCATCACCGAAAAGTACGGCGCCGGCCTCACCGTTCATATCGCCGGGCTGCCGATGGCTGAGGACTCTTTCGGCGCGGAGATGTTTTCGCAGATGGCGTATTCAGCGCCGGCCGCGCTGCTGATCATCTTTCTGTTGCTGTGGATGTTCTTCCGGCAGGTGAAAATCATCCTGGCGCCGATGGTGGTGGCGATCATGGCGGTGGTCTGGTCGATGGGTCTGCTGATCCTGACCGGTCACACCGTGCACATCATGGCCTCGATGATCCCGATTTTTCTGATCCCGATCGCGGTGCTTAACTCGATCCACATTATATCAGAGTTTCACGACCATTACAAAAAGTACAAACATAAAGACGCTACCATTCGCCATTCGATCAACGAACTGTTCGTGCCGATGCTGTTCACGTCGTTGACAACTATCGCCGGATTCATCTCGCTGGCCCTGACCCCGATCCCGCCCGTGCAGGTGTTCGGCATGTTCGTGGCCTTTGGAATCATCGTCGCCTGGTTGCTTTCGCTGACCCTTAATCCGGCTATCGCGATGCTGATATCGGACAAGACCCTGCGCAACTTCGGTCGCGAAGACGACACGCACGGACCGTTGTCGAGCGTGATGCACGCTTTCCGCAACTTGAGCTACCGGCGGCACAAAGGGATCATCGCTTTCGTAGCGGTGTTGGTCGTTGTGTCGGCGGTCGGGTTATCGCTCATCGTCGTCAACGACAACCCGGTCAAGTGGTTCAAGAAGTCGCATCCGATTCGGGTGGCCGACACGGCCATGAACAAACATTTGGCCGGCACCTATATGAACTATCTCGTCTTCGAAGGGAGCGAAGAAGACGTGATGAAACAGCCTCAGGTGCAGCGCTATATCGAGAGCCTGCAACGTGAACTCGAAAAGGATCCGATTGTCGGGGCCGTCACCGGCCTGCCCGATGTCGTCAAGAAAGTCCGTTATGAGTTTTTCGGTGCTGATTCTTCAAAGCTGGCACTACCCGAAAGCGTCAACGAAATCGCCCAGATGCTGTTTCTGTATGAGATGTCCGGCGGCGATCCGGATGATCTGTTCAAGTTCGTCACACCGGAGTACGATCAAGTCAACCTCTGGGTGCAAATGAGAAACGGCGACAACCTGGCGGTCAGTTCCGTGGTCGAGCGCGGGAACAAATTCCTCCTTGAACACGCGCCTCCTTCCGGGATCACGGCGCGCTGGGCCGGCCTGCCCTATATCAATATCGAATGGCAGCATCAGATGGTCAGCGGTATGCGCTCTTCCCTGATAGGATCGTACATAGTTGTTTTCCTAATGATGGTTTTCCTGTTTCGCTCACTGCGCTGGGGTCTGGTGTCGATGCTGCCGTTGACCATTACGATCATGGCCATCTATGCCTTCATCGGTTATATCGGAAGGCCATACGACATGCCGGTAGCAGTGCTCTCATCCCTGACTTTGGGCTTATCGATCGACTTTGCAATACACTTTATCCAAAGATTGCGCATGATCCACAAACGCACCTCGGATTTCCGGAAATCGTTCGATGAGATATTCCAGGGCGCCGGCCGGGCCATCGCGCGCAACGTGCTGGTGATCGCAATCGGTTTTGTGCCGATGTTGTTCTCCAGCCTGGTGCCGTACATCACCGTCGGGGCGTTCTTCCTGGCCATCATGGTCGTCTCCGGTCTGGTGACGATGCTGCTACTGCCGGCGCTGGTAAGAACCTTCAACAAGACTCTGCTTCCGGTGGTAACATCCGACGACGAGACCGTTCCGGCAACGGTCGAACGTTCATGAAGCTAAAGACGCATTACGATAGAGAAGAAAGGAACCACACCATGTTGAATTCAAAACTCATCCTGATCCTGCTATTAACGCTGCCGATGGCGATAGCAACCACCGCAACCGCTGAGGACGCCGCAGCCATAATGAAAAAGTCGCACCTGGCCTACTACTATGCGGCCGACGACGGTATATCCGAGGTCACTATGCGCATTACGAGCAAGCGCGGCAAAGAGCGGATCAAGGAGTTTGTCATGCTGCGCCTGGATGAAGAAGAGGGCGGCAAGCAGAAGTACTATACATATTTCAGGAAGCCGTCCGATATCTCCCGGCTGACGTTCATGGTACATAAGATCCCCGACGGCAACGATCAGCGCTGGATCTACGTGCCCTCGGTCGATCTGGTCAAACCGATCTCGGCTGATGACAAGAATTCCAGTTTCGTCGGTTCGCATTTCAGCTACGAAGACGTCTCCGGTCGTCATTGGAGCGAGGACAAGCACAGTCTGCTGCCCGACTCTACTATAGGCGATCGTGCCGTGTTCGTTATCGAGTCGATCCCACTCCAGAAGTACAGAGGATTCTCACGCAAACTGTCATATATCGATAAGGAGAACTATCTCCCGTTGCGTGAAGAGTACTATGGTAAGAAAGACAAGTTAGTCCGAGTCTTCACCGCTGAAAACGTGGAGGAGATCGATGGCGTGATCACCATGACCGCGCGTTCGATGGAGAATCTCAAGAAGGGCGGCAAGACGCTGATCGAGTTCTCCAGTATTGAGTACAACGTCGGCCTCGATGCATCTCTGTTCACCGAACGGTTCCTCAAGAACCCGCCGCGGATGTACATCAAGTAGGTGGGAGGTTATCGAAATGAGAGTACTAAGAGCACTCATAATCACCGGGCTGCTGCTTATAGCAGTTCCGGTTGCCGCCGAGGTCAGCATTGATGGTTTCCTTCAGACTCTCTACGGCGGACGGCTGGACGAGTCCAATCCAACGGCAACCGAACAAACAGCCTCGGAGACCAGGCTGCAACTACGAGTCGAGGATTACGGTGACGTGGCTGAGTTTTTCGGGCGGACCGATTTCGTTTACGATGGCGCTGACTCTTCCGACTATGATTGGGAATTGCGCGAAGGATACCTCAAGTTCCGGCTGGGCAGTCGGCTTGATTTCAAAGTCGGTCGCCAGATTCTCACCTGGGGCACCGGTGACCTGATATTCATCAACGATGTATTCGCCAAGGACTATCGTTCGTTCTTTGTCGGACGTGATGATCAGTATTTGAAAGCGCCTCAGAATGCTATACGTACAGAGTTCTACAGCGGTCTGGGCTCACTGTCGCTGGTCTGGACGCCGCGCTTCGAACCTAACCGTCTCCCCACCGGTCGGAGACTGAGCTACTTCAACGGTCAGTCGATCGTTGGTGACGGATACTACTTCGATCCACCCACCCCGGCACCGAAGTTTGAAAACGGCGAAGTGGCCATGAGGTTGAGTCGCCAAGTCGGGTCGTACAGTAGTTCACTATACTTCTACAAGGGATTCTACAAGAACCCTATGGGTGTTCTGATTGTCGACTCATCGATGGTGCCGGTCTATCCGAAGCTGAATGTCTACGGCGCATCAGTGCGTGGACCGATGGCGGGCGGTATTGTCTGGATCGAAGGCGGCTACTATGATTCGCGCCAGGATCGTGATGGTGATGATCCGATGATGCCGAATTCTTCGGTGACCGGTATGATCGGTTTCGAGCGGCAGGTGGCGTCCAATTTGACTATCAACGGTCAGTGGCAAGCGGACAAGATGCTCGATCACAGCACTTATGAAAAGCAGCAAACAGCCGTGAACGCTTTTGTGCGTGACGAGCTTCGACATCTGGTAACCTCGCGTGTAACCAAACTGCTGTACGACGAACTGTTGGCACTATCGCTGTTCGTGTTTTACTCACCGAGCGACGAGGACGGTTACCTTCGAGCTTCCGCTGACTACAAGTACAGCGATGAACTGAGCTTGGCTGTCGGGGCGAATGTTTTCGATGGGAATTATGATGCGACCGAGTTCGGTCAGTTCCAGAAGAACGATAATGTGTACATGAAGTTGACTTACGGTTTTTAGTGTGCTGTCCCAGGAATACACTAACACGGCCTTGTGCCCGCCGGGAGGCCGCTGTTACGCGGGGGCGATCTGAAGATCACCCCGCCACAACTCACGTACAGTCGGCGGACATCACCTGCTGTGAGGAAATAGAAAGGTAAGAAAATGACGGTAGAGAATTCAGTAAGGTTGTTCGCAGGATTAATGGTCCTGCTGTCTTTGGCGTTGTACTATTTTGTATCACCGTACTGGTTGTTACTGACGGCTTTCGTCGGTATGAATTTGACTCAATCTTCGATCACACGGTTCTGCCCTGCTGAGATGGCCCTCAAGAGGCTCTTCTTTAGCAACTGAGAAACCGCCCTGTGCTCTTGGATACGCATAAAGAAGTAACCGTAGGTCGAAACCCCTGTGGTTTCGACACCGCCGCAGGCGGTTCTTCATTCTCCGTAACCTCCGTCAGGTTCAGGCTTCTCTATCACTTCCCAATCGTCGTCATAGTGGCCCTGCTCTCTGAAACTGTGTATCGAGGACAACCTCCACTCAAACGGACTCGATGCCAACCCATGTTTCACCGGATTGTAGTGTATGTAGTCCAGATGTCGCTTCAAATCCCTCTCATCCCGAATCTGGTGATCCCAGAACCTGTATTGCCACACACGTCCTTCACGTACCCCCGTTCTCTTTCGGTATCGTGTTGAAAACGACAGTTTGAATTGTCTCATGAGTATCGACGAATCGCATTCGCCGGGGTCGACAATCACGTGTAAGTGATCAGGTAAGACAACCCAGGCGAGCAGAAATGTCGGTTTCTTGAGTTTTGATTCTATTGCCTCATGCAGGAGGTCACAATTGTCTACGAGAATGGGTATTCGGTTGTGGGTTACGTGGGTTAAGAAACAGAGGTTCCCCTCGCAGAAGTATCGGCGGATGTTGGTCATGCAAGATCGTAGTGTGTGAATCTAACAAGCGCAAGACGGAATGTCGAAACCCGCCTTCGGCGGTCCTACGGACCAGGGGTTTCGACCTACAAAACTCACGAGCCTTCTCTTTAGCAACTGAGAAACCATCCTGTGCTCCTTAGATACGCATAAAGAAGCGCGCGGGCAGTCCGGTAAAACCCGCGCGCTGTGCAGCAAGAGGATTCGAATCAGTGAAAGCTAACTCCAGCAAAGACTCATTCCGGGAGACCTAGTTCGCTGGTCGTACTGTTTGTAACATCAGCAAGCGGTGGGGAGGTGTTTGGCCTCCCCACCTTTGCCTGGATTGTGCACGCACCTAACCCTGTCTGCTCAACCCCCTCTTAGTGTGTGCCGAAAGCCCCCTGTCTGACGCCCCCTGGTGCCGGTTAGTGACTGATGCGTAGCACCGGCGGTCAACGCTCGGTTCCGACGACATCTCCGTGTGAACGACCCCCGTAGCCCCCCTGTCGTTTGAACCCGGCCCCCTAAGTCTATGGTCAAAACCACCGCATGAAAACAGGTGGGGACAAGGGTAGTTGTCCGACGGATCAGGCACGTCCTTACGGGCGAACCGACGCAGCCAACTGACCCCAGCCTCCCTCCTTGGTCTGACCGCATAGCCCCGCTGTGAAAGTGCTACGGTCGCGTCCTCACACCTGCCGTCCCTGGCTCCGGGGTTCAGCAGGTTCGTATCGGCGGCGCTAACACCGCTGCCACGAACAATACTATCCACCCCGACTAGCCTCCTTTGCCCGAACTGTCCGGGAGAATCCAAGAACGAAAAGACGCTCAACACCCCCGTCTCCCGAATTAATCGGTGGGCCGCCAGCCCCCGTTCGCGGCTCGATTGATCGCCCACGCACCAAAGAATTGATGTCGCGACACGGTTGTTCTGTTGCAAAAACGGTGTCAACATCCTCTTTCCAGTTCTGTGCTCCTGACAGTTTGTGTACCAGCTATTCGCTAACCAGTCTCTATTAGCCTGAATCGGTTGCTTCCCTGCGGGCTGGATAGGACATAAACAGGTACCGATTGGCTACCGGACATAGCCAATCTGACTGATCCTCAATGGGAAACAACGTTCATGATGTCATGACGGGAAGTGAATACTCGGGATCGGTCTCAGAGCGCCTGCAGGAAAACTCGCAGATTGGCCCCTTCACCGGCGATTTTCAATTTCTTCCGGATCTTCTTACGCTGGTTGTGGACAGTATGTATTGATGTGTGCAGCGCTTCGGCGATTGCCCCGGTCGACAGGCCGGATTTAACCATGTTGCAAATTTCCATTTCGCGGGGTGACAACCGCGCAAACCGCCGATCCAATTCCTGGACGAAGGGCGAGGTAACATCATTAAGACAGATCTCGAAAAAATCCACGTAGTCGTGATTGACGCCGGCCTGATTTTTCAGACTCTGGATTATCGGCATAAGGACACGATCGACGTTGACTTGAACCTGCCTTTGCAATTGTTCTCTTTCATCTTCGATTTGAGACAGGACTTCTCTGAGGGCAACGTTCTTCTCTCTCAGAGTCTGTCGTTCGGCGTCCAATCGTCTGTTGGTGGCGCGAAGCCGTTTCTCGGTCCGCTTGAGACGGGAGACATCGGTTACCACCGCGAAGCTGCCGACAAAATTGCCGGTGGCATCGAACAACGCCTGTGGAGAAACAATGACGGGCAGGTTGTGACCGCTCTTCGCTTTGAACACCACTTCGTATGGCCGGTAGCCTTCATCCTTGTTGTGGGCGATACGGTCGTAGAACTCGGCCTGGTCGTTATCATTGAGGAAAACCGCCGACAACTTTCCTTCCAACTCCCCTCGGGAGTATCCGAGCATCTTGCAGAAACGATCGTTGGCATAAGTGATGTTACAGTTCTCGTCGAACACACCAAGACCTTCGTTCATGGAATCGACCAATAGGCGATACCGTTTCTCACTTTCCTCCAGGGCGATTCGATCACGCAGACGCTGGACAAGTCGCCATGTCTCCTTGGCCAGCAGGCAGAGTTGGCGCACATCATCGGCCGTATAGTGAGTAGCTTTGTTGGCCACCCCGACTGCCGCCACAACGATCTCGCGGTGGAAGACCGGCACACTCATCTGGCGCTTGATCGGTCCCTGTGCTCCGGGAAAACCTCGTTTGAGCGGATCGGCTGTAACAGGTTCATTGGTAACGATGATCTCACCGGTGCGGGCGGCATCCACCCAGGAACCGGCTGAAGCCAGCGAACAGACAAGGGCACGATCAGCGATCAGTTTCTCCCGACCGCTGGGCCGACACCAACTCGGGATGGTCACTGACGCGCCGTCATCACTGACGAGCGCCAGGAAACCGATCTCGCTTGAGGTCAATTTGAGACTCTCGGCCAAGGCCAGATCAGTGAGCTCGCGAACCGAACCGACCGAGGTCCGGCCCAGCATCAGGATGGTGCCAAGACGTGCTGCCTCCAAGGTGGCAGCCTCAAACCCTCGAACCTCAGGGCTGTCAGACAAGTCGCCTGACCGCACCGGCCCTATTGAATGAGGCAACCTTGTCACGGAGTTCTTTTCAGCCATTGCGAAGGCGGGCATCCGGTGACCCGTTGACTCGGATAGATTCCGGCCTGTGCGGGAATGACTCGCAGCGCAAGGAAGTTGCTGTTCTGCCCTTCGCTTCGAGTATCTCAACAGCCTGCCGGCACTCATGCGGCACGCTGGGGATTTTCGGATGGGCACGGATTTAGTTTTCGCCTTAATGGCCATTTTGTCTCCGGCGTCAGTCTGGCTTCAGGGAGGCCTGACAGACGCACCCGGTCGCTTCACCACCCACCGGTAAATCAGTTATCGTTAGTATCGGCAGGATTGTGCAGATTCTGCACACCCGACTCGACCGATGCCGGCGGGTTGAACCAACGCAAAAACCGGTTGCCATTTCGATTGTACGGAACATATTAGGCCAGTCAGGTGGAAACCACGCCGACTAAGTTGCGTACTATAATACGGGCGGTTGAACGCCCGGAGTAGTAATGTGAACAGATTACCGGGACACTACACCAGGTGTGTATGAGTTACTTGTCTGACAGCAACAATATCCCCGAATGCCTTCACGACCGTGAGCGGCTGTACTGCGCGGACCCGTGGGATGTCAATCGAGGCGAGGACGGCAACACCAAAGCGGCAGCGCTCGACCGGCGGTCATGGTGGTTACTGTTTGCCTGGCTCCTGGTGGCTGCTGCTTTGACTCTGACACTGGCTGCCGAGGCATGGACTCAAGCGGCGCCTCCTCGACCACCTGACGACGATCCGTCACCGGGTCGGGTTAGAGTTGTGCTCAAGAGCGATGCGCGCGAACTAGCTGGCGACTACCTGGCCTTCCTCAATCAAATCCAGGTTTTATCCGAGGACTATGATCGGTACTTCTCTGACTTCCATCAGGAGCATGCAGAGAAGCTTCAGGAGCAGCTTAGGAAGATCTCCCACAGTCTTAGCGATAGCGCCTATTTCAGCGACTTCTCGCAACTAAGCAAAGATCTGGCTCGACTGCACCATGAACTGCGGCTGCAAGAGGATCAGTTGGCCAGGCTACATACGGAGAAGACTCAAGAGAAGAAATCCCGCCAAAGCGCCGATGTTTCCTCGGATCTGAGGATCCGCCGCCTGACCAGCAGCCTACTCCGCGAATTGAATATGCTGAATACTCAGTTGGAAGAGGATATAACCGAACGATTCGCCGCCGACAAAGTGACCTCGGCGATTGTGCAGCAGTATATCAAAGCGGTGATTGTGACGGCGAATATAGAGAGAGCGGCTGGCCAACACGCGGTGGTTGTCGAGATCGGCCAGGGGGGGTATTTGGAACCGCTGGTTATTGAATTGGATTTGAAAGAGCTTGAAGGTCTCACGGACGCGCTGGAGGATATCGAACTGTTTGAAATCGGAGCAGTACCGGCTCCATCCATGCCGCCCAGGGTACATCGCCTGCCTAGAGCGACCATCATTAGCCCCGTTGACCCGCCGCCGTTGCCACTCGCCGAGGTCGGAGATAAGCAGATCGTCTATCACCATAAGTCAGGTGAAACCGGGCTGACGCTCCAGATCGTCGACAGCACGCGCACAACATCGGCCATAACACCGGTCTACGTGATGAATCCTTTTGGATCCCTCGAGATTGAAGGCTGGGACCGTGACTGGATCCTGGTCAGCGCCGAAATTGAGATCGCCGCCGAGGATCCCGACGAAGCCGAGGCTTTGGCTGAACGCGTTGATCTGAGAATCCATAGCAAGTCCGACGCCATCTACGTCGAAACAGTCCTGCCGCAGTTGACCGATCCGCAGACCAGAGTGGTCAGTGCCACCATTCAAATCAAGGCGCCGACCGACAGCCCCCTAAACTGTCGCAATTCGCACGGAAAAGTCTACGTGGCCGGGTTCGACAACGGAGTAAAACTTAACGCCAACCATTGCGATGTTAACGTGCGCGGTATTGTCGGCAGTGTGGAAGTCGTCAACAGTATGGGGCGGCTCATTATCTCCGATGTGTCCGGTGGCATGGAACTGAGAAACGCCTATGAACTGCTGAAGGTGTCGCGCTGCAAGGGACCGATGACAATCGAGAACGCCTTTGCCCGGATTGAACTATCCGACTGCTCTGGAAACGTCAGAGTTCGCAATAGTGGCGCGATAGATGTGTCGGACCACACCGGCGATCTGGAGATCGACAACAACAACGGTGTTGTTATGGTCCGGAACCTCGACGGTGATCTGCAGGTGGTCAGTTCGTTGCACCCGGTTGTTATCGAGAACATTCGTGGCTCAGCCGGACTGGAGAACGTGCGCGGCGCTATTCGGATTGATGGGGTCGAGGGCCCGCTGGCAGCCAGCAATATCTATGGGAGCATCACCGCCTCGGCGCTGAGCGGACCGCTGCACTTAGTGAGCAGCAACGGCATGATTGACCTGGACCTGGATCGCTCGATAGTCGGGCGGTCATCGATAATATCCGACTACGGCAATATCAAACTGAAGCTCAAAGAGTCATCGGATCTCCTGCTGACCGTCGAAGCACTCGGCGGCGACATCCAAAGTGCTTTCCCCTTCCCTGTCCAGAAAACCGACAGCAGCCACACCTCTCGGATCGAACTTGGTCGGATGGTTGGATCGCTGGACGTCTCTGCCCGTGGCGCCGACGTCGTTATCAGCGCCGCCCACTAGTGTCCTGTCCCTTTAGTAAGTTGCATGATGACGTGCCCCCGTATTGTGCGTGGTGTATGTCCTCGTGCGCCACGTGGATACAGGGACAACCTCAGGACGTCTGCCGCCCACACCACCCGATCTCACCGGCTCCAGGTTCGGCTAAAGTTATAGTTGAAAACAGAAGCTCGGTGAGATAACCTGAGGACGTATGTGTTACCGAATCATTCTTTGTTTGACGCTTCTGCTGACGCCGGCAACGCTGGTAGCTCAGGACAGTAGCGGTCTGACCCCGGAACAGTTCGGGCTATGGCACCTGTCGGAGTATCTCGGTCTTCAGCCGGACGACATCAGCTTTCGACCCGACTACACCGAGCCGGATTCGTTCCGCTTGCAGATAATCGCCGACCTCATGCAGCATCCTCTACAGATGGTCGACTACACCGAGGCGCTGAGAGCGGCCCATGTCCCCAAACAACCGGAGGTGCTGGCCGGGATTTTGTTTACCGATCTGGCCGGTGAAAACCAAAGCACGCGCGGTCGACCCTACCGAGGTAAACCAGCCGAGCTTCATCGTGAGTACAACCTTCACTACAGCGATGTCGACCTCAACCAACTGTTAACCCGCGCCGCCGCTTACCTGAACGTGGTTTTTCCAGGCTCTACTGAGATGATGCTGTCCGAACTGACACCGTCGCAACGCGAATTCCTTCGTCAGGAGTTCAAAGAGATCCTGGTGGTCCATGAGGAAGAAGAGTTCTTCACGGTGGAGCAAAGTGACTCGGTGGAGAAGGTGGAGGAGGGATACGCCGATGAGTTTGTCACCTTCGGCTTCAAGATCGACCCGGATCCGGTGGTCGCCGCCGGAATCGATTGTCTGCGGGAGATGATGTTAGAAGTGGGGAATCTGCAGAAGCGGATTCGGTCTGGCGGTACTTCGATCAAGGAGCTTCTTTCGATCACCGGCTACCTGCCCGACAATGTCGACCGCGAATCGTACCTCGGATTGCAAGCCGGATGGAAAATCGGTGGCGCCGGCAGTGACTACTATCAGGGGGACTACCAGTTCATTCTTGATTTGGGTGGCGACGATGTTTACGACCTCGAATACGACCCGGAGCATCCCCACGGGGTCATCATAATCGACCTGGGGGGCAACGACGCCTATCGCACCAAGAGTGATTTCGGGCTGGCGTCGGGTTGCTTCTCGGTCGGACTGCTGCTGGATTTCGGCGGGGACGACCGCTACGACGCCCAGTCATTCGCCCTCGGCAGCGGCTTCTTCGGTTTCGGACTGCTTTATGATGCCGATGGCGTCGACCGTTACGATGGCGACACCCACGTGCAGGGTGCGGCCAGTTTCGGTCTCGGGTTGTTGATCGACGAAGGAGGACGTGACATCTACAACGGCGCCCTCTACGCTCAGGGGTTCGGCTTTGTAAAGGGGATCGGCTTAATCTATGATACCGACGGCGCCGACAGCTACTACGCCGGCGGCAAATACAAAGATGTCCTGCGCTACAAGGACCACTACCTTTCGTTATCGCAGGGATTCGGCTACGGTTTACGCCCCTGGATGTCGGGCGGTATCGGCGGCATCATCGATCTGGAAGGTAACGATTCGTACTACTCGGACATTTTCGCGCAGGCCGCCAGCTACTGGTGGTCGTTGGGATTGATCTACGACTCCTCCGGTAATGACAACTACCAGGCGTTTCAATACGCCCAGGGCGCCGCCACGCACATGACCCTGGGTATCCTGATCGACGACTATGGTTCGGATGTATATTTCGGCAAGGGGTTGATGCATGGCTGCGGCCATGACTATTCCGCCGGGATCATTCTGGATCGCCACGGCGATGACACCTACACCGCGTATGATTTGTCGCAAGGGGCCGGCTCGGCCAACGGTGTCGGCCTGCTTATCGACAGCGAAGGGGACGACCGGTACTTCGTCAAAAACCGACTCAACACCCAGGGTTACGGCAACCCGAGACGCGACTTCGGCTCGATCGGGCTGTTCATAGATCTTGGCGGTGATGACCAGTACCTCGGCAACGGCCAAAATGACTACTACTGGCGCACCGACTCCAAATGGGGCGGCGGCATGGATATCGAACTGAACCCGACTGATACTTCCGAGGCAAATCAATGAGGCGGTCAAATGTGATAGCCGGCATCGCCGTCTTGGCGTTATTATTCGGTATGACTACACCCGCCGGCGCCAATGAAACCAGGAAGAAATTCGATTCGCTGTTTGTGATCGCGTCGTCCGGCGAAGTGATGTTCCGGGAGATGGTCGAGCCGGCCAAGGACTCTATCGCAGCGATGGGCGAAGAAGTGGTGCCCTGGTTGATTGACAAGTTCACCACCAAATCGGCCCGCAAACGCTGGACGATCATCCACGTGCTAAAGCGGATCGGCTCACCGGCCGTGCCATACCTGGTGCGCGCGCTGAAACGGAGCGACGGTTTGGTAGTGCAGCGGGTGTGCTGGGCGCTGGGGGATATCGCTGACTCGGCGGCGGTGGATCCGTTGATCGAGGTGCGACATCATCCGCGCTGGCAGGTGCGTGACCAGGCTATCGGCGCCCTGGGCAAAATCGGTGCTTTCCGGGCCGAGCCGGTAGTCATTGAGGCATTGACCGACAGTATCGGTCAGGTGCGCAAAGCGGCCGCGGTGTCGTGCGGCAAGCTGGCCGCCGATGACGGCATAGTGCGGCTGGTGCATTTGTTGGGCGATGATTTCTACGGCGCCCGCATGTCGGCTATGGAGTCACTCTTGAAGCTCGACACCACGTTAGTTGTGGCGATGCTTTCAGACTCTGTCGCGTCAGACAATGATCTTGTCGGCGACCTGACCTGTCGCATCATGGGCCAACTTGGAACGTTACGATGCATCTCCGTTCTCTTGTTGCAGACGCAAACGCCCGATCCCCTGCGGCGCGCTCATGCGGCCACAGCTCTTATTCGCATGGCCGATGGAAACGCCGAGTCCGTCTGCAGTTTCTTTGCTGAACGAGAACCGGATCGTCTCGCCCGGTTGAAAATGACGTCCGCTCTGAACGCTGTTATCAATGAACAGTGACAACCTGAAGAACAAACTTCGCAGCTTCGACAGCCATATCATACCTGCCGGTAAGCGAAGCGAAACAGCCCCCGCACCGGATCATTACCAGTTGATGGCCGAGCATCTGGGGGGTGAGTTGGTATCCAACTACGCCGGCGTCTACTGTCTGGTGCGAACCCGGTATTCACGACGGTATCGACACGGTGCGTTGGACCTATCGACCGATCGGTCGCTGACTCCTCTGACTCGTTCGGCCTTCACGGTGCAGGCGCAGCCCGGTCGCGTGGATCCGTCCTCACTGCTGTTTCTTGACACCGAGACTACCGGTCTGGGCGGCGCGGGGGCAGTGGCTTTTCTGATCGGGTGCGGCTCGTTGGTCGACAACGAATTCGAGGTGCGTCAATATCTCATCCCCGACTACTCTGATGAAACCGCTATGCTCGAGGCCGTCCTGGCCGAGTTGGGTAAGAACAAAACGGTGGTCACCTACAACGGTGCCGCGTTCGATCTCCCTTTGCTGCGCGGGCGGATGATTGTCAACCGGGTGGCGCGTGACATCCCCACCGCCGACCATATCGACCTGCTGCACTCCGCTCGCCGACTCTTCCGTCGTCGCCTGGCCGACTGCACGCTGACCAACGTTGAGCGGGAGTTGTTTGACTTCCATCGCGTTGATGACGTGCCCGGCTACCTGATACCTTCGATCTATTTTGGCTGGCTGTCCGAACGCCGCCTGGATGACATGGTCGGGGTGCTCGAACACAATCGTCTTGATATCGTCAGCCTCTGGTTTTTGGCCAACCATATCGCCTGCGCCTTTGAAAGCGACGGCGCCAGTCTGGATGAGACCGATGATCTGCACTCGCTGGCCCGGGTGTACGCCAGAAGACGGGACAACGACAAGGTGGTCGATCTTTACGGCCGTATCAATGAGCTTTCCGGCGGTCGCAGCCAACCGGACGTCGCCCTGTTCCATGCCCAGGCGTTCAAACGAGCCGGCGATTTGGATCAGGCGGTTCGCCTCTGGCAGAGTATCTGCGAACGGGATGGACGGGAGGCCTACTGGGCCAATCTGGAACTGGCTATGTACAACGAACACAAAACCAAAGATTACCACCGGGCTTACCATCATGCCCAGGTTGCGGCGCGTATCTGCCCGTATGGCGACAGCCACCGTCCCCGGTTGAACCACCGACTACAACGCTTAGCTGCCAAGCTGAAACAGTAAGCACGGTTAAGCCTGTTCTTCGCGCTTCGCGCGCCAGTCCCGTAGGGTGGGTCCGTCTTCGAACCCGCCGCCAATGGCAGGTCTGCGGACAGACCTGCCCTACTTTTACTTTTGGGACAACCTCGGGACATCTGCCGAGCACGACAATGTGTCGGGTCACAACCACGCCTTTGGCGTGGTCAAGTATCTACAACAGAACCGTGCAGGAGGTTTATCAACAAGCCCCTTCGCCGGAATGACGGGAAGGACTGCTTTTCGCAGACCACTCAGTGTTTTTCTGCCGATCGGTCTCAACAGGATCGGCTTGCGACCGATACATGTATAAAGCCGATTATCGGTGGAACAGTATGGACAATGATATCTTTCAACAGATCCTGAAGGACCACAAAGAACTGTCCTCGCTACCACAGACTCTCTCAGAGGTGTTGCGCGTGGTCAGAGACGACAACGCCTCCACCAAAGATCTGGCTGAGGTGCTGGGCAGGGATCCTGCGTTGACGGCCAAGATTCTGCGGATCGTCAACAGTCCCTACTATGGTGCGGGACGGGAGATCACGACCCTGACTCAGGCTGTTATGACTTTGGGGATGCGGGCGGTTTCGGCTCTGGCTCTGTCCACCTCGATTTACGATCTGTCGGGCAAGTGGCAGGTCACGATCGACCGTCAGCGCTTCTGGCGGCACTCGCTGGAGGTGGCTATGGCGGCGCGCATGATCGCCCGCGAAACTGGCTACGCCTATCCGGAGGAGGCGTTTATATGCGGTCTGCTGCACGATATCGGTATCCTGATTTTGGAAAAATCGTTCCCGAAGAAGTTCGAGCGAATATGGAAACAGGCGGAAGCCGGTGAGGACATCGCCGATTTGGAGGAGCGCATCTGGGGGACCAACCACGCTCGGGTCGGCCAGTTTTTGCTTGAGCAGTGGGGCGTACCGTCAGTGATTTGTGACGCGGTCGGCCATCACCACAGTCAGATTCTTACCCAGAACAACGATCCGGAACTCCGGCCGGCTCAGATAATCAGCCTGGCCAACTTGGTCTCACGGTTCACCATTGCCAAAGCACGACCTGAACTGTCCATCAAGGCCGGCCACAAAGAAACTCTGGCCGCCGCTCTGGAGCTTCCCATGCAGCGTCTGGTCAAACTGCAGGAGAACCTGTTGTCAGCCTTCATTGAAGAGGCGAGGTTTCTCGAGATTGATATCGGTTCACCAGATGAACTACTTATCGAGGCTAACCGCATTATCTACAGCCACTATCTCTCGGTCGAAAACCTGCTCAGTGAGAACCGCCGTATGCACCAGGAGGTGGCTCGCGCCCAGATGGAGAAGGCCTCTCTGGAAACGCTCAAAACTATCACCGCCACCTTCAATCACTACATCAACAATGCCTCGGCTACCATTCTCGGGCGGGCCCAGTTGATTGAGTTGAAGATCGACAAGGGTGAGATCAATGATCCCTCCGGTGATGCCGCCCACGCCATGACCACGATCATTGAGGGTGTCAACGCTATCTGCTCGGTCATCGGTGAGCTGGAGAAGCTCACCAAGTTCAAGACCACGGTGTACCATGATGATACTTATATCATCGATCTGGAGGACCGCTTGCAGAAACAACTGGACACGCTGCAAGCTGAACCGAGCGTGCCTGCAGAGCAACCCCCGCCGCCGGCCTAAGCTGTCAGGCTTTCGTTTGATCGTCAAACGAAACGCAGGGTCTCACGCTCCTGATGGATCGAAGGACCCTGCGGAACTATCCTAACCCCGCGTAGGCGCTGGACGGATGTGGCCGGGGTCAATTCTGAAAGGACGAACGACCGATCAGATACTCGATACGTTTGACATCGCGCTCGGAAACATCGGTGATGCGAAGGCCGGTGCATTGGTAATCCGGGTTGACATCGCTGCCACTCCAGACAGCATCGGCGGTGAAGACGACCTTTTCGCCTTCGGGGAGGTAGCGGGGCAATTCCATGCGCAGTTTGTGACGGCCGGCAGCTACCGGCTTTTCGCTCAGTATTCGCATCCCTTCAGTGGTGATATCGACCACGCGGCCCAGAATCTTCTTGCTGCCCTTCTTGTAGACTGCGGGGTAGAATATCAATTGCTTTCTTGGGAGGGTTCGCTGTTCCATTGTTTCGTAACTCCTTGGTCGCCCCGGTCCAATGCGTGCAGGTTGCCACATGACCCCGGAATCATGTTCCGTCCTTCTGTTGGTATATCGGCAGAGTTACTTGGTCAAAGAATCGTTCACAGGAAAAAAATGTGTTGGTGTGGAGGCTCGCGATGTTGCCGGCGGCGGAGTGCTTATTCGTACTTTTCGATCAGCGCCTTAAACCGTGGGTGGTCACGAAGGGGGTCATAGATCGGGTGGCGCCGAACGCCCTCGATTTGCACGTTCGAAGGGTGACTCAGCAGATAGTCCAACTGATCGATGGCCAAGTCATATTCGCCTACCATGGCATAGACTATCGCCAGCGAATGAAGGATGTCTGGACCCAGAATTTCGTCTTTGGAGACGGGCAGAAGTTCCGTGGCCAATTCACCCTCCTGAACGGCTCTGCTATTTTGACCGAGTCCGGCATAGACTACCGCCAGGTCACTGTGCTGCAATGCTACATCCGGGTCGGTTCTAACCCGCTCTTCGCAAAGGACGCGTGCTGAGTCAAAATAGACTCGACTCAAGACACTGTCACCTAGATAACGATGGATATGGCCCTTCTGAATATAGAATTCTATCGAGTCGGCCAGCATGTAGTCGCCGGGAGAGGTGCGCCGCCTGAGGGCGGTGCGGTAGTCGCGCATTAAGATGTCGGACAGCTCTGACCAGTAAGCAGCCATAGCCGGCGTTGCGTATTGAATGAATTCCCGCATGGCCGTTCGCACTTCCGATGTATCCTGGCCGCCGAAAAAAGTGAGGAATACTTTCCAGCCAAGCAGTCCTTCATTATCGGGCGCAAACTCACCGGCCTGATCCACCACCATCCGCGCCTCGTCGATTCTGTGCAAGCGGAACAGCGTGCGCGCCATACCGTCGATATCAGTCTGCGAAAACGGATTCAGTCTTAACGCTCTCCGCAGATTGGCGACGGCGGCATCCCAGTTTCCTTTTCGCCGTTGAACATAGGCGATCGCGGCTATCAACTCGCTGTTGTTGGGTTGATCTGCCAGCGCTTGCTCGAAAAGCTCCAGAGCTCGATCGTAGTCGCGGCTGAAGTAGTAGTGATAATAACCCAGTCCCAAATAGCCATCGGGCTTGCCGTCCGCCAGCCGAAAAGCCTTCTCGGCCGCATCTTTCGCTTGCGCCTTGCGTTCGTCGGTCATTTGGATATCGTTGATATACTCGAATCCGTACAGTCTCGGCAACCAGGCACAGGCAGCGTAAAAAGTGCTGTCAAGAGCTACCGCCTTTTCAAACATCTCAATGGCCCGACTTGAGTTCTTCCCCTGATCCCAGTATTCCTTGCCACGCAAATAGTAATCATACGCCTCGAGGTTGTCGGTAGGCTTCGCGGCCAGAAGTTGTCTCTCCGAATCCAGCAACGTTACATCAAGTGCTTCGGCTATGCGAGTGGCAATATCCTCCTGAACGGCGAATACCTGAGTGAGAGCGCGCTCAAAAGTATTGGCCCAGACATGAGAGTCATCGGAGGCACGAATGAGTTGCGGGATAATGCGCACGCGGTCGGTGTCACCAGACTTGTCCCAACGGATAGTGCCTTCAAGAACATAGTCGACCTTAAGCGTCTTGGCGATCTCTTTAAGCGACTTGCCAGAGCCTTTATAGTGCACAGCGCTTGTTCGTGAGATAACCCGCAGACCGCTGAAACCGGCGAGTCGTGCGGTGATCTCATCGGTCATGCCGTCGGCGAAATACTCATCTTCTTCGGCACCGAGATTCTCAAAGGGCAGCACGACCAACGATTTGACGCTATCACTATCGGTATCTGGCTGGAACTGCCAATACCAGATAGCTACCATTATCGCCAGCACGATTACGGCACCGGGGACAACACTGCGATTCCACCAGTCTTTGCGGGGCTTCGCCGGTACCACTGCCAACGAACTTTGAGTGGGTGCAATCAGACGCTTGAGATCGCTGGCCACGCCATCGGCATGTTGGTAGCGCAGAGACGGGTCTTTCTCCAGTAGTTTGGAAACAGTGCGCTGGAGTTCATCCGGCATGTCCGCCTTATATCGGGCCAGTGGTTCCGGGCTGTCCTGTGTGATGGCCTTAAGAGTAGCCGCTTCGTTCTCTTTCTCAAACGGTGTGCGACCTGAGATCAACTCGTACAGAACGACCCCAAGTGAGAACAAATCTGATCGATGATCAACATCCTGTCCCTGTACTTGCTCCGGCGACATGTACTGTACAGTGCCCAGCGTTGAACCGGTCTTGGTGAGATGCTCTCCACCTTGAATGGCAGCAAGGCCGAAATCAAGTATCTTCGGTCGACCGTAAGCATCGATGACTATGTTTGAAGGTTTGATATCTCGATGCACGACTTTCTTATCGTGAGCGGCACCGAGGCCATCACAGATTTGCAATGCCAACTCGATTATTCTGTCAATGCCAAGCTCTTTCCCCTTCGCCAGGTCGCGTAGCGACTGACCCTCTACCAGTTCCATCGCAAAGAAAGGTCGACCATTAAATTCAGCGACTTCAAAAATGGTAACGATGTTTGGGTGATTCAGTTTGGCAGCCGCCTGCGCCTCGCGTTTGAAGCGCTCACGACAATCGTCATCCTGACACAAATGCGACGGCAGAAACTTGAGCGCAACCTTGCGGTTAAGCTTGGTGTCCTCTGCCAGATAGACCTCACCCATCCCACCGGCGCCGATCTTTTCGACAATCCGGTAGTGCGACACCATCGTGCCTTTGGTCAGCACGACATGAGTGCGGGTGTTGTCGTTGTCGTTACTCATTCTTGTCTTCGTACTTCTCCAGCAGCATCTGGAAGCGCGGGTGGCTACGCAGGGGAGCCAGCAGCGGGTCGGCTTGCATCCACGCTGAGGAAAAAGGCGCAGGTACAGATAATACCTCTTCCAACCTATCAAGGGCTCGATCGTAATCACCCAGTATGACGTGAATGTAGGCCATGACCATGACCACCGGCGGACCTCACCAATGGCACGAAGAGGTAGGCATCATTTCCATGGCTCGCTCACACTCGTAGACGGCTTCATCTCCTAAACCGAGAAAAGCATACGCCAGACCAAGGTCTGTATGTAGATGGAAATTATCCTGATCGCTTTGAATTGTGAGCTCAATGAATGTCCGGGCAGAATCGTAGTAGGCACGTGATGAATCTGGCTGATTCATTAGATCGTATATTTGAGCCATAGAAAGATAATAAGCATGCCTCTTTGAACCTGAATAGGTGCTTGAAACCCTCTGCGCCAACTGAGTTGGACTCTGGTCGGTTAGTTCAAACCGCCACAAGCCCAGACGGTCAACTCCAAAGTATTGATCGGTCCACAAGACGTCTGCTGGTTCAATTGGTTCGGGTAGTTCTTTGAGTACGTCGCGCGCCTTCTTCTCGTTTCCCCCTAAAATGTATAGAGACAGCTTGTTCCAGTACAGAAAGCTGTTGTCCGGAGCCAACGATATAGAGCGATCCATGAAGAATTCCGCTTCTGAATACTGTTCCAGGAACATGTAGCAGGACGCTACATCCAAGTTCTTCTCCGCTGACCGTGGATCGAGTGTCACAGCTTTGAGATAGTTCGCTAATGATTTATCCCATTCTCCCTGGCGCATCTGGACGAAAGCTATCATGCTGTAAAGATCGCTATGGTTTGCCATATCTATTCGGGCAATCTCAAATTCCATCAGGGCCCGATCATAATCCTGCTCCACCAGATTATGGTAATATCCGAGTGTCAAATGTGCCTCGGGCAGGTTGGGCGCAAGCTGTAGCGCTTTGTTGATCGCTTCCTTTGCCTTCCGGCTTTGCTCTTCTGTCATTACGGAAACAAAACTAAGAGAAGTGCGGGCATACGAGAGTGAAGTATAGGCTAGAGCAAAGGAAGAATCCATGTCTACGGCCCTTTCAAACATCTCGACGGCAGACAGCAAATCTGACTCGGCAGTACCAATACCGCCACGCAGATAATCAATTCCTCGAAGGTACAGACCATAAGCATCGATATTTTCTGTTGGTTTTGAATCGAGTTTCTGGCGCTCAGGTTTCAGCAGTGTTATGTCAAGAGAATTAACTATCTGTGCCGCAATATCGGCTTGTACCGCAAATATGTCTGTTAAGAAGCGATTATATTGATCAGCCCAGACATGGGTGTTGTCGGACGCCAGAATAAGCTGCGGGATTATTCGTATCTTTTCGGGATCACTTTTCTTATCCCAGAAAATGGTTCCTTCCAAAACATAATCCACTCCGAGTTCGTCTGCAATTTCAGGGAGGCTCTTGCCGGTGCCCTTGTATTGCCTTGCGCTGGTCCGGGAGATAACCCCCAGTCCCCGGATAACGCCCAGTCGGGACGTGATTTCATCAGTTATGGCATCTGCGAAATATTCGTCATCGGCGGAACCGAGATTCTCAAAAGGTAGTACAGCCAGCATTATCCTGTCGGGTTTGTCAGAAGTGGAGTCATCACGCCAAGGCTTCGTTACAATGAGCACGGAAGCTGCTACAACTACTATGAGCGCTGCAGGCCACCATCTGCGCGATGCTTGTCGTGAAGCCAATTGTCCAGATACAGATGATTGCCTGGTTTCAAGCGACCGATTGAGACGCTTCAAGTCGGACAGCATCCCGTCCGCATGCTGATACCGCGTCTTGACATCCTTCTCCAGTGCCTTGTCGATGATGGCTTGTAGCCCGTCTGGAAGACCTGATTTGAAGCGAGCCATAGGCTCAGGAAGATCATCACTGACTGCCTTTAAGGTTGCCGCCTCACTGTCACGCTTGAATGGATTTTGTTTAGCAATTAGCTCATACAAAACTACGCCGAGTGAGAATAGGTCACTGCGATGGTCGATCTCTTTACCCTGCACTTGCTCCGGCGACATGTAGCCGATGGTACCTAAGGTGGAGCCTGTCTTAGTTAGATGATCTGACCCAACAACGGACGCCAAACCAAAGTCGACGATCTTTGCTCGTCCATGTGAATCTATGAGGATGTTGGAAGGCTTGATGTCCCTATGTGTCACGCCTTTTTCGTGCGCGTCGTTCAGTCCTTCGCATATCTGGATACCCAGTTCAAGAATCTGCTCAATAGACGGGTCCTTGGTTGCAGAAAACTCTTTGAGAGAAAGTCCCTCAACATGCTCCATTGCGAAAAAGGGTCGACCTTGAAATTCTGAGACCTCAAAAATCGTGACAACATTGGGATGGCTCAGCTTGGCCGTCGCCTGGGCCTCACGTTTGAAGCGCTCGCGGCAGTCATCATCCTGACACAGATGCGACGGGAGGAACTTGAGAGCGACTGTGCGATTAAGTTCGGTATCCTGGGCCAGATACACCTCACCCATACCGCCGGCGCCGATTTTCTCGACGATCCGGTAGTGCGATACCATCGTGCCCTTCGTCAGCACGACGTGTGTGCGGGTGTTGTCGTTGTCTTGACTGTGGTCAGGCTGATCCATTGCGTTCCTATTAGTCCAAACCCAATCGTTTGGCAAGTTCAATGTACCTCGCATCAGCGCACATGTCTTCTCCGAAAAATGGAGAGACTTTAAGACGCATCAGGGAGCTATCCCTATCTTCATAGGCATTCTCCAGATATTCAACCGCCTCATCTTTGCGTCCCAGAGACCATAACATCTGCACAAATCGTATAGAAGGGACATACTCTTTTTCTGCCCGTATTTCCAGTCGCTTCAATTCGGATTCTGCTTCTTCAACCCTTCCTTGACGTGCATATATAGCTCCCAACATACCTGCAGCGTATTTCTCACCACCTGGCAAAGACTCTAACTGATTGGTGACTGTGAGTGCGTTATCGAAATCCCCTTGACCGTAGTAAGTGTAAGTCAGCCAGAGAAGCGCTAGTTGAAAAGTAGGCTCTCTCTCCAGAGTGCGCTTGAACTGCTCTATGGCATGTTCAAATTGGTGTCCTTCATAGTGCATCAAGCCAACAACATAGCTTAAAATCAGAGACAGGGGATCGAGCTCCAGAGCTCGTTCGGCTGCAGCCAGCGCTTCCTCATATCGCCCTCTTCCTGACAAGTAGATTGCATACCAAGAATGAGCTATGGCGTAATTAGGTGTAAGCTTGAAACAAATGTCGAACTCGCCTTCAGCTGCATTCCAATCCCAATCATATACGAAGGACGCAAAGGCTAGCGGAGCGTAAGCCTCCCCAAGATTGCTATCCAACTCCAAGGCCTGTTTGGCCGCCGCCTTCGCTTTCGGGAAAGAGTCCTTAGGAGGCAGAAAGCCGTACGTACCCAGAATGCAATAGGCATCGGCAATACCGACGTACGGGAGCGGATAAGTCGGATCCTTGTCAATGGCTTGCTGATAGTAGTCCAGTGCGGAAGTCATACCACCTTCGTGACGCTTGTTCCAAAAGTGCCGTCCCCTCAAATAGAGGTTGTAAGCCTCTTTGCTGTCCGTGTGCCTTCTGACCAGTCGCTTCTTCTCGGGTTCCAGCAGCTGCAATCTGAGTTTTTCAACAATCGCCAGCGATATCTCATCCTGTATCGCAAAAATATCATCAAGGGTGCGGTCGTACTTCTCGGACCAGAGATGGAAGCCGTCCTTGACACTGATTAATTGGGCGGTTATACCAAGACGATTCCCTGCCTTCCTGACACTACCTTCCAAGACCGTGGTGACGCCCAATTCTCGCCCAATGGTTGGAATATTGCGATCGGGTCGTTTGAATTGAAACGCCGACGTTCTCGCGGCTACCTTTAGTCCCCCGAGTTGGGCAAGACCGTTGATCAACTCCTCCGCCATGCCATCGCAGAAGTACTCTTGCTCCGGGTCGGCGCTCAGATTTGTGAAGGGCAGTACGGCGATGGACGGCTGCGCGACCTCTCTCTTGGAACTGGGCAGCTGACCCGTGGCGAGTCTCTTGAGATCGCTGATTACGTCATCGGCATGTTGGTAACGAAGAGATGGATCTTTCTCAAGTAGTTTGGAAACCGTGCGCTGGAGTTCATCGGGAATGTCTGATTTGTATCGGGCTAATGGTTCCGGGTTATCCAGTGTGATGGCTTTCAAGGTTGCCGCTTCGTTGTCTTTCTCATATGGTGTGCGATCAGCGATCAATTCGTACAGAACGACACCAAATGAGAACAAATCTGATCGATGGTCAACTTCCTGTCCCTGTACTTGCTCTGGTGACATGTACTGCACAGTTCCAAGTGTGGAACCGGTCTTGGTAAGATGTTCTCCACCCTGAATTGCAGCCAGCCCGAAGTCGAGTATCTTTGGTCTACCGTATGCATCTATTACAATGTTTGAAGGTTTGATATCTCGATGCACGACTTGTTTCTCATGTGCGGCGCCGAGGCCGTCACAAATCTGAATCGCCAGTTCGATGATTCTATCAATGCCAAGTTCTTTTCCCTTGGCTAAGTCACGTAGCGATTGACCCTCAACCAGCTCCATCGCAAAGAAAGGACGACCATTAAATTCAGCGACTTCAAAAATGGTAACAACGTTCGGATGGTCCAGTTTGGCCACCGCCTGCGCTTCACGTTTGAAACGCTCACGACAGTTTTCATCCTGACACAAATGCGACGGCAGGAACTTGAGAGCGACTTTGCGATTAAGTTCGGTATCCTCGGCCAGATACACCTCACCCATACCACCCGCGCCGATTTTCTCGACGATCCGGTAGTGCGACACCATCGTGCCCTTGGTTAGAGCAGCGTGTGTGCGTGTCTTGTCGTCGTCGTCGTTATTCATGCTTGTTCTTGCTACTTCTTCGTTCCCATACCGTCTCTATATGTCGGTGCGGTATAAATTGTAGAAACAACCGAACGCTCCGGTCTTGCCACCGGTCGGATTAAAACCGTCCACTGCGGGTCGGGTTAAAACCGGCCAGGTTTACGTTCTGGCATCGTTATCATGATGCCGTTTTCTCCTTTTG
>SDBU01000680.1_pt1 | contig 48280 bp, 39 predicted proteins | sample 2277071 | NCBI WGS metagenome assembly SDBU01 (sample SAMN10397929, study PRJNA504765) | marine sediment metagenome | isolation source: marine sediment core GS08_GC12, 126 cmbsf | place: Arctic Ocean: Gakkel Ridge, Loki's castle | collected 2008
AATTCGGTCATTGCGAGCGAAGCGCGGCAATCTCCAATTGTTATGGGTCAGCTACTTAGAGATTGCCACGGTCGCCTGCGACGACCTCGCAATGACGATCGCGGCGTTTTTCAACAGCCTGTTAGGCGACGTTCATGAGGGGTATCGACCTGCCGCATCTCATGCTTCGACTGCGCTCAGCATGAGGTGTGTGGGTTAGCTCGGTGGGATAGCACACGCGCGAAGCGCGCAAAGCAGGCCTGCCTGTTATGACGGGTAATCGCCGTCGAAATAGAGCTTCAGGTAACGGTTCTCAACAGCCATGTGTTTCATCTGAGTCTTGACAATATCACTCTGTGACACCAGACCGATCAGCTTCTTGCCTTCCACTATAGGAATGTGTCGGATGCGGTTTTCGGTCATGATACCGGCCACGTAGTTGACATCGTCACCGACCAATCCAATCAGAAGGTCTTTTGTCATGACATCACCTACTCGAGACTGACTGTAGTCCGTTCGGTGCTCGTAGATCAGTCGAAAGATGTCCTTGTCGCTGACGATACCCTCAAGCTTGCCGTTCTTGTCCAATACCGGCAGGCAACTGATGCCATTATCGATCAAGAGCCGCATAGCCTCGTTCACCTCGGTATCGGCCGTTGCGGTAATAATCTCTCGATCCTTCTTCTTCAACAAATCTCTTACAAACATAAGGTTCTTTCTCCTATCTAACAGGGCAGTCGACACTCTTTACACATGTCCGACGGACGTCCTGCGATTATACTCACTGTGGACCACCTCGCGCAGCCACGATCAATCATAATTGATCGGAGATCAATTGACAACCAGAACAAGCAACTTCGCCGGAGATTAGAACGAATTATTTTCGGTCGAACCGTGATCCGACGGACGTATCTTTCAGCGAAGGGATCTCCATCCGGACATATTCCCTGGTAGCATTTAACCTGTCGGCTTGCGATCGGTCGTGAAACCGCCTGGCTCGATGACGGAACTTGCCAGGTCAGATTAAATGCAGACACAAGATCGGGAGGCAGGAACACGAGAGAACGGTCCTCAGCCCAAGTGTGTGCCCTCCATGTACATCTTCAGGTAGCGGTTCTCAATCTCGATATGGGTCATCTGCGCTTTCACGACATCGCCCGGCGAGATCAGCCCAACCATTTTCTTGTCATCCATGATCGGGACATAGCGTATGTCGTTCTTGGCCATCAAACCGGCAATGTAGTTCAAGTCGTCATCCGGCATCCCGATAATCAGGTTGGATGTCATCAGATCACCGGCAGTGAACTTCTCGAAATTGTCCTGATTTTCATACACAGCGCGGAAAATATCCTGGTCGTCAAGGATTCCCAGCAAAGTACCCGCACTATCCAGAACGGGCAGACAGCCGATCTTGTTGGATAACAGCGTCTCCATTGCCGTCAATACATCCGTCGACGGATCAACCGTGATGATATCCCTGGGCGATGATTTCAACATCTCTTTGACAAACATATCATAACCTCCTGTTTTTTGCCTTCATCAAACCGATTTGCCCAGCAACGTCGTCGACGCCAACCGGTCTTTGAGATTGACGTTGCTGTCGATTTCCTCAGAATGTGCGGTTGGCAACTACACTTATTCTACGTATATTGAGCAGCGAATGTCAACAGAAAAGTGCCATATCCGGGTATTATGGATCGCGATGGTAACTCTAAGCGCGACCGCGACCGGCTTTGCCGACGATAGTTACGGCGGTGATCCAGTCCTCGAATTCTACTGCGCGCAGGCCGTATCTGTCTCAGCGGAGTCCGACCCCCTTGGGAATGGGGTGAAATTCTCCCTTTTGACTACCTCTCACTACAAGAGAGTTGCTTCCAACGGACGGATCACCAGCGTCGATACCGCTATCGTGAGCTACTGGTTCAGTTCCGGATCATTGGATTCGCAGGTGGTGGAAATGGCCACATCTGACGTTAAGATGCAACAGCAGTTCTTCATCCCCGGTCTGTTTGACGCGCGATATCGATACACTTTCTACCCCAACGACACCGGCGGGGAGTTGCTGGCCATCGGCTTCGACACACCAAAGGCCGATGATTCACTACCAGTGGGTCTGGTCGTCATTGATCGCGACTCTTATTTGTTACGCCGACTCTACCTTTACTACCCGCATCGCGAGGGTTACAGGCGATTCTCTCGTTGCTACCGGGTGTCAGAACGGGAAGGTTTTCTATTCCCGGATTCTATTTGGGAGGTGGGAGCCAGGGAGGGGATATTTTCCACGGAGAATTATAGGCTGGAAACGCGAATTGATGCCGTTAGGGTCGACCGCCCGTGAGCGCTACTCCGCACGGATGTTAATTGCGCTTGCCATGTCAGGAAGCGATTTGTAGCTTGGCATCATGATGCAAAAATCCGACAGTCTCGAGGAAACCATCCTGAACAGCCCGGAACCGATTCCGCGCCACGTGGCAATAATCATGGACGGTAACGGCCGCTGGGCCGCCCGACGCAACAAGCCGCGCACGTTTGGTCACGAGGCCGGTGTGAAGGCGGTCAAGAAGACGGTGCGGGCCGCCAGTGAGATCGGCATTCAATATCTGACACTGTACACTTTTTCTGTCGAGAATTGGAAACGTCCGCGCGAGGAAGTGGCGGCTCTTATGTCCCTGTTAAGCCGCACGACGCGCAAAGAGATCGACGAACTGATGAAGAATGATGTCAAGCTGATTACGACCGGGCGTATCAGCGGTCTGTCGGCGGCTCGTCGCAAAGTGCTGGCTCGGGCTGAAGAGAAAACCCGCGATAATCGTGGATTGGTGTTGAACCTGGCCTTAAACTACGGCGGTCGCACCGAGATACTCGACGCCGTCAAGTCGATTGTCAACGCCGCCAAGGCCGGTATGATACATCCATCCCAGATTGATGAGGAGTTGTTCTCCAGTTTTCTGTACACGGCCTCATTACCGGATCCCGATCTCCTGATTAGAACTTCCGGTGAACGCCGGATCTCAAACTTCCTGCTTTGGCAAACGAGCTATACCGAGTTGCATATCATCGACACCCTCTGGCCTGATTTCGGACGGCACGAGTTGTTTGAGGCCATCGCCGATTACCAGCAAAGGGAGCGACGTTTCGGACGCATCGGCAAGAGGACAAAACGATGAGCCGTAATCTGGCCGCCCGGATTGGTGTGGCGGCGGTTACCATTCCGGTCATTCTGTGGATCTGTTATCAGGGGGGAGGCTGGCTGTTTGGGATGCTCATGCTGGCGGCTTCTGTTGCCATTATCGAGTTTCTTATCAATGAGAAATCTCCGCCGCGTTCCGGTTTCTTTTGGCTTGGCAGCATCACAGTCGCTTCGACATTTTGGTTGGCTACCGGTTTTGCGGAACCGCGTGCATTCTTAGCAGGTCGAGCAGAAATCCTCGGCCACGAGGGCACGCCGATCTTGCTTTTCTTCGTCATAACTGCGATGCTGTTGAGTATCGGCAAACAGTCGCCCGCCGATCTGTTCAGACGCCACAGTCGCTTGCTCTGGGGCGTGGCCTATATCGGTCTGCTTTATCCCTTCGTCTACAAAGTCGGCGAGGGATTCGGTTCGATTGCCGGTGGTGACTGCTTGTTGTTTCTTTTCGGACTGCTATGGATCGGTGACACCGCCGCGATGGGCATCGGCTCCTGGCTTGGCCGCCACAAACTGGCGCCGACCGTCTCGCCAAATAAAACGGTTGAGGGGTTCATCGGCGGGCTGCTCGGCGCTGTCGCCGTCGGACTACTGATGCACTTCTGGAGGTTGCCGCAGATTGGGCTGGGTCATATCCTGGTCATTGCTCTCGGATGTTCGCTGTTCGGGCAGTTGGGCGATTTGGCTGAGTCGATGTGGAAACGGTCGCTCGGCATCAAGGACTCATCACGTGTCATTCCCGGACACGGCGGCGTGCTTGATCGATTTGACTCGCTCCTGTTTGCAGCGCCGTTTATGTATTTCTATTTGCGTACTTTGACGCCATGAAGATCGTAGATTACTTCTTTGCATCACGACCGATGCTGCATCTGCCGTTATGGTCGGTCTATCTGGTCAGTCTTCATGGGCGCCACCAGCATAGCGGTGACAGTTTTGGTGTGCCGAACCTTATCACGATGATATGCCTGAGTCTGCTGGCGGCCGGGGCGTTCTATGTCAATCAGATCTTCGATTATGAATCGGACGCCCTCAACGACAAACTCGGTTTTCTGCAGCGCGAACTGACCACAACGCGGGGTCTGATGATCGGTTATTTCGTCTTTTCAGTGGTGGGAACCACCATCGCCGGTTTGACATCGCGACTTATGCTGTTGATTTTCTTGCAGGGTTTTGTTTTTGCCTGGTCGTATTCAGCTTCCCCACTACGCCTGAAAGATCGGCCGCTGGCCGGGCTGATAGCCAACGCCTGGTGCTTCGGGTTCCTGGTTCCGATCACAGTCGGGCCGTTTACTGACCAGTATGCTTTGGCCGCCGTCGACTGGGCTTCTTCGTTTTACTTCTTTTTCACTGTCGCCTCAGTTTATATCCTGACAACCCTCCCTGACCGTTCGGGTGACGATGCTACCGGCAAACGGACTATTGCGGTCGCAGTCGGTCCCACTGCGGCGCGGATACTTGCACTGGTGTTGATGCTGGCGTCACTCTCCGTCGCCTGGACGGCGAATCTGGCCGGGTTGGTTTACCTGTCCCTCTTCGCGGCGATTCTGATTCTGATGGCAACGTTATTCGGCTCGTCGAAGCTGGATCTGTTTTCGGCCAAAGCTCCGCTGTTGATGCTCACCATTTTGGCTGGTTTTCAATATCCGGGATACCTGTTGTTTATTGTTGCTCTGCTGATCGCCTGCCGGATATATTACTTGCGGAGGTTCGGTATGATATATCCGAGACTAGCCTGATGTGGATTAGACTTCTCACTATAGCGTTGATGACGATTACAATCGGTTGTCAACCGCATCCTCGCTTCCGGACCGGGGGAGAGGAGCGTCCGGCCCTTGACAAACCGCGACAACCGGTGCGACTTACTACCAACGATTCCTTACGGTTGGGCGTGATCATGCAAAGCTATCTGGGGAAACCGTACGCCGGGCAGTCCCTGTTTGAAACGGGTGTCGACTGTTCACACTTTGTTCTCAAGGTTTTCAAGAAGTTCGACGGTCGCGATCTGCCGCGCACTGTTGCCCGTCAATATCGCATCGGTTCGCCGGCCCATCGCAGGCAGTTACTCTATGGAGATCTGGTGTTTTACCGCACCGATAGCAGGCCGGTGTCGCATGTGGGCATTTACATAGGGTATGGCGAGTTCATACATGCTTCGACCTCGCGGGGCGTTATCATCAGCAAGCTCAAAGAGAAATACTGGTCGGAACGGTATGTCGGTGCTCGTCGCATCCTGGAGAATCCAGCCCGAGATTCAAAATGAGGCCCGCCACCCCTGAGCTGCGACTGAAGCTCAAAAACCTGCCGACATCGCCCGGGCTGTACATGTTCACCAACGCTCAGGGCAAAATCATATACATCGGCAAAGCCAAGAACCTTCGCAACCGCGTACGGACCTATTTTCAGTCAGCTCGCAACCTCGATCCCAAGACGCGGCGCATGGTCTCCCGGGCCGTCGATTTCGATCTGATGCTGACCGACACCGAGATCGAGGCGTTGATTCTCGAGGCCAACCTGATCCGCGAGCACAAACCGCGTTACAACATCGACCTCAGGGACGACAAACATTTCCCCTATGTCAAGATCACCACCAACGAACCGTTCCCGCGCGTACTCATTGTCAGACGACTGGACAAAGACAGCGCCACCTACTTCGGACCATACACCAACAGCAAGGCGATGCGCAAGACGGTGGCCCTGTTGATACATCTGTTCGCCATCCGCACCTGCAACTATGTCATCCCGCACCCAACCGGCAAGAAACAGAAAATCTGCCTCGACTATCAGGTGAAGCGCTGTCTCGGACCGTGCGAGGACTTGCAGAGCGAGGAGGACTATGCGGAGTCGATCAACTCGGTCATCATGGTTCTTTCGGGTAAGTCGCAGACGCTGATTGATCGCTTGAATGATAAGATGCAGGCCGCCTCTGAGGCGATGGAGTTCGAGGAAGCGGCGCGCTGTCGGGACCAGATCGAGGCGATCAAGGCGCTGATGTTCAAGCAGAAGGTCGATATCGGTCAGAAAGTAGATCGCGACATTATCGCCCTGGCCCGCGAGGATCGTGACGCCGTGGCGGTAGTGATGCAGATCAGGGAGGGGGCGTTGATCGGACGGCAGGATTTTCAACTGTCGGCCGATATCGACGACAGTGATGAGTTGGTCCTTGAGACGTTCATGCAGCAGTACTACAACAAGCAGCCGAACCTGCCGCAGGAAGTCTATCTGCCGTACGACCCCTCCAACGTGAAACTGCTAAAGGCGTGGCTGAAAAAACTGAAGGGGTCCGTTGTCACAGTTCACTCGCCGAAGAAAGGGGAGAAGCTCCGACTGTTGGACCTTGCATCGGCCAATGCGCGGCTGCTTCTGGATGAACTGTTGATCCAGAAGAAAAAACAGTCGGAACGCACAAGTAAAATGGTCACCGCTCTCAAGGACGAACTGAAACTGTCCCACTCGCCGCGACGGATCGTGTGCTTTGATATCTCCAACACGGGGGAGACTGACGCGGTCGGGTCATGTGTCTATTTCGAGAACGCCAAACCGAAAAAGTCCGGGTATCGTCATTTCAAGATCAAAGGCGCCAAAACGCAGAACGATTACCGGATGATGCGTGAGGTGATCGGGCGTTATTTCCATCGTATCAACAAAGAGAAGTCCTCGCCACCCGACCTGGTCGTGGTCGATGGCGGCAAGGGTCAGCTATCCTCGGCTTTGGCCGAACTGAAGTCACTCGGCTTCGACGAACAACCGGTGATCGGTTTGGCCAAACGTCTGGAGGAAGTGTTCGTGCCCGGCGTGTCTCATGCCATCGTAATCAACCGCAGTTCTCCGGCTCTGATGCTATTGAAACAAGTGCGCGACGAAGCGCACCGCTTTGCTATTACTTACAACCGCAAGGTCCGCACGAAGCGCACGATCAAGTCTGCTTTGGACGACATCCCCGGCATCGGCCCGGCGAAGCGCACGATGTTGTTGAAACATTTCGGCTCGATGAAACGCATCAAAGCCGCCAGCATCGAAGACCTAACGCAATTGAAGGGGATTACAATAGCGTTGGCGGAGCGGGTGAAGTCCTGTAGGTCGGAACCCTCTTAGCGGTTCCGACTCTCAAGGTGAGGAAAGTCGGAACCCACAAGGGGGTTCCGACCTACTGGATAATTAAGTATTTCGTGCGTGGTGTACGTCCTCGTGCTCCACGTTGGTAAAATGGGTTCGTTTCCCGGAAAAAAGTTTTTTGCAGCAGGCAGGGGGGTGAAATGGGTTCGTTTTACGTATTTTTATACCCGGATAATAGGATCGATGGTGATTACGATGCTGGCACGGTCTGGCAGTGATAAATGCGGCGGTCTGTTTTTGAGGGTAGTCATTGGTTGTTCCTTTTACTAACCTGGGGCGCCGCAGAATTTTGGGTGGAAGTTGTAAGGGTTTTGCACTAAAGAACCCTCCAGCCCATAAATGGGCCTTAAGCGCAAAGTGTACCTGGTTACCTTTCTCTCCGGTTTAATCTGTAACCTGTCTGCCCTGTTCATACCCCTATCAGATCCCACAGCCCGCCGCGGCGGGTGGGCCACCGGTCCTCACCCGCATCAGGGAGGCGACGATTGCCGAACTGATGGAGATGAAGGGGATCAGTAGGGGCTTGGCGGAGAGGGTGCGGGGGGCTGAGTTAAGAGCCTGTCTGCTTCACTAATGTATCCCTTAGCGTGAGAGCCTCAGACCATTCAGGATTATCTGTCAGGGCCAGATCAATAGCCAGTAGTGCCTTCTCATACAGGCTAGCACTTGTGAATGCTCTAGCAAGTTGGAGCCCAAGTTCCGGGTGGTTCCGGCAATGGTAGAGAGCAGTGTCCAGAGCCACGGTTGCCGAATTTATTGAGTCAGCGCGAGCGAGGACCTCACCTTTATGCAGCCAAGCTGAAAGTGAGTCCATTGGGTACTCAGCATTGAAGGCACCCGTGAGCTGATGCGAGGCGGTGTCATTATTGAGCCTGTAGAGCGTGAAGGCGAGTTCGTACTGAGCTTCAATGTAATCGGGCCTTAGAGACAGGGCACTATCGAGACAGGTGCGAGCATCCAGATGGTTGCCCATCTCACCATAGGCTACCCCTTTGAGATACTGCGTCTTGGCATCGGTAGGGTTAACAATAGTGGCACTGTCAAGATACGCGAGGGCGACATCGAAGTAATCGGGATTGCCAAGCGTCAAGTATGCTTCCCCACGTTGCATCCAGTACCGAACAGGGTCTCGCTGAAGCGTCTTGGCGCTGTCAAGACTTATGATAGCGGACACCAAGTCTTTGAGACCTGCAAATAGAAGTCCTTTCTCGGTGTGTGCCGGGGCGTACGTACTCCCAAAGGTCGTCGCACTGTCCAAACTGGCCAGTGCGTCTTTGTACATGCCTAATCCGCGGAGGACGATGCCACGACCGCACCATGCTTCCGAATACCTCGGATACAGCGCAATAGCACTGTCCAGATCGTAGAGTGCTTCGGAGAAGAGGCCCAAATCCTGCCTCAGCATTCCTGAGAAATACCAGAGAGTATGACTGAGCGCGTACATTTGAGCCGTATCTAGGTTGGCACGCGCCTCGTCATAGCGTGTGAGTTTGATGAGCGCGATGGACCGATTCAGCCACGCTTCAGCGTATTTGGGTCGGTACTCCAGAGTGCTGTCATAGGCCTTGAGTGCTTCCGCATGCTCACTCTGTAGCTGGTAGGTCAAACCCCTATAATAGAAAATCTGGGCTCTCGTTGTATCCTGTGCTGGAATGTTCTCCAACGCAACATTGAGGAGCGTACGGGCCTGACCATATTCGCCCTGTCCTAACGAGATCATCGCACCCTCGAAAGGCTCTCTTGCGGGATTTAGAAGCAGGGTGTCTACCAACGAATCTTGTGGAGTGATACACTCTGCAACCGTCAATTGAACACTCTCGCCGAAGTCAGGTAGCAAGGATATGACGAAGACTAGTATCATTGCCGCTAAACCGCCCGAAAGCCAGAGCAAGCGGCGCGGAAGCAAGACGGAGTTTACCTCGCCTCTTCTTTCACGCCAGGTGCTTCCCGATCCACGCTTAACTGTCCGTATTATGTCGATCAAGACGGGAATGAGGACAATTCCCAAAACCGTACACAAGACGATCTTGATCAAGACATACGCCGTAACTTCAACCCCAAATATCTCAACCACCGTCATCGCCCCCCTTAAATGAAACAAAGCACCATATTCGATTCACTATCCCGACCAGGCGTCGTGCAACCAACACTGATTCACGATTTAGTGATGCTGCGGATATCAGCGCAAAGATCATCGCACCCATAACTCGTACCAAAGTATCCGTGGAGAATAGGGGGAACTGTCCAAGTGTGGGCTCAGGATAGGGTACTTCGACTCCGACGATTCGTCTGTTTACACTAATCTTCGATGCCAACAATTGATCATCCTTAATGCGGTTCATTCCGTTCGACGTAAGTCGAAGTATAATCGTATCGCTGCCAATCCAGTTGCGGTGCGATAATGTGACAATATTATCTTCGAGGCTGACGCTGTCGGCAAGTTCAACTGGCACAACGATGTAGCTCCCCAGTGGTCTAAAAAACTTTATCGTCCCTTCGAGATCGCAAAGCTGTTTGTGTCTAAGCTCAATCCTAACGGTTGTCACAGTTATTGTGCCAACGTCTTCATACTTCTTTGAGACTAGTAACTTTTCCGACTGGTTCATCTGAAGTGAAGATGTGATAGCATCGCTAGGCCAGAACCCCAGGCCTGTCAGGAATGCGATGATGGCCGTCGCGGTACCCACAAACTGCCGGAGACTCGGGCGGTGCCACCTACCGGTGCGTTGACTACTAGTTCTCGTTTGATTCGGGCTCTGTCCCATAGCACTTTGTCACATTAGCCGACGACACAGATGTCGAATGCCTAAAATAATACATGTCGTCGGTTCTTAAACCCTTTATTGGTTAAGAATATACTTCCAGGAATGTGTCTTGTCAACCCAAAAGTTGGACTTATTTGGCATCGTATTCAAGTAGGCGTTCATTGCCGCGTTGTCGTCGCATGGTTGTCACATCTGATCGTATGTGCAAATATACAAAATAGGAGTGCCACTTTCTGGCACTGGGAAATGAAATGTCTGCGGTTATTCGCACCCCGATTAGTTATTGCCAGAATGCGTTGGTAGGCACTATACTCCCCATATGACAACTCTGCCGCAAGCATATACGGTCAGTGCGGTGACGCGCATTATAAAAGAGACGCTGGAGTCTACGCTGCAAGGCGTGTGGGTCGAGGGAGAGGTGTCGAACTATTTGCATCATGGATCAGGGCACAGGTATCTCAATCTCAAAGATGATCGCGCCACACTCAAAGTGACCATCTGGCGGTCCGCCGGGAGTCATCTCAAGTTCGAACCGGAAAACGGACAGAAGGTGCTCGCCTTCGGCGACATAAACGTCTACGAAAAAGGGGGGCAGTATCAACTCAACTGTCGTAAGCTCGTCCCGGTGGGGATCGGGGAGTTGGAACTCGCATTCAGGCAGCTTCATGAAAAGTTGGAAGCAGAAGGTCTCTTCGCTGAAGAACGCAAGGTGGCGATGCCACTTTTTGCACGAAAGATAGGTATCGTTACGTCACCGACCGGCGCAGCCATTCGTGATATCATACAAATTGCACGTCGTCGCAACAGTTCGATTGAGTTGGTCATCTACCCGGCGCAGGTGCAGGGTGACGGCGCCGAGAACACGATTGCCGCCGGGATCGCGTATTTCAACACCCGTGACGACATCGACATAATCATCACCGGGCGGGGGGGAGGCTCGCTCGAGGATCTCTGGCCGTTCAACACTGAGGTGACCGTTCGAGCCATCGCGGCCTCGACGATACCGGTGATCTCGGCGGTCGGGCATGAGATCGATGTCACCCTGGCCGACCTCGTCGCCGACTTGCGCGCACCCACACCATCGGCGGCAGCGGAACTGGCCGTTTGGTCCAAGAGGGAGATGGTTGATCAGATAGACAGCCACACCCGCCGTCAGGCCGGCCTGTTGGCCGATCTGGTAAAAGGCGCCCGCCGAGAGTTATTCTCCCTATTGAAGCGACCGGTTTTTGCTCGCCCCTTGGACCTCGTTAACCAGCGGCAGCAGTATCTCGACAACTTGAGGCGGACGCTGACGGCCGCCGGAAAAAACCGTTTTGAAAAGCACAAGAACCGGTTATCTTTGTCGTTGGCTCGGCTGGAGACTTTGTCTCCGCTGAAGATATTAGCGAGGGGTTATGCGGTCAGCAGACGGTTGCCAAAACGGAGTTTGATCCGGTCGGTGCGTGATATTCTCCCCGGCGACCGTATGGAGACGATTCTCTCGGATGGCCGGATAGTGTCGTTTGTGGAAGAAACGAAACCGGACAAGGAACATGACGACCAGTAAGAAAGCTAAAGATTTCGAGTCTGCGCTGGAGCGCCTCGAGGAGATAACCGGACTGTTGGAGTCGGGCGAGGCGTCGCTTGAGGATTCGATCAGCTTCTACACCGAGGGGCTGCAACTGGCCAGGGACTGCCATCAGAGACTTGATGCTGCCGAGAAGAAGATAAAGGTCATTAGCGAAAAAAACAATCTCCCGGTCGAGGAGGATTTCGACGAAGCGGAGACCGAAGCGTGATGCCGGCGCAGGCCATTGACCCCAGCGCGCACCTTCAGGCCGGGCGGGAGCTGACCGACCGATTGTTGGAGAAATACCTGCCGCCGGTGTCGTCCGAGCCGAAGTCGCTGCATGAGGCGCTGCATTATTCGGTGATGGCCGGTGGTAAACGATTGCGACCGCAGTTAGCTCTGGCGGCGTACGAATACTGTGGCGGCGGTATCGAGGGTGAGGAGTTGCCGATCCACTATGCTATGGCGGCGCTGGAAATGGTGCACACGTATTCGTTGATCCATGACGATCTGCCGTGCATGGATGACGACGACCTTCGCCGCGGGCAACCGACCTGTCATAAGAAATTCGGTGAGGCGATTGCTGTGTTAGCCGGTGACGCCCTGCATGATATAGCTTTCGAACTGATGGCGCGCACCGGTCGCACGGAACCGGTGACAGAACTGGCCCGAGCTATCGGTACTGAGGGGATGCTCGGTGGGCAGACGGCTGACATAGAAGCGGAAGGCGGCCAGGTTACGGAGGAGGAGATCAGCGAGATCCACCGGCGTAAGACCGGCGCCCTAATACGTTGCGCCGTGCGGGTCGGGGCCATTTTGGCTGATGCGTCAAATGAATTACTGGCGCGTTTGACAGTATTCGGTGAGAAAGTCGGCCTGGCCTTCCAGGTGATCGACGACATATTGGATATCGAGGGTGATCAGAAACTAATGGGAAAGAAAGTCGGTTCGGATAGTAAGAACCTGAAAGCGACTTACCCCGGTGTGGTCGGTATGCCTCAGGCTCGCCGGACGGCTCAACGGCTGATTGATGAAGCGATAGCCGTTTTTAATGAAGGTGATGACAACGCTCTTAAACTCATTGCGCTGTTTATCGGACAGCGGCGAAGTTGAGGGCAACTGTAGATTCTGATGAAGTATCTTTCGAAAATCAACTCGTCATCGGATGTCAAAGAGCTGTCACTTGAACAACTCGAAGGTTTGGCTGATGATGTCCGTCAGGAAATAATCTCGGCGGTCGCCGACACCGGTGGTCATCTGGCCACTAACCTTGGTGCGGTCGAGTTGACGCTAGCGTTGCACTATGTTTTCAGCCTGCCGACCGACAAGCTCGTTTGGGACGTCAGTCACCAGGTCTATGCCCACAAGCTTCTGACCGGGCGACGCGAGCAGTTCCATACCCTTCGGCAGTACGGCGGACTGGCCGGTTTTACCAAACGCGCCGAATCGGATTGCGACCCTTACGGCGCCGGTCATGCCTCGACGGCAATCTCGGCGGCTCTGGGAATCGCGGTCGCCCGCGACAATGTCGGCAAGGATTTCAAGGTCGTAGCCATCATCGGCGATGGCTCTCTCACCGGCGGACTGGCCTTCGAAGGTCTGAACAACGCCGGGACATCGAAAAAAGATCTGCTGGTCATTCTGAATGACAATACCTGGTCGATCTCGAAGAATGTGGGCGCCATGTCGAAGTACCTGACCAATATCATGGCGGATGAGAAGTTCAACCGGCTGCGGAACGAAATATGGGAGCTGACGGGACGTTTCAAACGACGCGACAAGATCCGGGCTACGATATCACATATCGAAACCTCTCTCAAAGGTCTGCTGGTACCGGGGATGCTTTTCCAGAATCTTGGTTTTCGCTATTTCGGACCGATTGATGGTCACGATCTGCCGCTGGTGGTGAAGACCCTGCAGAGCCTGAAGAACCTTGGAGGTCCGATCATCCTGCATCTTGCCACCGTCAAGGGGAAGGGATACGATCCCGCGGAAGGTGACCCGACCAGTTATCACGGCATCGGTAAGTTCGACAAGGTAACCGGCATTCCGGCTAAGAAGTCGGGTCGGCCTTCTTATACGAAGGTCTTCGGAGACACTATGCTGGAGTTGGCGGCTAGGGACAAGCGCGTTATCGCTATCACCGCCGCCATGGCGACCGGTACCGGTCTGGACAAGTTTGCGCAGAGATTTCCCGACCGATTTTATGACGTCGGCATCGCCGAAGGGCACGCCGGATGTTTCGCCGGCGGACTAGCCGCCGAAGGGGCACGTCCCTATATGGCAGTTTATTCGACCTTTATGCAGCGCGCCTACGATCAGATTATCCATGACATCGCCCTGCAAAAACTGCCGGTAGTTTTCTGCATGGATCGCGCCGGCCTGGTGGGCGAGGATGGTCCTACCCATCACGGCGCTTTCGATCTTTCTTTTCTTGGTCCGGTGCCGAACCTGGACGTGGCCGTACCCAAAGACGGCAATGAGTTGCGCTCGATGTTGCATTACACAATTGAGCATGAACTCCCCGGGCCGGTGGCAATCAGATACCCACGAGCCTCGGTCCCCACAGAGATGACGGAGGCGGTCGCTCCGATCGAGTGGGGCAAATGGGAGCTATGTTCACCGGAGGCGGAGGTCATAATCCTGGCGACCGGTACGATGGTTATGACAGCGCTGGAAGCAAGCAAAAGGCTCGCTACGACGATCGATGTGGCTGTCGTGAACGCCCGGTTCATCCGACCGCTTGACCTTGAGAAACTGGAGCGAATCAGAAACTCGGCCCAGTTGATTGTGACGCTTGAGGAAAACGTCCTCCGTGGTGGGTTTGGCCAGGCGGTGGGGGCGTATCTGCTCGACCACGGATACAAAGGCGCATTCAAGGCGATGGGAATTCCGGATCGGTTCGTAACTCATGGCGACACACCCTCGCTGCTTCGTGAAATCGGGCTGGATGTTGAGAGTGTAGCGACCTCGATAGAATCACTGGCGAAGCAACATCTCAGGTTGGAAGGCGGGTTCCTTCAGAAACTAAGGTTCCGTCGTAACGGGCCTCAGCGCAAGAAATCGGAGCCAGACCTTTCTCAGATGGTGGAAGCCGATGACAAAGGATGATGCCGACTGATGCGTTTTGGATTAATCGTCAACCTGAGACGTGAGGGCGCCCGCGAAGCTATTAACAGTGTGCTTGAATGGGCGGGCCACAATAACCACGAAGTCTTCTATTGTCGTGAGGAACTGGAAGAGATCTGTCACGGCCGGGCGATAAACCTTTCCCGTGAGGAGTTGGCCGGTGCGGTCGACATTTTGATCTCTATGGGCGGTGACGGTACTTTTCTGGCGACGGCGCGTTCGGTCGGATCAGCCGGAACACCGGTGTTGGGGATCAATCTCGGGTCACTCGGTTTCCTTACTCAATTGCGACCACACCAGTTGGAGGATGCTCTGAACGCCATCGTGCGCGGAGAGTACCTTATTGAAGAGAGAATGCTTCTGAAGACCGTCATTGAGGGGCGCCCGAAACTGGAATCGCCCTACGCTTTGAACGACGTTGTGGTCGATAACGGACCCATTGCCCGGCTGATCGGGATCAATCTTCGTGTCAACGGCGAAGAACTCGTTACCTACAAGGCCGACGGATTGATCCTGGCGACACCGACCGGTTCAACGGCCTACTCGCTGGCCGCCGGTGGACCGATTCTGCATCCGGCAATGGAAGCAATTGTGGTCTCGCCTATCGCGGCCTTTTCGTTGTCGACCCGCCCGATGGTTTTCCACGCTTCCGATATTCTGGAATTGCGGATTGGCTCCGAGCACGAGGTAGCCGGGTTGACTCTAGATGGACAGGTCAGCGCTCCGCTGCTCGACACCGATCGGGTCATCGTAACTCAGGCCGACTTTCGTCTGAAAGTCGTGGTTTTCCCCGAAAACAGCTTCTACAAAGTCCTCAAGCAGAAACTGCACTGGGGTGTTTCGCCTTTTGATCAGTGAACAGTCAATCGTACGTTTGCTGCCCTTCTACAGATAATCGACAGGGGTTTTATGTTGACAGTTATGGTGGTTGGGGTTAATTCGACGGTGAAGCAAGAATGAACAGGCTTGAGGCGTCTTGGTCCCAGGTCGTGAATCGTTACAGCCTCAAGGCCGGAGTGAAAGAGAGAAGTATGAAGGCTTACTTGATTGGATTGTTGGCAGTTCTGCTGTTCATCGGCTGTGCTGAAAGGCAAGAGGATGCGGAAAAACTGGGGCAGGAAGTGATGGAGCAGGAAGCTGAGGCTGTCGATACGATGGCTCCGGATGAGTCTGTGATCGACAGCAGCGCGGTTGAAGAACTCGGCGCGGACGCCTCGGCTGTTCCTGAAGGAACCTCAAACTTGCCGGGAGCGCCGGCTGGTGAAGGCTATACCGTTCAAGTGGCAGCGTGCCCGGAATATGACTATGCCCAACATCTTCTGGACCTCTATCGGCGGCGCGGCTACGAACCATACGCCGTTAGGTTCGACCACGAAGGGCAGGCTTTCTACCGGGTTCGCATCGGCAGCTTTGAGAATGCGGCGGAGGCTGCCGCCCTGAAGACGGAGTTGATCGACAAGTATTCCATCGAAGCGTGGGTAGACTGGAAATCCGACTGATCGACCTGCGCCGACCTTTGGCCTGTTCAGTCCACCGAATGGATTCGGGGACCGAACCAGTACTATAACCTCACAGTTGGGAAGGCCGGGACGCCGCGAGCGCCCCGGCCATTCTATTATGAAGAGCTTTACCGATTATCTGACGTTCAACACAAAACGCCGACGAGATTACATAAACATCACTGGCGAGGTTGAAGCGGCCCTTGATAAGAGCGGTGTAAGTGAGGGTCTAATACTCGTTTCCGCGATGCACATCACTGCCGCTGTCTATGTGAATGATGCTGAGTCGGGCTTGATCGAGGATATCGACGAATGGCTCGACAAGCTGGCGCCGTACGGCCCGGATTACCGACACCACCGTACCGGCGAGGACAACGGCGATGCCCATCTCAAGAATCTGTTGATGCACAGCCAGGTGGTTTTGCCAATCACAAATGGCAGGATTGATCTTGGCCCCTGGCAACAGGTGTATTACGCCGAGTTCGACGGCCGCCGTAAGAAACGGGTGATCATCAAGATCATCGGGGAGTGAGAGAAGATCCGGTCGAAACCCCTGGTCAGAAGGACCGGCATGAGCGCATCGGCAGGCTGGTTTTGACATCCAAGTCTGTCATGCCGGACTTGATCCGGCATCCAGTTCTGTATTTCACGTGCGCGGTGTACGTCCTCGTATGCCGCGACAATACCTCCTACGGACACGGCGGCGCCGCCGGGCCACCATTGAACATGTAGTCCACCAGAAACACCAAGTCGGCAATATCAATCGACCAATCCTCGATCACATCGGCCTGCCTCATACAAGGCGGTTCCGGACCATCTTCGAACATATAATCTACCAGATAGACCAGGTCGGCAATGTCCAACTCGCCGGAAGGATCGTTGTCAACATTGCCCTTGTGCAGGCAGCAATCTCCGGCAAAACCGACAATAGCAGTGGGAATCGGCGTGTATCCATCCGCGGCTGCATAAGCGGCCACAAAAGTGCCCTCGCCGGTATAGAAGAACAATGAGTCCTGCTCAAAGATCGTAGAATCGTCATAGGGCCACATACCGCAACCGATGATGACGCGCGTGTACTGACCGTCAAAGTAATCCTCAGTACCCCATGGAAGCAAGTCACCCTCAAAAATCATGTATACTGATCTCAGCGAATCAGTGTAGGTAAGACTAACTGTTTTGGCGACCGTGTTCTGGCTGAAGAAGACCGTGTCGCCCGGATCGGGCGGGTGGTGCGGTACATCGTGCCCGTCCCAGATGTAAGAGCGCATGTAGGTCAAGTCCTGCAAGGTGAGCGGCACCCCATCTTCATTGACGTCAGAGGCTCCAATCTGATCTTCAATATTGACGGTGAATACGCCGAGCCCGTACACGAAGTAATTAGAAAACAAGACCCAATCGGCGATTTCGAATGGAATGAAATTGAGGTTGACATCGCCAGGCCAGATTGGTATCGGGGCGCACATGATATCGACACCCCCGTGGCGGTATTCTACCAGCCTGAAGATCGTGCTGCTGTCGGTCAAACAGGTGTCGGGGGCGCCCCACGGAGTCGGGAAAATCGTATCCACGGGGTGAATCATACCATCGAAATCGTAGACACCCTCCGAAATGAAGAGCGAATCGCCGGATACCGAAGTGAGACTGTTGTCGCCACAGTCACACCACATGAATCGTATCCCTCTGAACGTGCATTCATAGGCAGAATCGGAAGAGACCTGGAATTCTATCCGGGCCAGCGTCCCGGTGGTATCGGCATAGCAGGATGGGGACCCAGGCGTCTCGGCTAAGTCGGCTACCCCTACCAGGCGAATGAGGCCATCCGGGCAAGGTTGGCCACCGCAGTCCACCGCCGACCCGACCCGGTATTCGAAGTACTCCCAACCGCAGGTCTCCAGGAGCCCACCCTGCGATACTGAAATAATCTCCAAAGCGATCGTATCATAGACCAGGAGCAAATCGAACCCCGCCATATCGAACCAATACGGAGTGTTACCCAAGGTGACATCGACCGTAGCTACAGATCCAAGATCTGTCTGGTGGGTGTGTTCGATTTCGATTGCTACCGGTTGGGCAGCCAGCCCCGGTCCGATCAACATTAGTAGTGAAAATAAAGCGACAGCCAACCCCAGGCTGCGCCACCGAGGTGTGGTCGAGCTAGCGGCTCCAGTGGGAATGACGTCTTTGCTGCGAGTAAATGTACAGCGGTAGTACATGATTGCTCCTTTGCGTAAGTTTGCGATCCGCGTAATCCAGAACATTAGCGAAGGAATTCGATAATCTCAGTTCACCTCAAGCGATATGTAGTTTTGACAAGATCCTCCGAACGTGTCACTTACAGTATACGATGTGATGTCGACTTAGTCAAGCGAATTAGCTGCGAAGTATTCTCATGGGGCTACACTGAGGCACGGGATGGTCAAGTCATGCCGGTATCTTGCCAAGAGCGTTCAGGCTGTGTCGCAATTGTATGTTCCGCCGGTTCCTGCGTTCGCCGAAGGCGAGGGTGTGAGCCGGTGGTTCTTAAGGCTTCATTCCCACAACGACTTAGCAAAAATCGCAGGGTCACAATCCCGACTTCGTCGAGATCAGGACCCTGCGAAACGGCTTTATGACACAGCCTGGTTGCGGCTGGTGGGTCTATTATGTACTGTCATTCCGGGCATGACAAAGGGTCGGGCTGAGACACTCGATAGCGCGAAGAACAACTGTCAATCCGTCTTTTTGTCGACGTCCAGGAGCTTTAGGTGTCTATCGAAGAACTCCACCTGTTTGCGGTACTCGGCGATAGTGTTCACGCGTTTGCCGGAACCGTGACCTTCGTCGCGGAAGATCAATGAATCGACAATGCCGCCATTGGCTACCACCGCAGCAAGGATCTGACGCGCCTCGTCGACCGGCACTCGCGGATCGTTCTCACCATGCACCACCAGGAGCGGCGTTTTGATCAGGTGGGCTTTGTGGATCGGCGAGATATTCTCGAGGTGTTCCGGGTCGGTCAGCGGTCCGTACTCCGCCTCCCTGAGATGGCGTCGGTAAGGCTTGGTGTTCTCCAGGAAAGTCTTGAAGTTGACAATCCCTACTATGTCGATGGCCGCGGCGAACAGGTCGGGATACTCAGTGATCATTCCGGCCACGACGTACCCGCCATAAGAACCGCCACGGATGCCGATCATGCCCGGCTGGGTGTAACCGTTCTCCAGTAACCAGTCAACACTCGCCTTGTAGTCTTTGAGCGAGTTCTTGCGAAGCTTATAGTTGTCGAGGTTCATGTAGTCACGGCCGTAGCCGGATGAACCACGCGGGTTGACGGCAAGGATGCCATAGCCGTTGAGCATCAGGTATTGAACATTGCGCAGGAAGTACGGTTTATACTGACTCTCCGGTCCGCCGTGAGCATGGACTATAAACGGAATCGGTGTGCCTTTCTCGTAGTCAGGTGGAAGATACAGGAAGGCAGGGATTTCCAGATCGTCGAAGCTTTTGAACCGAACCAACTCCGGATCGCGGAAGAGATTGCGGTCGATGCCGGCATAGATCGAAAACGTCAATTGCTTCAACTCAAGAGTCTGGGGGTTCCACTTCCAAACATCCGGTGCCCGGGTCGGACCCGTAAACGAAACTAAACATGAGCCGTGCTGGTCGAACATGCCGCCACCCAGAATGCCGTCAAGGGGTGGGGCGGGCACTTCCTTGCGAGTTTCAAACTCACGCGTTTTCAGCCGCATGTAGCCGTCTTCGTTGACTTGGGCGACCTGGTACCTAAAATCACGCGAGAAATGCATGCCGTCGATTTCCCACCTGGGGTCGATCCAGCCATCGTCGACGAAGTTGATCTTGGGATCACCGACAGTCATTGTGGCCAGGCGCTGGATGCCGTCCTTGTTGTCGTTGCAGGTAAGCCAGATCGTCTCGCCGTCAGGCATCAGCGTAGGGGAGTCGTGCATAACGTCGTGATCGTCGTCGTTCAGCTTCTGATTCTGACCGGTAGTGAGGTCGAGCAGATAGAGTTCGTTATTGGCGTTGGAAGTATAATTGGCGATGATCAGTTTAGTGCCGTCGTGCGAGATGTCGGCGATATAATTGTAGCCGCCCACGCCGCCTTCCTCGCCGAATATTTTCTGGTCCTCGCCGGTGGCGACATCCATGCGATAGATAAAGAAATCGCGACCGTTCTCCTGGTTGGAACGATAAAAGATCGACCGGTCATCTCTGGCCCAGGTGACAGAGCCCATCTGAACATCCTCGAACCGGGTCAACTGCAGGACGCGACCGGTCTTAGTGTCCATCAGATACAACTGGGATTGCTCGGAACCACCGACCGAAGCGCCGACGACTCCCATTGCGCCACCGTAGGACAGGATGAAGAAATCGATTCCGTCCTCAAATGTCGTCAGTTGGTACGGCCAGCCATCCTCGGTAATCCGATATATCTGCGAGGCGCCGGACATGGAAGATCTGAAAAAGACAGACTCTCCGTCCCACGAGTATCCGGCGGGACTGTTGCCGCCGATATTGAGAAAAGTCGCGATATCGGGTATGTACTCACCCTTAGACAGAAGCGAGGCAGGTTCTTCCTCGTTGGTCTGGCTCATCAGAGACGACGCCAGAAGCATCAGGAGCACGGTTGCTGTGATTAAAGCGTTGCGGTTCATGTTTCCTCCGATGGAAGTTGCTTGCGGTTCATGATAATCTGGACGAACATAGCCCAAAAAAGTTCAGTCCGCAAGCCAGAAAAGTATTGATGCCTTGTGCAGCGCTACCCGTCCAGCAGTCCCGTAGGTCGGAACCCCCTTGTGGGTTCCGACTCTCAAATAACTCACCAGACATGTTGTCGGAACCTCGCCCTTCGACTCCGCTCGGGACGACCCCTTCGGGGCAGGGGTTCCAACCTACGAAGCTGTGTGAATGTAAGCTTGGGAGAGAGCTTTAGGAGGTGACGGAAGTGAAGCGGAAGCGCGTTTTCTCATCCTGCTCAAACAGTACTCGCTTGTAGAATTCGCATGTATGGCAGGGATCAAAACGTGAGTAAGAAGTCAGGCTCTCGCGACAACCGGAATCCGGTACCATCCAGCAGGCGCGGCCGGCGCCGATGCCGTCATTCAATCCGTCAAACTTCATGGACTTGGCAACAGGGCACTCGCCGAGAAGCTCAGCCAAAACTCCCCCCGGTTCACGACCGCAGTTCTTGAATTGCCAGCAGTTAAGTTTGGCTGTCATATTATCTAATTGTTAGTTCTGATCCACCACGCGCAACACTGCACTGTACTTGTTGTCGGTAGCCATGCGATTGATTTCCGATTCTGAGGCTACTTGAGTGAACTTCTTAAAGCTTTTCTTTACTTCCTTGACATTGTCTACGGCGAGGTAACTCAGCATCAGGTATTGATAGACCACCGGGTTTTTGGAATTGAGTGAGCGAGCTTCTTTGAAGTGCTTGATAGCCTTCTTGTAGTTACCCAGTTGAAACCTCGCCTTTCCAAGGCCGAAATGGACAGCAGCAGTTTTCTTGTCGATCCTCTTGGCCGCATCGTAGTCGGCGATAGCTGCGATTTCCTGCCCTTTGGCCAGGTAGAGATCGCCCCGCCCCAAATGCGCTGTCAGAGATTTCTTGTTAACGTCGATGGCGCTGTTATAGGCGGTGATGGCGTGATTGAAATCCTTGTTAATACGGAATATCTCGGCTGCCCGGATATAGTCGTCGTGGGCATGAGCGCGATCCTTGGTCTTGCTGTAAACATCAGCACGAGCCAGGTAGGCCTCAGCATAGCTCGGCTTTTCCTCGATGGCTTTGGTGAAATCCGCCACTGCCACCTCCGGTTCGCCCGCCTTGACATTGGCAACTCCGGAATAATAGTAGTCCTTGGCTGAGTAGCTCTTTTCCTTTTGAGTCGTCGCCATCGGGTGCAACTCAACACTAAGCTTCCGTTTGTCGCCTGCTTTCAAATCGACAACTCCGCTGACCGATTGGTAACCGTCAGCCTCCACGACGTACTTGTGCTTTCCCGGTCTGATCCGTGAGTAGGTCATGTTACCGGCGCCCAGCACGCCGCCATCAAGACTCAACCTGGCGCCTTCGATATTGGCGGCCAAGGTTAGCTTTGCATATTCGGAAGCGGTTTTCTTCTTTTTGGCGGAAGTGGGTTTGGCTCCGCTCGGTGAGGTTTTCTTCGGCAATTCAGCTTTGGTCGTTGGGACTATCTGTGCTGATGTTTTCACCCCGGCTTCAGCCACGCTGTTATCTGCCGGGGGCGCCGGTGACAGAGCGATGGTAGAGACCAGTCCGGCGACGACGGTGACATATTCCTCACTGACCAACTCGTCCTGTATCTTGTATTCTATCTTGTATGTTCCACTCGGAATCTCACCCGAACGGAAGAACCCCTGGGGACTCGATTTTACAGCCACGCCCAGGTCGGGGAAGCGAATGATGGCGCCTTGGACGTAGGGCGAGCCGGAATCGTCGAGAGCCATACCGATGATCTCTCCGTTGCCGGTATCGCTGTTCGAGACGAGCAGCGAAGCTACGAATACCAGAACGAGAGCAAACAGTACGCCGCTTACTCCAATGACTAATCCCGGCCTGACCTTCTTTGGCTTCAGGCGATAACAACGATCACTTATTTGAATCTCGTCGTCGGCATACAACTTCTGACTACCTGTAATCTGGATGTAGTTTCGGTAGTACCAGGCAATGCCGCGCCCACGCTTGGCTATCTCCGGGGAGGGAAGGTCCGGCGTCTCACTCGGTTGGCCGGTGGTTTTGGACAAGACCGGCTGACCGGCTCCGATTTTTCGAATAATCTCTTCCTTTTCTCGATCACTCAGATACTGTTCCTGGTCTGATGTCGCCAGCATCTCATCGGGTGGTGCGGGGGAGGTGGTCTGGTTATCGGCTGAGGTCTGGTGGTGCCTAATCGGTGATGTCGTCATGTCGTCGGCGGGCATACCGATGGCAGCAGCATCAATCGGCGGCGGCAGTGGCGCGTCGGTACGGCCTATCGGACTCACATCGGCAGACAGCGCATCATTGGTCGGAAGCGATGGTTCAGTTGCAGATTGATTCTGTGCTTCATCTTCCACCAGATCACTGGTCGATTGAACATCCAGTTCCTGGTGGCCGGGCGGGAAGCCGGATTGGCCGCCCACGAACTCCGGATCCTGGTTGTGGGCTTCGGTGACGACAAACTCATTGTCATCGTCGGTGTGATGGTCATCCGTCTGGTTTGGCGATTCCAGCAGTTTACTGCCGCAACCTGGGCAGTTTTGTGCCTGTGAGTTGACGATCGGGGTCTGACATTCGGGACAATATTCCAAAGTAGATATCCTGCCAAGTTGTTATGGTTCTTAACCTTTTTTATCGGAATCGACATATTATTCTTTAGATGCAGGTGGGCTGCCGCACGTCTATGAAACTAAGGCCTGAAGGGTGGAAAGAAAGGCTTGACAATGGATTACGGCAAAGATTATATTGGCCGTTCGAGGTTTTGAAATGTTGTTGTACCCGATTCTTGATCGGAGGAGGTATTGTTAGATGCTGAGGCGCCACACACGGCTTTTGGTTCCGGCTCTGGTGGTTACTGTCGCTACCCTTTGGTGGGGTTGTACTCAACCGGAAGACATTCTTGCGGATAAATCAATCACTGTTGTTCACTTGCTGGCTGAGCGACTCCCCACCACACCGCCGGGGATGACATACCAGCTTTGGGCGGCAGATACGATCGAATATGACAGCTTGCACGGTTCGGTGCCTATGGATGAGCCGTTTACATATAGGTTTGAGGAAAACACGTTTCATGAGGTCGACGGGACCGCTCGACCGGACAGCAATCGCTTCTTGTTTGCCGGCGATATCCTTGGTTACCAGTGGATCTTTATGACTGTCCAGCTAATTGATGGCAGTGGACCTGTTCCTGGTCCGGTGATGCTGATGGATACCGTGACGCGGACCGACTACAGTGAACTCAATCTTGTGTTTCCCTTCAGCGACTCTCTGTTGTCTATAGCCATGGAATTCAACATGGAGACTCCGTCTGACGGAAAGATCTTTTCTTATCTTGATACGCTTGATAGGGACACTATCTATGACTCTATTGTCGTGCTGGATGATACTATTTGGTTCACCGATCCTGAAGTGGACGGTGCGGCCATTTGGTTTTCTACCTATGCCGAATTGACCTACACGGTCCAGGACACGACAGCGCTTGTGGACTGGACTATCACAACAAGCTACTACGATACTTTTAACACGCCCGGTGAGTGTATCACCAGCATTGTCAACATATTCGACACTGTTTCATCAATCGAAGAAAAGGTGTATGGATTCGATACTGTGAGGTGGCAGATGGTGACCTATAGCCAGGAGACGGTCACAATTTGTGACACTGGCCAGGGTCATCTGCTCAAGACCAGCGTAGAGTTGATTTACGAAACCGGGCCAATCAATTCAGGTCGTTACGACCACTTCACGCAGGTTGCCATCGACGTGCCGGACCTTCGCCGCATGGGCTGGTGGTATCAAGGCTGGGTGGTGTCGTCGGTTATCGAGGAATTGGGGGTTGGTGTAGGTGAGATAACGCCCCCGGCCTGGGTCGGATTTAACAGGCATGACACGGCAATTCATGCTATTGACGGTGAGTTGCTATCGACCGGACTGTTCCATAGTCTGTATCTGCCGGACGACGGGAACCCGTATGTCGATACGGCGATTCGTGTGCCGCCCTACCCAGGCGAGGATTTCCTGAAGAATCTGCCGGGTGGGCAGGATGTTGAGGTGAACTTGGTGAACGATGACGCGATTACCGGCAGTGCTTTCATCGCCATGCATCCGGTTAACGCGGTAACCGATACCACCAATTTCCCGTTGATCATTCAACTGCGAGATCTGCCCTGGACCCGCTTCGATGTTGAGGACGATCGGCAACAGTTCATAATGTTCAACAAGGCCAACACGAATACCTTCGGTATGGGCCAATCGGTCGGGTTGCCGCAGGTGCGGGTGCGAATCCAGAGGTTCTAAGGTACTATTGACGAGCTCTTGACCGGCGCTTTCGGGCGCCGGTTTTCTTTTTGGGGATTACCGATTTTCTTACAGTAGATTTCTCTTGCCAAGCTGTCGGCTTGTGGATATATTCCCCGGCATGTTTGCAGGTTGTGAAAAATGTAACTAACTTTGTAACTCGCAACGGGAGAAGCTGTTAATGGAAATCTTAGGCATACCTTCGGGATGTTTGGCAGCCCTTATCGGTATCATTGGGTTTGTTTTCGCGCTCATTCTGTTCTTCTGGATCCGCGGCCGTGATGCCGGCACGGATCTAATGAAAGAAATCTCCGAACAAATCCATGACGGCGCCATGGTGTTCCTCAGACGGGAATACACAATACTGGCCGTCTTTATTGTGGTGGTGTTCGGGCTGTTGTACTGGAAGATCGATTCACGGACTGCCTTCGCGTTCCTAGGCGGCACAGCTTGTTCGATGTTGGCCGGCTTTGTTGGAATGAAAGCCGCTACCATCGCCAACGTGCGAACCTGTGCTGCGGCCAAAGACAAAGGCCAGCAGGCAGCGCTGTCGATTGCCTTCACCGGCGGCGCCGTGATGGGTATGACGGTCGCCTCGCTGGGTCTGATCGGCGTTGGAATCGTTTTCATGTTCTTTGGGGGTGATCCCGAGACCGCCTGGGTCATCAATGGTTTTGCTATGGGCGCATCATCGATTGCCCTGTTCGCTCGCGTGGGCGGCGGCATCTATACCAAGGCGGCCGATGTGGGTGCTGATCTGGTCGGTAAGGTAGAGGCTGGTATTCCTGAAGATGACCCGCGCAACCCTGCTGTGATCGCCGACAACGTTGGCGACAATGTCGGTGACACCGCCGGTATGGGAGCTGACCTGTTCGAATCGTACGTTGGTTCGATCATCGCCACCATCGCTATTGCGGCAACTATCACCGGCACCGGTATGGTGAACGAAATTTCCACGGTCATTGCCAATAATCGGGAAGCTTACATGCAACTGCCGTTGATGATTGTGGCTTTTGGCGCCCTGGCGTCGATACTGGGTGTTCTTTCCGTTCGCCTCTTTTCGTCCATGAATCCGGCGGCTACGCTTCGTCTGGTTACTTATGTTGGCGCTGTCGTCATGCTGATTGGGGCGTGGTTCATAATCGACTCTCTCGGCATTGATCAGAAAGTATTCTGGGCCATCCTGGGCGGAAACGTTGCGGGTATAGTCCTCGGGCTGTTGACGGAGTACTATACGGCCGCCGCTCCCATTCGCAAAATCGCCCACGCCTCCGAGACCGGCGCGGCGACTAATATTATCCAGGGTCTCGCGGTGGGGATGGAATCAACCTTGTTGCCGATTATCGTCATCTGCGGTGCAATTTACACTGGTTACAGTTTCGCCGGACTGTACGGTATCGGTATCGCCGGGGTCGGCATGCTGGCTACTATCGGCGTGACCATGTCGGTCGACGCTTACGGACCGATTGCTGACAACGCGGGCGGCATCTCCGAAATGGCCGGCCTTGGTCCGGAAGTCCGCAAGATCACCGATAAACTGGATTCGCTGGGCAACACCACCGCTGCCATCGGCAAAGGGTTCGCCATCGGCTCGGCGGCGCTAACGGCGCTGGCGTTATTTTCGGCATACTCAGCGGCAGTGGGACTCGAGAGCATTAATATCCTCATGCCCAAGGTCGTTATCGGGTTCTTCCTCGGTGGCGTGGTACCGTTCTTTGTGGCGTCTCTCACCATGACGGCGGTCGGCAAAGCAGCCTCGGCGATGGTGGAGGAAGTCCGTCGCCAGTTCCGTGAGATCAAGGGATTGATGGAAGGCAAAGCCAAACCGGACACCAAAACCTGTGTGGATATTGCTACCACCGGCGCCCTGCGGCAGATGGTTTTGCCTGGGCTCACGGCCATCCTGGCGCCGATCATCGTCGGCTCGATTCTGGGCGCCGAAGCGCTGGGCGGTTTCCTGGCCGGCGCGACTATGTCCGGTGTGATGATGGCCCTGATGATGGCCAACGCCGGCGGCGCCTGGGACAATGCCAAGAAATGGATTGAGTCCGGTGAACTGGGCGGCAAGGGTTCTGACGTGCACAAAGCGGCCGTCGTCGGCGACACCGTAGGTGATCCCTTCAAGGACACCTCGGGACCGTCCATGAACATTCTGATTAAGCTGATGGCCATCGTCTCGCTGGTGGTGGGACCGGCGCTGTTCGGATAGGTATTTGATCAAAAGTCTTATTTGTGACGAGATGCCGTCCGCTGATGTGGGCGGCATCTTTTTCTTCTTCGGCATGAATAATCTCGTATATTGTTGGTATCCATGACTGGAAAAGGCCTTATGAAACTTTTTGTGCATGCTCTCGTCTATGGGACTATGGAGAGCGCAGAGGAGTAAAGAATGGAACAACAGAGTCTTCCCGTAGATGTGGTGCCGGAAACGGTGGCGCCGGTATCTTCCCTTAGTGGATTATTCGAAGTGTTTTACAGTCCGGCAAGCTGGTTTGAGAAGCTGCAAGCCCAACCGAAAATCCTGATTCCTTATATCATACTAGCCGTACTGACCGTTGGGATGTTCTATGGGGCCGGCGATCTTATTGTTAAGATGCAGATGGAATCGCCTCAGATGCAGGAGCAACTCCAGGGACAGCCTTTGCCCGATTCGGCCGCGAAGATGATGTGGTATTCCACGGTCATTGGCGGGACTATAGCTTTACTCCTGGCGCCGCTTTTGGCGGCTGGGCTGGCTTTGTTCTGGGGCAACGTCGTGTTTGCCGGAAGGGCATCATTCAAATCACTGTTGTCGGTGATGCTCTACGGTGAGCTTATCTATGCCGTCGGCAATCTCTTAGTACTTCCCTTGGTGTTGGCCAAGGACAGCCTGGCGGTTGGGCTAAACCTGGGGATTCTGGTCGCCGACCGCGGCCCGCAGGATGTTCTTTACACAGCCTTGTCGAAAATAGATCTTTTCATCATTTGGGAAATAATGGTGGTCGGTATCGGCCTGGCGATAATCTACGGATTTCCGCGCAACAAAGGATATCTGATGTCGGTCTTATCATTGGGACTGCTGTCGGTCCTGGCGGTGGCCGCAGCGCCGATACTAAGCATGCTTGGATAGGAGACAATTGATGAAGGCGTTTCTGGTCAACTTCGTAATCATCGGACTACTGGTGTCAGCCCTCGGGGTGACGGTACACACTGCAACACTGACTCTTGACGATTGTATAACGCTGGCTCTGAAGAATCGCGCCTCGATCATCGCCGCCCGCGGGGCGGAGGATCTGGCTGGGGCCGACAAACGCGCCGCGTTGGGCGCTTTTCTACCGCGAGTGAGCGCATACTACAATTACTCTAAAGGGTATTCTCGCGACCTGAAGTCGGAGGCCACCGTGCCGGCCGACGGTTTCTTCTACCTTGATACACTTACGTTCGTCGATGGCATCTCCGGACAAGTTGTCGATTACGAGATGGTGCGTGACTCCGTCACGGGTTGGGAGACCCGGGAGTTCGCGCAGCAGGATCAGGATCGCACCAGCAAGAACTGGGGCTTACAGGCTAATATGTCTTTGTTCAATTTGTCCAATTGGTTCGATTTGGCGGCCTCACGGGTCAACCGTGAAAAAGCACGGTTGGACGTCATCGCGTCGGAGCAGGATCTGGTCCTTTCAGTCAAATTATCGTACTATGCCTACCTGGCGGTGGTTGAGAATGTCGACGTTCAGGAAGAGGCAGTCAAGCGCAGTGAGGAACAGCTTAAACTAATCCAGTCCAAATTCGATCTTGGCTCGGCGGCCAAATCCGATGTACTCAAGCAGAAAGTGCAGTACGGTAACGACCGACTGGCCCTGTTGTCGGCGCAGAACGCTGTCATCACGGCCAAGGCGGACCTCGCCTACACCGTTGGAATAGACCCCAACCGGGATGTCGATTTCGCAACCGATTATACCCCTCGGCATGTCGAGGGAACACTCGACGATGCGCTTCAATTCGGGTATGTCAACCAACCCGGTCTTCTGGCGTCTGAGAAGAGCGCTGACGCCGCCGGATATTACCTGAGATCGGCGCGTTCAAGCTACCTGCCGACGGTAGGAGCCTCCGCCAGTATCAATTGGTCCGACGGTGCGCGTGGCGACACCGCCATTTTCAATTTTTCCTCCCGGGAAACATCAATCGGCATCGGGGTCAGTTGGACACTCTTCGATGGCTTCTGGCGGGAACGTCAGGTAAGTGCAAGCAAGATCGCCCGCAACAACGCACGCGCGATGGCCTCCGAAACCCGCAACCTGGTCGCTGTGCAGATCAAGACCGCCTTCTATGATATCGAGAACGCCGCCGAACAGACTAAAGTAGCGATGGAAAACGTTGAGGCTGCAACCGAAGATCTCAAAATCACACAAGAAAAATATAACCTGGGCGCCGCCACGATTCTGGATTTGCTCAACGCTCAGGTATCATTGAAAGACGCTCAGGTGAAACATATCAGAGCCGGGTTTGACCTTAACCTGGCCGTGGCCCGCCTGGACAAGGCGATGGGTCGCACTAATTAGAAAACGACGTGAGATATAGGACGAGATAAAGAACGGGTAGTTGTAATGACAAAGAAAAAGAAAACGTTGCTGATCGTTTTGGGTGTGGTGGTAGTCGCGGCGCTGGTGATCATTAATCTCTCGATGGATACCAGTAATGCTCAGACCGTGCAGGCCGACGAAGTAAAGCGCAAGGACCTTACCGAGATTGTATCTGCTTCGGGACGGATTCAGCCTCAGACCAAGGTGGATATCACTTCCGAAATCAACGGTGAGATCGTCAGCCTCTATGCTCGCGAGGGTGACCAGGTTGCGATCGGTGATCTTCTGGTGGTGTTGGACACCGTGCAATTGCGTACCGATGTCGATCAGGCGCGCTATGCCGTGGCCGAAGTTAAGGCGCGACGGGATGGCTCCAAGTCGCAGTTGGAGCAGGCCGACGAGGAATTCCAACGCCAGAGCCGCCTCTACGAGCGACAGTTGACGTCGGAAACGCAGTACACCAACGCCAAGTATGCGTTTGTGGCCGCCAAGTCCACCTATGAGGCGATGCGTGCTCAGGCAAAGCAACTACAATCGCGCTTTGATAAACAACTCGACTATCTCAACAAGGCCAAGATTTCAGCGCCGATGGCCGGAATCATTACTTTCATTAACTGCGAGGTGGGGGAGATTGCGGCTGCCCAGACCGCCTTCACCCAGGGCAGGACGTTGATGACGATTGCCGACCTTGACGTCTTTGAGGTTGAGGTGGAGGTCGATGAAACCGAAATCAACAAGGTCGAACTGGCACAGGCGGTGGAGATTGAAGTCGACGCTTTCCCGGATACTACTTTCGAAGGTGAAGTACTCGAGATAGGCAATACTGCCATGACCACCGGCCTTGGCTCCCAGGAGCAGTCGACCAACTTTCGGGTGAAAGTGGTGTTTACCGATCCGCGGGTGAAACTTCGTCCCGGTATGTCGGCCACGGTCGATATTACTACCGCCAGCCGCGAACAGACCTTGACGATTCCCTACAGCGCCGTGGTCATGCGTTCGTTCGACCTTGATTCTCTTGAACGGGCGCGCACCGATACGCTGGAAGACTCCGGTTCGCTCGGTGCAAGCGAGGTGCATGCCGCCGAGCCGGACGAGACGGATGAGCCCGACACGGTCGACTCAGATGATGTGGAGCGGGAGGAGATCAAAGGTGTCTTTGCTATCAAGGACGGTGTGGCTCGATTCATCCAGATTACCACCGGCGTGGCCGACCAGAAGCGAATCGAAGTGCTGTCCGGCCTGGAAGAAGGTGAGCAGGTGATCTCCGGCCCCTACCGTGTGCTGAGAACGATCAAGGACGGCGATGCGGTGGAGGCGGAGGAGAAGAAAGACAAGAATGGAGATGCCTAAGTATGCCGCTGATTGAGACGAAAAACCTCTGGAAGACGTACACGATGGGTTCTGAGAAAGTGCATGCACTCAGTGGTGTAACGATCACGATTGAGAAGGGGGAGTTTGTCGCCATCATGGGACCGTCGGGTTCGGGTAAGTCTACTTTGATGAATCTGATCGGTTGTCTTGATACGCCCACACAAGGGGAATACTATCTCAACGGCAAGCGGGTCAGTGCCATGAACGATGACGAACTGGCAGGTATTCGCAACCGTGAGATAGGATTTGTGTTCCAGACCTTCAATCTCCTGCCGCGGGCGTCGGCTTTGCACAACGTCGAGTTGCCTCTGATCTACAATGGCTCGGCGTCAAGCGACCGCCAACAATTGGCGGAGTTGGCGCTGGCCAAAGTGGAACTGTCCGATCGAATGCATCATAAGCCGACCGAACTATCCGGTGGCCAGCGGCAACGAGTAGCGATTGCGCGTGCTCTGGTGAACAACCCATCGCTGCTGTTGGCCGACGAGCCGACCGGCAATCTGGACAGCAAGACCTCGCTTGAGATCCTGAAACTGATTGAGGACCTTCATCGTCAGGGGAACACGATCATTATCGTGACGCATGAACGCGACATTGCCAGATGCGCTCATCGGGTGCTGTCGATTCTGGACGGACAGATCGCCGGCGACGAAATCACACCCGAGAGCGGGCGCGTGGTGTCATAATCATGATAGTCCCTTCGTTAGCAAAGATAGCAGTTGCGGCCCTCTGGGCCAATCGACTGCGTTCGGGCCTCACTTTATTGGGTGTAATAATCGGCGTGACCTCGGTCATGACAATCATCTCGGCGTTGGAGGGGATGATGGGAGCCATTGAAGAGGACTTGGCCGTGCTCGGTCCGACGACGTTTATCGTGACCAAGGCAGGGGGTGTGATTACTTCGCACGAACAGTGGATGGAGATGATGAAGCGCAAGCCGCTCAACATGAAGTCGGTAGATCTGATTAAAGACGGCTGCGAATTGTGCGAAAAAGTCTGTCCGCGCGTCGGCGCCAGCGCCAGAATCAAACGCGGCAACAACACTATGAGACGCGTGTATATCGGCGGAGTGACGTTCAACATGATGGATATCGCCGACATTGAAGCGGCGCAGGGACGTTTTCACTCTTATGAAGACGATATGTACCGACGGCGGGTGGTCTTTATCGGTGATCTGGTTCGGGAAGAACTGTTTGGGGAAACTGATCCGATTGGCAAGACTTTGCGAATCGACGGCACCAAGTACACTGTTTGTGGCGTGGCCAAGAAGCGCGGAACCATGTTTGGAGAGAGCCAGGACGATTTTGCATTCATACCGTTTTCGACTCATCTGAAGCAGTTCGGCCCGCCGGGACGCTGGGGGGTACGGATGATGATCAAAGCGGTGTCGCTGGAGCGGCTGGAGGACGCCATGGACGAGGTGAGGATGATTCTGCGCGCTCAGCGCCACGTGCCCTACGACAAACCCGATGATTTCACCATCCTCACGGCTGATAATATTCTCGAGGCCCTCAACTCAATTACCCGCATCTTCCGTATGGGATTGATCGGAATATCATCGATCTCACTGGTGGTGGGCGGCATTGTCGTGATGAACATCATGATGGTGTCAGTTACCGAACGGACGCGTGAGATCGGCATCAGAAAGGCAATCGGCGCCAGGCAGAAACATATAATGCTTCAGTTTCTATTTGAGGCATTGATCACGACGCTGACGGGAGGCGTTGTTGGGATTGTTCTTGGGTATGTGATTGCCGAATCGTTGGTCGGAATGCTGGATATGCAGATCACACCGTCGAGCTTCGCCATCTTTTCCGGACTAATCATTTCAATAGGTATCGGGATTGTTTTCGGGTTATATCCGGCCATGAAGGCGGCCCGACTGGATCCTATCAAAGCTTTAAGTTACGAGTAGACACAATGCTTTTGACATGGGTGGAGATCAGAGATGCTATCGCGATGGGACTTGGTTCCCTGCGGGCGAATAAGCTTCGTTCGGCGTTGACAATCCTGGGTGTAATGATCGGAGTCGCTTCAGTGATTGGTTTGGCCTCAATAATCGATGGGTTGAACAGCGCCGTTGAGGGCGAAATCGATACCTTCGGATCAAACATAATCGACATCGACCGCTTTCCACCCGGCACCGACTGGGATGAGTTGACCGACGCTGAACGTAATCGCCCGTATATGACCACGGGCGAAGCAGAGGCCATTCGCGACAACTGTCCCACCGTCGAAGGTGTCGCGCCGCAAAATCATTATTGGGCGCCCGGCGGCAACACTATCAAATACAGTAACCGGAAGGTGTCAAATGTAAGGTACCATGGCACCTGGCCGGACTATCTGAAGGTCAGGGACAGGAACATAATCGAGGGTAGGTTCCTCTCCGAAATCGATGTGCAGACGCGGGCAATGGTCTGTGTGCTGGGTTCCAAGGTAGCCGGCAGCTTGTTCGAAGATGAACCGGCGATAGACAAAGAGGTGCGGCTCAACGGTGATCGTTTCATGGTGATTGGCGTTTTCGAAGAAGTAAAATCGAACTTCGACAATGACTATCAAAACAATCTGGTAACAATACCGCTGTCGACTAAGGAAAAACTGCAGCCGTGGGATAAGGCTCTCAGCCTGGTTGCCCGCGCTCGCTCTATGGAGGAGATGGAGCAGGCCAAGGAGGAGATCATTAACGCCCTGAGAGTTTACAGGCGCGTCCCGTTCAACAAGGAGAACAACTTCGCCCTCTCCACGCAGGATACTTTCAAGGAGCAGATAGCCAATATCACGAAATACATCTATCTGGCCATGATAATCATCACTTCGGTCGGTCTGATGGTTGGCGGTATCGGCGTCATGAACATCATGCTCGTTTCAGTCACCGAACGGACCCGGGAAATCGGCGTGCGCAAGGCGATCGGCGCCAAACGGTCCAACATCGTCATGCAGTTCCTCACCGAGGCAACCACCTTGTCCGGTGTGGGGGGCTGCATCGGTATCGTCGCCGGCATGGTCCTGGGTTTAGTGGCCAACGCGCTGCTGGGATTCCCTCTGACGTTGTCGCTGTTCTGGATTGCGATTGGCTTTGTTGTTTCGGTTACGGTCGGTCTTGTTTCAGGTGTCTATCCGGCCTACAAGGCCTCACGGCTCGATCCCATCGAAGCCTTACGCTACGAGTAGCTACTCTCCTGTCCAGTTGCATCATCCTTTTAGCTTGCCATGACTTGCCGCCGTCGGTTTATTTGAACGATAGTTGTCGATTGATCGTTAGAAGACTGAAAGCGTGATAAAGCGATTACCCATATTCGTGTTGACCGGGTTGCTGCTATGGCCGTTGTCATTCGCCGGCGCTCAGTTTGACAAGATGTCCGATGAGGCCCAGAATCTTTCCGGACTGATAGTCGATCACGCCATCTTCTATGATCCACCGTCGGGCAAGATCAGGCTGGAACTGTACTACCAGTTCTACAACTTCGTGCTCCAGTGGCTGCCGGTGGGTGACCAATATGTGGGAAAGTATGAGGTCGTTATTCGGGTCAAGGATAAGAATGACAGGCAGGTTGATTCCTATTCGAGGCAAAGGGAAGTAGCGGTTTCTACGGAAGCGCGCACCCGCTCGCGTACGGATTTTCGCACCAATCAGGCGTCTTTCCTGCTCGATCCCGGTAAGTATAGGGTTGCTCTTACTCTTCGCGACAGGAATTCATCGGTGGTGCTTCACCGAGAGATCGAACTGAAGCTAAAGGAAATAAAGAGTCGCAAGCCAACTTTGTCGGATGTCGAGTTTGTCATAACCGCCGAGCGGAACTCACAGGACTCGTCCGTGTTTAGCAAGGGCAACCTTACCGTGGTGCCGTTGGTGACCCGGGAGTTCAGTTCTGGTGACGATCACAATCGACTGCTCTACTATCTGGAAATCTATCAGGGGAGTGACTCCGACGAAAGCGTTTTTGTGGAGGCAACCGTCAGACGTCGTTGGGGGAGCATGGTCTATCGCGACAGTATGACCGTGTCGCTCGAAGCTCCGGTGGTGCGGCAGTTGAGGGAGATGTCGCTCGACTCGCTGGCGCCGGGCGAATACGAGCTTGAGCTTCGACTGCGGGGACGCCGTCACAAGAAACTGGACGAACGACTCACCGGTTTCTCAATTGCCTGGACCCTGGATGCTATGCTCAGGAGCGACTACGGATCCACCCTGAACTTGATTGGGTTGATTGCTGAGCCGAATGAGATCTCCAAGCTTGACAAGTTGAAGACGTACGAAGAGCGGTTTGACGGTATCACGGAGTTCTGGTTGCGACGGGACCCCACTCCCGGCACCAGCACCAATGAAGTGCGGCAAGAATTCTTCCGGCGAGTGCGGCTGGCCAATAGGTCCTTCACCTTCATGAGGCAGCAGGGCTGGCGTACCGATCGGGGGAGGATCTATATCAAGCACGGCGAACCGGACGAAATCGATGACTATCCGTTTGCCCCTAACAGCCATCCCTACCAGGAGTGGCATTACTATCGCAGCGGACGATATCGAAAGTTCACGTTTGTCGATGAGAATGAGGATGGCGACTATCGCCTGGTATATCCCTACGACGGTCTTAACATGAGACCGGATTTTTGACGAGGTGGTTTGTGTTGCGAAGAGTTTCAATATCGGTATTGGTTCTTGCGGTTATGAGCGCGTGGTTATGTGGTCAGGTCGGCGCTGGAGATGATAGGTTGACTCTCTATGGTGGAATTACGACCTTTGCCAATCCGGCCGACGATCCTCTGGTGCTGGTGGAGTTTCCTTTCTCGTTGAACCGTCATGAACTGGAGTTCTACCAGCCCCTGACGGACGATTCACTATTTTACGCCAGAGTATTTGCGCAGATCGATCTCTTCGGCACGAACGGCGTGGTGATCGATTCGGCCTCGACGTACTTCTCAGTACGCGTAAAGGAGCCAAGGGAAGCGTCCGTCGGTGGCATTCGCCTGTTCAACAAGCTGTCGATGTACCTGGCGCCGGGCGTCTACTCGGCGCGTCTTACCGTGATCGATGCCGTCAGCAAACGCCGTGCTGAGGTTTTTCATTCGTCGTTCGAGGTAATTCCACCGGTGAAGAACCGGGTCACGCTTAGTGACATTTGCACGGCCTATGACGTAAGGTACATCGGCGACACTTCGAACGGGGTCGATCTCCGTATGGTCAAGAACGGCTACAAGGTGGTTCCTAATCCCATATCGACTTTCAGCACAGATGATCATGCAGTACATCTCTACGCCGAGGCATACAACCTTAGTTACTTCGAGATCCATGCCAATCAGGTTGCGGTGTCGCTGGTGGTACTGAACGCCGACAGTATCGAATTTCGGGACTTCGGACGACGGTTGCTGGAAAGTACCGGGACGTCGGCGGTCATCACCGAATCATTCACTATAGACGGCTGGGTGCCGGGCGTGTACTACGCCCGCCTGATTGTGTTCGATCAGGAAAGCTCACAGGCCGATACCGCCTTTGCGCCGTTCCAAATTATCTCGGACGAGGTACTGGCTGAAGCAGTGAAAAGACGGATGTCGTTTGATCCGTATGATACGCTGTCGCTGCAAGCGAAGGAGCAGATGGTTACGTATCTCCTCACGCCGCCGGAAAAACAGGCGCTGTCGCGTCTGGGGGACAGGGCCAAATCGAACTACCTGGATCAGTACTGGAAAGAACACGATCAATATCCTGAGACGCCGGAAATCGAAAATCGACTTGATCTGATAGAACGATTCGAGGAGGTTAACCGGCTCTACTCAACCAACGCCGAAAAGACTAACGGCTGGTTTTCTCACCTGGGCCGGGTCCTGCTCAAATATGGTCGACCCAGCGAGATCGAAGACAAGACGGCCGAGTGGGTGAACTCTCTCCCGATGCAGTTCTGGTATTACTGGGAATGGGAGGAAGGCAAGTTCTTCCTCTTTGCAGATTACGATTACGATTACGATTTCACGCTGGTTCATTCCAATGTCGACGGGGAGGTTTATAGCAAGGACTGGCAGCAGATCATCGACGCCGGATGGATGGATATCGGGTTCAATCCGTTTGGAGAGAATTGAGAGAGCCGCCCGATGACCGAGCAGTTCCTTCTTGAATAGCTTTCTTGTCTCTACAGGAATATTACTTGCCGCTGCCACCGGCGGCATGCCTACCCGCGGTCTTGACATTGCGTACGGTGCGTTTGACCGGAATAGTGAAACGGCTGTGCTTTTCGTCGGACAGTTCGAAAGTCAGCGACTTCTCGAACGTCTTGTCGTAAACGTCTTCATGGAGTACGATTTCAGCCTCAACCGTTTTCCCGGCACGAACCGATTCCGGCATCTTTACATCGAAGTAATCTTCCGCCCAACCGACCAGACTGATCTGAAGGTCCTCGTCGGAGACATTGGTGATCTCCAGCTTCTTCCGGGTCACCATCTTCTCTGTGAACTGCGACATATCCACTTTGTACGGTGTGTTGATAACCGGGTAGGTGGAATCCGGTCGTTCGGTCATAGTAGTGGAAATCTTCACCCTCTTTTCCGGGCCGCCCTCGTTAGTCTTGATCCTCGGCGACTTTTTTACCGTCTTCTTGTATTGCCTGGTACTGAAGATAATCTCAAGTCTGGTGCTGTCACCGACAGCAATGACCGTCTTTTCCAACGGCGCTTTGGTGCAGCCTCACCCAGGCTTTACGGACAGAATCTTGAGGGTGTCGTCTCCCGTCGAATACAACCAGAAAACATGAGAGACCTTTGAGTTCTGCGGTGCATAGCCGAAATCAAAAGACTCTTCCTTGATCAACAGCCGAGGGGCAGCCACTGAACTGCCAACTACCAGCAAGGTCGCCACAGCCAGAATGGCAGCTTTTGTCGCTTTATTCATAGTTGCCTTGAGGTCCTTTCTCTATCGGAACTACTGTTCTCGATTTCTTGTTCTTACGAGCGACTCGTCAAGCCGCTCAATAGATTTTACGTCGTAACGGTATGGTCAGTCGGCTTTTTTTCTGTCCTTCAAATTCCAGAGTAATCGAACTCATAAACTCAGAATCGGAAGACTTAGCCTTTAGCTTTACGTATCCTGACGCCTGAGCACCGGCCGGTATATGTTCCGGGAAACTCATGAGACACTCATCCACCGGAAAAGAAACGATCGTCACTTCCAAATCCTCTTTCGAGTGGTTGGTTAGAATGATGCCGATGCTGTCGATCGACTTAACGGCGGTCATGGCAAACTCACCTTTGAACGGCTTGATAGACACCGGTCTCCCCTCATCAAGAGCCCCAACTACCTGGCCAATCAACGACATAGTCCGTGGTTCCTCGTTACCCTCGATAAACACCTGGGGATACTGGCCGGCATTGCCGATCCGTCGACCCAGGTTCCAGAAGACACTCACCGGCATACTGTCGCCCGGGGCCAGCCAGTCCTGAGTCAGGGGCACCGATGTACATTGGCAGGTGGTCTTAATCTCCTTGATTCTCACAGTATCGGTCCCAACCGATTTGAACCAGAAACTATGCTTCACGGTTGACTGGTCCGGGATCAGGCCGAGGTCAAACTTGTTCGATGGGATCTCTAACTTCGGTTGAGCCGACGCCAGGGAAGCGACCAGCAGAACAGACAATGTTAAGAAAATGTACGTCATCGTCATATTATAACAGCAAACCATGTAGGTGTTCCCGTTAATCCTTCAATATATGTCCTCCCTTGCGGTTAGTCAAGACATCAAGTCGTCGGGTAGAAAGGTGCGAATTGCCTGCCGCCTATCGAGTCAGACTTCAATCTCACGGTGGCCACACGACCTCACCCTGAGCGGAGTCGAAGGGCTGGGTGCCCCACTAAGTGGGCGGCAGATGTCCACATTCTGCCGCGATCTCATGGTTCGACTCCGCTCACCATGAGGCTGCCCGCGCGCGGAGCGCGAAAAACAGGCTTGTGCCTGTCATGCCGGACTTGATCCGGCATCCAGTCTTGTAGGGAAGGTCTGTCTTCAGACCTGCCAACAACGGCGGGTCTGAAGACGGACCCACCCTGCTAGGCCCTCGCCAGTATGACGGAGACTCCTGTGCCCGGCAGATGTGCACATCTGCCGCCCGGTCAACTTCGTAGTAGCTTGATGTTGTGCGCGGTGGACGTCCTCGTCTACCGCGTTCACCCCTAAAAGTTATCGGCGCACGGGGACGTACACCGACCACAAGTACCAAGTATCGCTGCTGCAGGTGCTGTCAGGCGATTCGCCTGACGGCCAGTGGGTTGGAACGCCGGTGTCGGACGGGATTGCCCTACACCACCCGTTACATGTTTAACGGTAGCCCACCGCCCGTTGAGTGTCCGTAGGGGCGTATGTTGATCATTGAGTTTCCCACCTGTCGCTTCGCTTTAGCAGACTGTTGAAAGACGGTTGAGGCGTCATTGCGAGGCGTGCTTTGCGCGCTGCGGCAATCTCCAATTGTTATGGGTTAGCCACTTAGAGATTGCCACGGTCGCCTGCGGCGACCTCGCAATGACGATTGGGGGAGTTTTTCAACAACCTGTTAGAGGTCAAAGATCTTGCCCGGATTCAAAATGTTGTCGGGGTCGAATTGCCGTTTGATCTTGCGCATCAGTTCCACCGCCGGGCCGTGCTCAAGTTCGAACAGGTTCTTGTGACCGAGGCCGATGCCGTGTTCACCGGAAATAGTGCCGCCCAGTTCGATGGTCTTGCGAATAATCCGATCGCTCAGTTCGAGTCCCGCCTGCCATTCCTCGGTGTTCTCACGTCGGGCCAGGATCAGGGCGTGCAACAAGCCCAGTCCGACATGGCCGAAGGTGTGAATGGTCAAGCCGACCTCACCAGCCGCCTCGTGACAGAACTTGACCATCTCCGGCAGCCTTGAGATAGGGAAGGCGACATCGTTTCGTATGATCCCGTGACCCGGTTTGAGATGCTTGACAGCGTCGGTGGCGTAATGACGAATCTCCCACGGTCGCTGCCCATCGGTTAACACCAGGGGAGCGCCGCCCAACTCAGTGCAGATAGACTCAGCCAGTTCGGCGTTGCTTTCAAGCACAGCTTCCGGGCCGTGGAATTCCAGAAAGAGACAAGGGACTTCTTCAAGGCCGTAGTCTTTCAAGCGATTCAGGGCGTGAATCAAGGCTCGGTCAAGAAACTCCACGGCCGCCAAATCCAATCCATAACGGCACATCTCCGACACAGCTTTGGCTGCCGATATGTCGTCGGCGAACTTGAATGCTGTCTGCCGCCGCCCCTCCGGCAAACCGGCCAGCTTGAGCGTGATGGCCGTTATGATGGCCAGCGTTCCCTCCGAGCCCACTATCAAGTCGACCAGATTGTAGCCGCTGGATCGTTTGGCCGCCCGGGACCCGACCGTCATCTTCTCGCCCGTGCCGGTCACGATCTCCAATTGCAGAATGTACTCGCGGGTGCCGCCGTACTTGACCGAATAAATGCCGCTGGCGTTGGTGGAGACCATGCCGCCGACGGTGGCGATATCGCCGGACCCACCCGGTGCAGGGGGGAAGAAGAGCCCTTCGTCCTTCAACTTATTGTTGAGATCATCGTAGATAATACCCGGCTGTACCGTTACTTGCAGGTCGTCAGGATACAGGGCGATTATATCGGTAAGGCGGCTAACGTCGAGGACAATACCCGTGACATCGGGGATGGTCGAACCTTCCAGGGCACTGCCGGCGCCCCGGGTGGTTATCGGGGTCTGAGTTTCACGGCATTCAACTACAATACGACTGATCTCATCAGCATCAGCCGGCCAGACGACAGCCTGAGGCAACACTGGTTCGAGCGTCGACTCATCTTTCGACACCACCGCCAATTGATCCGGATGGGTGGACAGCCGGTCGGGTGGTATGAACTGGCTTAATCGGGCGAGAATGTCCATAGGTTTCAGCGACCCCTTCCCGCTAGTGCAGACGCCTTAACGCCAGGAAGAACGGGTCCCACGGTTCCACGGGGAGCGGTTTTTTCTTAAGCATTTCCAGTTCGGCGTCTTCCATTTGGCGCTTGTCGATGACCGTGACCAGCACGTACTCGGTGAACCAGTCATCGTATAGGTACCAGTTCCCCTCATCACCTTTTTTGGAACCCCAACTGTTCTCGACCAGCCACTTGACCGGCGTGCCGTCGGATGCCGTGTCGATGCCCATCAAGACCATCGCATGGTTGGGAGAGATGTCCTTGAAAGCTATCCGATCCCTCTTGCTCAGTCTGAAATCCATCCCGAAGGTGCGATTGTAATCGTAGATGCCTTCCATGAAGATGCCGGAGTCGCCGTAGTTCTGCTTACCGACATCGCAAGCGAACCAGACCACCTGTGAGTCCAGGAGCGCCTTGGCCGAGTAGTGTTTGAGTCGCTCAATCGGCAGGTTTAGAATGACAAAGTCATCTTCCTCGTACATGTTGCGGCTGGTCTCTATCTGATAGAGCGTACCGTACTCGCGGGTGGGGTTGTTGCACAGGGCCACATACTCCGGCAACTCACCGCCGAAGAACTCCTCGTAGAATGAGGTGGGGGTGTACGTGGCCTCGATAATCTCTGGTTTGTCGTCCTTGTCGTCATCCTCATCGTCGACATCATCGCCAATGTCAAGATCGGTAGAGTCGGCGTCATCTTCCTTGTCATCCTTCTCAGTCGGCTCATAGCGGATGGTGAACTCGGTCGGGGGCTGGCCATAAGCATAGACGAAGATTGTATAAATATCAGCCAGCATCTCTTCCTTGCGCCGGCGCAACTGCTTTTCGTTCTTGCCGTCGACATGCATCTGCCGCAACTCCGAAGCGAAACCGCGGAGCTTGGATGTCGCCAGCTTGTTGAGCATCCCGGTGCTGCTGGACTGTTTGGTTTCCGGCATAGCGCTGATCGGCACCACGCCGTACTTGTCGACCAGCCCAGCGAAATAGTGCCACCAGCCGCCGTCACCGATCGGGCTTTCCAGGACAATCTGTAGCTCACGGTCGTTGATCGGCTTGTCGGCAAGGCGGATGATATCTTCGAGAAAGAGGTTCGACTTCTCCATCTTGTCCCAGAAAGCCAGATACGATTGTGACAGCTCGAACTTGCTCAGCTTCATCCTGGTGGCGAGGTCGGGTGTGAGGACATTGAACCCGGCGAACATCCAGCAGCGTCCAGAGCCTTTCTGATTGGTGATACCGGCCGACTTCAGGGAATGATTCACGATATCGTTGTGAGTCAATAACAATTCACGGTTTAGCGAGAGGTCCTTGATGCTGTTATTAGTGATGGCGTTGATCAGAAAGGCCGGGTCGCCGTTGTCTTCAAGTTGCTTCTGATACTGTTCGATCAGTTCTGTGCTCACAGCTCCGTCTTTGGACGGCTCGCTCTGCGTAGCTGCCGCCATGAGAAGTATGATGAGAAGCGCGATAACAATGCGAACGCTCACGGTTGTCTCCTTATCCGGGGATGTTCTTTTCTTATGGCACACAATGTAACAAAAAACAGAAGGGTTAGTAAGGGGTTTTGTGGGAGGGAACTGAGTCACTAGAAATGCTTGACAAACCAAGCGTGGCGCACTAATGTCCTTGCGTATCCGGAGATGACAATAGATGACTATTGATATGACTGACGTAATAACCGCTCGTATCAGTGCCTTGGAGCACACTAGACAGTTCGTCGGCATGTTGGCCGGAATCCTAGCTGCGTTATGCGCACTACTGGCAACTTCTGAACAGATCGGAATGTGGTTCAAAGACAACTTGGTTGCAGATGGGCAGCTTTTCGCGCCGTTTTTGCTGGTCGGCCTAACGGTTTCCGAATTGCTTTTTCTGATGGGTGTGTTTCTGCTAACGGATTCGATACACAATTATTCAAAGGTGCAGGAATACGAAGAGCCTCGTCTTTTTGACAACGAACATCGGTACAAAGGAAACGAATCGCACGTATCCGCTTTGGCGGCTGATGATCTGAGCTACTGGTGTATTCGCGTCGGCACGGTGTCGCTCTTTTGGATCATCCTATTGGGTGCACTTAGACTTATGGTCGGTCCAATGCATGGACTGAGCGTATGCTGTCAGTTGGCTCTAATTGCTTCACCACTAGTAGTCTCTTTTCTTTTGGTTTTCTTCTGCTATCGAGTATCACACTTCCGTTCCGAACAAGACGGTTGGCGCAAGTCGTTAGGGAAGTTCATTGATCCTTTTCGATACAAGGATGCGGCAAAGAAATCTCGCGGCTGGCGCTGACCCTCCCCCCACAAAAAACTTTCCAAACACTATTGAATCTATATATTGGGCGGCGATAACGAAGTCCCCTCTTGAGAGGGGATTTAGGGGTGTGTTGCTTCAACGGGAACCCACCCCGTCCCGCCTTCGGCGGGCCACCCCTCCCAAGAGGGGAATGCGAGCAGGCGGCAATGGTTGCCAACCTCATGCTGAGCGCAGTCGAAGCATGAGCCCAACATGTAAATCGGTCATTCCTGCGAAGGCAGGAATCCAGTAGGATGGACCCCCGCCTTCGCGGGGGTGACACATCGGCTGCCTGGTGGCGCGCGAAGCGCATGAGACCCATTTATGGGCGGCTTGACCGTGCGCCCTTCGACTCCGCTCAGGGTGACAGGTGTTGGCTCAGGGTGACAGAGATTGCCGCGGCCACGCGAGGCGCGTGGTCTCGCAATGACGGCGCGCGAAGCGTGAAGAACAGGTTTAACCTGTGAGTAAGAGCCAGAAAAAGAAGAGCAAGAAAGTAAAGCCGCAAGTCCTCAAAGGATTTCGTGACTACCCTCCGGTAGAACAAATCGCCCGCGAGAACATGCTGGCCAAAGTGCGTGAGGTGTTCGAACTGCGCGGCTTCATGCCGTTCCAGACAGCGTCGCTGGAGTTTGCCGAAACGCTCTTAGGACCACATTACAATAAGGACTCGCTGGCTGAGTTGTTCGGCTTCACCGGTCCCGAAGATGTCGATATGTCGCTGCGGTATGAGTTCACGTTATCACTGGCGCGGTTCGTGGCCGCCAACTCGACTCTGCCGCTGCCGTTTCGTTGCTACCAGTACGGCAATGTCTGGCGGGTCGACAAACCGGGGCCGGGCAGGTATCGGGAGTTCATGCAGTGCGATATCGATATCGTCGGCACGCAAAACCTGCTGGCCGACGCTGAGATCATCGCTACCATGGTTGCCACGCTGGATCATCTCGGCATCGCCAACTTCAAGGTCCGTTTTTCCAACCGCAAAATTCTCAACGGCCTGATCGAGTTTGCTGGAATACCGAGCTATCAAGGTTCCGATGTCATGCGCGTTATTGATAAGTTAGAGAAACAGGGGAGAGAAGCGGTACTGCTCGAGCTCGGAGTGGGACGGGTCGACCAGTCGGGCGACAAGATTCCCGGACTGAACCTGGGGAGTGCGCAGATATCCGAGATCGAGAAGTTCCTTGATATCGCCGAGGAGCGCGGGGGAGACCCGCTTGAGCGAGCCATGTCTCTGCTGGGTGCGATGGAAGCCTCGCGCGAAGGTGTTGATGAGTTGCGGGAGGTCAATGGACATCTCAATCTGATGGGTGTCGACGCCGCCAGGTATGAAATCGACCTCACAATCGTCCGTGGCCTCGGCTACTATACCGGCCCGGTGTTCGAGACCAGCTTGCTGGATTTGCCGGACTACGGCTCGATTTTTTCCGGTGGTCGATACGACAATTTGGTTGATCGTTTTCTGAATCGTTCTATCCCTGCGACCGGCTCGTCGTGCGGGCTTGATAGGTTGTTAGCGGCGTTGATTGAGTTGAAAGCACTCAAGCTCGAAGCGGCCACCTCGAAGGTGTTGGTTACTGTGATGGACCGCGAAAGGCTGCCGGATTATCTGGCGATTCTGCGCAAGCTCCGCGAGGCGGGGATACCATCGGAGATTTTCTCCGGTGACACCAGGAATCTTACCAAGCAAATCAAGTACGGCGACAAAGTAGGGATACCGTTGGCCGTAATTGTCGGCTCCGACGAGTTCGAGGCCAAAACGGTGACGGTCAAGAACCTGGCTGCCGGGCGCGAGAAAGCGCGTGAGACGACCGACCGCAAAGAGTGGCTCAAGGCGGAGGAGATCCAGGAGACCATCCCAGCCGACCAACTGCTGGAGTATCTGCGCAGACAGTTGGCGACGCTTCGCTGAAGGATACCAAGTCCGTGGCTGTCCGGAGTAGTTGGGTTCTTAGCGGTCGCGCGTGGATTATTCAGATACGGGCTTGCGTAATTGCCATTTCTTGTTATATTGGATCCACGGTACTACAAAGTACTCCCCGTACTTATGCAGTAGACAAAAACTATAGCTCTTCAAAGCTCGTTGAGCGCCACCGCGGCTGCTGTACCAGGCGGCATGTGCAGGGAGAAGTATCATGAGTCCGATCAGAACCACCCTGAGTCTCATCATCGTCATTCTAATGTCCGCAACGTCGTTTGCTCAAGTCGATGGATACACTTGCATAAACGCGTATATCGATTGTGCCGATATCATTGAATCCGAGAGCGATATCGTGCAGTTGCAGGATTTCACGGGCAAGCCCGGTGACACGGTTTGGCTGCCGGTCAGCCTCAATGTACCGTCCGATACGGTCGATGCATTCATAATCCTGATCGACTGGGATGACGCCTATCTGCAGCCGGTGCCGCTTCCGGGTGATAGCGTGTATCTGGAGTACGAGTTGGCCGGCGATTTCGCGTTGGTGGCTGACGACTTCTTCGTACTGTTGTCTCAGAATCCGGCCGATGAGGGCGCCATCATGGCCTTCTTTAATCTGGGCGGACCCGGACCGTGGCTCGCTCTGCCTCCGGGAGATCATGGTGTGATCTTTCGGTTGCCGTTCGCAGTGGATGCGTCCATGCCCTGGGGAGCGACGGCAGCCTTTGGGTTTCAAGAAACTAACGAATATGTAGTTACGGACTCGGCGCTGATGGAGGCGTTCTGTGCCGATTGCCGTCGGACTAACCTGAGCACTGTATACGACTGCGAAGTGGAGATATATGATACTGTCGCCACTGATCCTGTGGTTATTGTCGATACTCTCCTGGAAACCATAAGCTGTTCTGCCACATTGTATCCGACGACTGTCGGTGGCACTTTCACTGCCCGAGCCAATGGTGGGCAGGTTTATCTGCATCATGTCGACGGCTTGATCGGAGGAGATATCCCGCTGAACATCGGTGAGGTGATATTTCACTTCAACTACCGTAACCTCGATCCGGTGTATAAAGGCGAGGGTCTCACCAACGCCTACGAGTTGAGTGCTACCGGAGGCGCCACCTGGGTCGGTGGTTTTGGTAGAGAGTTCACGTTTGACTATGGTTTACACTTTAACCTGGTCAACAAGATAAAGAAGTGGAGTTGGGACGGGGTCGGCTATGACACTGTCAGCTACTCCGGTGCGATCGGTGATTACGATCCCGAAGAAGATCCACCAGGAACCGCCGATGGTCTGCCTCCGCTCTACGACGGCCCCGCTGTCTGGATCTCGGTGGACTTCGATCCCGTCGAGGCTATGGCAGGTGAGGTCTTCTGTATTGACTCCTGCTATTTTCCGCCGGCAGGCACCTGGAAGTGGGCCTATGGCGATCCGCCGGGGGGCCCGGGTTCCTTCTTTCCATCATGGGATGGTCCGCACTGCTACGATCTTGTGTGGTACTCACCGCAGACCCCGATCTGGGATCCGGGTAACCCGGTCACTTACATTGGTGACCACTGCGTTCTGGCTTGCGTAAGCCTGACCGCTTGGGATCCGGATCCGCCCCCGAACGGCCCGGACCCGATCACCTTCACCAACACCGGTATCGGCGTTATGACGGTTACCGATGATGGTGCTGATGGTTACGGCACGATTCAGATCTGCTATCAGCCGACTCTGGCCGATGTAGGCGCTTCCCTGTCGCTCACCGCTACCGTTAGCGATGGCGTCAACGTTCCGGTTCCCTGCGTTCCGGTCACCCTGAACTTCACCAACCAGGATCCGATCTTCACTGGTGGCCTGGGCACAACGACTCCGATAGGCTTGGGCAACTCTGGAACCTCCCCAGTGATTTCCACCGATGATGTCGACTGCGATCCGTCGACCGTGACTATCTATGACTGGACCCCGGCGATTGATCCGGCCAGTTCGTTTGTCCTGAACGACCTGGGTGGTGGTGACTACTCGGTTACCTTCAACTCTACAGCTCCCGGCGACGGTGGCAAGCTGTTTACGGTAACTCTCAAGATCGACGATCTTGGACCGGACAAGGCCTGCTCAATCGGCGAAATTTACTTCGATATGTTGTGCTGTGGTGCTATGGAGGTTCGGATTGAGAAGACTCACAATACGCTCCAGGGTATGCACGAAATCGTCGATGTTGTTCAAACCAAGGGTGGTGAGGACATGGGCGGTTGGGACTTCCTGATCGCTTATGACGCTTCGGCTCTGTTCTTCCAAGCTGCCATCCCCGGCGATATGCACACCATCTGTGGATGGGAGTATTTCAACTATCGTTACGGTCCCTTCGGCAACTGCGGCAACCAGTGCCCCAGCGGCCTGCTCCGCGTGGTGGCGATTGCAGAGACCAACAACGGTGCCAACCATCCGCTTTGCCTGCAACTGAATCCGAAGCCGATCGTGCTCTTCTCACTCGACTTCCTGGTCAGCAATGACCGTACGCTCGAGTGCATGTATGTGCCGATCCGGTTCTTCTGGATGGACTGCGGCGATAACAGTATCGCCTATCATCCGGTTGACGACTCGCTGGCCTCGGTTCAGGGTGTCTCCCGCTATGTCATCGACTTTGACCTCATCGGTCATATCGAGAACATGTTCACCGGCTTCCCGACCTACACCGGTGTGCAGTGGGAGTGTTTGCAGAACGATCCTGACAAGCCGGTTCCGGTCCAATACGTCGACTTCCTCAACGGTGGTGTGGATATTATCTGTGCCGACTCGATTGATGCCCGAGGCGACATTAACCTCAACGGTACCCCCAACGAAATCGCTGACGCTGTTCTGTTCAGCAACTACTTCGTGAAGGGTCTCATCGTGTTTAATGTCCCTGGTCCGAATGCTCCGCACGGTCAGATCGCTGCTACTGACGTGAACGCTGATGGTTTGACTCTGTCGGTTGCCGACCTTGTCTACCTCATCCGTATCATC
>SDBU01000681.1_pt1 | contig 48202 bp, 82 predicted proteins | sample 2277071 | NCBI WGS metagenome assembly SDBU01 (sample SAMN10397929, study PRJNA504765) | marine sediment metagenome | isolation source: marine sediment core GS08_GC12, 126 cmbsf | place: Arctic Ocean: Gakkel Ridge, Loki's castle | collected 2008
ATATATTTATCGAAGGGCGGGAGAATATGACAAATATATCAGGTTTTATACTGACCAATTTGGAGAAAGCAAAATTGAAGCCTCTTACAGTTTAGATTTTCTGTTGGGAGCTACTGCAAAGATTCGGGTACAAAGTACTGGCATCCTTCTTTATGATAAACTCGCCTTCACCCAGCCAGGCCTCGACGAATACATAGACTCCCTCAACGATGGCTATATGGACTATGGGGCTACAACTGCTCATAGATTTAACAATGATATTATTTCTATTGGCGATATAACGGCAAGCGGGACGGGGACATTTAGTTTTGTTAGTATTCCAGGAACCGCCTCAAGTGCCGTAGATATGTTGACAATAAGCGGTGTTACTGGAAATTCTAATATCGTTGGGCAAGGAATTTCTATAACTTCCGGAAGTGGTGGGGCTGTTCCCTTCGCCCCTTCCCCGACAGGAAAAGACGGGGGCGATATTGAATTTACATTAGGTGCTGGTGGAGATGCTACAAGCGGTGCAATAAATATTTCTACTGGAGGAGATGGCGGAAGGGTAATTTATACTACAGGTGATGGTGGAAACGCTTCGGGCGGTTCAACATCAAGGGGTGGTCCTGCCGGGGCATTAAATTCTTCCGGTGGTACTGGTGGAGACGCTACAGGAGGTTCGAGTACAAATACTGGTGGCAAGGGGGCATCATTAACTTTTGCCGCTGGTACTGGCGGAAAGGCTCTTGGGGCATCGGGAACAAGAACTGGGGGAGCCGGGGGTAGTACTCTAATTAGAGGCGGGGCTGGCGGGACTGGCGATACAGCACAGGGAACTGGGGGAAATGTAACTTTAAGGGGCAGTGGCGGTTCTACGAATGGGTATATACTATTTGAAATAGGGGGGAATATCGAAATAGCAAAATTTTTACCAGACCAGTCAGGATTAAGATTTCTTGATGATAAAAAGACATTCTTTGGAGATGAGGGGGACGCAAGCATTTGGTATGACGGGAGTAATCTTCGTATCAAATCCGATGATGTTGGAAGTGGCAGCACTTACATCGGTGACGGCGGGACAACTAACTACACAGTCTTTGCCGCCGACGGCTTTCAGACAATGGTTGGTACGGCTACCGCCTGGAATGATATGCAGTTCCAAATATCAGATGCCAAAGTTACTCCCGCTTCGCTCTTGCCTTCTTGGGAAGCATTTACCGCTAATACATCCGAATATGCCTTTGGTGTAGATAAAGAAGTAGATACTTCCGCCAACGAAATTCCTCATTCGTGGAAACAGGGGACTGCTGGTGATGCTCATATGCACATAACAACCAAAGCAATCAATAACGCAGAAACTACATATGCCAAGTTTACGATTACTTTTGCTTATGCTGATACGAATGAGGTGTGGGTCGAAACTCCACTTACTGCCGAATTAACTATTGCAAACCCAACTGCGGCACTTACTAATTTATATCTTGATTTAGGCGACATAACTCTTACAAATTATTTAATCGAGGCACAAATGAGATGTAGAGTAAAAAGAATAGCTGCCACTACCGGGACTGAATATGTAGGCGATATATTCATTACACAAGTAGGCATACATTTTGAAGAAGACACGATAGGCAGTGGAACCGAAACAGAAAAATAGACGGAGCAATATCATGGCCAAAAAACCCGAACCCAAAACTATTAAAACCGCTTCAGTCGTCGAGCTTGCTTTTGACGCGCAGAACTGCTATGAAGTAATCATGTCGCAGCAAGCCAAACTTCGGGCTATTAACATCGAATTACAGCAACGGAAGGAAAAAGAAAATGACAAGGAAACTTAACGGTTACTTGAAATGGGGCGTAGGTACAATTGGATTGGCATTAACTATATTTGTGGTATGGCGGGCAAGTATCGCCAAGAGTGCCGTCCTTGAAAAGACAGTTGATGACAATGTTATCAAAATAGCGGTGGTTCGCCGTAAGGCCGATGAAAATGAAAAGTCTATTATCCGGTTTGAAGGTAAAATTGATAACTTACAAAAGGGTCAGCGAGAAATAAAAGACTTGCTCAAAAAATGACACCCGAACAGCAAATAGAACTTTATCTGATAAGAATCGAGAAACTTGAAAAGGCATACAAGGAGCTTGCCAACGAGAAGAGACTTCTTGCCGAACATAACGATGCGCTGGAAAAAAAGATAGAAGGATTGCGGAATAATATCCGTAACGGAATAGTTAAATGATTACTTTAGTGCTCATCTATCAATCTTCTTTCAGGGATTCTTGTAATTCTAATAATCCGCACTTGCATCCGTATGCTTTCCCATATTCATAGTTACAGCCAGCATCATGTCTTGCCGACAGAACAAAACCTCTCAACTGCTCGTTCTCCGCTTCAAGTTGCCGGATTTGCTGGTCATTTTCGAGGTTCTTCTCTCTAAGCCTATCGACAGTTCTATTTAGCTGCTCGTTCTCGGCGGTGAGGCGGTCGATTTCATCACAGGCTTCTGTGCCAAGTGTACGCAATCGGCCAATTTTATTCTTAAATAAGTGATGGCGTGACAATTCTATCAGTGACCGAAAGTTTTTTGTAAACTCACTCATCTTTCACCTCACAATTTTTTTGCTCTGCACTTTAGCTTCGAGCTTTGCAATATAATCTCTGACAGCATCGACTATCCGAGCATCATCCTTGTTTAGTTCTACGAAACGTTCCCAAAGCTCTGTATCAATATCAAGTGCAGGCTCTTTGGCTTCGAGCAGGGCTTGGGCTTTGTTGAGATGTTGTATAATCTCATACCCGCTTAACCAGCTTAAACGAGCTTTAGCTTTTTCGATTTTATCTATCACCTTGTCATGTACCATTGTTTAATCCCTTGGCTGTGCTTCTGTCAGATGATTCACCAAATACCCTATGAAGTATAGGCCCGCCGCCGTTGGCCCGAATATGGCCCAAGTAAGCGGAACCAACCCAAGACCTATTAGAATGTCAAACTTTTTCTTTAATAATCTTCTGGCAAATCCGGTGATAGGTGAACGCCATACCCAGATAACCAGGATTTCTAAAATACCAACTGGAATCAAGACCATTATCCAGGGCCATTCTGTACCACCCTTACCGAACCATACAAAGGCTATACCTATGCCAATCAGACCGGCAATCTGGAACCATATAGCATCGAACTTTCGCCGAATCCACTGGCGGGACGGTTCCGTCTTGGCCAGTATCCATACTTGAAAGTAATCAATCAGTGTCATTTTGAGTCTCCTTTCTTTCTGATTAAATCGATTATCTTAGTCGTAGTTGGGGTCTGTGCTTTTTTCTGTTCTGTTTTGAAGATTTCATCTTCTCCAACGAGTCTGCCCAAGTAATTTTCATTGCCTTTTACCACCTGCACGAGAGCCTTGATAACTATAACAACGAACGCAACGACGGCTAAAATCAGTATCCCCAAACCAATCACAGCTATAACCCTCGGATGCTCGATTTTGGCTGTCAGCAATACTATCTCGACGATAAAAGCAATTATACCAAAAGCCGATAATATCATCATCATCTTGCTTTTCAGGTAGACACCCAGAAGGACAAGAAAGACGCACGCCCCCGCTCCGATATAGCAGCCAAGCTCAGTCATAGCTGTTATCTTCTTAATATCAGCATCGGCTTTGGCGCTTATCGTAGCTTCGATAGCGTTGGGGTCGGTAAGTGGCTCTGGGGCACAGCCCCATATAAAGGCCAGTATAATTATTCCGGCAATCACAACTATACCGATTGCTATTTCTATGTTTTCTTTTTTGAACCAGTTCATCCAGTCGCCTTTGTGATACGTCATTTTTCACCATCTTTCGAGCATACAGCCTTATCCCAAAGCGGACAACTTCCCCGGTCAAAATAACTATAGTTCTGTTGACCCAAGTCTTTACGAGAATAATCTGTCATAAAGACAAAGCCGCTATCGCTTACTTTAATCTGACCTATGGGCTTGTCCTTATGACTAAGTTCCACGAGTACACTCATTCTCTACCTTTCATACTATTCCCCTCGTCAAATCTCGGAGCAGGCATACCCGTTTACAGCACGCCGTAGCCCTTACGCCGAGCTTCTTTACTCCACGCTTATTCGCCATAACCATAGTTATCTGTGCTTGCGGGTGAAATTCAGCAACCTGCATTATTAGCTTTCTTGTTCTTGACTCGACTGCACCCTTGTATTCGTAGTATTCAAAACTATCGTCATTATTACGAACTGTAAAATCGACTTTCCAAGAGGTATCTATCAGAATAAAACTATGGCTTTCGCGTTCCCAGTCTTTAATGTAACCCTGTTCTTTTAATAGTTGTAGGTAGTTAGCCAGTTTATGTTCTCCATTAGAATCGAACTTACAATCCTTGCCGCCGACAACTGCCCTGTGGGCGTGGTTGCCATATTTCTTGCGTAGCGGCGGTTCGTTAAAGCCCATCTTTTCAGTCATTCCAACTTATCCAAATTTTCATTTCTGCTATTGATAATCTTTCTGTGCCCATGCGGGGGCATACGGCCTATCTTGTCCATCTTGGCCTTTAGTATCTTTCGCTGTTCAAGGGTGATAATCTCATCGGGTCTTGGGTAGTCTTTGGATTTGGGCGGCTCGGGTTTCGATATAGGCTTGATTGTATAGTATCCATTGCGAATCTTTAGATTAACATCGTTTTTCCAATTAACGAGCCTGCATTTAATCTTGCCCAAGGCATAACAAAAGTCAGACCGAACATATACATCCCACAAATCATCTAAGCCTTTCGGAGTTATAGTATAGCCCCTTCCGGCTATATAGTCAATCAATTCCTGCTTGGTAAATGGGGGTAGTTTAGGCTTCATGTCGTTCTAATATGTCTAAGATTTTCTGTTGTAGCCCCACAAGTTCTAACAACAAAACAGCTTCGACATTCTGGCTTTTTATCGTTCCTTTATTCTTACCTTTTATAAGCACGGAATGAAAGTCATCTGTATAGGCCACATATTTGCCATCTAAGATTATTACGTTTGCCATCATTCTTTCCTTTCTCAAAGCCTTCTGTGTAAACAGTCCGATTCATTGGGCTTTTTTGGTTTCGCTACTTGCCGTGGGTGTCTGAAGTGTACAAGAATCATTAAATGCTTTAATTATTTCATTAACTTTTTTTTGTAATTTTTTCACTGCAAAGCCATCTTGAAATTTTTCATCTATTGGTTCAATAAACATTCTTCTTTCCTTTCATTCAGGGGGTTACTTGAAAAAGTTGTTAGCCTTAAAAAACATTCCGCATCTGTCACAGAAAATCATCGGTTTGTTGATACCCCAGAAAATAGCTTTGCCTTCTTCGATTGGGTGGCCATATAATCCGCAAATACAACTCAGAATTGCAGATTCAAAAAGCCTTCGCATTACAGTTATTGGCCTTGCCATGCTCTTAATCCTATAACTACATTAAAGTCCGATAAGGGTTTTATGTTTCATACGTATCAATCTGAAAGCCAGCGACACGGGAAGCAAGAATAAATGAATCACCTATCCATATCACATCATTTTTCCCAAACGACCACTCACAGTCCAACAATAGAGCGAAAGCCTCTCCGCCATCTTCTTCTGAAATTTCAAAATTGATTTTATCACCACTATCAAGGATAAAATATCCATAATACATTGTTTCCTTTTCAATCTGCTTTAGCTTATTTTTTGAACCTTTTCGCCTGCCCATTTGTTTTCCTTTCAATTTAGTCCTATAAGGGTTATTATGTTTCACTCAAAATGTTTCTGGGGTTGGCTGCAAGGGAGGCAAGGGTATATCATCAGCCACTTCTACCCAACCACGACTACCACAACCATGACAAATATCCGGCATTTTACAAGCAGTTGATTTATAATCTTCGGGTTGTTGGTGTCTGCCGCTACCACCGCAAACTGGACATATTTCTGAATGTGCCATTCTTTCACTCCTATGCTTCACTATTTATTGCATTTTTTGTGTACCAATGTGATATTATCAGGCATATCATTACCACCCTGCGAAATCGGGGCTAAATGTTCAATAGTAGCAAATAAATCCATTTCTCCATTATAACCAGCACCTAATTTCATTTTTTTACCGCACCAATGACAAAAAGGGTTGTCTGCAAATAACCTCTTTCTAATTGTTTTTCTTTGAGCTTGGTTCATTGGCACTTTTTCCAAGTACCTTCATTTTTTATTACTTTCACAACTTTTGCACATCGGTACTTGTGTTATTATTTCCGGCCCCCACTTTGTTTTACTATGTCTACTTTCAATCGTTTTGTCGCTCATTTCTTGCGGGAAATTCCATTTACCACACCTGCCACATCGTTTCTGTCTAAGTCCCGCTTTGTGTTGGACTTCTGCCCATTCATAAAAGGCGTTATATCCTTCAGGGCGCGGGTCGCCTGCCTTAAATTCAGGAGTATAACAAATAATGCCGCGAAGGCGTCCAGTATTAATTTTTCTGCAAGTCATTTTTCATATTCTCCTTTTATAGTCCTATAAGGGTTATATGTTTCATTCATTGCTTTTCTTAGGTTTTCAACCAAACAAGCGGGAATATTAAAGTTGCCATCACCTTCAACCTTTTCTGGAAAAGCTACCAATAGTTCTTTTGACACAGTCTTTACATTTTCGAGCTTTTCAATTGTACCTGCTGCATCTGTACAAATCTTGCAAACTTGAATCTTGTTATATAATAAAATGCTCGTTAATTTATCTGTTATGCTTGCTATTTCATTTTCAAGTTTCATTTTTTAGCCCTACAATATTGGTTAACATGTTATAGCTATCAAGCAGCCGAATTAAAATCTCTGCCTCTTGGAGTAGAGATTCCGGTTTTTCAGAATTCATTTTAGATGCTTGCCTTTCAATTACTTTTTCTAATTGTTTTTTGGCCTCATTCATTTTAATTTTCCTTAAATAAAGTTTTTATCGGACCGTCCCATAATCAAGATTATGTTTCACTCAATTCTTACTGTGCGGCACGCCTATAAAGGCAATTTTTATTACAATCCTTTCCGGCGGCCATTCTAAATTTATTCCGACATCTGCCATTGTCCGAGTTACATTTACTCCCATTGCTTCGGGGCAATAAGTCGCAACAAGTCTATCAGCTCCTTTGAATAATATATGACGAGTTAAGTTATAATCTACTGCGGTTCTTAGTCTTTTATTTACTTGACCTTGCCAATAAAGACAGCAATCTAATTGTCGCCTCGTCCATTTTGGATGTTTTTTCAACATTTTTTCTCGGTGCTGTTGTAAATTAAAATAAGTACATACCGCCATAACAGGCCAATCTAATTTTATAAATTCGTTTAATAATGGTGCCTTTGATGGACAAGTATCACGCTTGTTGTAGTTGGGGCAACCTTTGGGGTGATTGTAATATGGCCTAAAGCACAATTTTCGTACACTTGGCTCAATAACAGGTTTTATATAATAGATAATTCCCATTTATAACTTTCTTTCAAAGCTCTTATCGGAACGTCCGAGAATTTGGGTTATGTTTCTTTGTCCAAATCTTGCTGGCCTTGATTTTCCTTCAAAATCAATGGTTGCATATCATAAGCACACTTGTTATAACAATCTTCGCATGCCACAAAAGGTCCAAATTCAACAGTAGCTTCATTATGACAATCTTTAACTGGGCACTTTGCCATTACATAGTCCTCTGGTTAAAATAATATATGGAAATCTTTTTTAATTTCTCTATCTATAGTTTTCCGCGGTGTTCCTTTTGGAAATTCTCTGGCCGTTTGTTGTCTTCCAAATCTCGCTACTACTCTAAAATCCTTGCCATTATGAACCAATTCAGAAACAAGATATTCAATTTGCAAGAGCTTAAATTTCTTCATATTTACGTTCTATAAAAGAAATTATGTTTCGCTCAGTTTTCATGTCTCATCCAAGTGTCTATTTGGCCATCTTGTCAAGATATTTATTCACAGACTGCCAGCCGGTTAGTGCAGCTTCTAACGACTTCAACCTACTGAATAGGACTTTGATTTCCAAGTCGGCAGAAATCCTATCGGCAAGCCGGTCTTTGCTCAGGCCCTTGGCCATATCCTTAGCAAGTGTGGTTGGTATCTTGCCATATTTCTCATGCAAGCCCTGCTGAAGCTGGTGTATTGCCTGTTCAACCGCACCGTCATAAGCAGCAGACGCCTTAGCGAACCGATTGGACCTTACAACAGACTCAAGTTTGAGCTGAGCAGCTTCAAGGGCATCGTTAATCTTTTCTATCCTGCCAGCGACCGCAAATGCTTCCATTATGGGAACTCCAATCTGTCTTGCTCTGAGGCAAATTCTTCAAAAGGCTGTTCTTTTGGCTTCGGCAGACCATTTATCACATACTGCGTAAACGCCTCACAATCGGCTACGAATCCATCAAAAGCCATATTTTCTGAACGATTGGCATATAATGTAGCAAAGACCTTCCCTGCCGTCTGACGGATAATCATGTGGTCTTTATCGGTTACAGGGGCTTTCGTGGCCTGACGGGGCTGTTGAGGTCCTTGAGGCGGCCCTGGGCCAGCAGAACCTTTCGGGAGTCCTTGCTGGAACTGGTTAAAGTAGACTTTGTATTTCTGGGTATTGGCATCATACTTCACCGCCCATGAAGCAGGTTCTTTCAGACAGGAAACATTCACCAAGGGCGATTTCTCACTACTGGCAAATAATACCCCCTGAGACTCGCCGTAGGTGTCTGTGATACTACCCAGACCATAGGGGCCATAGTCACCAGTTTTAATATCGAGCTTTGTCGCCGTGCCAACCATAGTTACCCATTTGCCTGGATTTGCTCTTGATTGTTCAAAGTTCATTGACTTCCTTTCAACTGTCCTTCTAAATTATTATATAACCAATAAAAATCCTTCAAGGCCATAAACGCTTCGGTTAGCCTTTTCCTGTGTTCAGTAAAATGTGGCCCTCGTCCTGTCTCTGAGAAGTTGCACGAACCTGTCTTTTTATCTAATCGTATTATACCGATTTCCTGAATCTCTGGAATAAAATGCCCTTCGTGAAAGCCCGCGCCTTTTTTGTACCAGTTATAAACTTGTGTTTTATCCCAAGCCTCTGCATAAGCCGCTAACTGCAAGCCTTGTTCTGGATAGTATGCAGGAGTGGTCTTAATATCATAAAGACAGAGTTTGCCCTCTCTGTGAGCAATCAGGTCACACCTGCCAGAATAACCATCACCGTGAACCTTAACCTCTGTGGCTACGACTTCAATTTCTTCTTTGACTACCCATGCAATAAAACTTTCAAGCATCTTTTTTATTATCTCGCTTGAATCTTGATACTCCCTACTATCCCTTAATTCTGGCCACGTTCTCATTAAGTATTGTCGGCAGAAGTCATGTACGTCAGTACCCTTCTCGCCAGCATCTTCTTTGATGCGGTTGTGGGCTTGGCGAGCATCGTCAAGAAAGCATTGGCACGTCCTTAAGCCTCTTGACGTGCCATGAGGTTCACCCACAGTAAACGATTTCCATAAATCAACTGAATACTGCTCTATATAATCCACAGCACAGTTAGCTGCCCAGTCTATCAGGCCGTACTTCATTAACGACCCACAGATACTCGTCACCGAAGGGACGGGGCCTTGTGGATTGTCAGGATAGACGCGGCAATTGCCGAAGGTCTTAGTCTTTATCTTGTATTCCATCATCATCCTCCGGTGGATACATTTCTTCAAGTTCAATGTCTGTTTCAGATTTTTTCATTTTTCATTTCCTTTTCATCCAAATCCTGTTCTGCATCTTTCCTCTCCCAGCTCTGATGAGAGGCTACAAGCTGCTGGATTTTTATTTCTCGCTCGGCAAGTTTTTTCATTTTGTCAGCCACAAGCTTCTGTCCCCTTTCGTGCGTTGAACCAAAACCCATAATACCTGCGAGTATCAGGTCGCATTCACTCCTGATAGATTCAGCGAAGTCAGCCATTTTCCCACGCATCCAATAAGTTAATAATTTCGCCGTTACGGGCTTTAATAGCCTCTATTCTTATTTGTTCGTGATACCAGCCATCCTGACAGCCGGAACCACAGAACCATTCTCCGCAAGTCTCATCTTTTATCATGCAGCATTCACAGCCATTGTGGCCACAATGCTCACAAGAAATCGGTTTCGGAACAGTCGCTCCGCAATCACACTCAAACTTTTTAGGTTCACGGTCAGGCATGCCATCCCTTTCTGCTTCTTCAATGTACCATTTATTGCCTATCACTTGCAACCTCAACTCTGACTATATAGTTCATGGTTTAGTTTCAGTCTTAATTTCACTTGTTAAATCAACAACTTGTTTCTTGCACCATTCAACAGCAAGACTTTCAAGAGCTTCTGGAATTTCTGATACTTGGGCAGCATCTACGAGTTTAGGCAAAACGCAGATTGCCGCAGCCTGCCTAGTAGTTGGGCACATAGCCGCGAGGAATACGATAATTGTCCAAGGAATTACATATTTTTTCCACCAACAAGCAACTTTAGTTAAGCATTCGGCTTCTTTTCCGACAGCACAATTTATTGCGGTAGCTCCCATACTTATGATAAAAATGATAAATGGGGCCATCGCGCACGCAAACAATAACACTCTTACATTTCCTATTACAATAATTAACCATAATACCCATGCACTCATAATTATTTTCCTTTCCTAAAATATAAAGCGTGGCGGGTAGCTACAAGAAACTTAGTGAACTAAAGTCGTTTATCACTCCGCCACGCCTGTTAAGGCGGGGCTTGCCCACAACGAGCAGGCAAGCCCGTTTCCGAGAATGTCATCCGTGACTGTTACTCTACCGTCCGTGTATTCTTACACAGTCTTCACCGTTTTAATTAGCGGAGCCAGAGCTGGAGGGAAGAGGAGGGAGACGTGCTCCGGCCCCGAAGTTCAGGTGAGCCATTGAGGATAGGCAGGATTCCCCACCCTGCACCTTAGGCAAATCCTCGTCTTTCTATCGTCGACGAGCTTCCGCATCTATCACCCCAACCCAGTGTTGCCACACCGCTATCCCCTTTGGCTCATAAAATGACTGGCAGGCAGGATGAAACTGATAATCTTTCCTGTACCATCGTTAATGAGTGTTCTGTGAAATAACACTTAACACATACTTATTTCCCTCAAACAGTTTTTGCAGCAAATTAAGCCACTGCCAGTCATATATTTACTTGTCAATTAGCGGTACGTCTTATACAAGTTATGTCCTGTGTTCTTGCTTCAAGAGCCTTATTTTCTGCCGAGACCGCCGCAATTCATCGCATAGTGCATCATACTCAGAAAACGGGATTACTTTGACGCCACCTACACGAATTTTGCACTCATCACATATAGTCATAGCTCTTCCGCACATTGCACACTTTGTCTTATCTATTTTCTTCTTTGCCATAATCAGCCTTCTATCTGGCCTAATTCTTTGCCCGCCGTTTCCATCAATTTGTTTGCTAATACTTGAGCTGGTGTTGCTTTGTCTATAATTGTTGTATCGCCCTCACAGGCCACAGTAACTTCATCGCCAGAATCTTGAATTATAATTGTTAAACTTGCCATAATCAGCCTTTATTCTCCTCTGCGAGAGCTTGCTCTAAACCACAGGTACAAGGTATTTCTCCTGTATGTGGCTGAATTTTTGCGCATAAAGGATGGTGCCGTCCATATTGTCCCAGAGCTTCTCTCAACCGTTTGTTCTCGACTTTGAGTTGTGCAACTTCGGCCTTGTATGTTGACACAATAGTATCGTGCAGATCAAGGTCTTTGTTTAGCTCCACCTTCTCGGCCTCTTTATCGGCAAGGGCGGTCTGGAGGTCGGTTGCAAGCTGATTTATTTGGCAGGCATAGCACCTACAACCCGGTTGGTGGTGAGCTATCATTTGCTTATGTGATTTGATTATTTCTTTTATCTGTGTCTTTGCCATGAACTACCTCACTTAACTTTGTTTAATAGGCGTCCATTTTTGTATTGCCGTGAAGAATCCCACCATCGAGTCCATCGCACCGTTCTAATACTATGTCTATAGGTCATATAGGTTTGCCATGCTATCAACATATCATTCATGTATAAGGCCCATCCGCAATCCCACAACTTACAGGCGTGATTAAATGCGGCCTCATCATCATGGGCTGAAAAAGCCTCTAATATAGAAGCGTTTTCTGGTTCAAGTACCCCTCGCTCATCATATATTATGAACGGCGTCTTTGCCATAATTACCTTTGTCAAAAATGGGGCCAGCTATCAGCTTAAGCTTCTGAAACTGGCCCCTAAGAAGAGGAGGAAAAATGCCATCTCCAAAATAAACCAATGGGGCGCCGGTGCACCCCAAAGGCTTTGGGGGAGAAAAACTCTATTCTTTTAGCCAGTTATTCGCAAGCAGGGCTAAATCTAAAAAATCAACTTTTCCCTGAAAGTCAATATCACCCACAATGTGCCCGAAACCGCACACACAACTTTCATCAAACAAATAATCCACGTTTTCCGAACCAAAAATCCCCTTAATTTTAAGCCCGCCATGAATTGCATCAACCATTCCATTGCCGGTAGCATATTCCCACCTGCCTGACCCGCCCTCGGCTATAAGCAACAAACTGTCATAACCCAAATCGACATTATATCTGATTTCAATGTCGCCGAAATTATTGACTTGTTTGTAATTGTATATTTCCAGATTCAAGCCAACAATCGTGGCGTCCTGCGGCACAATCAAATCTTTTTCAATCACAACCATCTGCCACGGGTTAATCGGGAATCCGTCCGTCCAGTTTGTAGCAATCCAGAATCCATTAGGCTCATTACCAACATAATGAGTTTCCATGTCTCCTATTGCCGTCCAACACAGCAACAAAATCCACAAGACTAACTTTTTCATCTTTTATCCTTTCGATAAAATAATGTTATCATTTTAACCATTTAATCCGGTCGATTACTTTCTGGGCCGCGCGTTGCCATTTAGCTCGACCTTTACCAATAAGAATATAATCAACATGAGCCTCCTGCGCCTTTTTGTATTTTGAAGAATCGCCACAAGAAGAATTTCCACCCCATAGTTTACATTCGTCGCTACACTGAAACTCGTATCGCAAGCATAAAGCACAAGTCATGTTAGAATAATACAAGGTAGTCTGTTTTTTTAATAGCCGTCGCCCCGATAGCTTCTTTTGCTTTGCCTGTTCGCCCTGTCTTAATTTTTCCAATGGGGCATCTCTCATTTGTTCCCAATGCTTTTGCGTACAAGCTATAGCAGTCTTCCTGCTCTTTTTCGCTGCGGCCTCGATTTGTTTGTGGGTTAGCATAACTCCTCTGATTAAAGTTTCAGAATTGCCTCCATGCCACTATAATATAGACCTTTCTGTCGGGTGATTCAATAGGCTGAGTCATAGAATTGTAAATTTATTTCAAGTTTTCTCTCGGATTGTGACAAATGTAACAATATTGCCTTATGGGTACAGTTATAACGATTATAACATCTGTAACAGATAGAGATTTATCTTGCATCCCCTCTCCGGATTTGGTATAGTGTGGCCTTAGGAGATGATGAAATGACCCCCCACCGAGGCGATAAATGCCGCAGGAAGAAAGGCGGAGAGATATTCACGGTTATTGGCACAACGCCTCTTCGTGTGTATTTACAAGGAAAGCAGCCTTCGCTACAACTGATGCCGACACGGGAAGAATTTGAAAGAAACTATAGTATAATTCCAAACGCCGAATTGCCTAAAAAGACCACCCCCATGGAAGAGCAAGTAGGTTCTCAAGGACTTAAAAGTTGTAGGGTTTGTAAAAAAAGACCTATCGACGTAAAAAAGTGGGGGCTATGCAGCCGGTGCTATGGGTATTACCAATCCACAGGAAAGCTTGGCGAAGCAAAAAAAATAGCTTCTTTACAATATTCTGCGTCCAGTATCGGATTTGCAAGGGAAATGAGGTTTGCTCGTGACTTTTTTAACCACAAAAACTGGATTTACCAACCTGCCCTTTTTCGATTTGATGAAGAAAAATACTCCCCAAACTTCTTCGATGGCAAAGAACAGACATTCATTGCTGTAGCCGGGACAAGACAGGCATATCATCAAAACAAGGAGAAATATAAGAAATTCCGCAAATTCTACGAGAGTTTGAAATTTGAGGTAAGAAATGTGGATGGTTCGTTAATAGAAGATGCTGATGGAAATTTAGTAGGTGTTGCAAAACGTTCCGAAGAGGAACCATGAGAAGATGCCTCCTAAATCCTGATGAGAACAAGGGTTGCACCTGCTGTTGTGGGTATCGGCGGTAAATTCTGCTGTGATATTTTTGACGAACCTATCGAGAATATGACAAAATGTGTATTCCCGTTAGTGAGAGCAAAATCCCGCCCCAAGAAAATAATTGAAGAAATTCCAAGAAAAATGCGAAAAGGGGAAATAAAGTTCTTGAGTAGCGCCTCTTGATTATGGTATAAGATAGGAGTGAGTGATATAAATGATATAATTCGTTCTAAATTTTCGGCGGTGTGGGAAATTACTATACCACTCACACTCCGCACCGCCTTCAACTATAAAGCCCCGTCACTCCCGCAGCGGTGGGGCTTTTGTATTTAGGTGAGATATGAAGGTCGTAACACATATTGAGTTTATGCCTCACGGAACGACGATAAGTCGAGATGGTCGGGTTCTCGCAACATATACTTGGGCAGAGTGCCAAGCTCAAAACTTGCTTGGAATCGGTTTATATAGCACCAATTCTACCTATACCCCTCACGATGCTGGCAACGAGATAATCGAACTTGCCGAAAGGATAAAATCTGAAAGAGCTATTATAGCAATGGTAGCCGCCCCCAAAGGTGAGATATGATACATAAATTCAGAGGCCAGCGTAAAGATAACGGCGAATGGGTGTATGGTGATTATTGTCAATGGCAAGACAGACACTATATTGCAAAGCCCTATGAATCAGGGTTTAGTGGAGGTGAGTTGATAACCTATGATTTAGCAGGGTGGCATCGAGTCATCCCTGAAACAGTCGGCCAGTACACAGGATTAAAGGACAAGAACGGCACAGAGGGCTACCAAGGTGATGTTACGGAGGACGAAAACGGTGATAGGCATGTAGTAGAATGGGATAATGATACAGGAGTAAATTATTTAAGGTCGCTGTCGTTAGGTGTTTGTGATAAAGAACTTTACGCTATTATAGAACAAAAAATCATAGGCAACATACATTCCGACCCTAAACTATTAGAGACTAACTAAAGACGTGGCGATAGTCCCATGAGAAAGAAAAGTAAAAACAGAGCTTTGCTGCGACAGCTTATCGGCGAGCAGAAGGTAGAATTGAAACAAGAAAAGCGGTTGGTTCGCTATGAAGGTGGCAACAGGAACTATAAAAAAGGTGGGAAGGGTGTTTTTGTCGGAAATAAAATCTTTTAGCAGGAGTTTATGATATACAAACCTTTTATCTCTGCCCGATGGTTAATAAGGGCGAAAAAAGCGTAGAATAGCGTAAGCTGACACAAATGCTCACAGCAAGGAGGCTGTTACGCCTGGCAGCCGGAGCATGGCCAAACAGGATAGACTAACGCCTTGAGCTTACTACTAACAAACAGGGATTAGCCACTTCTTAAAATCCTGAGAAGGAAACTTGCTTTTGAAAGCCCCTGAATAGGAGAATAGACTTATGGCTGAAAAATATTGGTTTTACACCTTCTCGGCAGAACTTAGTGGCCCAAGCGTCAAATTAGTATTTATGCAAGGTGTTTTTAGTGGCGCGTTTGTTGGTTTAGTTATGTCATTACAAGCTGAGGAATACTATCACAATAAGGCATTAGTATCTTGGGAGCCAATTAGCCGAACAACTTATGAATACCTGCACGACAATATGCCCTGAAAGGGACTTTATGGCCGACGAGATAAAAGAGTTTGTGGTAAAGGCTAAAGAAGCGGTTAAGACTCTTGAGAGAGATTGTGCGATTGATACACTCCAACAGGCCCTGACTATTATCGAGCAGCTACAAAAAAAGATTAAAGACTATGAAGACGAATTTGACCACTGGAATATAACCCCGGGCGAAATTGAGACTTATGAAGCCCAGTTCAAGCGCCTACAGGCCCGCCACGACGCTTTGGTAGGGTTGCTTGAGGCCGCAAAGACGGCTGTTGAATTTGTGATTAAACTGCCTCCTCGCGGCACAGGAGCTTTCGAAAGACTTAATAGTAAAATCGACCAAGCCCTCAAGGACAACAAATGAGCAGAGAATTTCAGGAATCATGTGGCTGATACCGAAACCATTACCATACTTTCACTTTGTATGTTGGTTCTGCCGACCTGGATATTCAGAGGCATGTGCGGATTTAGAGATAAGTTCAAGGTTATCAATATGATTATTAGTCTTATCGCTGTCTATGTGGTGCATATCATAGCCATCAGGAATTGGGCCATTGGTTTTTTCCCATACTGCACAGTGGAGAAATTGACGCTTGCCGCCCGTACAAGCATAATAACCGTTTGTTCTGAGGGTATATCTCTTGCCTCCATAAGTAATAAAAGGCAATGGTTCTATAGTTCGGAGTGTCAACCCCCTGCGAGAAAATTGCATGAATATGGTTTGGCGGCTAACTCCAAATGCCTTTCCCACATCCGCCAAGCTAAAACCTTGTTGATAGAGTTCATATCTTGCCTTGATTGCTTCTGTATCTGGTTTACAACTCATCGGATTCCTTTCTCAAATAAGGATATTATACCCGAAAGGCTAACAGGTGCCAACTGTTAATGTGGGTCATTCCAAACAATTTACCTGTTTGTCCCTCTGTTCAGGCTATGGAGGCATCGAATTGGGACTTAAAAGAGTTATCCCAAACCTGCGAACAGTCGCTTATGTGGAGAGGGAAGCATACGCGGTGGCAAACTTGGTTGCAAAGATTGAAGCGGGTCAAATGGATGCAGCTCCTATCTGGACGGATGTTAAAACCTTCGATGGACAATCATTTCGTAACCGAGTGGACATCATTACAGGCGGATACCCCTGTCAGAGTTTTTCAGTCGCAGGAAAAAGGCTTGGAGCTAAAGACCCCCGACATCTTTGGCCGTATATTGCTCGAATCGTGCAGGCAGTTAGACCTGTTTGGTGCTTCTTCGAGAACGTCAGTGGACACCTTACCCTCGGATTCCCCGAAGTTTATAGAAGCCTACGAGATATGGGTTACAAAATTGAGGCTGGACTTTTTAGTGCGGCAGAGTGCGGTGCGCCACACAGACGAGAACGACTGTTTATCCTGGCCCACAATGGCGATGGGGACTCATGGCAGAGGTGCAGTGCCAGTAATGAGCATTGTAGCGGATTTAGAGGCAGGCAGGAAACCAAACCATCAAGCCCTATTAGTGGATGCTGTTATGGTGAACTGGCCGACACCAACAGAGAACGATTTCAAGAACAACGCGGGTCCGAGCCAATTCTTACGGCAAAGTCCAAACCTGAATACAGCCATATTTATTGGCCTGCTCGACCCGGACAGCCCCAATACGAATGGGAAGAACCGAGAGTTGTGGGCGACACCCGAAAGCAAAAATCAGAAGGGTTATCACAATCAAAAGAACGGCTCGACAATAGAGAAGTTGGGGACACAGGCAGGCAAGGGCAAACTCAATCCCGATTGGGTAGAACAGTTAATGGGCCTCCCTATTCATTGGACATGGCTAAGGGAATTAGAGGGGGATATTTAGTAAAGCCTGGCGGTGAAATAGGTCATAATCTTGTTATGGAAGCAAAAATACGGGTGGACAGGCTTAGATTATTGGGCAACGGAGTAGTGCCGCAACAGGCAGAAAAGGCATTCGGGAATCTGATAGAATTGTTTTTATAGTCCGATAGCAGCCGTTATGTTTCATTGGCTACTAATTTTACAGCCTTTTTGTGTCCTTTAATGGATTCTTGTCTTGTTGCGTATCTTTCTTGGTATCCGTCACGCTTACCGCCGAAAATCATTGTTTCAAATAGCAAGGGCTCTCCATCGCCAAAGTTATGGTTCAACCCCAAAAACACAGTTGAGATGCTTATCGGCTCAAAACGGTTCTTTTTCCACAAATGACTATGAACCATAAAATTACCAAACCGAACCAGAAGGTTCCATTGTGGGATGTCCGTTTCGGCTACACACCTATCGGCATTCTCGTACCAAGACACCCATTCGTATAAATCTTCACAAGGGATGGGATTGCCGTTATCATCAAGAATAAACTTGTCACAATACTTCTTTGCCATATCATTCTCCGTATGTTTCGAGGGCTTCGTTTCCTTCTAATAGGGCTTCCCAAAGCTTGCCGCTTTTGCTTGGTAAAAAACTTTCATCCAAGGTGATGAGCTTTGCAAATAAAACATCAATAGCGTCGTGCTGGGCCTTACATGCGTCAGCTAAAGCCTTAATAGCCTTCTGGTTCTCTTCGTAGGTGCCTCGGAAATGCTCGATTATTTCCTTTTCCCTGTCTGTCTGGTCATGTTCGTGTGGAATATGCCAACTTTGCGGAAACCCGCAAGGGCACATTTTTTTTGTATATTCCATTATCTATTCTCCTAATCAGCGGCGGTTAGCAGCAAATGTATATTTCTTTTCGGACCTTGTTTACGCCGATGAATGTCGCTGGGCCAGGCCTGCTCATGCTAATTTTATAGTTAAGGTCATATTTCATTAATTGTTGGATTAGTTTCTTTGCTGTTAATGTTGGCCTTGGTTTTGGCTTTTCGACTGGGCCTAAATATGAACATCGTGCTAATTCTCGCATTTTATCATTCCCTTTCAAAGAGCCGCTCCCCCCGAAGCGGCTTAAGCTATGACTGACAGGCTTGTTTTGCTTGTTCCAATGCCAACTCGGACACTTTTTGGTCTTGTTGTTTCTTTATGTTCAGAAAGCTTAGCTGTAGCCATGTGCCGGCAACACAAGTATCAGTATGTTGCCAAACACAATCGCAGGAGTTCATATTTTGAGCCTTACACTTACAATAATGCCATTCGCTTCCGGCTGAAGAGTCTCTGTTTCTTATGAAGGCCGGGCAACATTCCGACAAGATTGAACTTATTTTCCTTGCTGACTCTTCGTGTCTTGCCCAAGGTGTTTTTGAATCTGCCATCATACTCTCCTAAAATACAGGCCGTGTAAGCTATTTAGATTTGCATACCCCCAGGGTGTTTTGTTGTCAAAGGCCGGTAATCGTCCGGTGCAGTCTTGTCGCACTTTTCACATTTCATCGCAGGAATGACGTTTTGGTGAAAATTTGAATCGTCATAGCCTCGCCCTGTTTTTTCGTGGCCACAATGCTCGCATTCATAAACAGCAGTAAAGTCCCTGCGTCTCTGTTCTGTAATCTTTTTGATTTTCATCATGCTCTCCTAAAACATGTAAGGCGTTATGGTATTAAATCTGCTCTCATTGCTTCATAATCAGGGTCGATGCCATTGTTTTCGGCTTTTGGTGTTTGTGTGCTAAAATCAAAGTCTGCGAATGGACAATACATGCCATTATCAGCTTCAATGTACCGCTCTTTGTCGTTCCGACAATCACCACAATAATCTTTTCTGTGGTAGCAACAACAACAGCCACAGTATTCCATTTCGCTTTCAGGTAATAGTTTTGCCATTGATACCTCCATATATATTATAAGGTATTGACCGGCGAATCAAAATTAAATCTCAAGATTTCGCTTGCAAAAACCCATTTTCCCCTGTATTATACGGACGCAAGGTGTGATTATAACGATTATAGACTTTTTCATCATCCTCCTCCTAATAAGGCCCCTGGTAAACCGACAGGATAGCCAGGGGCTTTTATTAAGGGGTCACCAGTGGCCAAACGCAGGGAATATGATATATATCATTGATTGCCCTATTATCGTTGAAACTGGTGCCTCTGATATGTAGGTTATTATCGGCAAACACAAAAAAAGCCCTGCCGGTGAATTGACAGGGCTATATGAGGGAGAGTAAAACTATTCTTTTCTGTCATGTAGCGGGATTGGATAATCAAAAGGAAACCGCGAATCACAGGTTTTAACAAAACACCCACCGAACATATACCAACCATCGAGCGCTTCTGCTCTTTCGTTACAGGGGTAGGCACTGTAATATATTTTACCACATACATTACGTTCGGTAATAATAACCGGCGGACTGTCTTTGGTGGGTTTGAAAGGACCGTTGATTGGTTCAAATTGGCCAGTTAGTTGCTTAACTCCTAATAACGTAACCGTTTCAAAGCGAGCCGAAAAACCATTGTTGGAACAATTCTTCATGTCTTTTGCTTCGTAGATTTCACAGATTAAACCTTCCATTTTTTACCCTCCGATTGAATTAAAGAACCTTTTCACCCTACTGGTGTAACATTGTGCTTATCACACCAATCGCAAAACGATTTTTCTGACCATTGCTGTAAATGCTTTTCACGATATTTTTTATAGTCGTCAAAATTACAGTAGGTTGTTTGGTCTTTGTCAACGGATACTATAATGCCGCACATTTCTGTTTTTAGCATGGTTTTACCCTCCTACTAAAACTATATACTATTTTGTTGGCTTTTGCAACTTTTATCTTGACAAAATACGCCGAAACGTCGAAGATATACTTATCGGACTAACGGCTTTAAAATGCAGTTATAGGAGGTTCCGTGGCTCATAGCGAAATATGCCCAATATGTCAAGGCTCTGGCAAGGCGGTTCCGGAAGGTTATTGGGCTGGTGGCCCTGAAAGCTATCCGACTTGTCATGGTTGTGGCGGCAAAGGCTGGATAGTTATAAGTGTTCAAGAGATATACCCCTATGACTGTAACGCAAGGGCAACGTACGGATATAATACAGATGAAGCTTATCGGACCATAGTATTATAGGACGTTCTCTGGCAAGTTAAGAAAAAAGCCGCACCGTTGAGATGCGGCTGGGCCGTGTAAGGCGTGAAGGTTAATACTTTACATTTTCTTCTTTGGCTCGGCTAAGAATAAGCCTGTAAACTACTGAATCAAGTTCGGCGGAGCTTATTTTGCCTTCCATTCTCAATTCAGCTAAGATATTGACCAGTATTTGATTGATTTCCATTTTAATCTCCTTAACATAAGGCCAGAAAACAGCCTAAAAACAACAGAATAAACTCTTTTAGTGATAGACCAAACATCATAAATCCCCCAGTTTAACAGGTTAAAAGAGTATAGCGGGTAAAAGGTTAAAAATTATAGTCGAGCCAGCACCCTTTATTGCAAAACCAGCCTTTTGAGTCATTGTATTTGTAAAAATACTTGGGCTTTTGTCCGCACCAGTCGCAGCTTTCTTGTGGCGCACGGTTTATTTTGCTTTCTCGTGTTTCTTCGCGGTGAGTATATGGATTGCCTTTTGTTATCTTAGCCATAATATCCCCCATATTCTGCTATACCCTTTTAACTTGTCAAATAGCGGAGAAAAGGCTTGTTGTTGCTCTATACATAGTATAAGATAAAACCAAGAAAAACAAAAAAATATCTTGACATAAATCAAGTAATGGTATAGAATTGTGTTATCGGACCAATGAATAGCAAATGACGACCGAAGAACTAATTGAAGAGTTGAAAAAGTACCCGAACAAAGTCGTAAAGCTTGGGGATAGAGATAGTTACGAGAAAATAGAAATCAATGAAGTTGTAAGTGATGAGGAAATAGTAATAATTGAACCGGCGTAAAATGCGTGTTATCGGACGCTCTTTGATATAGGCATAAAAAAACCGCCCCGATGAGTTGAGGCGGTTATCGGACTAATCTCCGGCAAGGATGTCTTTAAGTGCCGGATGGTTCACAAGGTTGTCTGAAACACCTGATATTTGCCGGACAGTATAGCCGAGCGAATGAATATGTCGGATAGCTGAATCGGCCAAGGTTGCGGTTCCAGCTATCTTGGCGAATAATTGAGCCTTTTCGCAAACAGGATACGTTAGATTGTTGACACCATCACTTTTGATTTGAACAGTAATAATCATTGTCTTGTCCCCTAAAAATAAGTGTTATTAACTTGAAAAAGAGCTTTACCGACAAACGAATATAGGCCATAATGGTAAAAGGTTAACAAACATTAGTAAACTTTGCCGAAGCTAAATAGCTTGTCATTGCTTGCGTAGCATGGAGATAACCGCGAAAATAGCCTTTTCTTTCGGCGATAGCGTGTAAGTGTGCTGTTGTAGTGACATCGGCATTATTGCCAAGACTGGCTTTTTCAACGTTAAGAGCTTTAAGTTTTTTGTTGGCGAGCTCTTCTGTTCTGTGTAGTGTTTCGTCAATCTCCGTCATTGTGGCTTGTGGCAAATAAAGCATAATACCCTCCATATTCTATTACGGCCCATATTCAATTATCAGAGAGCGTGCTACTAATTAAAGCATAGAATCTAATTGACGCTGTCCAAACAATATGTCAGAATATAGTTGTAATAGACTTATAGGACCATACAGGACGCCCCAGGATTGACCAGGATGGGCAAACGATAGGCGATGAATAGTAAAGGACGCACCCCAGCAGCTTGTTATCTTCACAGCCCAAGATGCCCTAAAACTTCTAAAGACACCCCCAATATATGGTATGCTCTTCGCTCGAGATTGGACCGTAACCAAGCTAAAACTATAACCTCTGCGTATAGCAGTACTTAGCCTAAGTCCCAATGAAACATATTACCCATTATCGGACCAAGCCTGACCATACCGTGACATTGAAAAGGCAAACCATCACAAAAACGCTATTCATGGCCTTAAAATAAGGGTGGGCATATAGTGACATTGACCGATAAAAGGCTTGATTAGAGGCTGTGAGAGGCTATGTTATGGGACTGGGTGTCGGTAGGGCGGGTGTCGGGGTCGAGCAGTGTGTGAGAGGATGTATGTAATACCCCCTCTCGCAAGTTACAACTCTGGGAATACTTGGGCGTCGGTGTTCGTTTAATGCTGGGGATGTGTTCGTTTTACTCTGTGTCGCAATTATTACATCTGGGGAATGTTGCAATGTTGTAATGTTGTTTGCTTGGGGAATACGTTATGTTGGTATGATTGGCTGGTTCGTATTGCCAGAAGCACTTCTTTGACAGTTTCTTTGACAGTAAATGGTTTTTCATCCCCAACTGTCCAGATATTGGTTTGGTTTTCAATATTTGGACTTTGTTCGACATAAAGAATGTGTGTTGGGTTGAGATAAACAGTGCGGTCATCTGTCACAGTTAATCTTATCATCAAAATCCTTCCTAACTATTCAGAAATTCGGGTAAATAGATTTATACCATTATTTTGCTCTTTTTACATCTTGGGCACAGGAACCTTATATGACCATTCTTGAACCGCGTTACTATAAAGTCAGCTTCTTTACACCATTTACACTGAAAACCCTGTTTTGGGTTAAAGACGAATAATTTCGGTATATTTGATTTCATCTTCGTTTTCCGCACGTATAGCAGGTTATTCTCATATATAAGTACCTTGTAGTTGTTTGAAGCAGTGCGGGCAAAACATGGTTGGTATCTGGTAGCCGCCATATTTATTGAGGAAATGTTCTAATGGTACATCAAGAGAATACTTACAGGCCCCGCTAAAGTGATTGAAATATATGCCGGTTGGCTTTGTTCCTACTTGACAGAACTTTTTTCTGTCACCTACGCTCACATTCTCGGCAGGTTCACCTTCGATTACGCTGTCTTTGCCTGTTATTCTCATATTGGCATACTCACCCACTTGTAGATGACCATTTCATTGCCAAAGTCCACTTTTCCATACTGAAAGACCCATCCGTTTGGCAGAACAAGCCTTTCTCCTATCTCATGCTTGGGGGTGTAATCATTGTCACACAAGCCCCATCCATCTACTATCTTATCGAGAGCATCTTGGTTTAGATGGCAATATGACCACTTTCGCCGGTCGCCTGCACCAAATACACAAGCAGTTGACTCGCCTTCGATTACACTTCCGCCTTTACCTTCTATTCTCATCGAACAGCCTCCTTCATAGATTTTAGAGTTTTCTTTACACTGTCAGGCATTTCGGGGTATGGTTCTATGCCTGTATAAAAGAAGGGTTTTACTATTTTGTAAGGGCGTAGCACACAATCCTTCAGGTAGGAGTTCCTGTATTTTACCTTTCGGAACGCCCATTTCAGCCATCTAAAGGGGTTTAGTGAGTATTTCATATAAATAACCTGAATTCTTTATTTAGACCTACCGGTGTTAGGTTTTGGTGGATGATAATCAAGTTCACACTGCTTAAGCCTTTGAAGAAGCCATACTCCCCTTAACGGCATCGGACAGTGATAGCTTTTCCACTTTGAATTCTTGTATTTGACCCGCAAATACGCCCATTTCAGCCATCTAAAGGGGTTTAGTGAGTATTTCATTATAAGTTTCCACCCAGATTTTCCATATCAAGATTGTTGTATTTTACCGTTGTAACGATAATGGCCGTACCACAATCAGCACACGCTGGAATTAGTTCCTTTTCAATCATATCGCTAAATCCACATTAAGCCAGTCACTTCTCATTTAATTTCATCAATTCCTCAAAATATTCCAATGCTTTATTAATCAAATCTTTACCTTTTTCCTGACAGTCAATTTTAACAAGTGAGAGTAATCGCACAACCTCTTTTTTGAGCTAATCCCTGTTTTTTCCGTCAGGCATTATTTTTTTCTTCCTTTTGCAACAATTATATGATATGTACTGATTGTAGCAGATATTAGGAATATATCAATGCCTAAAGAGCTTGAGGAAAAACTAAAGCGTCAGGCTGCAAAGAAGGGGTTGGGGAAAGAGCGTACTGGCAAATATGTATACGGAACGCTCCGCAAGACAGGTTGGGTTCCAAGTCATCAAAAGAAAAATTCATTAGCTAAAGCCATAATTAAAAAGAAAGGTAAATGACATGATTATAGGAAAGTTACTTTGTAAGAAATGCGGCAATGACTGTACGGGGCTTTACGGATTCGCTCTTATGACGAGAGGTTCTATTTCTCCGTTTGCCCAAAGGGAACTTGAAGCGGTGAAGAAGAAATTCGGTGAATCGGAATGGGTTTTCTGCTGGGGTTGTACCGCCGAGTTTTTTGGTGTGAAACCTTTGGAGGAAAAATCTGACCTTCCAAACCCAAAGGCAGGCAATGCCCCCTTTCAAAAGGATGGGAAGGTTCTTGAGAAAACTGTGGAGTAAGCTATGGCGGATTCCAAAAATCTTCGGACGAACATGAACTGTCAAGACGGAGGTTCGTCTACTGTGACTATCTCTTCTAACGCTGGACAGGGTTCTGATATACCCTGTAGGTATTGCCGTCTCCAGTCAAGAAGCGGTAACGGCGTAATTCGTGTACGTATCGGGACTGCTTGTACCAGTGTAACAGGAGTTGCTGTTCCTGGCTATCCCACGCTAACGCCATACGCGGTTACTAATTTGAATCAGTTATATTTTTACGGCGTCACTGACGCGAATGTGGTCGATGTGGAGCATTTCTTTTGATTAACTGGTTGTTAAATTCCGCGAGAATCTTCTGGGGCGCAGCTGTTAATCTATTTAGCAACGGGGGTGGGTATGTCCACATAGACACCTTGGAAGAAAGTTGTGTCAGTCATTACCGCATGAACGATGCTCTTGCCACGACTAATGTTATTGATTCACAGGGCTATTCTGACGGCACAGCACAGCAGGATACAGAAGATTTGACAACTACCGGCAAAATCAACGGGGCTTTGACGTTTAACGGTACGACTGACTATGTTGATACCAACAACCATTTTCAATCTGTTTTTCAAAGTAGTTTTTCAGTAAATGGCTGGTTTAGGACATCGGTATTTCAAAGTCAGGCTTTCTTGGGAACCTTTTCATCAAGCGGATTTTTGTTATGGGCAACAAAAAGTGGCGGGAGCGTATATCCTTATGTTGCCTATACTGCTGGCCCCATTGGATTTACTAGCCAATCTACAACGAATATTGATTCTTTAATTTCCAGCAATGAATGGTTTATGATAACTTGTACTGTTGACGAAATTAACAGCATTGCCTTTATATATATAAATGGCGTGGTAAATAAACAGGCAGGGCCGTTTGCGGCAATTGATTTTTCCAATTATAGTAATTCAAGAACATTATATATTGGTGCAGAGCATACATACACATCTATATTTTTATTCAATGGCCTTATCGACGACGTATCAATCCACAACAAAGTTCTCAATTCAGAAGAAATATACACTCTTTGGAACAGTGGGCGCGGCACGGAAGATTTTCAATTAACCCCAAACCTTAATTTTGACGGTTCAGAACTGATTATGGCAGGAGTTTAATATGGCAACATCAGGAAATTTATCAAACAGACCGACGGGTGTAAATTCATTAACAGGTGGAGTTGTAACTGTTACGATAGCCAGCCCCGCAGTTGATATTCAACCTGACAGTCAGGATTGCAGGAGTTGTATAATCCAGTATTATTCGGGTACACAACTTTATATGAATGTTGACGCAGCAGCTACCGCAGCCAAAACCAGTTGGCTAATATCAAAGGTATCAGGAGCGCACCTTGAATATGAAATCGATAACCTGAACAAGCTCCACTTCATCGGCACTGCCGGAGATATAGTTCAGATTTTATGGCGAAACTAATGGAAATAGAAATTCAGACAAAAGTTTGCAGGAAGTGCGGTTACGAGAAGTCTGTCGATATGTTCGGCAAGATGACAAGTTCAAAAGACGGCCTGCAAGTGTGGTGTAAAGAGTGTATCAACGGCTACCAAAAGGGCATGCACCGAGCAAAAGGTAATGATAAAAAGAAAAGACGTGGAAAGAAAAAAGTTCACATCACGCCAAGAGTATCTACCTTAATGAAAAGTAATCGCTGCCCTCCTGTTAGGAAACACAAAGAACAAAAGCCAAGAATGACCGATGAAATTTGCGAGAAAAGTAAAACCAAGGCATTGAACTTTTACCAAAAGTGTTTTCTTAACAGTTACGAAACACTTCTTTCTTACGGTCTTTCCCAGCAGACAATACAGGATGTTTTTGGTTGTAGCCGTTCGGGTATAGACAGTTACACTATTTACGAAAAACAGGGCGAAGAAGCTTATCAAAGAGGCATGGCGAAACTTCAGGCGATGCTCTGTTCTCAAATAGTAATCAGGTCCATGGGATATGAGTATCAGGAAGAAAAGATTATTTATACAAAGGCCATTGACTCGGAAACGAGAAAACAAAAATGGGTAGAGATGCGCAAGGAAGTCTACAAGAAACATCAGCCGAGTAACGCTGAACTAATGGTATTTTTAATGACCAATAGGTTCCCTGACAAGTGGAAAGTCAGTAAGGAACTGCTCACCGGTAAAGTCGAAGGTTATGATGACAATCCAAGTCAAAGAAATAGAAAGATTATTGAGTCTCAAGCCGCAGGAATTCTTGCAGAAGATACCGAAAAACCCAAAGCAGAACTGCCTGTTCAGGGCTGATTTGCACGGTTTTCTTGCAGGTGCCACACGGCAGGCTCGTAACGATTTCGTCGAAAAATGCAGGATGAAGCCTCAGATTGCGTTTAAGACGATGTTCTGGACGTTTCAGCCCAGACCTGACATTCAGCCTCATGGCAATCTTCTACCTTTTATTACTTGGGACTGGCAGGATGAAGAGATAGAGGAGATGAACTATTACATGCTAAATGGAGGCATATTCCACCGCAAGAAGAGTCGTGAAATCGGGTTAACATGGCTTGTCAGTGGGTGTGGAATGAACTTATGGCTGTTTACTCCCGGCATTGTAGGATTGATGACTTCCCGAAAAGAAGAACTCGTAGACAAAAAGGGAAACCCTGACTGTCTGTTCTGGAAACTGGATTTCTTACTAAAAAACCTACCAGAGTGGGCCATACCGTCTCACGTAAGAACTGAACGTCACTTGGAGAATAAATGGAACGGCTCGGTGATAGATGGTGAGACTACCAATGTGGATGTCGGTGCTGGTGGTAGGAGAACGTGGTCGTTCTGTGACGAGTTTCAGGCCGTTGCCTATCCCGAAGCAGAAAGTATCTCGCGGACTTTATCAGATACCGCCGCGTGCAAGATTTACGTTGGTACGGTCAAATACAAGAATCACCCCTTTAGTAAGATTGGCCGAAGGAAGGGTGTTAATTCCAAGTTCTTAGGTTGGTGGCTGCACCCACATAAGAATAAGGGATTATACTACTCGCCAGATATAAACAAAATCGTCATCGAGGATATTGACTATTATAAGAACTTAGCTCCGAGAGTCTTTGATAAATACGATGGTAAGGAAATTAAATATTCCGACCTCGAAACCGAGATTCTCTACGAATACCCCACCTTGAAAATGTCTTTTATTGCCGATGGCGGCGCACCAAACAAACCCAAATGGCGAAGCCCTTGGTATGACAAGCAGGAAGAAGAGCGTGACCCGTTAGATACGGCAATTAACTTAGACGGTAACGAGATAGGGTCGGGCGATAACGTCTTCAGTCAGGTTACTCTCGATGAGATGAGCGACCTTCACGTTAAGAAACCTGATACATCAGGCGAGATAACTTACAACCTTAACGATAATAAGATAACCAATATAAAATTCCTCGAAGGCTCGGGTCGGAAGTTGAAGTGGTGGGGCCAACTCGCAGGTGCGCGACCCGCTCAGAATCATAATTACGTCTTGGGTTGTGATATATCGTTAGGTCAGGGTCAGAGTAATTCTGTATGTTCAATCTTCGACGTTGACAACAGGAAGAAAGTCGGGAATTGGGCTGATGCTTACACCTTGCCGGAACAGTTTGCCGAAAAGGTCTATGCTATAGGCCAATGGGTTGGTGGCGCGTCTGGAGTACCGTTCCTTAACTTTGAAAATAATGGCATAGGTCAGGTCTTTGGTAAACGTATTAAAGAGTTGGGATACTCATTCATATATAAAACTACCACCGAGAAGAAAGGTTTCCATCAGAAACTAAATACTATCGGTTGGACGAGTACAACCAATACCAAGTTAGAGTTGTTAATGAACTACAACGCTGCCTTAACTGCTTGTTTCAGGGGTCGGATGAAGGCGAAGATGTTCATTAACCCCGACGAAGATGCGATTAAAGAATGTGAAGATTATATCTTTCACGGCAATCAAATCACTTTAACTCACTGTATTGAAGATTCGGGCGGTGCTAAGGCCGCACACGGCGACCGTGTAATTGCCGATGCCTTATGTAATTTAGCTGCGGGCGACCAGCCGATTGCCGCTCAGACTTTCGCCGAGAATATCATAGGCACTGTCCAGTGGCGTATGAAACGACAGAGGGACCGTGAACTTCAGAAAAAAGATAAAGTAAAATTATGGCTAAACTTTTAAGGAAAATGAAATGTCAAAAACACTATTGAAAAAAATTGTATTAGATGTTGAAGGCAAGGAAATCGTACTTACGCCTGAACAAGCAAAGAAATTACATGAAGCCTTGGATGAGTTGTTTGGTATGAAAGAAAAGAAGGAATATGTCCCTTATCCTTACAATCCTTATCCTTGGTATCCTTATAGATTGCGGTGGGAATATTCGAGACCGTATATTACATATACAGGCGGAGGCACTACTGCGGGGCAACTTGATGCGCCTTGTACCATGTTTTGTTCTAACGATAGCCTGAGTATAACCTTGTGATTTTTCGGATAACGTAAATGGCAAGAATGATACCAAGACCAGAAGGTGCGTTTATGAAACGGCAGAACGCTGCCGTAAGTGCGTGTGTGCGCCTTAAAAAGACCACAGATAAAAAGAACGTCCAGATGCTGAGAACTTACGCATCCAACTACTATAATAAAATAGAAACCAAAGACCCACATCCGTTGAATATGATTGACCGAGCCGTGTCTATCTGGTTGCCGTTTTTGGTAGGCGGTAATCCCAAGGTTATTGTTGAACCGAAGATTAATCTTCAATTCAAACCTTTTGCCTACACATTCCAGCTTGCTCTCAATCAGTGGATGAAGAATATGAAATTCGCCACCCGTACTCTTGAACCTGTCGTTTTTGCAAGTCTGTTTGGTATGGGGATTACCAAAACAGGGACGCAGAGGGCCGATGCCAAGAAACTCGCCGGATATTTAACAGAAGAGGGCAGACCTTACTGCGAGGCGGTAGATGAAGCGAATTACGTCTTTGATATTGTCGCCAAGGACAGGGAACAGTATAAGTTTGAAGGCGATTTCTATATCTTACCAACTGACGAAGCGAAGGAGATGTATCCTAAATTCGCTGACCAGATATTACCAGATTTCAAGTTATACGGCGAGGAAAACACCAAGGATATAGAGAATCCTGAAAAAATACCATACAACGAATTGCACGATTATACGGAGTTTCTTGATTTATGGCTGCCGGAAGAAGAGGTGGTTATAACTATCCTCCCCCCATACAAAGGGTTCGATAAGATACTCAAAACCACACCGTACAGAGGTCCCGAGAGTGGCCCTTATGACGTTCTAAGCTATAAACGGTTCAAAGGTTCGACTATACCAATCCCGCCGATATATACACTAATGGAACTCGATACTGCTATTAACGTCTTGTACGCAAAGAGCCGTAACCAAGCTGAGAGGTTGAAGAGAATTGGCGTTTATGAATCTGGTGGCGAGAAGGACGCCGAAACCGCAAAGAATGCGAAGGACGGTCAGATGTGCGGCTTTACCAACGTCCAGAACGTTAAGGATATACAACTCGGCAGTATATCTCAGGAGATATGGGAGTTTCTCGGCTTCTCGCTAAATCAGTATTCCGAACAGGGCGGCATTACCGGCTTAGAGAGCAAGATGAGGTCTAAGACGTTAGGGCAGGACCAGATGTTAATGTCCAACGCTACCAGAACGCTCAACTTTATGAGTCAGAAGGTGCATTTCTTCGCATCAAGTATCTCTGAAAAAATAGGTTATGAGTTGTGGGAAAATCCAACAATGCAAATCTCCGCTGCTAAGAAGATGGCGGGCATAGCCGAGGTCTCGGTTACTTATAATCAGTTACAGCAGGAAGGGAATTTTCTCGACTACTACCTCGAAGTTGAAATGTATTCCATGCAGAAACTCTCACCAGAGATGAAATTTAATAAGATGTGGCAAATGATTACCGGTTGGGTCTTACCCACCGCACAGGTGAGCGCGCAACAGGGCAAGACTCCTAACATACCCGAAATCACAAAGGCCCTGTCAAACTATGCAGATATTGATACCGAAGGCTGGTATTTAAGTGAAATGCCCCAGCAGGCCGAATTAAACCCATACCAGCCGATGGGTGGGGTTAAGAGCGCAGACACGCGGTTTGGCTCGAATGAGGGGGACAATATGAATAACATGCTGACTCAGCAATCAGCTAAAAGTGCAAAGGAGATGTAAATTATGGATAAGGAAATGGAAGATTTTGTCGCTGGCGAGAAATTGAAAGTGAAAGAAAGCACAAGGATATTTGCAGAAAAGCGATGTGCTGAAAACAGGGCAAGAATGAAAAGAGAGGCCAATGGAGATTATGGACAGCCAGTAATGATAGTATCTAAATCAACGCCGGAAACAAAAGCTAATTTTGAAAAATGGTTTAAGGGTGGAGAATAAATTATGGCAGCGACGGCAGTAATAGCGACGAAAATAATAGTTACCCCAACAACCGGCAGGGCGACAGAAGTTGGATTAAGCTTTACTTCTGCCACTGCACCAGCAGAACCAGTATTTGGACAGCCGGTACTCGCAGACACGGCCTTTACTCTTGACTTGGGCGATGTTGCTGCTGGAAGTGGATATATCCTTTGGTTGTATGCCATTACTGGGAACTTTTATTTCATACTTGGTGCGACTACTGGAACTCCTGATGAAGATAACTCGCATTTATATATACCAGAAGGCGAAGGGTATCCAATCCCGTTAAATCCTGACGCAAGTATGATGACTGGCGTTAGAGGTATAAGTGACAGTGCAACGGGGAAACTTGAATATCTTCTGGTAGGTGGATAATGCCGATTTATGAGTTCAAATGTGCCTGTGGAGAGACTGTGGAAAAGTTCCAGAAGAACTACAGGAAACGACTGGTCAAGTGTGTTTGTGGCAAGGGAATGGTGAAGGTCTTTTCGCAAGTCAATACCGACCTTGTAAATAACGAGAGATGGTCAAACGCTATGGGAGTTAATCCCCGACAGATACCGGAAGCGATGAAACTCTACCCCGGCTCGGTTTATAACGAAAAGGGCCGATTGAGGGTAAGTAACCGTAAAGAAAAGCTCCTCAGAATGGCAGAAAGAGGGGTTCACGAATACGACTAAAGAAATATGATTGAACAATTATAATGAATATGCTAATATTAACGATTGTAAGGAGTGTATCAAATGGTAGATGAACCAGAAAAAACTGAACCTGTTGAAATGACAGACGAAATGCCCAAGGCATTCGATGATGCTATGGACACTATCGAAAAGGAAAATAAGGTTGTACCTCTGGACTCTTCCGAGGAAGTGGAACCGGAAGTAGAGCCTGAAAAAGAACCTGAAGTTGAACCAGAAGTTGAACCTGAAGAGAAGCCTGCGGACGAAGTTCCGTCAGACGATGAAATCCTTAATGGCATGGACCGGACGGTATTAAGTGTCATTCAAGAAGAGCATCCGGGCTGGGACGATGGGAAAATCGCATTATTTGCGAAGAACTTCCCCGACCTGCTCGATTCTCTCAAAGACGTTTTAGATGAACCGGAAGTTAAAGAGGAAGTTAAAGAAGAACCTAAAGAAGAAGTTAAACCCAGTAAGCTTGATGGACTTATCGCAAAGCTCGACCCTGATATTCATGGTCAGGAGGTCGTCGATATAATGAAGGCTTTTGCCGAGCAGCAGAAGCAGGACGGCAAGACCCTGACCGAAGAACAGGCGAGATTGCAGAAAAGAGAAAGCGAAGCTTTCAATGTAGAAGTAGAGAGCATTTTCGATAAGTTTGAATTACCCGATTTGGGAAATTCGTCCAAGAAACTCAGCAGGAAAGAATATATGGTAAGAGGCGAGCTTTTTGCCCATGCGAGAGTTACTGCTGACTTGAGAGAAATCCCAATCAAAGAAGCAATTGAAGTCGAAATCAATAAACACAAAAACCAGGGCGGCGAAAAAGTAGCCGAACAGAAGGTCCTTGATAAGCTTGAAAAACAGAGAAAGCGCACCACTAACCCTCCTACGAGGCGGCATTCTGACATAGCAGACAGGAAGTTCGCTAACGAGGAGGATAAGAAGGAAGCGATAATGGAAGACGCTTATCAGGAGGCCGGAATAGACTGAAAGGAGTGCAACGATGTCTGCATCAGGAATTTCGTTAGCGCAGTTTGAGACATTGCTAAATGCAACTCGGAAGTGGTTTACACCCGACCAACTTGCGGTAACGCTAAACTATCCCAAATACGAAGTGATGAACAGAATCCTTCGTAAATACAAAAAGACCAAGACCGGTCGAAGCTATACAACGAATATCCAGCTTGAGGATTCCACTAACGGTGGTGCGGTTGGAATGTTCTTCGTACAGGACCAGTCTAATCTTTATGAAACCGACCATAAGCCGGAGACTGCGTGGAAGCATTACACGAACAACTGCTCTTACGATTTGGCTCAGGTCGATATTAACTCAGGTGATAAGCTAAAGGAATATGACTATATTGAAAGCCAGAAGACCGCTATGTGGCGTAAATGTGCCGATGATATTCAGGAACAATGGTGGTCTGCACCGGCAACATCAAGTGATGCCAATAAGATATTCGGCCCGTCAAGCTGGCTTACTCTCGGCGATGACAATGCTACTATTAAGAGTGGTTTCACTGGTACTACGGCCCAATATCTCGACACCAATACATTTAATCCCGGCGGTGTTAATCCGACAACTTACGCTAAGTGGCGAAGTTTGTATCTCGACCACAACGGTAACTTGAACGAGACTTTCCTTGATTTGCTTGGTGATGCCGTTAGGGCGACCGACTTTGAAGCACCACTTGAACCACAAAAGGTCAATGGCGTCGAAGAGAACGTTCCGAGAAAAGTTCAGTTCTACACATCCAACAACGTGATTAAGCAAGTCGAGAAGATGGCCCGTAACTCCGACGACAGGATTGGTAACAACCTTGGCAAGTATCAGGGTAAGACGACGTATAACGACATTCAGTTCAACTACGTCAAATTACTTGATACCGCACAGAGTACACAGTGGGGAACCGACCCATTGTTCGCCATTAACTTTAACGTCCTGTACCCGATAGTTCTGCGGAACTGGTACTGGCGACACGACAAGGGCAAGAACGCCTTCTCGCATAATGTCTATACCGAATACACCGACTTGTATTGGGGATGCCATTGTGAAAATCGCCAGGGAGCAGGATTCTTGGTATCTCAACAATAGAAATAGAGTTTATTTGATAAGGCAGAGAAAGACTGCTAATCGACACCCTATTCTGCGGGGGCAAACGCAGAAAGAAAGGACATGAATTATGTCAAAAGGAACAAATAGGACACAATACCTTGCTCAAACGGGCATGGTAGCTGGCCAAAGGCATAGACTTTGGGATTTTATTTACAGGACATCGCTTGAGAAAGACCCACTATATAATGTTGGCGATACGGTAAGATTGCCGGATAAGCGTGAATTTACATACGCAAGGTCGATTTTAGACCCAGGTGGTATAAGTGTTGTTCTTAGCACCATTGAAGCTTGTGGCTTTGCTGGCGCTCAAGGTACTGTTGGCTGGACGAGCGCGACGGACACAGTAGCGGTTGGTTCGACAACTGTTACCGTTCCCGCTGCGTCACACGATGAGCTTGCTGTAGATGAGCTTCGTAACGGATATGTGCATATACACGGTAGCGCAACTGACGGTGCGGATAGTATGAACAGAGGACTCCTTGGTAACGATGCTTCGGCTGACGGTGCTGCCTTAAAACTTTATCTGGATGCTGCGACGGATATAGAAATAGATTCGTCCAGTGCCTATGAAGTGTTTGAGAATCCGTATGCGGCGGTTACTTGGGCTGCTGGTAGCGTCTACGCTAAAGCAGGAGTGCCTGCTGCCTATGTTGCTGCATCCCTTACGTATGTTTGGGTTCAAACCAGAGGGCCAATATGGTGTAACTCGCACGGCACTGTGATTGAAAATGAGGGTATGGGATGTATGTGGCGTAGTGATGGTTCGCTTGATTCTGTAGCTTACTCATTGGGAAACCCCACAGTTCCCGACGTTGGTACTACGCAATATGCAGGACACCGTATATTGGGTGATAATGCCAATAACGGCCCGTTATTTATGTTGCAGGGCTAATTTAGTTTTAATGGTAGCGGGGTGCTAACCGCACCCCCTGCCTTTTTTGAAAGGAATGTACAATGGCAAAAGAAGAAAAACCCAAAAAAGAAGAAAATGTTGCGGACAGAAGATTCAGGCTTGAGAGAGAAAGAAAAGCAAAAGAAGCTAAGAAATAAAGGTGAACTATGGCTATTGAAGCAAAATTTGATGTAGAACCTGACCAGATAGTGTTCAGTACCCGAACAAACGGCGACCACATAGAGATTGGGCCTCATAATGCGCCGCCTGTTCAACTTGGTCAGCAAGCTGCAACTAATCTGGCCAACTTAATTAACAGTGGTGAAACATTGTCTATTGAAATAAAAGCAAAAGAATAAGGTGACTTATGAAACGCGAGATTGAATTAGCATTACAGAACATTGACAGTATATGCGCAGGTGTCAATCTTAACAGGGCGCAACATGCCGAACTTGCTCGGAATGTACAGTTAGTACACACTGAACTCGTAGCAGCCGATATTAAAAAGGCGAAAAAAGATGGCAAGCCTAAAACTGACGTATAGTGATGTTTGGGGTAAGCTCGGAGAGTATCTGGGCATAACTTCATCCCCATCAGGGTCGGATTTAACTAAAGTAAAAGACCTGACTAAGCGGGGGTACAGGAAATTCCTCATGCCGATTGATATGAGTAACGGTACTGTCTATCGCTGGAAGTTCCTTGAAAAGACCACTACACTAAGCTTGCAGTCTGATGTAGAAGAATACGACCTTCCGATAGGATTTTCTTCTTTTGCCAATCCTGATATGCCGTTTGCGCATACTACTAACGTATCATGGAACCCCGTTCAGAGGTCGGTATCTTACATCTATGAAAGAAAGTCGCAACTCACTACCTCTGGTTATCCTCAATACTTCGCTCTAAAGACAGGGGATTTCGATTCTATTAACGGTCAGGGGTACAGGGTGATTTTCCAGCCTACACCTTCAACTACGATTAACTATTATTACACCTATTTGTTCATGCCGCCTGCTCCAGAAGAGGATGACGATGTATTTATCGGTGACGATTTAACTTCAGAGGCGATACTCGAATGTTGTTTGGCCGTTGCCGAGAACAATAAATATGACTCTCCGAATGCGCGCAACCCTGAAATACATGCTAAAGAAGCTGAAAGGCTCGTACAGGCGATGATAGGAAAAGACAAACAGGATAGATTGGTTCCCGATATGGGGATGATAACAGACGGAAAAGTAAGTTCTCATGTTCGTTCTGCGACAGTATTTAACTCAAGCGGAACGCAGATATTACCAGAATAAGGAGTATATAATGCCAAATCCGCAAAGTAATGCAAGAGGTCTTGAAAAGGGACCGGGTGGCTCATCGCCTCGTAAAATATCTCAAAGGGTTCTATATAGTGACTTTACTAAAAGCTCTCAATACGGGATATTAACAATGAATGATTCATTGCCAGAGGGAGCTATCGGCCTTGCTACGAAAGTTACAGTAAATACGGCTTTTAATGGTGGTACAAACAATCTTGTTGTTGGCAAGTCAAGTGGCGAAGATGAATTTTCAGATGGTACTACAATCGCCGTTGGCACTGTCGATGTTGTTGGCGATTCATTTGAAGACCCTTGTGAATATCTTGCTGCCGACACTTCGGTTTACCTTCGCATAGACGAAGGTACCGACTGGGACGATGTTACCGCTGGCGATATGACTGTCGAGCTTTTCTATATAAGCACCGTCATAGAATAACGAAAGGAATCTTATGCGGATTGCCTTCCCTATCGGTGTTGGTTTAGCGGAGACGGTATCGGTCTATGCCATAGAATATCTTAACCGAAAGGTAAAAGCTTGAAAGTTCCAGCACCTATATATGGTCAGCATCGAGGGCTACCATCACAAAACCAACCTCAAGGTACAAGTTTCGATATTCTTAACTGTCGTCCGTACGATACAACAAGCGAAAGAATTAGATTGGGACAAAGACCGGGTTTGGTCAAGGCTTACACTACACAGATTTCAGGAGCGAGTCACCCAGTGTTGTATTTCTGCGCAATTACCTCAACTTATATAGAGCCAAGCTGATGAGTGCATGGATAGCAGATAGACCGGGCAGTTATGATGAGACAAAAGTCTATGACGAGGAGGCTGGCACGTGGGGTGCAGTTGATGGCGAAGGTGGTAGTCGTTACCAGAGCCAGATTGTGGCCATAGGCCATGACGATGACGGTTATGGCGTGATTTACTTTGGAGATGTATAGTGGCGGCAGAACTACACACTGAAGGACTTCAATATCTTCTGGAAGTTGCTTTTTCAGAAGAACAAAGTGTCCCTGCCAATTTTTATATCGGCCTTGCTACAGATGCGACAGCGAGCGAAGACGATAGCCTAAGCGATTTGACTGAAGTGACAGGAACGGGCTATGCTCGGCAAACAGTGGCTTCTAACAGTACAGACATAACTTCTGCATCTGCTGGTACGGCTGACCGGAAAATTACTATTAAAGAAGTTACTTTCACAGCCACTGGAACGTGGGATGGTGCAAAGACTGTTTTTTTAGCTACTACCGTTAATGATACAGGGAAGCTGATAGCTTCGTCACCTCTTAGTACGACCTTGACATTGAATAATAACGATACCTTAAAACTTGCATTGGAAATTACTTTAACGGGTTAGCCTATGTGGTTTATTTGCGGAAATCCAAGTGTTACGCCACTAAAGAATATGTGGGCATATACAGACGGTCCTACAGCGGCATGGTCTGAGATGTTCGGCGTTAATAGCGGCGACAATATGAGAACCCTATTATATGATTCTGGAAACGACAAAATCTATGTGGGTGGTCTTGACGATGACGCCACCGGATACAATCTGTTCAGGTTAACTGCTTCTGATGGGTCAGGAGAAATTGGCCGTGACGTTGGCGGAATGGGTATAGTGCTTTCTATAGCTCAAAAAGCAGATGACGCTTTAATAATCGGCGGCTATGACTCCTCATCACATGGATTGTTTGAAGTGGCAGCAGATTTGAGTAGCGAAACAGCTATAGGAACAAATGCTCTCAGGGCCTATGATGTTATGGTTGCCAGTGACGGTAAGATTTATGCTGCAAGAGAACTTGGAACATTGGAAAAATGGTCGGATGGGGAATATGTAACACCAGACTGGACAGTAGATTTATCAGCTTCGCACATAAGCTACCTTAACGAGTTATCTAATGGGAATATAGTGTGCGGCGATTTAGCCGATGCTGATAGTGTATTTTGCAGGTCGGTTGCCGCAGGCGCAGAAGTATGGACTAATTCAACTACAGTTACTTCTGGTGGCATAACTGCTATTTTCGTAGACAGCAATAATGATGTGTATGTGTTCTGGAATTATCAGGTATCAAAATTAAATCCCGCAACAGGAGTAGAAGTTTGGACTGAAAATATAGCTAAATATGTATTAAGCGTTACTGAGACGGGCGCAGGGATTCTTGCATTGACTGGGGAGATTAGTTCTGGTACTACGGCATGGACATTTGACCAATCTACAAAAACATTAACATCATTGGAAATTACCCATGACGGCGCGTTTCCTTATATGTATGGTTCTTCTGGTCAATTGGTGGCATCTGCGCCCCAAGATTATGACGAAGGAACCCTATCTATAAGCGGTAGCGGTACTGTTGATTTGTCAACGGAATCATATCGTGATTTATCAGGCTGGCCATATCCCAAAGCATCCGATTATGACCCTGACAAGTATTTCGACCAAGCTACGGAAACGTGGGTTACTACCGAGAATAAAGAAGGTGGTAGGTATAAAACGCAATTAGTAGCTATCGGGCAGAACGATACTGGTGACGGTGTGATTTATTATGGGGGAATGTAATGGCTACAATAGACTCGGTTGAATTATATTTATCTAAAGGTAGCACTTCTGGATGGGATGTTCATGTTGACATACATGACGTTGCCTTGTATTCTCAAAATCCTACTATTGGTGATATTCTCGGCTCTAAAACTGTATCCGTAGATAGTGTTTCGTCACATGGCTCTCAATCTTGGGTAACATTTACGTTTGATTCGCCAATTACAATTACAGAAAGCGGTTTTTATGCAATCCATGTTTGGTGCGATACATCCGCGTTCCAGTCTTTGAAATTATATTGGTATTATTCTAATGATTGGAATGATGCTACAGGTGGAACTCCTTATGTCGGAAAGGAAAGGGGATGGTTTTATCGCACGGCTACTCCTGCGGGTTGGTTGGCAGGATACGAACAAGCATATAAAATAAATTGCACCGATGCTAATAATAATTCTGCTGAAAGTCCATTAGCTACATATCGGACATTTTCTCCCACAATAAGTTATGGACAAGGGATAAGAACGTATCTTCTTTTTCCTCCCGAAAAACCGACAACTCCCGCTCCCGAAGATGAAGAAGGAGATGTTGTAAAAACGACTGAAAACCTGACATGGGCTGACGGCGGTGGTGATACCGAAACTTTTAACATTTATTTTGGTACTACTTCTGGAAGTTTAACGGAACTTGAAACAGGAATTGATGTTGGTAGCCCAACATGGACTGCTCCGATGGTTGTTCTTGAAATTTCAGATTATAACCCTGAAGCTTTAAGTGGGCACAGGAGTCCGATAGCAGGAGACGAACTAACTGATGGAACCACAACATATACTATCTGGGATGTCAAACGTGGCGACTTGGTTAATGTCCAATACGAAGCGAAACTTTATGCTTTCAGGGTTGGCCCCGCTGGTACTGCTGGTGGAGTATTTACAAATGGTGTCGAGCCTGACGTTAACGACCCTCAAGCCGTGAGTGTTACATTGAACGATGAATGGTATTTTACAGGCGAAGCGGAATCTGCGTGGTATCCTTACGCCACAAGATATTACTGGCGTGTCGATGCAGTAAACGAGGCAGGGACGACAACCGGCGATGAGTGGTATTTTGATACTCAATTTTCATGGCTCAATGAAAGACCGCCCGATTATAATGAAACCTTAAATTGGGGATATACGGATGGTTCTTATCAGTGGGCGGATTTTCATACTTCCGGTGGCGGAAGATATAAAGAACAATTAGTTATTGTTGGTCATAACTCAATTTACGTAGGAGATTTATAGTGGCAAAGAAATTCGACCCAGAAGGTTCTGGCTATGACGCAGAAACAGCAGCCAAATTAGGATTTAAGCCAGATGTAACAGGGCATTGGCAAAGCAGGGACCCTAATACTGGCTTATTACTAAAGGGTCGTGGACATAAAACATGGTATAAAACAGTTCGAGGTGAAAAAGCCGCTGGATATGAAATATACAAGGGCAAAGATGGTAGATATTATTCACGAAAAAAGGAACCTGTTATGGCAAAAGACGAAAAACTTAAACGGGTAATGGAAACAGTTCTTAAAACTGGAAAGGCTCTTAAACCAAAACCAGTACCTAAGAAAAAACCTTCTTGGGTTGCTCAGGCAATAGCGGGCAAAAGATGGAAGATGTCAAAAGCCGCCCATAAAGCACAGAAGGAACTGGGCAAGGAACCGAGACTTGGTTACGCTGAAACAGTAAGACAGGCAGCAAGAGAGGAAGTGATAAAGGGTCTTATGGAGTCAGGCTTAACCAGAGAAGAAGCAATGAGAAAGTTGGGACTGTAATAATGGCAACTTTGACCGCTTTAGACGCAAAACATGGTTATATTGCCGGAGTTAATAGTGTTGATACTTCCGGTTACGTGGCAGTAATTCCCGCGTTTCAGAAGGTCTATTTCGCAGACGGACGAACCTATGACAATCATGGCTATCATAAATTAGATTTCTTGAATACGAAAATCGCAGCTTCAGCAGTAAGCGCAGCTTTTACTCATGGCGAACCTGTTGTTCAGACTACCAGCGGAGCTACCGGTTCTTACGATGAGTGTACGGATGTCAAAGTTACAGGGACCTTCGGTAGTGCCCATACGCCTTTTATGTTGGGCGAAAAGGTTACACAGGCTGCCTCTGGGGCTATAGGATATGTAGTTTATGTTGATGAAGGCTTTATAAATGTCTGTTCCGTTGAAAGAGACCCTGAAACCGGAGAGTTAGTTGATTTTGACGTTGCAACCGATACCGTAACAGGTGCTACGAGCGGCGCTACTATGGCTACTGTTTCGGCGGTGACGGCTATAGGATTGGGTAAATTTCATTATATTTACCGAACAGGCACTACAGAATTTGACCAGGATAATACTATAACAGGAACAATATCCGGCAGTACAATTACTCCGCATACCGCAGCGGACAATACTCCTGATGATGGTGCGTGTATACAACATCTTTATCCAAGCGCAAACGCTTCTGCTGGAACTTTTACGATAACTTATGATGGCCAAACTACTGCCGCCATTGATTTTGATGCCACTACAGGAGAAATAACAACGGCCTTAAATTTATTATCTACTGTTACCGCTGGCGATATTGTAGTATCGGGAACAATTTTCGAGTCTGGTAATGCCACTACACCACTTATTTTTACTTTCTTATCAACACTCGGTAGTGTTAATGCCTGTAGCGTTACATCATCAATGACGGGCGCTACAACTGTAACAGTTAAACCTATAGTGACAGGCTTTACGACCATAACCGCACCGCCGCACTGGCTTACATGGAAACCCGTAGCCCAATTCAGTGGGGTGACAAATTCGGGGATTATGCCGGATGGCGGCTCTAATATTGGATGCGCATGTTTTGGTAGAATGTTTTTGAATTTTATGTTCAGCCCTCACTTATGGGGATGTACGAGGGTACATTATCCACTTGACTTCGATAATTCACAGACCGACCTTGCCGCTGCTATGTATTCAAAAAACTCAAAGGCTCACGAAGTTGGTGATGCTATTACAGCGATGATTTCATACAAGGACCACTATCTCGTATGGGGTTGTGCCAATGAAGTATGGTTGTTACAGAGCGACCCGCTTATGGGCGGAGTCAATAGGTGTCTTTCTAAGTCGACGGGTATATTCAGCCCTACATCATGGTGTTGGGACGATAAGAATAACTTGTACTTTATGGGTACTGACGGTATTTATGCTCTTTCAGCAGAGGCGATTATAAATGCCCAGCCGCCAATAAATCTGACCAAACAAAGAAATCCTAAACTCATTACATCGCTGGGTCTTAACCGAAGGACTGACCGTGTGGCAATGGGGTTCGATAAGCAGAGGTATGGTATTAAAGTCTCTGTAACTCAACAGGACGGTGCATGGGCCGTGGCATGGTGGATTGACCTGCGAACCGGAGGAGTGTTTCCTGAAAAGTATCCTTCAGGTCAGGAGGCGGCTTCACTATTTTATTATGACTCTTATAAATCGAGCGAGAGAGGTCTTTTAATCGGCGGTTACGGTGGTTATATTTACAAAGAAGATGAGACGGAATCTTCCGATGACGGTAGCAATGCCATAGAAGCTCACGTTACTTTAGGCCCATTCGTAGCAGGCGGCGAGCCGAGAGAAACAATAGGAATCAATGAGACTTCTCTTGTCTTAGGTGAAGAATCTGACGGTGTTACCGTTGACTTCCACACCGGTACATCCGCTGATGAAGTTGTGGCTAACGTCCTTGACGAAGAGACGCCGATTGTTACCAAAGGTCTGACCGATGATAGTTTGAAAGACTCGATTATCGACAGGGTTTCCGGTCGGGCTGTGGCAGTGAAAATAAAGAACGAAACTGCTGACGAGACATTCAGTATGGAAGAAATAAATCTAACCCTTCAGGGTGAAGGACGAAAGGAATAATTATGGCAACTTTAACAACTGATTTCGCACAGATGATGGCCCAGCTTATGCCTCAGCTTAAACAAATGGGCAGTTACTACGCGCCAAGTGGTGGTTATGGCGCTGGTATGCGCAAAGAGGCCGAAGAGACCGTTAGAGGCGGTATGGCAAGAGATATTGGACAGATGGTATCTACTGGTATGTCCAGTCAGTTCGGGGCAAGAGGAACACAGATGAGGGCTGGTTCGGAATTATCCAAACTTTACAAGAACATCGAAGATACCCGAAGCCAGTTATGGCAGCAATCTGTCCAGCCGTATGCCCAGATAATGGCGCAGATGGCTAATATGTTTCGTGCGAAGACGACTGGGGGTAGTAGTAGAAGTCCTATCGTTCAACCCCAATACTCTTACGCTGGAATCAGTAGTGGTTTGGGCGGAAGTAAAATGGCAACTCCAGGTGGATGGTTTTGAGCCAAAGAAAATATAAGGGAATAAACTATGCCTGACTATGCACAGATGTATAGACACGGGTTAAGGGTTTCCGAAAAAGTACCCGGAATAGAAGCATACAGAGCAGCACCGGAAGTTCTTGACCCCGAAAAACGATACAGTTTTGATTTTACTTCGGTTCCAGTGGAAGGACAACGAATTGCACAACCTCAAATGCCCCAATGGAGGGAGTTTACCACTACAAATGACCGAGCGGAATATGACTATAAAACGGGCCAGCTTTCCGCTCAGAACGAATACTTAGAAGAGATGAAAGCAATAGAACCATTGAAAGGTTTCAGTGAACAGCCGTCAGACCAATACACGATGCTGTCTCAGATGGCTGCACAGAAACTTATGGCTAAGAACGCCGAGATGAATAGTGGTAAGCAGAAGTGGGAAAATACAAAACGCAGATTAAGAAGTGACCCAAGATGGGGCACTGGCGAAATAAGACAGGCAGAGAGCGACTGGTATTCCAAGAATCCCATCTTTGAGACTGAGGAAATAAATATACCCGCTGCTGGGGTAGCGTTTCAAAGGCCCCCAAAACAATTGAAACCACCCTCAAGGGGCCGACCGCTTGCTGTTAGTAGGATTGTAAGCATGGCTGACCGAGCAATAGATAAAGTGGTTAGTCTTGAAAGTTGGTGGCCGGGCGTGGGAACATCAAAAGAAAATCTTATCAAAGCCGTCCTTAACGAGGCTGATATAGCTGGCTGGAAAGACTTAAACCAAGCTACTAAAGAGGCCCTATTTGCCGCTCTCGATGCAAAGATGAAAAAGAAAGGTGAGACTAAAGACGTATGGGATGACGATGCGATAGTGCAGATTCGTGAATATATTGGCTTGGAAGAGCCTTCTGCCCCAAGTGGGAAAGTAAGAATGCAAGCCCCCGATGGCAAGGTGTGGGAAATTGATAGTTCTGAAATAGAAGAAGCTTTAGCTAATGGATACAAGGCAATCTAATGGCATGGACACCCAAGACAGGAACAATGGTAGATACCGGCTGGAAACCAAAAACAGGGACAGTTATAGATAAAGCCCCGCCCTTGGCTGCTCCACCCTTGACTGCTCCACCAGTTGTTGCCGACCCTTTTAGAACTGCTCTCCCAGCAGACCCACGAGATGTTTCGCCGGGACTTCCGTTAGAACACAGAGCAGAAAAACGTCCGGGACCGACTACAAGATTCGGGAAGACGGTAGCAAGAAGTTCGCTCGGCAGATACCTTACTGCAATGGCAACAAAGACCGGCCCTATGGGTTCGTCACAGGTTTTACTTAACTCTTACAATACGCTGGTTGATAAATTTGAGCAGCACACAGGTAAGAATTTCTATTCCAAAGAGACAACATCAAGCGAAAGACGTGCGCTTGAAAAAGCTGCTAAGGAATTGGCGATAGGTGAGACAATTTCAGACCCTGCCTTTAATTGGATGTTCAATATGCCGCCAGCAAAGGGCATAAAAGAAAAGGTTACAGAATTTACCGGTGAGGTTACAGGATTTGTTGGTAGTATCTATCTTGCCAAGCAAGCCCTCGGCGGTCCGCCATCATTGACCAAAGATATAATGGCTTGGGAAATGGTTAATCAGTCGCGCGGTGGTGTAACGGGAACCGGAGCCGCCGAAGCGTTTGTATGGAAGGGTGTAGCAAAAGCCGGTGGCTATCTGTTCGGCAAGGTATGGAAAGCAATTAAGGTCAAGTATCCTGACTTTGCATATAACGTGAGTTCAAGGTGGCAAAAGGCCAGAACAGGCAAAGCCCCTGCGGAAGCTACGAAGAACCGTGCCGACGCAATCAGGGCAAGAAAACATTTCAAGAAAACAGGTGAAATCCCTGATGATTTGGCCCGAAAGTATGGTTTTGGTCAAGCAGTAGGCCCCAAGCCGATTCCCGCCGAACAACCGGTCGTCGCAGACTTCGGCAAGTATCCATTAGCGAGGGCTATTGTAAAAGGTAAAAAACCTGCGATTCCAAAACCTATAATAAAGCCTGCCAAGCCCGTAGTAAAACCGAAAGTTGTTGCTCCAGAAGTCAAACCTGAAGCGCCAGCTACGACGGCGCAAAAGCGACAGGCTCATATTATCGCAAGGCAAAAGGCATTTATAAGCGAGAAGGGTAAAATGCGTCCGGGTTATCGCGCCTTAACTAAGGCTATGACCGGCAAGAAGTCAATGAAAGATATGACGGTGGAAGAAGCCGATAGATTCATAGATGCCATTGGTCGTTTACCCGAACCAACAATGAGACGTGGCAAGGCTATTCCACCTTCCATACCGAGAACAACGAAGTTGGCGACTATTAAACAGTTCCAGAGAATATATAAGAAGCCGACTCCATGGAAGTACCTGACTTCGCAAACCTATTATTCAGAGGTGCTTGGGACAGGTGAAATAACAAGACCATTAGAGGCGGCGAAACAGAGATTTGATTTAGAGTTCAAAAAGGCCAGTAATGAAGTAGATAAGAAAATTGCTGGAATAGATAAATTCTACGGAACTACTTTCAAAGAGAAGCTTGTCTCTAAGCTTAAAAATCGACCCACAAAGGCTGTGGCTAAAATGAGAGACTTGCTCAATAAATATGAAACTCCACCGGCTAATTTGAGTATCGAAGAAGCGCAGATGTTTAACTGGTTCAGGGACTTGAATAAGGAGGTTCTAAGGCGCGAAAACGAGGTTCGAGCTTCACTTGATATGCCTCAAATAAAAGAAAGAAAGGCTTATGTCAGGCATGTTGCCGATGTCCTGTCGCAGGAGATGCTTGACGGTAAATACCCTTTCCCTGAAGGCAGGGCATATTGGGCGCAAAGAACTGCCGGCAAGAAGATTTTCAATCCTATGGAATTTCAAAGGAAAGTAGCCGATGATATTGAAGGGCTTTTCACTAAGGATTTAGGTTACGCTACCAAGTCAATGCTCTGGACGGGGTTGAAAGAAGTTCACTTAAATCAACCTCTAAAGTTTTTCAGTGAACAATTAGGTGCAATATCAAAAGATGTTCCAATTTACAAAGGCTTGTCCACGGCGGAACGACAGCGATTACCAAAAGTCATGCCAGCCGGTACGAAAAAATGGCTGATAGATTATGTCAACCAGGTAATCAAGGGTCAGGAAACATGGCTCGACAAGGAAGTTAATAATCTTGTCACCGAAACTGGATTAGGTGGCTTATTTAATAAAGTCCTGAAACCTTTTGGCCGAACAATTAGCCGAAAACCACTGACAAGATTATTCCAAAAGGCCGGACGGAAGGTAATTTTGAGCGTTATGGGCTGGCGACCAAAACAACTTATCAGGAATAAGCTTCAATTCGTTCAAAATATGGCATTATATGGCTTAAAAGCAAATCTGAAAAGTTTTATGCCAGCCTCGGAACAGTTACGGAAAATCATAGATGACAGTCTTTTTATTAAAAGCTACACAGGTTTTGAGGAATTACCAAAAGACTTAATGAGTAAATTTGAAAAAGCATGGCTTGCACCTTATCAGTGGACCGCCGTTTCAAATGCGGTCAAAGCCATGAAAACTGCTTATTGGGATACGATGGATTTAATATCAAAACCCAAGTATAAGAAATACGGATGGGCCGACCCGAAAAGAACTTACAAGGAAGCGCCTGAATACCTATACCCTTCGGAACTTGAGAAAATAAAAAGAGAGATGGATTTTGGCGCAGGCTGTACCCAGTACCAATATATACCAATAGGAATGCCGGAGATATTCAGGCATAAAGCGTTAATACCGGTTACAAGGCTTCAAAGCTGGTGGATGAATCATTTTGCTAAGTTTCACCGAGAAGCTGCTCATAGATTTCTAAAAGGCGAGCCGATGTGGTCGGATGGAAGTGTCAAATTGCCTTGGTCAAGAAGGTTGGGGTGGTTTAGATATTTAGCTCTCGGTGGCTTAATTTTGAATACTTTGGGCTATACGAGAAGCTTTTTGTTTGGCGCGGCACCTACAGGTTTGCCTCCAGCAGCGCAGCTTGCTTTGGGAAGTTATATTTACCTAACAAGTTTCTTCTCCGGCGACTCGGATGAATGGAAAGAGAAGAACAGAAAGAAAGCAAAAAAGGCCATGTATAATGCTATACTTCTGTTTGTACCAACTTATCTGGCGTATAAGGATTATGAAGCAATCTGGTCTGGTCGCAAAGACTTGAAGTCGTTATTTTTCTATGAAAAGATGAAGAAAAAAGGACATAAAGAGATATGACCCGTGCACTCAACTACACCTTAATCGCTAACGATTGGCTCGGCCTTGAGCAGATAATCAACGACCTTGCCTCACATATAGTCGATGAAGGGACGTTACTTCCTGAATATATCCTTGCAAACGGCAGTCGTGAGCTTTCTGCCAACTGGGATGCTGGGGCGTTTCAAATAACAGCACTTAATTTTGTATCTGATGTTACTACGGGGACAAAACCTTTTGCCTGCACCTCAACAACTCTTAATTCAAACCTTAACGCAGACCTTTTGGATGGCCAACACGGTGCTTACTATGCAACCGCAGCGGGATATGTTCCTTATACCGGTGCAACGACAACTTTGAATTTAGGGGCAGAGGCATTAATTACTACCGGCCTTGGTACATTCGGCGATTTGGTAGTTAATACTACTGGCGAAATACAATTCAGAGATGCAGACATATCAATAGGTTCAACCTTAACTGATGGTATTCTTGATATGAGTGCCGA
>SDBU01000682.1_pt1 | contig 48199 bp, 41 predicted proteins | sample 2277071 | NCBI WGS metagenome assembly SDBU01 (sample SAMN10397929, study PRJNA504765) | marine sediment metagenome | isolation source: marine sediment core GS08_GC12, 126 cmbsf | place: Arctic Ocean: Gakkel Ridge, Loki's castle | collected 2008
GCCGGGGAGTGAGGATTGAGGATTCCGTCTTGCCTCTCCCCTCTTGCCTCTTGCCTCTTGCCTCTTGCCTTGGGGATTGCGGATTGCGGATAATGACTTCGGAAGTGATCGGAGGCGCTAGCATGTTCAACGAGCTTTCCTGGGACGACCACGAGGATATAGGGATTCTGCTGCATGAGCGCTTCCCCGACGTCGAGCCCCTGAGCGTGCGCTATACCGACCTGCATCAGTGGGTCTGCGAACTTGACGGGTTCGAGGACGACCCGAAAGCCTCCACCGAGGGGAAGCTCGAAGCAATACAAATGGCCTGGCTCGAGGAGTGGCAGGAGGAACACCCATAGGCTGCGGAAGCAGCACCGGCAGGTTGATCGCCAGGGGGCGCCCGGGATGGAGCCTGCCGGAACACCAGCCTGCCTGTGCGATCACGCAGACAGGACGGTCACCGCCAAACGCTTGAAGGGCGGAGCGATGCGCAACGCGGAGTCGTCAGCGTAGCCGCTGCAGCAGAGGGAGGGCCAGGTAGATCAAAAGGGCAATGATTGGAGGAAGCACCAGACACGCAATCATGCCAAGCGGGGTGGGCTCAAAAAAGATCCTCCATCGTCCTGCATTAGGTGAATGGGTGCGTCGGAAAGTGCTGGGGTCCTGCGGATCAAACGGACGAGCGCATTCCGGGCACCGATCTTCCGGGAGCCCGTCCAACACGTACGAGCAGCCCAGGCAATACTTCGTCGGGTGCGACACGCCCGTCTCGGATAACCTCATGTTCACATTATAGCACTTTTTCAGTATTCGCCATTTGCCGTTGGCCATTTCTCTCAACGGATGGGCAAGCGCGGGACGATAATCGAATCGGTAGACACCCACCCGAGGGGCTGACCGCATCCGGCGGAGCACGAAACGAAGACGGAGGTCGATCGATGTTCAACGCCAGGCATGGAGGCTTGACCGGCAAGGCCCGGCGGGCGCGGGAGGAGAGTCGTTCGTCGCGTCTCTGCGCCCAACAGATGATTGCCGAGTTCATTGACCCTGAGACCGGGCCGAGGCATCGCCGAGCCCGGACCATCCGTCTGGGCCATCGCAGTGAGTTCATTCCGTCAACCGTATGCGCGATCCGCGAGCTGGACGGCGCGGTCGGTCCCGAGCCTGAACCTTTGGCGTCCGGTGCGGGCACCCAGCTCGAGTTCCCGCTCGTCCACGACGGTGTCCAGAGGCATGTGAACGGCGAGTCGCCCGGCCCCATCGGCCGGCAGCACCCTCCCAAGGCACGCGGCTCGGACACCTCCACCGGGCCGGTCATCAGTTCTGCTCCCGCCGCGGCAACAAGCTCGATCAAGCCGATCCGCCCGCCACGTGCCAACCAGGCGAATGCGGACCCGAACCCCTTCGTCCCCGCCAGCCGCAAGACACGTGCAGGGGTTCAGCCGGCCCGCCAGAAGCAGGCTATGACGTTCGCGGGCTTCTTCTACGGTTGCGCACTGGGCGGGGCTGCGGCTGCGGGGATACTTCTCCTACTGCACTTTGCGGTCGGATAGCCCGAAGGGTGAGGCGTGTCTCGGTCGACAAACCCCCATCCTGCTTCACCAGCCCCGCTTCACGAGTCCCCCTACGACTCTCCATCTTCTTCCAATTCTGCTCTCTCTCTGCGCCCTCTGCGGTGAATTATCCGGCGTAGGGCAATGCGTACGGATTCACACACTGCTGATAGCGATTTCGATCCGTTTCTGGTATAATCTACCTCTGGACAATACCCTGCGCTCGCGGTGGTCAGAATCGTCCGGGCAGACCGGTCGGGCCGAACCCGGTTCCGGGAACGGACGTACGATTGGCGGGGAGGGGCCAGTGGCTGTGCCCCCAAACCGATAAAAACGGAGTGGCGGGATCGTCGGCGTCGTCGAACGTCCGGCTGGAGGCTGGTATGAAAGCGAAGTGGAAAAGACGGCTGGTAACGCTGTGGCGCGATACGGTCAGGCCGATTCTCGTTATCCTGATCCTTTTGGGTTCTTTTCGCTCCGCCGTTGCGGATTGGAACGATGTCCCCACCGGCTCGATGAAGCCCACCATCCTCGAAGGAGACCGGATCTTCGTGAACAAGTTAGCGTATGACTTGAAGTTGCCCTTCACGAACTGGCATCTGTTTGAATGGGCTGAGCCGCGTCGTGGTGACGTGGTCATTTGTTTCTCGCCGGCTGACGGGAAACGCCTGGTCAAGCGGGTGATCGGACTTCCGGGCGATCGAATCGAGCTGCGCAACAATCTGCTGCTGATAAACGGCAAAGCCGCCACCTACCGATCAATCGACCCAGGCGTTGCACAGCAGATCGAAGCCGATCAGCGATCCCGACACCGCTTCGTCAGCGAGAGGCTCGATAGTCGATGGCATCCGGTGATGACCACGCCCGGTCAGCCGGGTCAGCGGTCGTTCCGTTCGGTGACCGTGCCCGCCGGCCACTACTTCGTCATGGGCGACAACCGGGACAACAGCGCCGACTCCCGCCGATTCGGCTTCGTCCCGCGCGACCAGATCGTCGGCCGGGCGACCGCAATCGCCTTCTCCGTCGACCCCGCCAAACATTATTGGCCTCGGTGGCATCGGTTCTTCAAGGCGCTACCGTAGGCTCACTGGTGCTTTTTCACACGTGGATTGATGGACGCGGACGGGCTGGGTGCCATGGCCAAGCGGAGCGCGGTCATGCCCGTGCAGTACGAGCACACATGCCCGCGCCTTCGGCTTGGGCATGGCACCCGTGGTTTCATCCGTGACGGAGCCCTGGTTTTGATTGCGCTCGCCATCGGGCGCGGGTTGCCCGTAGAATGGGGCTCAACCACGCGATCGTGTTGAGCGAGCCATGGCCCAGAGCCCTTCTGAAAACGGCGACCAAGGTGCTAACATCCGGCCTGTTAGCGCGTCCAAGTCGTCGATGACCAGCGCCGTAGGGTCGATTCCGCAGGCCGTGGAGGAGGCGGTCGAGGATGTCGATCGCGGCGCCCCCGATTCGGGTCACGGCTGGATTGTTCGGCTGATCGAAAGCGAGGGGCGGGGCATACTGCGGCTTCTCTGGCGGCTGTTGGGCAGCGAGCCGGATGTGATGGACGCTTACCAGGACTGTTTCTGCAAGCTCGCAGCCCGGGGGGGCAGGCGTGATCTGACCTCCACCCGGGCGTACGCGTACCGAACAGCCACCAACATCGCGATTGAGATGATCCGAGTTCGGCGGCGGCGGCAGGCCCATTGGCCGGCTATCGTGCGGGAGCGCGCCGACGAGCGAACACAGACGCCCGAGCCGCCTTCGGGGCGACCCGAAAGACCGGAGCGAACCGAACGGTATGAGCACCTTCGGGAAGCCATCGCTCAATTGCCTCCGCATTTGCGCAACGTTATCGTGCTGCGCGACCTGGGTCGTCTGTCCTATAACGAGGTCGGTAAGACACTGGGGATCGAGCCGGCGACGGCCCGGGTTTACCGCCGTCATGCGGTGGTGAAACTGGCCGATCTGCTTGGCGAGGGAGACGAATCGTGAAAGGCAACGGACTGCTCGAGCAGGATCACGGCGAAGCGATTTGCCCGAAACGCCTCTGGGTGCTGACGGCGCTGACGGATGATGAGCTGCTGGATCAGGGCGATGCTCTGCCCCAGGGGCTCCGGTTCCACCTGGCGCGCTGTGAATCCTGCCGGCAGCTTGCCGACCGGTTGCTGCTGGTTACCAGCTCGCTGCACGAGATATCCGGCCTCGAGTCCGCTTCTGACCTGGCGGACCGTGCCGACGCCCAGGCGGTCAACGCCTTGCGCACGGGCGCCAAACTCACCGGCAGGGTGACCATCCCCGACGAGCCCGAGGTTGAGGTTGCCCGGCCCGGTCGGGTCTTGTGGCTGCGTTTCGGGCGGGTCGCAGCCGCTGCGGCGATCGTCTTTGGCCTGTCCCTGCTTGGCGTGCAGCATCTTTCTCAGCCTTCGCGCCACGCAGTAGTGGAAAACCCGCCTGCCGGAGGCGAGGAGTACGACCGGTATGCACCGGGATCTGCGCCCTCGGGCGAGGCGGAGCCCCACTTGGCCGGCGAACCTGAGCGCCTGGCCGACAACCGGCCCGAGGAGGGCTCCCCCCCAACCTTGCCGTACCACATCCCTCGCTACGACACCCATTACGAAGCCGCCCTGGCCGACGATCCGGGAAGTGTCCAGGCTGCATTCCCTCGCCCCAGGGTGGGGCAAAGATCGTCTTTGCCGTCCCGCGGCTTCGCCTGGCGCGGGCTGTTTGACAGACCGGCTCCCATCGAGTCTACTGCTCCATCACCGAATGAGCGCTGAACCGGGGTTACTCGCGGTCACGAGGGGCGGTTTACGCGCGGAGCAGGATGAAGGGAGGAGCCATGCGCACCATGGACGCTCGTCTGGAGAGGCTTGCAGAGACTGACACCGCCCACCGTGTCGCCGCCCTTAATCGCAACGACAAGCCCTTTCACGCGGTCTTGGCCCAGCAGTTCGACCGCACTACGATCGAGCAGCTTTGCCGGCTTGCGGACATGATCCGCGCCCTGGGCGGGGCGCGTCAAGGCACGCAGTTCCTGCGGACGCTGCTCAGCCACCGGCGGGCGATGCTCTATTTCATTCAACCCTCGACCCGCACGTTCCTGTCGTTCGCGGCGGCGTGCCAGATTGTCGGCATGCCGTACAACTCGGTGCGCGAGCGCTCGACTTCTTCCGAGGTGAAGGGGGAGGCGGAGGAGGACACGATCCGCGTGCTGAGTCAGTATTTCGACCTGATAATCATGCGTCACCCGGCCGAGGGGTTTGCGGAGCACGTGGCCCTTATCCAAAACGAGATGCCGCGGACGATCCCGGTCATCAACGGAGGTTCGGGCAAGGACCAGCATCCGACCCAGGCGCTTTTGGATATCTACACGCTGTTCCGCTGCTTTTCCGAGCCGCGGCTCGAGGCCCGCGCGGAGACAACCGGGGCGGAAGCGCCGCACCAGCGGAATGTCGCGGCCCGCTACACGGAGAACCCCTTCGCGGGCAAGACGATCGCGTTCGTGGGCGATCTCATGCGCGGGCGGACGGTTCGTTCGCTGACGTATCTGCTCTGCCGCTACCCCGGCGTTAAGCTGCTGTTCGTCTCCCCGCCGGAGCTTCAGATCGGCGGCGACATTCTTGAATACGTGTCGGGTAACAACATCGCGTTTGAGATCAGCGACGATCTCGTCTCGCGAATCGGCGAGTGCGACGCTGTATACATGACGCGCCTGCAGGATGAGCATGACGTGGACGGCGAATCGAAGTCCATCGACTACTACCGGTTCAGCCTCACCTGTGAGATGGCGGGCTCTTTCAAACCGAACCTGGCGATTTTGCATCCCCTGCCCCGCCGCAAGGAACTCGATCAGCGTCTCGATGCGCTGCCGCAGGCGAAGTACTGGGCCCAGGTGCGCAACGGAATGTGGATGCGGGCGGCCCTGATCGCCTCGATCTTCAGTGTTGACGTTGCCATCCGCGATCACTACCACGCGTATTATTCGTTCTGACGGCAAATGCCCAGGCTGTCGTTTTCCCAAGCGCGGGGGAGACGGCTCGATCCCGGTGTCTGGGAGTTCGGTGCTCTCGCTTCGTCGACCCGATCGTTGGCACGCAAGTTGCGGCAGGTCTCGTCCCTCGACCTGCTCTACCAGGGTTCCGCCACGGCAAGCAGGTAGGCCCAGTTAGCCAAAACGAGCAGAATCAGGGCGACCGCCAGGAGGCGGGCGCTTCCCGGGGAGGTGATCCACACGAGTCTTCGGCCCAAGCCCAGACGCACGGCCAGCAAGACGAGTCCCAGGACGGCCAGGGTGAACATGAGCGGATTGCAGCCGATTGCCTCGTCGGGCCTGCCACGCAGGACCGCCACCACCATACGCGTGCTGCCACAGCCCGGGCATGGCTGATCCGTTACTTGTCGAAACAGGCAAAGCGGGCCGGTGGTAAGCCCGCCCGTACCGCTGAGCCACTCATGCAGCCCGACAAGGAGTAGGTATCCCCCGACGACCAGAACGGCCCAGCGCGGCACGACCGGCCAGCGTCCTACTCGCTCGATGCGCACACTACATACCACTCTCTAGGGAGGCGATCCCCCCCACCGCGAAACACGCGATGAACAGGATCCAGAAACAAATCGCAACGATGGCGAGGATCACGGCGATCATGCCGCAGATCTTGCCCGCCTTGGTCAAGCCCATGCCACTCGGGTCCATCCTCCCCGACTCCATCTCGGGCAGGTCGCCCTTACCCATGACCCAAGCAATGATTCCACAGATTGGACAGATGACAAGTCCCAGGATTCCCAGAACCAGCACAACTACGCCGCGATGTGGTTTCAGGCCCGCTCCCGGTGAGGCGGAGCCCGGAACAGGCGGGGTCGGCGGCATTTGCGTCATGACGTTCTCCTTATCTTGCGTTTTGAATCGACCATCCGGTTCGTTAGCCCCCCTCTCCCCCGAAGGACCGGGACGCAGCTTAACCCCTGACCGCGAGGCCGTGCAAGCGCAAAAACGAGTTTTCTCATCTACGATCTTCGCCCGCATCCGTCATCATCTATGTGACTTTGCAGATTTCGCGCGTCACGCAGGTGGCATAGGACCCGGGGGGGAGTGCGAAGGTCACCCGAAGATACGGCCCGCGGTCATCTTCGGCGGCGTCGATGGTTGCTTCGGTGAGTGGAACACGCAAAGGACGACGGGCCCCGTCGAGCTTGGTGCCGTCCTTCACCCGCATCTGTCCTCTGCTCAAACCTGACTCTGCGAGTACTCGATCCTCGAGCTCGCCCATGGGCCCCGTCGGTGCGGACATCCTCCTACCGAACAACGGGCCGGTCGGCGAAATCTCGAAAGCGTCGCAGCGGGGTTGCTCCACGGCTGCGTCTTGAACCGCAAAACAAGCCCTGTTGCGGTGTTTGTAGGCGATGTCCCCGGTCAACAGTCGATCGAGCGAGTCTATGCGCCGGGTAACAACCTGGTTGAACAGCTCGCTCTGAAAGGCGGAGACGTAGAGCTTGCGCAGGGTGTGGTCGACCGCCCGCCAGGCCTTATGCGCGTTCCCCCCGGACCGGATGTACGCCCGGCAGACGCGCTGCTGCTGAGCGAACGGGCGAGCCCAGGCGGTCAGCGCCCCTTGCAGATCACCCGCGTCAAACAGCTCACGCGCCCGCCGGATGTCACCATGGTCGGACTCGCCGGGCCGGCCGAGGATCAGGGCGATCGCCTCGTCGTAGTCGTCGCGCAGGACGGCCAAGCCGACGCGGGCGTTGTCCCCGCGAACGCCGAATCGCTGGGGGCCGAAGTAGTTGGCCAGGCCGCGAGCGACAAGCACGTCGAGGATGGATTGGGCGGACTTCAGGTCATCGCCCGGGCTGACGTCCGTGACTCGGTCTGAGTGTGTGGATTCGCGCGAGCCAAAGCCCGCGGCTCTAGGCGCTAACGATACTGTATCACGGATCTTGACGATGAATCGATTACCGGCCAGGTGTCCCAGCTTGATCTTGTTCTTATGGCGGGTGATTGAGACGATCTTGATGCGTGCGAGCTCCAGCGACTCGATGCGGCCGGGGTCGATGTGTTCGATGCTGAGCGTCTGTCGGGTGATGCCGTGGGCGTCCTTGAGCCCGGCGTATCCGATGTCGCGGGGCTGTCTCCCCAGCGACCGGGCGATGATCCGTACGGCTGCGAGAGTGGTCAAGCCTCGCTTCTCGATGGTAAAGTAGATGTGGGTGCCCTCCCCCGAAGCGGGGTAGAGCGGCAACTCGTCCACCACAAAATCCTCATCGAACCGTTTGATTACCCCGCCGACGCCGGGCAGGTCGGCGGTAAGATACGCAAGAGACTGAGCATCGGGGGATTGTATCGAATCCATTGGGCCGAGTGTAACCCCCTGGGCGACGCCGCGAAATGGGCCGGGAACCGAGGGCTGTTGCCGTTAAGCGGTCAGGCGAATAGATTTACGCCACAATGCGTTGGATAGCGGATCTTCTCTATTTGCTCGCAGGTTTGGCGTACCTGCCGATCGTCCTGTATCAGGGCCTGATCCTCGGCAAGAACCGCCGGGGCTGGGCGGAGCGGCTGGGCCGGGTTCGGGCGTTCGATCCCGATCGCCGGCGCATCTGGATTCACGCCGTCTCGCTCGGGGAGATCAACGCCACTCCCCGCCTGGTGGAGGCGCTTAAAGAGCACCTCACGTCCGCCACGGGGGGTGGACGCTACGAGATCGTGTTCTCTTGCACGACCGATACGGGGTATGAGCGTGCGGTCCAACTGTACGGCAGGGACAGTGTGTTCCGTTTCCCGCTCGATTTCAGCCCGGTCATCGCCAGAGTCTTGCGTCGCGTCAAACCGGCGATGATCGTGCTCGTCGAACTCGAGGTCTGGTACAACCTGGTCACCATGGCTGCCGCCCGCGGGATACCCGTTGCGGTGGTGAACGGTCGACTCACCGCGAACAGCGCAGGAAGGCTTGCCCGGCTTGGCAGGGCAACGCGGACAATGTTCTCCAAGCTCGCCTGGGTCGGGGCCCAAGACGATGCCATAGCGTCGCGTTTCATCGAGCTGGGAGTGCCTCGCGATGGCATCGAGGTTACTTCATCATTGAAATGGGACTCAGCCCTGGTCACCGACCGAGTCGAAGGGACGGATGCCCTTGCTAAGGCGTTGGGCATTAGCGGCAAACGGCCGGTGTGGGTCTGCGGAAGCACCGGCCCGGGCGAGGAAGCCATGATCCTGGACGCGTATCGGCGCCTCTGCGAAACGCCACACAATCAAAACGTCGAAAAGTCAAAAAGTCAAAACGTCGAGAAGTCGAAAAGTCGAAAAGTGAAGAACTCTGAGGGCCCAGTCACCACTAGCAGCGCCCACTCCGATTTCGACGTTTCGACGTTTCGACGTTTCGACGTTTCCCTGGTGCTTGTTCCGCGCAAGCCGGAACGGTTCGATGAAGTCGCCCGGCTTATCGAGAGGTCCGGGTTTGTCTGCGTCAGGCGCAGCGCTCACCCGGACCACACGTCAACCGCGGTGTTGCCCGATAACAGCGTCATCCTCGGCGACACCATGGGCGAACTTCGGAAGTTCTACTCCCTCGCCGATGTGGTGTTCGTCGGCAGGACGCTGGTTTCCCTGGGGGGCTCGGATCCCATGGAGGTTGCGGCGCTGGGAAAGCCGATTGTGGTCGGGCCGCACACCGACAACTTCAAGCTTGCGGTCGAAGCCCTCGCTTCGGCTGACGCGATACGTATGGTACAACACAGCGACTCGCTGTCGGAGGCCATTAGTACCATCCTGTCGGACGCCTCGCTGGCCGAAGGTCTGGGGGCTAAAGCCCGGCAGGTCGTGATGGAGAATCAGGGAGCAACGCAGCGGACGGCCAAGAGACTTCTCGAACTGCTCGGCGCCGCCGGCGCGTAGCGCCTGTACGTCTTTGCCGTTGAGCTGGGTGGCACGGCCAAGCGCAGCGGCGGGGTGGCACGGTCAAGCGCAGCGAGGAACGAGCGGAGCTTGGCCGTGCGGTGCCGCCGCGAACAGAGAACTCTGCCAGGAACCGATCCTTTCGGATCGTTCCTTGACAGTGCCACCCTGGCGCACAACGTGATGGAGAAAGACCCATGAGCGATCCACAAACGACCGAAGCCACATCAGCCCGAGAGGGAGTTTTTCCCCCGTCCCCGGCCTTTAGCAAAAACGCCCACATCAAATCGCTCGGGCAGTACATGGCCATGTACAACCGTTCGATCGGGGACCCCGAGGGATTCTGGGGCGAGGTGGCTGAGCAGTTCTATTGGAAGCAGAAGTGGACCAAGGTCCGAGAGTACGATTTCACCGGGAACATCTCGATCAAGTATTTCATCGGAGCTAGGACCAACGTCACCTACAACGCCCTCGACCGCCATCTGGACACCCGCGGCGATCAGCCGGCCATCCTCTGGGAGGGGAACGAGCCCGGCGAGGACGCGAGGCTGACCTACCGCGAGCTCCACAGGGAAGTCTGCAAGTTCGCCAACGTCTTGAAGAGCATGGGGGTGAAGAAAGGCGATCGCGTCTCCATCTACATGCCCATGGTCAAGGAACTCGCGGTCGCCATGCTCGCCTGCGCCAGGATCGGGGCGGTCCACTCGATCGTGTTCGGGGGGTTCAGCCCCGACTCGCTGGCCGATCGGATCGTCGACTCCACCTGCGAGGTACTCATAACCACCGACGGAGTATTCCGCGGTGCCAAGGTGGTGACGCTCAAGGACAACGCTGACGCAGCCATGGATCTCGCCGCCGGGCGAGGCATCGAGGTGCGCACCTGCATCGTCTATCAACGGGTCGGACCGGCGAAGATCTCGACCACGATGCGTCCGGGGCGCGATCACTGGTGGCATGACCTGATGAAGGACGCCTCGCCCGAGTGCGACCCGGTGTGGATGGACTCGGAGGACCCGCTCTTTATCCTCTACACCTCCGGCTCGACCGGCAAGCCCAAGGGCGTGCTGCACACCATCGGCGGATACATGGTCTTTACCGCGTTCACCTTCAAGACCATCTTCGACTACCACGACGGGGACATCTATTGGTGCACCGCGGACATCGGCTGGGTGACCGGCCACTCCTACATCGTCTACGGCCCGCTATGCGCCGGAGCCACCACGCTGATGTTCGAAGGCATCCCCACCTATCCCGACGCGGGACGCTTCTGGGACGTGGTCGACAAGTACAAAGTAACCCAGTTCTACACCGCTCCGACCGCCATCCGGGCCATCATGCGCGAGGGCGACGAGCCGGTGAAGAAACGCGACCTATCCAGCCTGCGCCTACTCGGCACAGTGGGTGAGCCGATCAACCCGGAGGCGTGGAAGTGGTACCACGAGCAGGTTGGCCACGAAAAGTGCCCCATCGTCGACACCTGGTGGCAAACCGAGACCGGGGGCATCCTGATCACCCCCCTTCCCGGGGCGATCGCCACCAAGCCGGGTTCCGCCACGCTGCCGTTCTTCGGGGTCAAGCCGGTGTTGCTCGAGCCCGAAGGCAAGCGAATCGACGGGCCCGGCTCGGGGGTGCTGTGTATCGAGGAGCCCTGGCCGGGGATCATGCGTACGGTCTACGGTGCCCACGAGCGCTTCAAGGAGATGTATTTCGCTACCTATCCCGGCCTCTATTTCACCGGTGACGGCTGTCGCCGCGACGAGGACGGTTACTACTGGATTACCGGCCGGGTAGACGATGTCATCAACGTATCAGGCCACCGGATGGGAACGGCGGAGGTGGAGAGTGCCCTCGTGTCACACCCCGCGGTGACCGAAGCCGCGGTGGTCGGTTATCCCCACGAGATCAAGGGTCAGGGAATCTACGCCTTTGTCACCCTGAAAACCGGCGAGGAGTACGCCGACGGCCTCAAGAAGGAGCTCGTCAAGCACGTTCGCAAGGAGATCGGCCCCATCGCCGCACCGGACGTGATCCAATGGGCCCCGGGCCTGCCCAAGACGCGATCCGGTAAGATAATGAGACGAATCCTCCGCAAGATCGCCGAAGGCAAGCCCGGCGAGATCGGCGACACCTCGACCCTGGCTGACCCGAGCGTCGTGGACAACCTCATCAAGACCCGGTAGCGAGCCGCGGGCTTCAGCCCGCGCGGACGGCGGGAGGATGGCCAGGCGCAACGCCGCCATGTACAGTATCTGGTCGAAATATGCCGGCGCCTTCGGTTTGGGCATGGCATCCGTCGTGGAGGTGTGCGATGGCAAATGAGTTTACGGGCATCTTTGAAAAGGATGGCGATTGGTACATCGGCTACTGTCCGGAAGTGCCGGGTGCCAACGGTCAGGGAAAGACGCAGGACGAGTGCCGCGAGAGCCTCTGTGAGGCCATCAAGTTGATCCTGCGGGACCGCCTCGAGCAGGGGCTCGCGGGGCTCCCGGCGGATGCGGTCACGGAGACGGTGATCGTCCGGTGAAGCGCCACGCCCTTCTTCGTCACTTGCGCAAGAACGGTTGTGCTCTGAAAAGAGAAGGCGCCCGCCATTCTCTTTGGGTCAACCCCCGAAACGGGGCTGTTGAGACCATTCCGCGCCACAGCGAGATCGCAGATCGCCTCGCTCATAAGATCTGCGACGGGCTCGACATACCCCGTCCGTGAGTTATGTGGGCGTACGAGTATCGTCCAAGCTAAGCACCGACGGTCCGGTAAGATCATGCGGCACATCCTCCGCAAGGTCGCCGCAGGCCGGCCCGACCGGATCGGCGACGCCTCGACCCCGGCCTACCCCAGCCTGGTGGAGAACCTTCTGGACTCTAGTTTCCGAATCCCGGGTTCTGGACCGATAGGAAAGACATAGCCGGGATCACGTCTGCGGGGTGAGGTGAGAATGACCTGCTCCGCGGAGTCGTCTGCCTCTTGCGCGGCAAGTCTTCGCGTGGTCGTGGCGAGGTGAAACGCAATGAACGAGGTTGTGCGGCAAATGAGCGGAGGGAGACTCGCCAAAGCGGAAGGGCAGACTCAGCCCCATACCGGGATCACGCAGACTCTTGCGCCCGACGACTCCCGAGCGCGCATTGAGGCTGAGGTCCTCTGGTACGTCCTGGCTATGGCCCGGGAGGACCGGGCGAAGGTTGCCTTCTCAGCCGTTGGGCGTGCGGGCGTAACCTCAGCGGATTTCGAGGACGCACACCATAGGTTCATTTTCAGGGCTGCGCGGAAGCTGCATACCGTTGGTGAAGAGATCACCCCCGCTAAAATCACTGATAAGGTCGAACAGGGCAGCCCCGAGGCGATCGACGCGGTGCGCTCGGTGCTCAACGACATCGACCGGGTGGATCCCATCGACGTGGACACCTTCAATCACCACCTGGAGTTCATCGCCCGGCGAACAGGCCAGCCGGAGGCGGTCGGTCCAGCGCCCAGCGCGGCTCGCCCGGAGCCGGAGCCGGCAGGGCCGGTGCCGAACCTGGCTGGGCCGACGCCGGAGCCGGTAGGGTGGGCACCGCCCACCATTTGTGGTATCGCGGGCGAGGATGGTGGGCCGTGCCCACCCTACGAGCAGGAGGTAGGTCGGGTTCCGTCCGACACCGGTGAGAACACGGTGTCGGCCACGGTCGATCCGATCCCTACCTACGAGCTGACCCAGGCAAGCCGGTGGGCGGAGTACAGCGAGCGTCTGGACACCGCCCCGAAGGTGATTCCTATAGGTAACGCTTTTCGGCTTCGAGAGGCGCCGCTCAGCAACAACCCCGCGCATCCCTTCGACAAGCGGGCAACCTGGAGCCCCCTGGAGAACCTCCTGAGCGGCGGACTGCACCCCGGCGAGCTGTTGGCCATCGGGGGTTCAGCCGGCATCGGCAAGAGCACGTTCGCCCTACAGCTTGCGGACTCCATTGCGGAGGGCAACCTGGAGCGCAAGGCTGCGGGCGGGCCTCTGATTCCCGTGCTCTACGTCGCCTTGGAGCTGGACGGGTTCGAACTCGCGAAAATGAGCCTTTCCCGGCTTTCGTGCGTGCATGTGGGCCGGATCCATAGCGGCAGGTTCCGTAACAACGAGGCCGATCGGGAAGCGGTGGAACGGGCGCGCCGGCGGTACCGTGAAAACATAGCACCGTTTCTTACGGTGATGGACGTAGCCCACTTCGGGTATGAGTCCGCCACCGTCGAGGCTATAAGAGGCGAGGTGCGTCGCATGAAAACGGACTTCGGGTCCGAAACGGTCGCGGTGTTCGTCGACCCGATGCACCGGATGGCAGCCGACGATTCCCGGTTCGACAATGAAGAAGAGGCTCGCGTTGTCGAGCTGTGCAAAGAGCTGCTCGCCCTGGCCAAGTGTGAGGAGGTGGGCGTGGTGTTGCTCATCGACGCGGCCTTCACGGCTGAAGAGGATATGGAAGAGCAGGATACCACTAAAGTGCCCGGCTTCCGGGAACCCTATCAATTGAACCACCTGGTCAGCACCGCGCTCTTCCTCGAGGAGGGCCAGGAGCTATGGGACCTTTTTCCCAAGCTATACAAGGGCAGAACCCTCAAGCTGGACAGCTTCACCGGGGAGTTGACGCTCAATTCCTTCCAGGACAGGCTGTCGGAGCGGCTCAAACAGGCGGAGAAGTTTCGCCTCTTCGGAACTGTGGGTTTGCGGCTCATCCAGTCCTCGACCATAAAGGACTACCGGCAGCTGTACAACTCGGGGTACGCGGTGGCGCTGTGCTCGAAGCGTCGGTGGGAGGTTTCCCTTTCACCGATCTTCCACTACCACCGGGCGATCAAGACCTTCGAGGAACTTCCCGTGTAGTGTGTAGTTGCAGCGGAATACGTTTTCGTGTAGCGGTTCTTCGCCCACGGAACACGTGTCAGAGTAGGTAAATCCGCGCGGGCTAAAGCCTGCGGCTCGCTACACAAAAAGTGACTCCGCTCTAAAAGTCGAAGGTCAAAGGTCCGACGTTCGACGTTCGACGTTCGACGTTCTGACCTTCGACCAACCGCCGCGGGACGAACATGCGAATCTCATGTGAGTACGGCCTCATTATTACATGCTGGGCGGTTATGTCCTGCATGACCGCCGGATCGGTCAGGGCCCGCAACAGAACGGTGTCGTCTACTTCTTGATCGGCGGTGTGGTCGGCGAACAGGCCACAAAGGGCTTCGTAACGCGAAGACGATGTTTGGTACAGCTTCTCGCCGGAGTCGGCGGCGGACGTAAACAACAAGCGGTAATCGTTCGTCGCCGCCAGAGGCCGTCCGGGTTCACCCCAGCGCCGGGCGTGTTTCCTGGGAGATCGTTCGATCACCACGCGCTGGTCGTTTTGTGTTCCAACAACCGTCAGCAGGCACGGGGCTGCCAGCCTCGTAGTTGAGAGCATCTCGACGGCGGAGTCGAAGTCCTCGGCATCCTCCAGCACGCGCCTGATGTGCAGCAGGACCGGATAGCCGGCCTTGTCGGTCCCCTCCGGACCCATTACGGCGTTGAGGGCGACCGCAAAGCCCCGGCCCGACGCGCCGCTGACGACACCGATCGTGCCCGGCCAGCCGGCGTTGGCATACACCATCCGCCCCTCCGTGAAATAGCGGATCAGCAAGCTTGTCTGGGCGAGCACATCCTGGGGCCACCAGTCGAGGTTGCGGGCGAGCACCGGGCCCGCGGACGTGGGCAGGGCAACCGTCGAGCAGCCGTAGGTGGACAGAGCGAGATCGTAGGCCACGTTGGCGATCATCACCGCCCGCCAGTCCCCGCCGACGTGCTTGGCGAAGGAGCACACCTCTTTGTGGAAACGATTGCGCGTTCGCAATCGAACGGCGTCAGCCAGCAGCCGCGTGGCTGGTGGAATCTCCTGCATGACCGCCTGAAGCAGCCTGCGACCCTTTATGAATACATCCTCCGGAACGGAGCCGTAGCGCTCCTCGATGGGCGTGCCCAGATCAAGATCGATAACCGTACACGGAATCCACGGGACCACTGAACATTCCTCCAATGCGGCGGGAAGCCCCAGCCGGGGTGTGCCGCGACTGGCCGCGCGGGCAATATGCTACCCGGTTCGTGGAGGTTTGCCATCATTCTCCGGAGCGGGGCACGGTCGGGCTGTGAATTCCCGGCCCCGCGGAGTGCAGTGAACCGAGGCCGGGGAGGTTCGCGCCTGCCGGTGGACTCCGTTAGCTCGCGTCGGCTTTTCCGCCCGGCGTCGTTGTAGTGTCATGTGTGTTGCCTGGTCGTTGCCCGAGCCGCGTAGTTCCCTCACCGGCTCCTTCCAGGCAGTGTACCTCCGGCTGGCCGGCGGAGACCGGCTCGGTCGCCACGTCGGTGGGAGGTGTCGGCGGCTCCTCCTCATCTTCGTAGCGAGCGGTGAACGTTCGGGCCTTGAGCTTCGGACCCTCCGGGTGCTCTTCCATGTACATATCCTTGGGCATCCGCCCGCGTAGCCATGCCGGATTCATCGGATACACGTGCGGACAAAACACCGCGTAATACCCGTGCCAGACCAGGATGGCTAGGGTTGCAAGCCACGCCTCGTAGTAGTGGATCACCAGGGCGACATCGAGAATTCCCTTGGGCAGGTTCCACCGTGTCACGAAGTAGTCGTCAAACAAGAGGAGCGCACCGGAGATGGTCATAATCACCCCGCCCCAGACCAATGCCCAGTACTCGCACTTCTCCATGTAGCTGAATCGGCCGAAGGACGGTCGATGGTCCCGGACGCCCAGGAAATGCAGGGCACTGTCTTTGATGTCAACCAGATCGCGAGGCCTGGCGAGCATGTCCATGAACCCCCGCCGCCCGCGCGCGGTACACAGATAACCCAGATGCCACGCGCATACGATGACGAACACCGCCGCAGCCACGCGATGTACCAGCCCACGAATCTCGAAGCCCTCGCCCCCGCCCCATCCAAAAAGAACCTGCACCCACCACGCCTCCGAGAAGCGCAGTGAGAACCCTGATACTACGAGCACGATAAATGAAATCGCCAGCACCCAATGCTGCATGGTTTCATTGATGGTCATCCGGATGACGAAAGGCTTTTGCTGCATGATGCGAATGGTGCGAACCCAATCCCCCAGGCAGTGCAGCAGCATCAGACCGATGGTGATGCCGATCATCCAATAGTACAACACGGTGAAGAAGCGGGGCCAACCCGTCCTGATTCCGGTGGCCGTCTCATGTATCGGGACATTCGCTCGTTCCGTGGAAATACCGGGATGACATTCCCCGCAGGTCGTCTGCAGATTGTCTATGTGGATGGACGACGCCGTATCTGTATGAGGCAGGATCCGGTGGGCCCCGTGACAGGAGGCGCAGTTGGCCACGCGCACTTCACCCGCCTTGCTCTTGAGACCGTGATAGCTATCGATATAGGTGCGCAACCGCCCGGCCGGAACACCATATTTTTCATTGAGGATCGCTGATTCATGACAGGGCGCGCAGGTGTCCTCCGCCAGACGGGCGGCGCTTACCGGTGATCGCGGATCTGTGGCTCTGATGATTCCGTGTTCGCCGTGACAGTGGGTACAGACCGGAGAGTCCACGGAACCACGTTCCCTGACAAGCTGTCCGTGGATGCCATCCCAGTAATCCTGGGTGATTGACTTGTGACACTGTCCGCACGTATCCGGAATACTGAAGTGGTAGATCGTGGATTCCGGGTCCCCGGGGCTCAGAATGCGGTGAGCAGTCCGGGTCCCATCCTCGTCGGTGGAAGAGTGACAGTCATTGCAGGTGGCCGCCACGTACAAACCCTTCTTGCTGGCTCTACCATGGACACTGCTTTCATAGAGCTTGATCGGCTCTCCGCGCAAGAACTCGTGCCTCTTGATCAGATCCACATTCGTGTGGCACGTGCGGCAAGTCCCGGGGAGGTTGACGGGGTGCACGTGGGATCGGCGGTCCGTGGAGTGATAGATGTCGTGCGCCCCGTGGCAGCTTGCACAAGTGGGAGTGTCCGGATCGCCCCCTATCTCTAACCGGCCATGCTTTTGGTATACTTCAGCCTCCTCTTCGTGACACCCACTGCAGTCGACCGATTCGATGGATTCGCCGTGGGGTCTGGGCGACGCCGGATCGAACTCTCCCTCGTCCAGAGCGATCGACTCGTGGCAGTCGGTACAGTCCTGTGCCGCATGGACCGAGTGACCCAGGGCTTCATGGGGTGGAACGTACCCCTGCCGGTCGATCTCACCGTTGTGGCAGTCGGCGCAGGTGGTAGGCGCTGGCTTTGGCGTTTCCTCCTCTTCCCGTGGTTCCTGCCCAACGGTGATGTTACCAACACTTGAGCAGGAAAACGCTGTCAAGACGATGGCCAACCTGAACCGATTCATGACGATTCCTCCGTTGTCGTGGCCGTTAGCGTACCTGCGAGCGCCTTTGGCTCAACAGGAGACACCGCCCGGGAGATTCACTTGTCGCCTTCTTTTCCGCCGCCCGGCGGCGGCGGCGAGGTACTTGCAACGGCGCCGGGGCGCTTGCTCGGAAACACAATGCCTTCATCTTCCTCATGGCACTCATCACAGGTCGGAAGGCGATCGAACCTGCGGTCGATGTGACATTCCTCGCAGTCGACCTCTGCGTGTGTTTCATCGAATCGCTGTCCTGTGACACTGTGATCGAACGTACCCACCGCCCAGTCACCGTGGCACGTCTGGCAGTCCTTATCCAGCTTGGCAAAGGGCACGGCCTTGTGGCAACTGCGACACCTCTTGTCCTGATGATAACGATTGAGCGGCCAGCCCGTAGCGGCGTGGTCGAATGGCTCGGGCGGCGACGCACCCTCTTCCCAGTGGCAACTCCCGCATCGTTCGGGGCCCTCCATGTCATGGCAGCGCGCGCAGGGATTATGATGCTCCTCAAGCGTTTTCACGCTCTGCGTGTGCTTCTTTCCCTCTTCGTGGCAGCGGGAGCAATTATCCTCGCGGTGGCATTCTGCACACCTGAAGCCAAACCGATGAATGTGCTCCCTGTGGCGAAATGTAACCTTCGTTCCGGGCCTGAACTTGTGCCTGGTCTGGTATGTCTCAACATCGGGTTCCGGGATCGGGGGGTGCATCCGGCCGACGATGTCGTCCTTCGTCGGCCTGCTCGACATCCCGCGTCGCCCGGCTTTCGGCGCGTGGCATACTTCACACGCCGTCTCATGACTCCACTCACGGTGGCAGGCCATGCACTGACGGTGATAAGCGCCTTTGAGCCCGGGCTTCCGCATGTCCTCCCGCACCGGAGCAACCTCGTGACAGCTCTTGCACGCCGGATGGGCCGCGCCCTCCGCAGTATAATGGTGACAGGCAACGCAACCAACGGTCATCTCCGCCATGTCGGCATGACCCTTGTGGTCAAACGGTACCGGGAGATAGAGATCCTCCAGTTCGTCCAGGATGACCACGTCAGGCACGCGCTTCTGCTTCAATCCCTTGCCGGCTGCTCCCGGCAAGGTGCGCGGGCACGCTCCCAAACAGGGGTTCTTTGCCGTCGGCTTTTCACACAGGTGGCAGTAGCTGCAAGCAACCTCCTCGATCGGCGAAGGGGGAATTGGGGTTTGTCCCCAAACGACCGCACCCCAAGCTCCACAAAACAAAATGGTCGGCAGTGTTATGACCGATCCTGACATCGACCAGTCCTCCTTATTTGTGCGACGGCGGTCGTCGACCTTTCTGAGCGGAAACGAACCACCACAACACGACGAACGCTCCAAGGAAAACAACCGCAAGGATATACTCGATCGCCTTTGTCTCCATCATGTATTCTTGTAATGTCTGCATGTGCAGGCTCCACTGGTCTTGGGGTCTCAATGGTCCGCGGGGTACAGTGGGTGATCATGAAGCACGGGCATTCTGTTCACGATCCAACGAAAAGTGATCAATCCGACCGTAATGATGGTTATGGTCACGGCGAATTCCATCCAACTGGGAAAGTAGCGATCTTTGAAATCCCATTGGAATGTGAATACCGATACGTTGAGCCGGTTGAGGATTATGCCCAGGACGGTCAGCACACTCGTGAATCTGACAAGGTTGGCATTGCGGTGTCGCACGCCGTGAGCATACAGCAAGCAAGGCAGCAGCACGAACCCGAAGACCTCCACGAGGAACAGGTGTCCGTATGAAGTACCCAGAAGGTGCCACGTCTGCCCGTGGGCGACGCCGATCCACTTCAGGCAAAAGTAACTGAACAGAATGATCGACCCCGCCTTGCCCAGCCCTATCACCAACCGGTCGATTGCCGCGGGGTCGTGATTGGCCACCTGACTGCGAAACACCCGGTGCGACAGCATGCTCTCCACGATGACCATCGAGATTCCCGCAGCGATGGCGGAGATGAAGAAGAACACCGGGATGAAGGGAGAGTACCAGAGGGGATGTACCTTCCCCGGAGCCAGGAGGAACAGCGCACCCAATGCGGACTGGTGCAGCGTCGACAGGATAACCCCGAAGATCGTAGCCCCGATCGTCAGCCAGGCGGCCCATTTGCGCAGCCTTTTCGCGCCCAGCCATTCACAGATCGCCGGACAAAACTCCAGAAACTGGACGGTCAAGTAAAGGGCAACGTGCCACCCGACCAGAAACATCACGGAGGTGACGCCGTAGGAGACAAACATCGGATATGGCAGTCTCCAGGGCCGGCCAAGGTCGAAACACAGACCGACCACGACGAAAAAATAACCCAAAAACCCCGTCAGGATCGCCGGACGCACCAGAGGCTGATAGTCGCGCAGGCCGAAGAGGTGCACGGCGGAACCCAGGACGAACCCTCCCGCGGCAAGTGCAACCCCGCACAGAACGTCAAAGCCGATCCACAGCCCCCAGGGGTAATCGTCCGAAAGGTTCGTTGTCGCACCGAGTCCTTGGGTGAAGCGGATCCACGCGATTGGAAGCCCGATGCAGAGAATAATCACCGCAACGAAATTAAACGGGGTGATGAGCCGCTTTCCATACTCCCGCACTGACAGACCCATCAACAGCTGGTCTATCGCCCAGTCCCGCCAACTGCCAGTCTTCCCGGGGTATTCAGTCATGGTCCGCCTCCTCGGTCGACCCATCTGCTCCATCGGCCTGAGCCAACCCCTCCCGGCGTTGCGTGAACGCGTAAGCGCCTATCAGCAGGGCCGGCCAGATCGTCAAGACCAAGGGCACGCTGGAGAGAAAGCCCCTGGTGTACTCCGGATACGGAGTGGTTCCAAGATCGGTTCGGAACCCGAGCTCCTCGAATGGCTTGGGCGAGATGTATAGCCAGCAGGTTCCTCCGACCTCATGCTCACCATAGATATGGTTAACATACTTGTCCGGTTCACGCATGATCCTCTCCCGGGCTAGGGTGATCAGGTCGCTCCGTCTGGCAAACGTGATCGCCTCCTTGGGGCATATCTTTGCGCAACCCGGCACCTCCCCTTCCTTGGTGAATCGGTCGAAGCACATCGTGCACTTCTTGATCGCGGGAGTGTAGGGGTCATCGTATGTGTAGGCCGGAATGGAGAAAGGACAGGCCACCATGCAATAACGGCACCCGATGCAGACGTCTTCTCTATACAACACCGGACCTTCCGGACTCTTGGTAAAGGCGGCCACAAGGCAGGCGGAGGCACAGGCTGGCTCAAAACAATGCATGCACTGTATCTTGACATCAATGGGATTCGCCCCCTCTTCCGCAGGGGGATAGCGGTTTACGATCGTAAAGTTCTCTGCGTCGGTTCGCCTCTTCCGTTCGAAGACTGACGTGTCATCATACGTTTCTATCGGTTGATTGGGCAGCCCATTGGCCTCCTTGCAGGCCCACTCGCACTTGCGGCACCCCACACAGAGCGACAGGTCCGTAAGCATGCCCATCCAGTCGTCCGAAACCCTGTTGACAGGTGCCGCATGTGCGTGTTTCTTTCCAGCAACGGTGACCAAGCCGACCGCTGCACCGGCCTGTTTGAGGAAATCCCGTCGATTAGTGCTCATTTGCCGATTACCTCCCTTATCATGCCTGAACTGAAAGCGGCGCTAAGGGCGGATCCAAGACTGGAAACCACCACCGCCAGGCAGAAACACCTGAGCCGATCCATGGGTACTCCCCCTTATCCCCGCTGCGGCCGGCGCCCTTACCGGTACGCGAACAGCATGGCGTAAATGATCAACACTACCAGCATCAGCCCTACAAACAGGGCGGCGTATCCAAACACCTTGGCGACGCGCGTAAACAAAGGCGACGCCTGCACGCCCAGATAACCCTCCAGCTCACCCCGGGCGACCAGCTCTTCATACCACCGCGGTTTATCCTGCTTCAACTCTCTCAGCGTCATCCTGCCGGTGAAGACCACCGTATCGATCGGGAACTTCTCCGGACGGAAATGGGTGTTGAAAAAGTGGATGGTAAAGATGAACCCGGTCGCCAGGAGGGCCTCGTCACTGTGGATGATCTTGGCTACGTTGATCGACCATCCGGGCAATACGCGCGTAAACAACTCCGGGAACCAGAGGCACAGACCGGTAAGGCCGATCACCGCTACACCCCAGAACACGGCGAAGTAGTCGAACTTCTCCCAGTAGGTCCACTTCCCGTAGTGCGGGCGAGGCCCCCAGCCGAAGAACCACTTGATCGTCTGCACGAACTCGCGAACGTCCGACCATTTCGGGATCATCGTATCGGGCCCGAAGAGGAACTGCATCAGCGTTCTCTTGCCCCGACGGTACTTCATGAGCAGATCCCACAGGTGAGCGCCGAAGTAACCGAAGGTGATCAAAGCGCAGACGCGATGAATCCATCCGGCGCCGTCCGTTCCGCCCAACAGCCTGAACAGCACGCCCGCCCAATCGGTGTATGCGAACTTCAACATCATGCCGGTAATCGCCAGTCCGAAAAAGCTGATGATCACCGTTACGTGCAACTTCCGCTGGAAAGGTGTGAAGCGAACGAAGGTCTTTTCTTCCGACTTGATCGCCTCGAGCTCGGCGCGCAGTTGCCGGCGCAACTTCCAGGATCGTGGGAGCCAGGCAAGCGTATGCAGCCCGAAGAAGCCGAACGTCCCGACCAGGAGGTACGTCATGGTCCAAAATGTGTAGTACAGCGCGGGGTACTTGTTTCGGTCGCGGTGGGTGGCGTGGGTCAAGTAGCCGGCAAACCGCCGGTGCGAACCCGGATGACACTTGCCGCAGGTCGCGACGATGTTCTCCCGCGACATACGCGACTCGGGGTCGTCCACCGAACGGATGTCGTGGGCTCCGTGACAGTCGTAGCACTTGGCCCGCGTCGTGTCCCCCAGTGCGGAAGCCTGTCCGTGATAGGTGTCGAAGTAGGATTCGGTGAGCTGCCCATGACAGTTGCCGCATTGAGCCATAATGCCCAGCTCGAACTCGGGAAGGTCCGTGCGGGCCATCGTATGCGACGAGTGGCAGTCATTGCACTGCGGGAGCTTATCCATGCCCCGCACCCGGCGCTTGCCATAGTCCGGGTTGCCCTTGCGCGAGTGCACGCTCTTTTGGTACTGTTCGTAGATTCCATCGTGGCACTGTCCGCAGGTCGCCACGATGTTGTCCTCGTGTATGCTTGATTCCGGGTCGTCGCGCGGCAGCTCCATGTGCGGAGTATGGCAGTTCGTGCACGTGGCCGTCACGGTCAGTCCGCTTTCGAGCAGGCCTTTGCCGTGAATGCTCATCTGATAGTGTTCGACGATGTGATCTTCCGGCCCGAAGTAGCGCACCGCCGCCCGGGCACCCTCACGGTGGCAGCGCGCGCAAAGCGCCGGCACGTTTCGGCTGTAGGTCGGCGACTCACGCACTCTGGCTTGCACGATCGGGTCAGCATTCTCGGGGATAGTGTGTTCGACGATATCATGTCGGCCGTGACAATCCGTGCAGTACGGGGCGTTCGGATCACCGCGGGCGTTGAGTTGTCCGTGCCGCCCGCGCTCGTAGTCGGATACTTCCGCCTCGTGACATACCGCGCAGTTCACCCGCTCCTTGATACTCTCGCAGGGACGCGTCCTGCTGGGGTCAACGTCGATGTGACATTGTGCGCACGCGACGCCGTTGCGCGCGTGCACCGACTTGCGACGACGGACCTCCTCATCCACGTATAGCGGTCGCCCGTCGCTGCTGGCCGTGGTGGTCCGTTCCGCGTGACAGCGCAGACAGTCGGCGTTGCTCATGTTGGTGTCGTAGGAGACCTTCCGCACCTCGTGGGGCAGGTGACACTCGACGCAGATCGGAATGACGCGCCGGTCGCGGTCGTCAGTTTGTTCCCACAGCTCCCCGGCGATGATCTTGCGGTGCACGTCCTCAATAATGCCGTGACACTGCATGCACGTTGCGACCACGTTGTCCTTGTGGATTGACGAGAGCGGATCGGTGTGCAGCCGCACGTTATGGCCGGTGTGGCAACTGGTGCACGTGGCCGTTACCACCAACCCCTGCTTGAACAGGCCTTCGCCGTGAATGCTCTGCCTGTAACGCTGAACGATCTGCTCCTGCGGAATGTCGTGGGTTCGCTCCGCCTCCGCCCCCTCCGCGTGACACTGGGCGCACATTTGGGGAATGTTGAACGGTGAAATAGCGGAGTTCGGATCGGCTAGTGGGAGTATGTAGTGGCTGCCGTGGCAATCCTGGCAAAGCGGGGCGTCCTCATCTCCCTCCTCCACGAGCTGCCCATGTCTGCTTTCCCAGTATGCGGCTATGGGGGCGTCGTCGTCTTCGTGGCACTGCCCGCAGTCGACACGCTCCAGACCCATCTCGTGCGGATACTCTTCCACCCCGTCGAGGTCCAGGTGGCAGCTGATGCAATCCAGCTCGGAGTGCACGCTTTGGGCGTAGCGTTCTGCGTCGACGTGCAAGGACACCTCCCGCCCGTCACGCTCGATCTTGAGCCCGGCAATGGCGTGACACTTAAGACAGTCGGTGTTTTCCTGGGCCGGTGCCCGGGCTACCCATAACCCGAGCAAGACCGGCATGGCCAACACCACCGCACGCTTTGCCCAGATCGTAAGTCTAAACACTCGCGCCTTTCGACTTGATCCTACGCGCACAAAGTCCTAGCCGCACCGCGGGCGCTCCCTTACGGTCGCGGTTCGGATTGCACGCTCTCTTACGGTCGCGGTTCGGATTGCACGCTCTCTTACGGTCGCGGTTCGGATTGCACGCTTCCTTAGGGTCGCGGTTCTGTTGGGGGCTCCGACCGGTGTTCAAGCCGGGCACCCGCGCCGTTAGGGACACCGTTTCCCGAGTTCTGCACGAGCACACTTTCCTTACCGGCACGAAGCATGCCAAATCGACCAGATACGGGCAAACCCGGGCGACCTGCTCACGATCCGTCGGCTGGTTTACCAGGCCCGGGCTCCTCCGGTCGATCCGCTCAGCGGAGTGTATTCGTACCCCGCTTGGGACTTCATCGGCTCGAAAGAGAGTCGTGTCAGTCTTAAAAAAGAGAATCAAGCTGGTGGGCGGCGCCCAAGCGGCCGTTCAGGGTTCACCGGGCTCACCGGGCTCGGAACCGAGTGAGCGAAGAATGAGGCGGGCGGCTTCGATATTATGCAGCGGCCCGGCCCGGCGCAGTGTGTCGAGTACTTCCCGCAAGCTGGAATCAGCACCTTCCTCCGCTTGGAGCAGCATCTGGTGGACCTCCTTCTTCCACGAGGCCAACATCCCCTCGAAACGATCCTCTTCATCCTCGTGACAGTCCATGCAGGCTGCATCGATCGTCTCGACCTCTGTGGGCAGTGACAGATCGTGACAGGCTTCGCAATCCACCGACTCAGCCATGGCGTCGGCCTCGATGCCGAAGGGCTCGAAGGCTGCGGTAGTGCCCGCCCGGAATGCGGTCTGCTCGACGTGGCAGCCCGCGCAGGTGGAGAGGGGAGTCGGCCCGCCGGTATGGCACTTATCGCAGCGAAGCTCGGCATGGGCGCCGGCGAGTTTCAACGGATGGATGAATTCGCCCTGCTGGAGAACTGAGGGCCGTCCGTTCTCCTCAAGAGGGTTGAGGAAGTCATGGCAGATGTTGCACTCGTGGCTGAGCTTCTCCCCGTGTTGATTGACGTGGGTTCCTTCGTGGCATCTGAAACATCCGGGCGAGACCAGATGGCCGATGTTGTCCGGATAGGATCGCCAATCGACGTTCATCGAGGGAAAGAAATTCATGTCGTATATTTCCCTGACCGCGTCAATCGCCTGATGGATCATGGGTTTGAGCGTCTCCCACTGATCGCCGTAGTTCTCCTGGTAGAATCGGGTCAGCAGGAAGCCGATTTGTTCTCTCCCGGTCTTTTTGTCAGGGTAGGGCTGAGCCAGGGCGGCCACGGCTTCACGTTTGATGAAAGGCAGCCGGGGGTCCATCTTCCTTCCAATGGCAAGGTAAATATCGACGGCATCCTGCGGCGAGCGAAACTTGTGCGCGGGACGATTGTGGCAGTCCATACAGTCGAGCTCGCGCTTCTGCCCCTCGGGTTCAGGGTCGGAGCTGGGTCGGCCATCGGAACGATAAATCAGCTTGTTGCCCGCAGGATCGGTCATACTGACCCACGGGATGTCCTGCAGCTTATCGTCGGTGGGGATGTACTCGACGGTCCCCTCGAGAGCCATGTGCCGGTGAATCCCCGTAGCCCGCCCGGTGGTCTCGTCTCCTCCGCCGGTCTTAACCAACATGTCGATGTCGCGCCGGGTGTTCCGCTCATCCGAGGCGAACCTTACGATTTCCCTTAGCTGGGCCCCGAAGAACTTCTTGGGCCAGTGACACTCCTCGCACGTGTCCCGCGCCGGACGAAGGTCGGTGATCGCCGATGGTATGGGCCGGGGAAAGCTGTCCTGCCACATGGCCAGCACCTGACGAGTGCCCGACAGTTTCGACTTGACAAACCAGCTCGCCCCGGAGCCGATGTGGCACTCGGCGCATGACACCCGGGCGTGGGCGGAGTGTTCGTAGGTCGTCGCCTGGGGGTGCATGGCGGCGTGACATGCCTTCGAGCAAAAGTCCGCCGAATCGGTGTAGTGATAGCCGTGATAGCTGCTCAACCCCACCACGGGGAACAGGATCAGCCCCCCGATGACCACGATCTTGGCTACGCGTCGCTGGGCCGGATCATTCAGGTCGACGTGCGGGAATCGAAAGGCCAGTCGCAGCTCGGGGTTGTGGCGGTGGAGCCGCCAACTCTTGAATAGAATCCCGAAAGGAATGGTGATTACACCCAGCACCAGAATGCCCGGCACCACCAGGTAACCCACAATATCAACATAGGGGTTCGCGGTAGGCGTGACCAGACTGAACATGCCGAAGGTCAGCAACAGGACAAGCGCCATTGCGGCCAGGAACACACCCGCCATCGTGATGAAGTTGTTCCACAGCGGCGTGTACCTGGGCTTGTAGGGGGCCTCACGGTCAGCCCCGCCGGGTGACCCTTGCCCCGCATTGTCCCGGCCGGACCCCTCAAGTCCCGGCTCCGTTGCGCCTCTCATTTGGTCGATATTCCTGTGGGGCACTGACTATCTCTGTTCTGCGCTGTGGTTTGCCGCCTCAAGCGGATGGGTTGCTGCCTTGGACACATCGAGGAACGCACGGTGCTTAGAACGTATTGCCCCCACGAGCAGCCCGCATGCATCTAGATCGGCCGCCCAGCCGCCCCCAATTAGTTCTGGGGCAGGGCCTTACGTAAACTCAACCTCACCGCCAGCATATCCTGGCGGATGCTGCGGTCAAGCGGGCGAGGCGTAGGGCGGGCTCAGCCCGCCGTGCCAACGTGCAATAGCGTCGGGCGGAGCCCAACCTACCGTAGTAGCATATTGGATGCCAGCCACATTGGGTCGGAGTCGTGGGCCGTCGGCCAACTACGCTTGAGGCATGGTGACGGAGTACTTCTGAGTTCGCCGCCCGAGGGTTGACACCCAGTGATAGCTTGGGTACATAGTCGCCTGCGCGGTCTGAATGCGATCCTATACCGGACGGCAGGTTATTAGGTTGTGAATCGAGTGTTTGGGAAGATAGTCGCCTTTCTACAGTGGGTGTTCTCGGCGGAAGAATTGTCCTCGCCGCCCTGCGCCGATCGAGAGCCGTCCCCTCGGCCACGAGGCTTCCTGCGCTGGTTGCTCGGCGGTCACGAGCTTGACAGCCTTCGGCCTGGGAAACCTCACGAGGGACAGCCCCACCGGTTCCTGCGTTCGGTGCTGTCGTCGGAGGTGCTTCCCGCTCTGCGATCCGTACCGGGCAGTGCGACCGGGCGGCCGCAGGATTCCCAAAGTTGGCTACTGGCATCAGAAGAGCTTCCCGGAATTGATAAAGCGGAAAGGCAAACGGATCGGTCAGGGACCTTTTGGCGCCGGCTTTTCGCGCCGGAGAAGTGTCTACGGGAAGAACCTCCGGATGTCCGGCCGGGCCCGGGTTTCATTGGCTGGCTCGCATCCGCCGATGTCTGCCCGCTGGACAGCCGGCAGGAACTGTGGAAGCGCCCAAGGTTTTTGGAGTGGGTTGCAGCCCCGGATGAATGTCCAGTAGACCATCGGCCGACAACTCCAAAACGCCCGGGTTTTCTGCATTGGCTGTTGTCACGTGAGGAGCGGTAATCCGCAACAAGATATGGAACATTCCAAGCACATTATTCGAGCCGTGCTGTTGCTGGTCGTCATAGCGGTGGTATTCGTGCTGGTAACGCACTTTCTTATCCCGGAGACGTATGGGATGCACGGTTCCTACCGGTTCGCCAACGTGCAGGAATTCGCCAGCCTACCGGCGTCTCACGGGGCCCCCGGGGCGTGCGCCGAGTGCCACGAGGAGGAGGCGGACGCCCTAGCGGGGGGCAAGCACGCCTCGGTGTCCTGCGAGGTCTGCCACGCCCCGCTGGCCGAACATCTCGGAATACCCGCAGCACCGGCGAGCCCGGCGGGTGGCGAGGCTGCCGGCGCCACGCCTGCCGGGGAAGGAGAGCCGGCGGGCGACCCGGGAAGCGGTGACGTCGCAGGAGAGGACACCCCCCTGATGCCGATCAATCGGTCCGCCAACCTCTGCGGGTGGTGCCATGAGTATCTTGTGTCCCGGCCCAAGACCTTCCCGCAGGTCGTACTGGGTGCCCACGTGGTCGAACAGGGTGAAGAGCTCGGGAAGAACGGAGAGATAAGGGACGGCCTTTGTTGGGAGTGCCACGCAGAAGATGTTCACGACACCGACTAATAGCTCACAGCCACCGGGCGATCCACAAGCCGGTGCGGGCTCGACCAGCCGACGCCGGTTCCTCAAAGAGGGAGTACGGGCGGCCGGGGCGAGCGTCGCCACCCTGGTGCTTTGCGACCTTGCGGAACTAACCGCAGTTGCAAAGGCGGCGGGGCTGGCAATGGAACCCGCCGAGGTCCTCGACGGCTACGACTGGACGAAACACTACTACGTCTACCTGATCGATACACGCAAGTGCATCGGGTGCGGTTCATGTGTGCGGGCCTGTTCCCGCGAGAACAACGTGCCTCCCAAATACTTCAGAACCTGGGTGGAACGCTACATGATTTCGCGGACCGGGGAGACGATCGTTGACAGCCCCAACGGGGGCATGGACGGCTTCGACCCCGCGGTTACCGGACAGGACGTGACCAAGGCCTTCTTTTTCGCCAAGCTCTGTTGCCATTGCACCAACACGCCCTGCGTGCAGCTCTGCCCGGTGGGGGCGTCATACCGCACCCTGGACGGTGTTGTTCTGGTGGACGAGAAGCGCTGCATCGGCTGCGGCTACTGCGTCCAGGCCTGTCCCTACGGAAGCCGGTTCATCCACCCGACCTTGCACGTGGCCTCGAAGTGCTCTCTCTGCTACCACCGTCTCACCAAAGGGCTCAAGAACGCTTGCGTGCAGGCGTGCCCGGTGGGTGCCCGCAGGCTTGGGGACATGAAAAAGGTGGGTGATGAGGTCGCCGAGATCATTGCCACGCAGAGGGTACAGATTCTTCAGCCCCAGCTGTTGACCAAGCCCAACTGTTACTACCTTGGCCTTACGATGGAAGCACGCTGATGGGCGAGCACGACTACCTATTCCCCAACGACCTGCATATTCTCTGGGAGCTGATGATCGTGATGTATCCGTACGTCACGGGGCTGGTCGCCGGGGCCTTCATTCTCTCCTCGCTATACCACGTGTTTCACCGAACCGAGCTGCGCCCCATCGGCCGGCTCGCCCTGGTGGCTTCCCTGGGGTTTCTTCTGTTTGCACCACTCACCTTGCTGCTTCACTTGGGTCACCCGGAGCGATGCTTCAACGTGATGGTCACCCCGAACCCCTCGTCCGCAATGGCGATGTTCGGCTTCATCTACGCGGCTTATCTGACCCTGCTGGTGTTCGAGATCTGGCTGGTCCACCGCGAGGACATCATCATGCTGGCCAGCCGGAGCCAGGGCCTCACCCGAACGTTCTACAAGTGTCTGGCCCTGGGGGTGTACGACGTCTCGGAGGAGGCCAAAAAGGTCGACCACAGCGTGCTGGTGATTCTGGCAGGCGTGGGCATCCCGGGGGCCGCTCTGCTGCACGGCTACGTTGGATTCATTTTCGGGGCGGTCAAGGCCAATCCCTGGTGGTCCACTCCGCTGATGCCGATCATCTTCCTCTGCTCGGCGATAGTGTCCGGCATCGCCCTGGTTGTCATCCTCTACCAGATCGGGATGAAGTTTTCCGGGCGCAGAATTGATGCCGCCTGCATGCAGTCGTTGGCCCGGTGGCTGTGCCTCTTCGTCATCATCAGCATCACCCTCGAGCTGCTGGAGATCATGACCCTGGCCTACGAGGCGGCGGAGGAGTGGGAGGTCATAGGCCCGTTGCTCGGCGACCAGTTGGCGTTCTCGTTCATAGGCCTCCAGTTGATCGCCGGTGCCCTGATCCCGATCATTCTGCTGGGCATCGTCGTGCTCATGAGCCGATACCTGACCGACCAGATTCGCAACACGCTATGCTTGGTGGCGTCGGGGCTGCTGCTTATTCAGGTCTTCGCCATGCGATGGAACGTCGTTATTGGTGGACAGATCTTCTCGAAAAGCCTGAGAGGTTTCCGTGAGAAGCACACCCCGGAACTGTTCGAGAAGGAGGGGATTGCCGTGGCCATCCTCATCTTTGTTTTGCCTCTGGTCTTCATCGCCCTTTTCAACCGAATCCTGCCGGTTTTCGAGCCGCCTGACGAGGCGGTATCTGACCCTGTGGAGGCCTCGCACGACTGACCGCGCTTTGGGAAGTGGCCGATTATCGGCCGACCGGCCCGCCGCCGTCGAGTCGACTTCTTGCCTTGCAAAGCAGGGACAGAGCGGGTAGTGTTCTGCAAGAAGGCTGTATGCAGATAGGTTGAATAGGCGTAAGTTGTTGTATGGTAGTAGGTTAGCGTTCGCTGATGCAGATGCGAGCGCGGTGGAATGTTCTCAGCAATGACGCTCACGACAGAGGCAAAGTCAGGAATCCTCGGCAAGCACCGGATGCACGAGCGGGACACGGGCTCCCCGGAAGTTCAAATCGCCTTGCTCACCGCTCGCATCCTCGAGCTGACCGAGCATCTAAAGGCCAACAAGAAGGACCACGCATCTAGGCGCGGGCTGCTCAAAATGGTCGGTCGCCGGGCCAGCCTGCTCAAGTATCTCCACCACAGCGATCGAACGCGCTACCAGCGAATCATCGCCAGCCTGGGACTGAGGAAGTAACTAGAGGCTAGAGGCTAGAGGCTTGAGCCCCCGGAATCTGGACCCCGGAATCTGGAATCTGGACTCCAGGCTCTAGCTGTTGGATTGAAGGACGGTTTGAGAAAAGATGGCACACACAATTGTTGAACGCACTATTGGTGGAAGAAACTTCAGGATTGAAACCGGCAGGCTCGCCAAACAGGCCGCCGGGGCGGTCTTGTTATCCTACGGTGATACGGTCGTTTTATCGGCGGTCATCACCGGAGCCCCGCGGGAGGGTATCGACTTTTTCCCGCTGACGGTGGACTACCGGGAGAAGACCTATGCCGCGGGCAAGTTCCCCGGCGGTTTCTTCAAGCGTGAGGCCAGGCCTACGAACAAGGAAATCCTCACCATGAGGATGACCGATCGGCCGATCCGCCCCCTGTTTCCCAGGGGTTTCAAGGATGAGGTCCTGATTCAATCGATGGCCCTCGCCACCGACCAGGAGAACGATCCGGACATCCTGGCGATGATCGGGGCCTCGGCGGCGCTGTCACTGTCGCAGATTCCCTTCGAGGGACCCACCGCCGCCTGCCGGGTCGGTTACGTGGACGGGGAGTTTGTCCTCAACCCGACCTTGAGCCAGTTGGAATACAGCACCATGGAGATGGTTCTGTCCGGCCACAAGGACGCCGTCAACATGATCGAAGTCGGGGCAATGGAGGTGTCCGAGGAAGTGATCGCCCGCGGAATCGAGGTCGGACATAAGGCCATCGCCGAGATTTGCGGCATGATCCAGGAGCTCCGGGACAAGGCCGGAAAGCCCAAGGAATGGACCCCGCCGCCGCCGACCGACGAGCTGCTCGCCGAGATCCGCGAAACCTATACAGGTGCCCTGCGAGATGCCAAGGCCATCCCCGGCAAGCAGGAAAGAAACGCCGCGGTCTCCGAGGTGTTCAAGGCCGCCAGGGAAAAGTACTGCCCGGAGGACGACCCCGAACCCGCGCATAACTGGAACCTTATCCGAGACCTGGTCGACCAGGTGGAAGGGGAGGTTCTGGCGGAGATGGTCGTCGTGCACGGAAAGCGTTCCGACGGACGCTCCCCTTCGCAGATCCGCCCCCTCGAGTGCGAGGTGGCTTTCTTACCCCGCGTGCACGGCTCCGCCTTTTTCCAGCGGGGTGAGACCCAGTCCCTTTGCGTGTGCACGCTGGGAACCTCTCGTGACGAGCAGATCGTCGATGGATTGACCGAGGAATACAGCAAGAAGTTCATGCTGCATTACAACTTCCCCCCGCTGTGCGTCGGAGAAGTGAGACGGCTCGGGGCAACCAGCCGGCGGGAAATCGGCCACGGTAACCTCGCGGAGAAGGCCCTGCAGTCCGTTCTGCCCTCCCCGGAGAAGTTCCCCTATACGATCCGCTTGGTCTCCGAGATTCTGGAGTCGAACGGGTCCAGTTCGATGGCCTCGGTGTGCGCGGGCTGTCTGGCCCTCATGGATGCCGGCGTTCCGATCAAGCAGCCGGTCGCGGGAATCTCGATCGGCATGTTCGAGTGGAAGGGAAAGACGCAGTTGGTCAGCGACATTCTCGGGGAAGAGGATCACCACGGCGAGATGGACTTCAAGGTCGCCGGGAGCGGGCTCGGGGTCACCGCGGTTCAGGTGGACCTCAAAGGACGCGGACTCTCCCAGGAACGCATCGTCGAAGCGCTGGAATGGGCGAGACAGGCCCGGATGACGATCCTCAAGGCAATGTGCGCCGAACTCTCCCGCCCGCGCCAAGCGACCAGCGAGTACGCCCCGCGCATCCTCACCATCAAGATCAACCCGGAGAAGATCGGCAAGGTGATCGGACCCGGCGGCAAAGGCATCAAGGCCATCGAGGCGGAAACCAAGGCGAGAGTAGAAATTGAGGACGACGGCTCGATCCTCGTCGCTTGTGTGGACATGAAGGGAGCGGAACGCGCCCTGGAGATGATCGAAGCGGTTACCGCCGAGGTGAAAGTCGGGAAGATCTACACCGGGCGGGTCGCCAGCATCAAGGAGTTTGGTGCGTTCATCGAGCTTTCTCCCGGACAGGACGGTCTGTGCCACATCAGTGAGCTCGACACCGAATACGTCAGGTCAGTATCGGAGGTCGTCAAGCTTGGAGAAATGGTGCGGGTCAAGGTCATTGCGGTCGACGATCAGGGACGCGTCAAGTTGTCCCGAAAGGCCGCCATGTTCGAGGACCAGGCCGTCGGGGCGGAGGCGGGTGGGAACTAGAACGGACGCCGTTTCTGTGTGGTCCCGGCGCGCCGGGACCCCCCGTGGCGGCCGTGGAAAGGTGGGCTTGAGGGTTGGCACGGTCAAGCGGCAGGGCAAAGATCATTTCTGCCCTCCAAACGTGAGAAGGTTCGTACCTTTCTCACTGTCAAGGACCAAGCCCGCCGCAGCGGGATCGGTCCTTGACAGTGGCACGCGTGATTTGACAGGTGTCGCAACTCCGGCTCACCGGGCCATTGGCGAAGTCCGCCGGCGGGGGTGACCGCGTTGAGCATCAGCCGACGACAGGCAACTTCCGATTCCAAGCAGAGCCGGGCGGTTATCGAGATTGCCGAACTGGCCGGTGGGCTCGCCCATGAACTCAGAAACCCGCTCTCCACGCTGATGATCAACCTCAAGCTGCTCACCGAAGATCTGCAGGATCTGACCGTGCGCCCGGAGGACACTCGCCGGCGGGCTCTGCTCAAAGTGGAAGGGCTTCGACGCGAGGCCCAGAGGCTCCAAAACCTGTTCGACGAGTTTTTGAGTCTCACCGGGCCTTGCCGGTTGAGAAGGGCGGAAACGGATCTAAGCGCGGTGGTCGCCCGACTTGCTCAGTTCTTCGCTCCCGAGGCGGACGCTCACAAGATCGAGCTGGTGGTCGTAACTGCCCAAGAACCTTTGCCGTGCCCGGTCGACGAACAGTTGCTGGGCCAAGCACTCTTGAACATCATGATCAACGCCCGGCAGGCGATGCCCGACGGGGGCGAGCTGCGCATCACCACCGCCGTCGACGGCGACACTGCGGTCATCAGCGTGACCGATACGGGTGTGGGTATCGAGGAGAAGGACATCGAGCGAATCTTCAGGCCCTTCTTCTCCACCAAGGCAAGCGGCAGCGGGCTGGGCCTGTCCATCACCCAGCGTATTGTGAGCGAGCACGGCGGCATACTCGCTTGCGAAAGCGAGCTCGAAAAGGGAACCACCTTCACGATCCGCCTCCCGCTGCACCCGGGCGATTCGCAGGCAAGGTAACCGTTGACACCGGGCGATTCTTTCGCCGCAGAGATCGCAGAGGAAACGCTCTTTTTTGGGCGGTGGTTGCCCAAAGCTGGTTCATTGACCTATACGAGGGGCATTAAATGCGACCTATCACTCTTACCTTTGCGTTCTCTGCGTTCTCTGCGCTCTCTGCGGTAGATATGTCCCTAACGTGTTGTCTGGAACCGGCGGGTCTCCGTAGGCGTGAACGGTTACCAGGCGGACTCGTCGACGGAGTTGCCGGCGGGCTGATCTCGGCGCGGAGTTCATTGAAATAGCGCCTGATATGAGCAGCGAAACTGCGTTTGTCCTGATTGTTGAAGACGAGGTCGCCCACGGGCAGGCGATCGCCGAGGCCCTCTCGCGCTCGAGCTACGCCTGCAACCTGGTCGAAAGCGGTGAGGCCGCGATCGAGTCCATCCACCAGCGTCCGCCGGACGTGGTGGTGACCGACTACAAGCTCGGCGGCAAGGTCAACGGAATGGACGTGCTCCAAGAGGCCAAGCGGGTCTGCTCCGACACCGAGGTCATCCTGATCACCGCCTACGGCAGTGAGGAGCTGGCTCGCGAAGCCCTCAGCCGGGACAACGCATACCGGGCCTACGACTACCTCATCAAACCCCTCGACATCGACGTCCTTCGCGAGAAGGTCAGCCGGGCGGCCAAGCAGGCTCTCGCGGGCCGCGAAGCCCGCGCCCTGCGCGCCCAGGTCGAGGAGGCCTTCGAGTTCGCGGGCATCATCGGCACCAGTGAGACGATGGCCCGGGAGATCAAACGTCTGAAAAAGATCGCCCGCAGCAAGGCCACCGTCCTGATCGTCGGCGAGACCGGGACCGGCAAGGAGCTCTTCGCCCACGCGATCCACGACAATTCACCGCGTTCCGGAAAGCCCTTCAAGGTGCTCAACTGTGCAGCAGTGAGCGAAACCCTGCTGGAAAGCGAACTCTTCGGGCACGTGAAAGGGGCGTTCACCGGAGCCATCGCCGACCGCAAGGGGCTTATCCAGGCCGCCGACCGCGGAACGCTGTTTCTCGATGAGATCGGGGACATGCCCCTTGCCATGCAGGCCAAGCTGCTGCGAACGTTGGAGTCGGGCGAGGTCCTGCCGGTGGGGTCGAATGATACCCAGTACTTCGACGTTCGGTTCGTGGCTGCCACCAACCGGAACCTGTCGGAGCTCGTCGGGGAGGGCAGCTTTCGAGAGGACCTTTTCTACCGCGTGCATGCCCACGGGGCCATCCACATACCTCCTCTGCGGCAGCGTCGGGAGGACATTCCGGTGCTCGTCCAGCGCTTCCTCGATCAGGCAAATACGGAGCAGGACACCTCGTTTGCGGGCGTATCGCCGGCGGTCATGCGCAAGCTAGTCAACTACGATTGGCCGGGAAACGTCCGTGAGCTGCGCAACGTCGTGTTCCGCATGTGCCTGGAGAGCGAGCCGCGGGCTTTGGCCCACCCCGAGCCGCGGGCTTTGGCCCGCGCGAACGGCCCCACACTGCAGGTCGAGGACCTGCCCGATTCGCTGAGAGCCTCCACCGACATCGTCCCCGCCGGCCCGCCCAACCTCGCGGGGATGAGCATGGCCGACGTCGAGAAGCTGCACATCATCAACACCCTGCGCATGTTCGGCGGCAACCGCGAAAAAACCGCCAAAGCCCTGGGCATCGGGGCAAGAACCCTATACCGCAAGCTGCGCGATTACGGCCTGCGGTAGACACTTCGCGGTCTACGTGGAGCCGTCCGGCAGGTCAGCCCAGACCGTGCCGTTGCGGATCTCGGCTTTGTACCGCTGGACGCGGGCACGCTTCGAGTGGGTGCACTTCCCGGTCCGCAGGTCGAACTCCCAGAAGTGATAGGGGCAAGCGACGATCGTGCCGGTTACCTCGCCGCTGGAGAGGTCTCCGCCGGCGTGGGGACAGGTGTTGTCGATTACGAAGACTCGCTCCGGGTCCATCAGCCAAAACACGGCGAAATCCCGCCCCGGGCGGGAGACGAAAACCCCGCCCCCGCGGCGGCAGTGCCCAAGTGGTATGAGCTGAACGAACGGCATCGATGTTCCCAAGAACGGGTTTCTGAACCCTCGCGACCATCTGAGCCGCAGGCTTCAGCCTGCGCGGAGCTCCGCGCGGGCTAAAGCCCGCGGCTCGGAACACATAAACGGGAAGTCCTCTAGCCTGCGCGAATGTTCGCCCGTGCTAAAGCCCGCGGCTCGGGTCGGGATCATGGTCGCACCACCTGCGAAACACAGTACCGGGATGTTATCGTCCCTTCCAAGCGCGGGAAAGTCCGAGCGAGGGCTCCCCCCCCGGTGGTCGGCGGCGTAGAATCCTCGTGCTCATTTTGGAGGTGCGACCATGAAAGTCATCGCTGACCTGTGTGTGGTTCCCATCGGTGTGGGCGTTTCGGTTTCGCGGTACGTGGCGGCTTGCGAGCGGGTGCTCGTTGAGGCTGGTCTGAAGATCAGCCTGCATGCCTACGGCACCAACGTCGAGGGGGAGTGGGATGAGGTGCTCGCGGCTGTCAAACGCTGTCACCAGGTGGTCCACGAGATGGGTGCCCCGCGCGTCTCGACCACGCTGAAGCTGGGCACGCGCACGGACCGAGCCCAGACGATGGAAGATAAGGTCCGTAGCGTCGAGCAGAGGCTGTCGCCCGGTTGATCTACCGCAGAGACCGCAGAGAGCGCAGAGAGAGAAAGAGAGCAAGAAAGAGAAAGAGAGAGAAAAGAAGAAACAAAAAGAGCGCAGAAGTGGGAGAAGATGGAGAGTTACAGCGGGACTCGTGAAGCGAGGTCGTGAAAGGGGGTCGTGAGCGGCACGGGTTGTAGTCAACGGAGATGGGCTTCACGCTTAACACATCACCCTTCACGCTTCACCCGCTGCTGGCACGAAGTCCGCCAGTTTTCTGCCGTAACCCTTTCCCAACAGCACTCTGCGTTCTCTGCGGTGTGAATAATCCGGGATTAGCGGCCGGGTGACCCCGGGCGCAGGAATGAACAAAGCTCCTGCGTGCCGCGCGGGCGACACGCAGGAGCCGTTTATTCACGTGCTATAAGGACGGCGGGAAGCTGCTACATCGCCCCCGCGAGCTTTTCCTTCCGCTCGGCCTGGGTGAAGGCCTCCCACCGGCCTATGCAGCCCCCGCAGCAGAATCCCACGGTCTTGCCGTCGGTGACCGTGGTGACTCCCGCACGTACGGGGTTGCCGGAGATCGGACAGTTCTTGTTAACCGCGGCAACTACCTTGGCGTCCTTGGCCCCTTGGGCACCACCGGCGTCAGCGGCGCCCTTTGCGTCCGCACCCTTCTTCGCGCAGCAAGGCTTCTTGCAATCGGAGGCGCACTTGACGGTCCCGTCGGGATTCCTGCACGGGGTCTTGCATTTGCCGGCGCACTTACCGGCGCATTTCTTCTTGCAGCCGGCAACCATCTTGCAGTTTGATGCGCCGGTACACTTCCCGCTGCACCCGGTGGCAACCACGGCTAACGCAGCCGTAAGGGCCACCATGCACATTCCAGAAACACCCATCGACCATAACGATCTTCTTCTCATCACTTCTTCTCCAGGTATCTGCGGGCACCCTGACCCCGCTACTGCGAGGCCGAAAGATCACCCTGTTCAATTCAATCAGTCGGTCGCCGTGGCCATGTTTCCACTCATCGCCGGGCGACTTCGGCCAAGCAGTGGGCCCAGGCAGAATCGCCGCGATCGCGACAAAAGCGCCAAAAGCGTCACCAGAAACAAACTTGTATTCTGCAGCAGTTTCTGCCAGATGATCACCGCCCCCCCCCCGCAGCCGCAGTCGAACGCGATCTCCATAAACGGCGTGCCCTTGGCAGCGTGGATAGCCATGGCCCTAAGAAAAATCGCCGGCGTAAACACGAGCAGCATGGCTGCTACCGACAGGGCGGCGCCACGCAGCCATACTCCCAGGATCAAGGCGGCGCCGCAGAGCACCTCCAGCCAGGGCAGCACTATAGCCGTCCCGTTGAGAAAGTAGGGCGGTCTTTCGGGAAGCAGCCCATACAGGTGGATCTGTTTGAGAAAATCTCCGGGATGGCCGATCTTCTGCACCCCCATGTAGATGAAGAGGCCGCCGATGAGAAGCCTGACCAGAAGGAGCGGCACACCGCTCTCGTCGATCCGCCGGATGATGGAATGCTCGTCGCTCACTCTTGCCCCGATTCCCCTTCCGCTTCCTCTTCTCCGCGGCCCGCCGCTACGGGCATGTCGCGCGCTTTCCACTCTTTCCATCCGCCCTCGTAGAGATAGAGCGATTCGTAGGGTACGTCGAACTCCATAAGCTCTCCGCAGAGGTACATGCTGTCTTCACATTCCCCGCCGTTGCAGTAGACGATGACCTTGTCGGCATCGTATACGTATTCGAGGAGGTCTCGGATGTAATCCTCCAGGTGATAGCGGTCGCATTGAAGTGCACCGGGAATATGACCGGCCTCGAAAGCCGCGTCGTTGCGCGCGTCGACGAAGACAACGGCGCCGAGTGTGTCCGGATCGCTGAAGATCCCTGCGAGTTCCTCGAAGGTGATCGTTTGGTAATCATGTTTCGACCCATCAGCGGTCGGCTGCCCGACCGTCTCCCTGTCGGTGTTGCCGTCGAGCTTCTGCTTCTGCTCTACGTGCTGCCGCCTCTTGGGAAAGTGGTCCTTGCTCCACTTGAGTGCGCCTTTGGGGCGAACGGCGTTGGCTCCGGCGGCTACCGCAAATGCGATGGCCGAAAGGAGAACCGCCTCCAGGATGGTTTTTCGTATGGCGCGCATGCTGAGTCGCTAAAGAAAACCGCTACGCCTACTGCGAGAGCCGGTCAACCGGTATCCTCCTGCCCCTATATTGGTCATTTGCCCGGGCTGGGTCAATGCCGATCAGCGTGGTCGTTGCGCCGCTGTGACACCCGGGTACGTCCCGGTAGCGAATGACCCGATAAACCGCACCGCCGCACCGCGGTACGTGCCGTAGGGCGGTCGTATCCCGGAGCGGGCTACGGGCGCAGGTGTACCCTTGTTCCAGCCGGCAGGAGGCTTGCGTACGAACCACGTCTTAACTACCGTGTGTGTGGAAACGCAGAAACCGTCGAAGAGTCAAGAAGTCAAAAAACGTGGGGTTAAAGCCGTTTCGATGTTTTGACGTTTCGACGTTTTGTACTTTGGTTTGGGAGGCGTTGTCGTGGGGCGGCAGCGGGCAAATCGCGAGCAGCATGACGTGACCGCCCTCGTCGATCGTTTGCTTGCCCGGGGCCTGGCTTCCGGGGCCACCGATCTGCACTTCGAGCCCGTCGACGACCTACCCCTGACGTTTCGGGAAACTCCCGGCGATTCCGTGGGTGGGGGGCACGGTCAAGAGGTGGGGCAAAGACCCTCTTTGCCCACAGGCGGCGGTGGCCGGGGGCTGCTGGTGCGACTGCGCATCGACGGCCAACTGATCGACTTCGACTCCGTCCCCGGACGCTTGGCGGAGAACGTGGTCTCGCGGCTCAAAGTGCTCGCGTCCCTGCTGACCTATCGAGTCGACATCCCCCAGGAGGGCAGCTTCCGCCGGGAGCACAAGACCGCCGACGGGGTATGCACTCCCGTCGATCTTCGCGTGGCGACGTTCCCGACGATTCGCGGCGAGCGGGCTGTCGTCCGGGTGTTTCGCGGGGCGGGAGACCTGTCCGCAGTAGCCACCCTCAGCTCCCTCGGCCTCACCGGGGATCAGGTCGAGCTGCTCGAGAAGTCCCTCGCACAACCCACCGGGTTGATGGTCGTCACCGGTCCGGCGGGCAGCGGCAAGACGACGACCCTGTATGCGATGATCCGCCACGTGCGCGACCATCATGGCAACCGCAGCGTGATCACCCTTGAAGATCCCGTCGAACAGCGCATTGAGCGCGTCACTCAGATCCAGATCAACCCCCACGGTGAACTTGGCTATGAGCGCTGCATGCGCTCGCTTCTGCGGCAGGATCCGCAGGTTCTGCTCATTGGGGAAGTGCGCGACGCCCGGACTGCCGCCCTGGCGGTCGAGGCAGCCCTCACCGGCCATCTGATCCTCACCACGGTTCACAGCGGCGACCCGGCGGAGGCCATCGTCCGATTCCTGGAGATGGGCATCCCAGCGTATCAATTGGTCTCGACTTTGACCGTGGTCTGCTCGCTAAGGCTGGTGCGCAAACGGTGCGGAGCCTGTGGCGGCGCCTCCCCGTCTGAGTGTACCGGCTGCCTGGGCACCGGGTATGCCGGCAGAACCGCGGTGGCTTGGACCGCAGCCCTGGACGAAGCCGTGCGCCAGTTGGTGCTGCAGCACCCCACCGCCTCGCAGTTGCGGGCGATGTTCAAGCGACAGGGCCCCGATCTCGCTGATAGCGCGGAAGGGCTGGTGTCCCGCGGTATCACTGATCGGCAGGAGGTCGCTCGTGTGCTGGGGTTCTAGGAATTACGAATTACGAATTACGAATTACGAATAGGGAAAGAAGAGGACCACCCAATTCGCTATTCGTAATTCGTAATTCGTAATTCGTAATTCGTAATTCGTAATTCGTAATTCTTTATGTCGGTTTCGATCCTTGCCATCCTCGCCGTCGCAGCGCTGCTCACCTCGATCATGTCCGCCATTTTAGGGATGGGCGGGGGCATGTTGCTGCTCGCGGTCCTGCTGTCGGTCATGTCGCACGGCGAAGCCATCCCAACGCACGCAGCCGTACAGATCGCCAGCAACGGCACGAGGGTCCTGGCGTTTCTGGGCAACGTCGACCGGGGAGCCTTCGGACGATTCTGTATCGGCGTCGTGCCCGGAGGAATGGTGGGAATGGCCTTGCTCTGGTCCCTGGGTGAGCCGCAGGACAGTGAGCCCTATCTCAAGATGCTGGTCGGGGCGTTCATCCTGATGAGCACTTTTCTCCGGTCGGGTGTGGAACCGGCTTCCAACCGTCTAAAGAGAACCGGTGCCACAAGGGTGTGGTGGGACTTCCCCGCGATAGGGTTTTGCGCCGGCACAGCCGCGTTGACCGTCGGTGCGATAGGCCCGCTCATAGCCCCGTTGTTCGCCCGACGCAATTTCGTCAAAGAGAGGCTGATCGCCACCAAGGCTCTTTGCCAGCTTGTCACGCATGTGATGAAGATACCCGCGTTCATACTCTTGCGCAAGTTGGAGTTTGGCCGCCTGGGCATTTGGGCGATCGTTATGATCATTATGGTCGTTCCCGGAACGCTGCTCGGCAAACGGCTGTTGAAGAGTGTGTCCGAGCGGCACTTCGTCATCGCCTATCGCGTAGCCCTGACCGCCGCCGGACTGAAGGTCTTCATTCTCGACGGCTTGGTTCCCGCAAGCACTCACCTGTGATCGTGCAGTGGCGTATAGCGAGTGCAGCAACACTTCTTTTCGCTATTCGCTATTCGCTATTCGTCATTCGCTATTTTTTGGGCGTATCGGGGGGTTGAAAGTAGCCCGTCCCATCGACTACCCTATATTAGGGGCCGGTTGGTCGAGGGGGAGCACTCCTTGTATTTGGATCGGGCGAACGTGTTAATTGGCATGAGTGTGTCGGTTCTTATGGGGCTGGCGTCCGCATTAGCGACAGAACCGCCAGGTGGGGTTGCTGCGCGGCACGAGCTTCTGCTGCGGACCGGAGTGGTGGATACCCGGACGTTGCCCGATTTCGTGGGACAGGCCTGGGGAGCTAGCTTGCTGGTCCAGCCTGTCACTGACCCGCTTGAAAGCCTGCCCTACAGCATGATCTCGGAAAGCAAAGATGATCTTCGCACTACCCCAGGCCGGGCGGGTATGCAACGGGCTGCCAACCGGTTGACAACCGGTGCCAGATCGGTGTTGCAGCTAGCCGGTCCAATAACCCCGGAGCGTCGTGCCCGCCTGGAATCGGCCGGTGTTGTTCTGGGCGACTATCTGCCCATGCACGCTTACTTCGCCCGGCTTGACCGGGTGGACGCGGCGGCGCTTTCCGCGCTGGACTTCGTTCAGTGGATCGGCTTCTACCGGGACGAGTGGAAGCTGGACCCGCAAATCGGCAAGCGGACATTCGCCGGTGAGGCCCGCAAGCAGCTTGCGGCTGCGGGACGGGTGATGCTCACCATCGCGGCGTTTAGGGACGCAGACCCCGAGACGATTGTGGGCGATCTGGAGTTCGCCGGTGCGAAGGTCATCGCCGTAAACCGCACCACGCGGAATCACCTGGTGGATGCTGAGATACCCCGGGCAGCCATCGGCGGGCTGGCCTCACTGGATTGGGTTCAATTCGTCGAGGAAGCTCCGGAAGGCACGCTGCGGAACAATACCAACGAGTGGATTGTTCAGAGCAACGTCTCCAACTACACGCCGGTGTGGGATCGGGGCATCCACGGCGAAGGGCAGATCGGCGGTCATATCGACGGGGCGATCTCGGAGGGCCACTGCTGCTTCGACGACGACGTGCCCATCGGACCCGACCATCGGAAGATCGTCGGCTGGCGCGGGGCGATGGGCAACAGCTCCCACGGAACGCACACCGCCGGCACGTTCGCGTGTGACTCGGAACCTTGGGGGGAGCCGAACTTTCGCGACGGGTTGGCCTTTTCCGCCAAGCTGTCGTACTCATCGCTTTCGGGGGTGCTCGGCCAGCCTTCGACGCTCTTCCCGCGCCTGTCGGACGCTCACGCCGACGGCGCCCGCATGCACACCAATAGCTGGGGTGATGACGGAACGAGACAATACACGACTTGGTGCCAGCAGATTGACGACTTCAGCCGGGTCAACGAGGACTCTCTGGTCGCCTTTGCGGTGACCAACACGTCCATACTGAAAACTCCGGAGAACGCCAAGAACGTCCTGGCGGTCGGGGGCACGTACGACACGCCCAGTCAGCATCAGCACTACAGTGGGGGAACCGGACCGACCTCCGACGGGCGGCGCAAGCCCGAGGTCTACGCCCCCGGGTCGGGGACGAACTCTTCACTGGGCAGCGGTTGCTCGTTCGGGCCCATGTCCGGAACCTCGATGGCGTGTCCCGCGGTCAGTGGGGCGGGGCTTCTCGTACGACAGTACTTCACCGACGGATTCCACCCGACGGGCACGGCGGTCCCCGCGGACTCGATGATCCCGACCGGGGCGCTTCTCAAGGCCGTCTTGATCAACAGCGCCGTCGACATGACCGGTGTTTCCGGCTATCCCAGTGATCGCGAGGGATGGGGACGCATTCTGATCGACGGGGTGCTGTACTTCGAGGGCGACTCCTCGTTGCTGTTTGTTGACGATGTGCGTAACGCCGAGGGGCTGGTCACCGGGGAAGCCCGTCAATACCAGATCGAGGTTTCCGACAGCTCGGTGCCACTGCGTGTCACCCTGGTGTGGACCGACGTGCCGGCCGTCGTGGGGGCGAGCTTCGCTCCGGTCAACGACCTCGACCTTACGGTGCTCGCGCCTGACGGCACGCTCTATCGCGGCAACGTTTTCAACACCGTAACCGGCGAGTCGATCTCCGGGGGCACGCCCGACAGCCGCAACAACGTCGAGCAGGTCCACCGGCTGGCTCCGGTTGTCGGCCGGTACGTGGTAGAGGTCGTCGGGCGTGCGGTTAACGAGGATCTCCAGGGCTTCGCCCTGGTCGTTACCGGGGCGGTCGCCGAAGGGTCGCCCGATTGCAACGGCAACGGAGCCCCCGACGACGAGGACATCGCCGAGGGCACCAGCGAGGACTGCGACGACAACGGGGTCCCCGACGAATGCCAACCCGATTTCGACGGTGACGGGCTGATCGACGCCTGCGATCCGGACATCGACAACGACGGCGTGCCCAACGAAAGCGACGAATGCGACAACTCGCCGCTTGGCGTGCCGGTCAGGTCCGACGGCAGCCCGTTTGGCGACCTTGATTTGGACTGCGACGTCGAACTGGACGACTACCGGTTCCTCGATAACTGCATTCTGGGCAGCGGTCCCGGCGCCCCCCCGCCTTCACAGTTATGCCTGGACGTATACGATTCCAACGCCGACGGGGATATCGACCTCGCCGACGTTGCCGTGTTTCAGATGGGGTTCGTCGGACCGAGATAGAGGATTGTCGATTGTCGGTTGTCGATTAACGATTGTTGATCGCATTCATCTGTGGGGCCCAATCGTCAACCGTCAATCCGCAATTCGCAGCAGGGTCAGGGCCGCTTCAAGCTGGCGGTCGCGGACGATTTCCCGTGAGGGAGACTCGCGCGGTTCATAGGCGCGGTCATCGCCTGCCCCGTCGGCGAAAGGGTGATGGGGTCCCGTAGACGCTAGATCCAGCGCCTGACGCGACTGTTGGATCGCCCGCACTTCGGCGTTGGTCAGCTCCACTACCACGTCCGGCATGACCCCCCACGAGTCAGTATGCTCGTTTAGGGGAGTTCGGTGGATGATTCTTCCTTCGGGCAGACGATAGTGTGCGACGGTCAACTTGATGGCCGCATCGTGTGCTTTCAGATGAATCAAGTGTTGCACACTGCCCTTGCCGAAGCTGCGTTCACCCACCACAACCGCCCTGCCGTGGTCCTGCAGGGCACCGGCTACGATCTCCGACGCGCTGGCCGAGCCACCGTTCATCAGCACGGCAAGTCTGAGATCCGAAACGGTTCCGGGCGCCGTTGCCCGATACTCGTCCACGGCGCGGTGGCGGGTGACCGTCGACAGTATCGTACCCTCGGAAACAAACCGATCGACCAAGGCCACCGCCTGATCCATCAGCCCGCCGGGGTTGAACCGCAGGTCAATGATCAACCCGGCGCTGCCCCGGCTCAGCACCCGCCGCAGGACCCGATCGAAATCGGCCATGGTGTTTTCGTGGAAGCCGCCTACACGAACGTAGGCGATCCGGCTCTGAGGATCGATCAGGTAGCTCCACGATCCGGACTCACTGCGGCGATATCCCCGTACGGTTCTGAGAGTTACGGGTTCGCGGACGAGGGTCATGTCTTCCGGTTCGGTTCGGCCGGGATGCAGGACACTTACCCTGACGGCCGTGCCCGGCTTCCCCCCGAGAAGCTCGTTCACGTCGAAGATGGACAGGCCTTCGACGTCCCGGCCGTTTATGGAAAGGAGAATATCCCCCGCTAGCACGCCGGCCCTTGCCGCCGGACCTCCCTCAATGGGGGCGATCACCGTGGCTTTGCCCGCCCGAACACCGACTTCCATTCCGACGCCGATGTATGACCCCTTGCTGCGCCGTTCAAACGCAGTGAGTTCGTGCGGTGAGATGTACCCGCTGTAGGGGTCAAGCCTGGATAACATCCCCCTGATGGCCCCTTCGACCAGTCCATCCGGTTCGATCGGCTCGACATATTGCTGCTTGGCGAGGGCGTCCACCTCGACCAGGGCGCTGTAGGTGACCATTACGGCGTCCTGCCGGGCGGCCATCTGAGGCAGCTGCAGGAACATCAGCGCGATCACGCAGAAGACCGCCATCCACATCAGTGTATGCTTGTGCATTAGCGGTTGGCTGTTAGCTGTTAGCTGTTAGCTGTTAGCTGTTAGCTCAGATCGCAAACCCGGAAGCTGATAGCGGGTGCCCCATCCTTGCGCAGCAAGGGTGGGGGACTGACAGATCGCGCGCCGGAGAATGTTTCCGCACCCCACCCTTCGCCTCCGGCGAAGAATGGGGCACCGGCTAACAGCTACTTCCACTTTTTTTTCGCCTTCTTCAGGTGCCGACGGGCTGCGGCGATGCCTTCAGGGCTGGAGCGAAATCTCTGCCCCACGATCGCCCCGAACGCCCGAACCGCCAGGCGGGTATGTGGGTTGTCCTTCCGGAGGAAGCGAATCGTCACCGGAAGCCCACTTCGATCGCCAAGTCGCCCCAGCCCCAGAGCCGCCTGCAACGCGACCTCGGGCTGTTTGTGGGAAAGCAGCGTTTTGAGCGGTTCGATCGCCTCACCTACGCCCAGGCCGCCCAACGCCTGGGCAGCCTCGGCCTGGATCGTGGTGTTGGGATCGTCAAGAAGCCTGATCAGTGTGTCGTAGCCGTCAGGTCCGGTGACGTGGGCGAGGGCGGGAATTGTGGCGCGGCGCAGAACGCAATCCGGCGAGCCGGCGATGCGAACGATCTTCTCCACGGTGTCGTTGGAAGTGACCCCGTGACGCGAGGCGCCCTCGAGTACCCGCAGGGCCGCTTCGCGGGCTCCACTGGGCGATTTCTCGCGCTGCAGCTCGCCGGCCGGCCCCGCCAGGCTTGGCGCGGGTTGGCCGCCGGTATCCCCGGTGGGCCCACCGGTTTGTGTTCGATTATGAGGGGTATCCATCGACCGGCTCCAACACCATTCCAACGTGGTACCAACCCCAGCGGATGAGCCTCGCGAAGACGACCCTGCCGGTAAGATCGGTGCTGCGGCCGAGCGGGAGCGACACCACAACATGCAACCCGGTCCCGGGCGCAAAGCGGCACCTCGTGATCAGCCCCAGTCCGGTCGTCGAGATGTCGCGGGTCCCGCCGGACGTTTCAAGAACGCTGCTCCCGTCCGGACCCAAGTAGCGAACCGTACAACGCATCCGGAATCGAAAACGTTCCCGGAGCCGCGAGTTCAACGTCCGCTCCGTTGCGCGTGAGGCGGCGCCGCAGATTTTTCCCGAGAGCTTCCGAAACTGCACTTCATCGGACCGGACCAGGGTGTCGGTGGCGACCACGTCGATTCTTCACCTGGTCCAAGAGGTAGTCGTACCGTTCGAGTCGACTCCGTCGCCCGGCCCGTCCGTCCGTACCGACTCGACTCGGAGGCGGCGGACGCCTAAGATATCGGCCCCGCCGTGTCGGGCCTGAAGCGTAGCGGTTGGAATCCGGGTTGCATGAGCCTTCCCGATTCGTCAGCCCGATGGGGCTGCGACGCGAGCGACACCGTGGCTAAAGAAAAGTGGTACCGTGGCGGACTGTGTTTCTCCTGCACGCAGTGCGGAAGCTGCTGCAGCGGCGACCCGGGCTATGTCTGGGTGACCAAGGAGGAAATCCGCCGAATCTCCGAACTCCTTGGCGAAGACGATGGCTGGCTCGGGAAGACCCACCTTCGCCGCGTGCGGTTGCGTTACAGCCTGACTGAGAACCCCGGCGGCGACTGTGTCTTTTTGAAGCGCAGGGGCGAGACGTCCGAGTGCGCGATCTACGCCGCTCGCCCTCTCCAGTGCCGGACATGGCCGTTTTGGAACCAGAATCTGCGTTCCCCGGACACCTGGAACGAGGCACACCAGAAGTGCCCCGGAATCAACAGAGGCAAGCGCCGGGATTTCGTGGAGATCGAAACTGTCCGAACGCAAAAGCGCGGCTGCGGCGTAGGACTCACCGCAGAGCACGCGGAGAGCGCAGAGAGGGAATAGTCGGGAAACGCCAGCTCGGCTTCGATCAGGTCCATACGGTCAAGAGGGACGACCTACTCCGCCTGAACCCTACGGTGTTTCACTCATAGTCTTGAATGTTCGCTCTTATCGCCGCCAATGACGATTCGCGATCTATCATAATCGGTGAAGTATTCTCAATGTTGCTGAAGTCTGAGACCTTGCGAACCATACCGACAATATCCGCAGGTGAAAATGAATAGCCCTCGAGTAACGACCATCCCACATCAAGTTGCACGCTCTTGCCCTCGAATTGGCACCGGACTCATCCTGTACATTGGTCTGAGAAATCAAACGGCAGGTACACGGTATCAGTATCTGGAGCCGTTTCAACAACGAAGAGCCACTGGGTGAGCAACGTGTGAATTGCCCGATGGATCGTGTGAGTAGATTCATCTCTTGAGTCGATAGTGCTGTCAGTGGCGAAGTAATAGGTGTCGCAACGATGTTCGCAAACCCGATCAGGGGCTCAGCGAGATATGGTCAAATCCTGTGGATCGGATCATGATCAGGCGGCCTCTTCTTTGACTCCGTCGACGAACTGAACGCCGCGGATTACGTCAGC
>SDBU01000683.1_pt1 | contig 48196 bp, 75 predicted proteins | sample 2277071 | NCBI WGS metagenome assembly SDBU01 (sample SAMN10397929, study PRJNA504765) | marine sediment metagenome | isolation source: marine sediment core GS08_GC12, 126 cmbsf | place: Arctic Ocean: Gakkel Ridge, Loki's castle | collected 2008
CACAACGGATTCAGCAACAACGTCTGTGACTGGGGGTACGTTTCGAGGGCTAAGTAACACTTTTGAAACAACTCGTATAGCAGAGTTCACGGCACAGACCGATACCCTCGTTTATACTGGGGCAGATTCCATACTCCTTGGTTGGAATTTCGGAGTATCGGCAACGTCTGGCGATGCGAATAATACAGTCAAATTCCAGGTGTTTATTAATTCAGTCAGTGTGGGAAATTCGGGATTTATGGTACGAGATTTCAAGACAGCAAATGCCGAGGGGTTTTTAGGTGGAAATGGAATTGTGGCACTTGGGAATAGTGATTCGCTGTGGATTCTTATTACAGATATTACGACAGCTACTTGGGGGATTGAGGCGTTTCACTTAACGCTATTTGAAATTGATAAATTCGAATGATACTTGATGTTCTCATCTGGGGGAAATATCGGACATGACTGCCCATGAGTTAAAAATAGAACGTGATAGGCTGTATAAAATGGATGATGTCACGGTCTTAACAGCCTTAGTATATGGTGAGGCTCAACAACAGCCACGCTTAGGACAGGTTGCCGTTGCAAGGACGGTGGTTGTCCGCTCAAAGACTTCCGGCAAGTGGAAACCGTCTATCCGGGGATGTGCATTACAGCATCGGCAGTATTCGTGTTTCAATCTGACCGATCCAATGCTGGAACGAATTATCATTGCCCTGAAACGTGAGCAGAGTGATAAGAATGGCAGCAAAATCTGGGAACGATGTCGTGATGCCGCCGAGGAAGCCATTCGGGACAAGCCCGATACTCTAAAGTTACTCGGAGAACCGACGCATTATTTCAATCCGTCTATTGTCGTGCCATATTGGTCAAGGTCACCTAAAATGACCGAATTGTATACCATCGACGATCATAAATTTTACCAGGAGGCTACGTAATGCCAGACCCGGGACCTCAAACATGGTGGGACAGGTATTGGAAGCTCGTATGGTTCGGCATGGTTGTGTTCGGTATTGCAGTGAGCTATGGCGTTGCGAAGACCCAATTGGATTCAACGACGGCACAAGCAGACACGAATGCCGTGAAGATAGAGGTGCATGAAGGGCAGATTAATGAATTGAGGTCGGTGGTGGAGGTACAGGGAGTGCATCTGCAATATATTCGTGAAGGTATTGACGATATCAAAGAAAGTCTAAAAAACGGAGATTAATATGAAAAAGGTTATTTTGGTTGGAGCCGGTATTGTAATTGGCTTATTGGTAGCCGTAGCAGCTGTTTATCACTATCTATCTACCGCATTTATAATGTGAGGTAAAAATGGATGGATTCTTTCAGGTATTTGAACAGGAAACAAGGGGTATGCCTTTGCTGGACAGGGATGAAACTCTCAAACTTATTAAACGTAAGATGATTGATATTGAAGAGTTCATGGAAAACAAATGGATTCCGACATTTCTTACCAATCTAATTGAAGGGCTTGTTGCTGACGGACATTTACCAATCGTTGATGCTGACGACTTGAGAGACTGTCTTGATACAGCAATGGGTGAAATCAATCAGCGCAGGGAAGAATTATATGGCATGACGGAGGAGAATATATAGTGAAGGCGGGTGTGATATGATTGAAGTTGATTTTGGACTAAAATTTATTACTGCTACAATTGCAGTAATAATAGCCACCGGATTCTTTTTGTTGTATTATTTAACCGACTATCCAATGGGAGGTAGGTGAAATAATGGGTGATTTTGCATTGAAGATCCTACTCAGTTCGGCTGGCACAGCCGTTGTGGGTATGCTGTTGGCACGTATCATTCCAAGCAAAAAGGTGTTACGACCGGTTGCGGTTAAATGCGGTAATGCCTGTGCGGCGTTTGGGCGATTGCAGGGTGGTAAACATGCCTGGAGATTGATAAGAAATATTATATTTGATTCAGTGGGTGTGCTCTGGGAAGGATGGTCTTATGGGGCATCACAAGAGAAAGTCAACGGAGACCTCATTTACCCCGATGATCCACGACACTCTCTCCATAAAAAATAAATGGAACTTTTCTTTGTTTCTTCCGTTTAATGAATTCCGACGAAGTACCGAATTTGCCAACATACAGGAGGTATAATGTCAAAAGAGACTGCCACTTTAATTTCAAGTGTGGAGCTCAACGAGCTTCTCGAAAAGTTCGTATTAACAACCAAATTAACTGGTTCATTCGGAGAGAAAGTCGATGCATTTCTCGATTTTGTTTCCGATGCAGTATTATTGGTCGAACGATTAATCGTTACGCCCAAGAGTGGTGAGCAGAAGAAGCGTGTCGTTCTGAATCTATGGCAGACATTTGACGCTCGTGTACAGGTAACTCAAACCATTATGGATAAGTGGTTTATAGGGGCGTATAACGCCGCAGTGTGGTGGATAAATAAGATTCCCTTTATAAGGAAACTTCCATCTGCCGGGACGGTAATGAACTGGTTGGTTGAAGAACTTTTACTTCGGGGATTTGTAAAGATTCTCAATAAGACGATCTGGCAAAAAATGACCGTTTTGGAAGAGACCAACGAGAGTCATGAATAAGTATCCGTCTCGCTTCCATACAGCGCTCCTAAGCGCACTTCTCTTAATAATCGCCCTATCTCACACCCCGAATTGCCATGCCGGAGTTAAAGATGTCGTAAGGAAGGGTAAATCAATAGCTTATACAGTCCTTACGAATAAGTACGTCACGGCGTTCTCATTCCGCTCCGGTATGCTGATGTATGCTTATTACAATGCGCAGTCGGATGCCTTCGTATGGGATACTCTGTACGGCGACGGGATTACCTATGGACGGGCTACACAGAAACGCTGGCATCTGAATAAGAACCTTGCAAATACTGGTTTGATGGTAGCCGGCGGCGCTATGGCAATAGACCTCTTTGTGAATAAGCTTTCTCTACGGAAGCTAATGGGCAGGACGATCACGACTTTTGCGGGGACGTATGCAATGTGGCAGCGGTCATATCGGTCAGGGAGATATGACGATCCGTTCCCGCCGAATCCCGATTTGTATCAGAATGCCATTACGATTCCATTGCCGGGCGGAGATTATGTTTATGGGTTGAATGAGAAAAGGGCTAAGACGCTTGATATGTTCTGCTGGACGGCTTTTTCTATTGGGATTTTGATTGACCCAGTATTCCAGAAGTAAGGGTAAGTCCCATCCTATCCCGGAGGTTATATGATATGCACAGGACGGACGATAAAATATGTTTATGGGGAATCTATTACACTTAAGGTCATTTCCGATGTCCACTTGGGGAACGCTCATTGTGATGTCAGGGAGTTCCGGAAATATATCGACGACAAAGAAACCTACTTCATCGGGAACGGCGACTATCTTGATGCGATCATAACTTCAGATTTAAAGAGATACCGTAAGAGTTCTGACGGCACCAGGGGCGATGATATTATTGACCAACAGATAAATAAAATGGTTGATATGTTAATGCCTATTAAGGATCGCATACTGGGACTTGGTATCGGGAATCACGAAGATGTCATAACCAAGAAGTGCGGGACTAATCCGGTTGCCCGTATCTGCAAGGCACTGGAAGTTCCCATCCTTGGCTATTCATCACTTTTCCGGCTTGCGCTACAAGAGAAGGGGAAGACCGGCAAAAATCTGCGGTCACGGATTGTCATTATTCGGATGCACCACGGTTGGGGAGGGGGCAGCCGTACCCAGGGGGGCGACATCACGAAGTTCAGCAAGGATATGTGTAACTGGGATGCGGATTTATTTCTTTACGGGCACGTCCATCGCTTGGCGGAAGACCGTGTAGCACGGCTGGGAATAACGGCGGGGCATAAATTCATATCCAAGTCCATGCACCTCGGCATCTGTGGCACATTCCTGAAGACTTTCTCAAGCACTCTTGACCCGACGTATTCGGAAGTTAAGGGATACCCGCCAGCATTCATTGGCGGACTGACAATCACAATCACTCCGAATAAGATTGGCTATGAAATGAAGGTGGCAACGTAATGAAATTGCCGAAGGCGGTGAAGGTTGGGGGGCATGTCTATGCTGTGGCATTCCCCTTTTCATTTCCACCAAATGAGGAGGAAGACCCCAAAGACGCTTCGGTTGGTAAGTGCTTGCATGGAGAAAACGTCATCCAAGTCGCAGATAGATTGGCGGGAACAAAGAGGAAACTCACGGAGCCATATATAACTCAAGCATTCTGGCATGAAACTTTACACGCCATTGATGCCGTATATAATGCGGACAAGTTGGATGAGGATACGACGGAGCGATTATCGCAGGGGTTGTTTCAGGTATTGACCGATAATTTCACGATTAAGCCGAAGTAGAAACAAGTTGTGCGTCCACTTATTTTAAAGTCTCCATATCGCCACATCCACATGCTCGGCTTCTTTGGTATAGATTTTCTGAATCCTCGTATCGGCTATCCGACTATCATTGTCATAAATAATCTTCTCAATGGCATCCTGAATCACACCAATAAGATTGTCGTTATCCGGCTTGACATCAACCCAGTACGGCTCCAATGATTTGTCTTTCCTGCGTTTTGATTTCGGCATGAGAATATAGAAGCGATAAAGCGCCATGAGCGGGCCCGTCAACAGAATATCTGGTTTGTGCTGAACGGCGATTGCCCGAATCTCGTTCATCCAGCACTCCACTTTAGTCCGCATGTAGGGTGCAGGGTATGGTGACCCATCCTTCCGGTATCTTGTGCGAAACTTCTTTTCTTTATTGGCAACGATTCTCCCGAAGATACTGAATTGAATCAACGGCGGGTCGCTGTAATCCACCTGTGGCTGGACGGTAGATATGGGTTTCATGGGCGGATCGACTTTTATTTCACGCATTATGAAATCTCCTTAAATATCTCTTCATTTCCCGACCCCTTCTTCAATTTCCGTTTAGCTATATGCCGTGCTAAATCAAGTCTCAAATGACATCGCTGACACAGGGCTATCAGGTTTAGCGGACTGTTATTCTTTTTGTCACCGTCTATATGATGCACCGTCAACACTACCCGCTTCCCCGTGCGCCAATTCAGTGACTTATTAGCAGCATCACATAATTCACATCTCCACTTCGCACGCTTCCTGACGGAAAGACTTATTTGCCTCCAACTGGGGTGATAGTCCTTAATGTTCATTGGCATTATTTCCCCATGTGCTTGAAGAAAAATATTAGCAAGAGTATTGCTGCTATCCCATTCAAGGCACCTTTTTTGCCATTCAAGGCTTCCATTATTTCAGCTTCCATCACCCATCTCTTTCAATAGTTCCAATAGATACGCTTCACCCAACGCCGTTAAAGTGTAAAACCCGCCTCCGATATCTTGCCTTGTCTGCTTGATGAGTTTCTTCATGTAGAGGGAATGCACCGTTCTCCAATTTATTTGGATATCATGGCTGTTTGTTATGTAATAACGATACCCACCCTTAAGATTATTGTAATAGGAAATTTTATTGCCATCGGACATTGCAAGGAAACATTTCTTTTGGTGTTTTGATAATTCACGCATCGCCCATCTCCTTCAACACAAATTCGAGTACGTTCCAGATGGCTACAGATAGGGGGTATGGGAAAAATGCATACGTGCCTTTGCCCTTTTCGGATGTAACGTGAACGACATCCGCTTGAAAATCGAGCTCAATATCATGCACATTATGTAACCCCATCAGCCACGCATGCACCACATCCGTTACGACGGCATGGTCAAAGACATAACAGTGGGTAAATCTACCAGCGATATGCCCTTCACAAGTAGATATAGTTTTCTCTTCAATCTTACAATCCTCAAACAGCCCGTGCCTCTCCTTCAATATCCGCAGCAATTCAGCCTTGCGCTTGTCAGTCATAATTGCCCTTTTACGATACCAATACAAATTCCAACCTGCTTTTTTTGCCCGCCGTAAACAATGCGTAAGATTTCGCCCTTGAAATAGCTCGGTTAAATTACTCCCACAATGAGCTTTATGATCACAATTAACAACCAATTCATATTCGCCCTCTATCATACATTCCTCCGTGTGATTCTGCCGGTTGCGGGATACCACCAGTATTTCTGCGGGCACCTACCCCAGCATCTCATTGGCAGACGCTTCTTCCATGCCTTTCCAGTGCGTAGGCTTGCTCCAACTTGATAGGTCTTACCATAGGACTCATCCAGCATAATTTGACTCTCCCCACACTTCGGGCACTTAGTCAGTGTTTTCATCCGAACCTCCCTTCGACTCCGCTTGGGGCATGCCGAATTTGAGCTTTGCTATTTTATGTATATAATAATCAATGCGTGAATGTTGTTCGCAAGGAAAATTAGATAGCTCCTTTATCAACCCATTCCCCGTCTGCTCAATGGCATGTATCTCCCCAAATACACAGTCAAGGGCGGCAGCATGCGCCTTCGTTTCCTTCTCAATGGCGGTGAGGCGGTCGAGGATTGACCGTGGGTATCGCATCAATTCCAACGCAAGCGATTCACTCTCTACTTCCAACTCCGCTATCCGTGCGTCCTTCTTACCGATATGCCTGCGGTGTTCCGCTATCTCTGCATCCTTCACGTGGTCGGATGCAATCCAATCTTCGCAGATATGTTGAATAGTTTCGGGATAAAAGCCCGGTTGTTTTCCGGCATTCCTTATCCACCATTTCGCATCTTTTCTTTCTCGTTCCATATTCTCCTCCAAAATTAGGCTACCAGCCATTATTGTCTTTTCCCTTCTTTCATCAACTTCTCAACCGCCCGAATTGCAAGGGGGTCGGTACGTTTACTCTTTCTCTTCCGTATCAACCGCAACCAGAGCCGACCAATTCTGCCAGGTCCGGAGGGAGGATGCTTCAGGTAGTATTCATACCATTCTACAGCCGTACGGGGACGTTTCATATTGTCTCCTTATTCCTTCGTCACGCCCGCATCCCACAATGTCTTGCAACCATCAATATGTGCCTGTGTGTACATTATTCTCCTTCCAATGCCAGCAACGCCGCCTTGCAGATGGCTTCGGCCGGTGATTTATGCCCCTTACTGAATCCGTGGTGAGCATCATCTTCAAATACCATAAAATCGTAATCAGCAGACCATGTATCGTCTTTCCATTGAGCAAGACAGAAACCCCCGTATCCCCGCTCCCGCATCTTCTCCACGACCAGCATGGCTTCGTTCATGTAGAGGGAGTACAATGGTATGCCTCTACCAGATGTATAATATTGCCCGTCTATTCCTGCCACGGAGTCCTCAAAAATAATGAAGGCAACCTTTGCATCCAACTTCCGCCCTTTAAGTTTCAGAATCTCTTCTCTGGTCATCTCTTCTCCTGTTTCAGCACCCAGACACACGCCTGAACGAGTGCTTGGGTGAATGTGCCAATAACATCCATCAGTTTCCGATTGTATTTATAAATGGAAAATCCATCAGGGCATCCCCATTCCAAAGAATATCCTTTGCCATACAACCACCGCACCAGAAGGTCGGTGAAACGGTCGCCGCCGATGGGAAAGTAGGTATTGTGGGGTGCATCCATTGGACTATATAATGTTCCATCCTCATCACAGACTATTTCTATGGGAAGGGGAACGTCGAGATTAACCCCACCGTCACCTATATTAATTTCACTCGTCACGCCCGCAGCTTTAATTATCTTACAACCTTCAATATGTTTCTGGTCGTACATTATTTACCCCGCATATTTTTGAAAAAAAGCATAAGGAATAGGGCAGGGGCTACCATTCCAATATTATGACTGATATTTCTCAAAACTTCAATTAGTTCAGATTCCATCACTTCCTCCTTATCACCACCAGCAGGACGGACAGGCATTTCCCATCCGTCCTTTCCGTTAATCCCCACCACGTCATTTGTAGGCAATTAAGCCGGTGGTTCTGCGGCAGTGAGGTTGAACCGCATAGGTATGTCATGCAAATAACTCCTGCTGGGCTAAAGGTCGTTTCCCCATGCGTCCCAACCTGCTATACTTTCCCGTGCAAATAACTCAATTCTGGGCAAATCCCCGCATAGTTGCACAATTCTCTTCCGAATCTCATTGGGCTTTCGGCTATGTTCTGTTCTTGTTGCGAATACTACGGAGTGAGTCCTTGCATCGATGCGTTTCGGTTTCCCCCTCGTTCCAAGTAAGCACAATTCGGCATTCCCTCGTGTCCAGTGTCCCATTCCCATAAATAAATCATCGTAAGTGAATGCACAATAATTACGAATTTTCTTATTAATCTTAACCCACGTAAAGGCATTGGTTTTAAATTGAAATCCCCAAAAATCCATTACCCTGAGTCCGTCAGGTAGCATCGGCATGGTTGTCCATAGGAATAAGAGGGAATCGTTCTCCGCTATATCTTTAATCGGAAGATGACAAATATCTTCTGTTTTCATGCAGGGGTAATGTGATTCCGCACCGCCACCATGAGATTTGCTTTTGTCGTTATATCGCCACGGCGGATCAGCATAGATAATCTTATATTTCCGGTCTGGAAGTTTCATTTACTATTCACCCGCCATTTGCCGTCCTCATATCTGAACTCAAACCGGTATCGATCCCCGTCACGTGTCTTGCGGATACGGAGTATGTAAATCGCCACAACGATAAAGAGGAGTGCAAACGCTATCGCAGTGAGCGTAAGGGCGAGGTCAGTCATTAAATTCTCCAAAATCCCTATAGTGCTTTTCGAGATATAGTAACTCGTCAGTTAGCTTCTTTATTTCATCTTGACTTGAATATCTTGAGCTATTGAGTGTTTCTTGTTTCACGTATATGACAAAAAGCTTTCTCAATGCTTGCAGTTCCTGAAGAATGCATACTTTCAGTTCCAAGTCCATTATTTCTCTATCTTGTTGATGTGCCAAGTTATTCCGCATACCACCAATGGCTATACCAACCCCAAGACAAATTACTAATGCAATGCTAATCAAATGTCTCATAACTCCTCCTTTTAAAATGGTAAATCCTCATCCTCGAACATACTTTTCTGCACCACTTTCGGTTCTGGTGGTGGTGCAGGCTTCGGCTCCGGCTTCGATATCTCATGCTTGAAACTCGGACTTTCAAACCGTGTAACGTCCTTCTTGAATATCAACGCATAATCCCCTGTCGGACCAGTCCGATGCTTACCAACTATAATCTTACATTCCTCGGATTCCGGGTTTTCATCCAAATGAATAAACAGCACCTTATCGGCATCCTGCTCAAGGTCGCCAGATTCCTTCAGGTCGGAAAGACGTGGCTCCTTATTCTGGCGCCCCTCTATGCCCCTGCTCAACTGCACTAAGAGGATTATCGGTATCCCCAACGCCCTTGCCATTCTCTTAACCCGCTTAGAGATGAATGATATTTCTTCGCGCCGGGATGACATTCGGGGGCATCCAACCAATCCGGCATAATCAATAATGCCTAATTTCACATCCTTGTCTCGTACATACCGCCGGAGTCTTGATTCAATGTCAAAAATATCGGCGCAGGACTCGTCAATGTAAATTGGCATACCCGACAGATGTTCCGAAGATGCCTTAAGCCGTTCCCAATCGCCTTCTCGAAGTTCCCCATAGCGGACTTTATTTAATCCGATGTCAGCCCGACTGCACAGAATTCGTATTGCCAACTGCACATCTGCCATCTCGAAACTGAATATCGTCACACCCTTGCCCTGATTGATTCCGACGTTCTCGGCAATATTGACCGCAAATGCCGTCTTGCCAGTTGAAGTCCTTCCGGCGATAATAATATATTCGCCTGGCTCTAAACCAAATATGATGTTATCGAGTCCCCTGTACCCGGTTTTAATCCCACCGGCTCTTTCGGGATCGTCTCTGTACTGACGCAGGGTGGATAACGCCTCCTGCATAATGTCTGCTGGTTCCCTGACACGCTTTACCGTCTTCTTATCCGATATATCGAGGATTGCCTGTTCAGCACCATTAATGATATTCACAACCTCATCACGGGGATCGTAACATTCGCCGACAATTTTATCGCAGACCTGAATAGTCTTTCGCAGGAGGGACTTTTCGAGTAATATTTTCGCATGAGAACCGGCATTGACCGCACTAATCACCGATTCCACACATTCCGTCAGGTAGAGTGAGCCGCCGGCAGCCTCAAGCTGGTTCATCCGCTTTAGCGCTTCCCGCACGGTGAGCAAATCCACTGGCTTATTCTGCCTGTCCACATCGGTGATGGCTTTGAAGATTTTCTGATGACGAGAGGAATAGAAAACTCCATGGGTAATCACATCGCAGACATCTATGACGGTATTGGCATCTAACATCATGCTACCCAAGACTTGTTTCTCAATGTCCAAGTCATGTGGCGGAACTCGTTCATTCAATTTTATCTATTCGCCTTGAAAAATGCCTGTGCAAATCCTGGGGGTGTGATTGCTCGCTTGTCCGCCTGCTTACTTCCAGCGAAATCGGATATTGACGGCAATTTCCTGCTATTCGTTGACATCAAATCCAATTCCTGCTGGTTGAGCTCAACGGGATTCTTAACGGGCTCAGAGAAATATCCCCAGAGATCGGTCTTCTTTGTATATCTATCGCCGTAATCACAGGGATCGAATGTCAATGCGGGCTTACCGAGAAATTGTCTTAAATATCCCTTTGGATTTTCTAATGCCCAGAATTTTAATACGGCCCTAGATCTACACTCCCATATTATTTCCAAACAAGCAATAATCAATTCCATCGCAAGCCTCAAATCTCTCTTGGTCCCTGCCTTCGTTCGTGCAAATGAGAACATCGTACAGGGGGGTGCTGCTAAAATTCCATATGCACCGCATGGCGGATTATAAGTTCGCACATCCTGTTCCGGCATCGTAATATTCCGTACGTCATACCCCGCATCGGCATACGGCTTCGACCATGAACCAGTCCCACCGCAGAGGTCAAGGATTATTTTTGTTGAATGGCTCATTTTAAAACCTGACGTTCAATATCAAGGTCATGCGGCGGAACTCGTTCATTCAATTATACTATCCGTGAAGTCGCATTAATGTTCATGGTGATTTCGGTTACTCTTCGACAATGATATATTTCAATCATGTCATTAGCCCCACCCGCTATCAGCCCCAACGCTACTTCTTTTGCCCTGTCCAATGACAGGCACGTGTCTTCATGTCCATCGCCCGACATTACAAGATATTGCATAATAACCTCCTTAGGGTTATTCTCCCTCTACCAGTTTCACCGCTTCTTTCAAACCCCAGACTTGCCGGCACTTTTCGTCGTCTACCTTTCCATTCTTCTTTACCGTATCACAGAGGTTGCAGTTGGCATACCACGCCCGTTCATCCGTTTGAGACGTGATAATCCGCCCGGTATCCCTACAATGATGACAGGTATAGACTTGCAGGTCATCTTCAAAGGGCATGGGTGGGGACGCTTTCCTATACCAGGAGTCCACATACATCACCTGACTCTTATCGGCCCGTCTCGTTAGCTTACAGATGGATTTAAATTGCTCATGCCAGCCAATCCAACCCCCCTGATTATCGACCTTATCATTCACGGCAAAATGGACTGCCTTCATTATATAGGGGATGGACTTACTGAGTTTTAGTAGCTTGGCTATACATCCAGCACCCTTTTGAAGCTCCTTGTCTGTCAGTTTTACCGTCTCCCAATTCTGCTTGATGAGTTCACCGATCTGTTTGGCGGTCGTGTACTCCAAACTATCTTTTTCAAATGGTGCATCTTTCTTTTTCCTCGTACTTTTTATTTTCTTCGGAACCTCCGGTATCTCGGACGTATCAAAAATCCCCTCCACCTTCCCCCTCCATTTCACCCACCAGGCATTTGGTATTGTATCCTCCGGAACCAACAAGAATTTCTTATCGACCTCAACATGTTTCGCCCGGAGCTTGCCGAAAAAATATCGTTTCTGCATTCCACGTGAGGTTAGAATGTGAAACTTCGTATAGAGGGGCTTATTAAACAGCCCCAAATCAAGGCAATAATCACGCATGGTTATTGCGTCCTCCAGCGTCACTCGGCAATCAGAGGCGAATATCTCGAAATCCATCTTCTCCACGGGCATAAAATAACTGAACTTGTAAGTTTCACAGAGGATTTTTAAGTAGAAGTTGATGCCCTTGTCAGAATGTCTGTTTATCAAATACTTGATTTTACGATCATCGAAGAACAGCACATTAAATGGGAAATGCGCTAATCCCTGACTGGTTTCCCTTGACATACTACCGGTCTACCTATTGCGCCTGTTTGAGATTTTCTACATGATCCAGGGCGTTGCTTAAATCTCCCTGCTTAATTGCACCCAGACTGTCTACCTTGAGGGTTCGGATCAATTCCATGAGAATTTTATTATCGCCACCGGCACGATATTCGAGTTGCTTAATCTGTTTTTCCGTAAGGGGTTCGTTGCCGTTCTGGATTACGGGTTTCTTGTCTTTCTGGTCATCTCCCGTATCCCCACCCTCCAAATAACTCTGGAAAGTTGCTTCTCCATCTTTGATTGCCTGATACATGCCCCGCAGTTGTGTTAATTCAGACGGCGAAAGGGTTTCAAGGTCGTGCTTGAGATATTTTTTCAGGTGCATCGGCTTTATCCCGATACCGCTAAAAGCATCAATTATTTTCTTTTTGGCTGCATCAGGGTCTTGGGCATCCTGTGTTTTGAGTGTTGCCTCGGCAATCTCAAGGGCTTCATCGATGATGTCAGAAGGGATTAGGCGCAATCCATCATTCCTCATGCCCTTACTACGCTGAGAAGCAATTAATATCCTAATCTCATCATCCGTTGCTTTTCTTTTATACACCGTATCGCCATAGGTATTTAACCGCTCACTTATTACTTCTTCGCCGGATTTTATACTCCTACGCTCAACGGTTTTGCTGATACGATATTCACTGGCATGTGAGGTATTGGCTTCAAGGTCTGTTACGTAAACCACCATATGTATATTTTCATCGTCTTCATGGATAATCTGTGTATCGGTCAGAACATTCCCCCATGCCCGCAATGCTAATTCCGCAAACCGGATACTTGGGCCGGTGATACTTTTCCCGCTACCGACTGGCTTATTATAAAACACCTTGTCGGCAAACTTCGGGCGCTTACAGGCACTTAGTATCTTATCCCGTGCTCCATCCTCGTCACGTGGTTTTTTGAATGCCATGATATATTGTGCCTGAATCCGTGCCTTGACCGATTCTGCCTTTGCAACAATGGCAGGGTCAACATAATCAATTTGCTGAACGAGTTCTTGATCTGACATCATCATTCTCCCTTTATAATTTTGTTCTTATCCCCACTGACTAAAAAGTTCTTCACCATCAGGGCGGTCAACTTGACTTCGCCCATTGTGGTTTCATACGTAACGAGATGTTTTTCTTCTGACATTACACCCTCACTTTCGGTCTTAATACATATTCCCACTGGACACCCGGAATTGCCCCGATGCCTGATTCAATCCGCTTGCGAATTAACTTCATATCCGGCACACATAATTCCCTCGGCACTTTTTCAACATCCAGAATGCGGATATTGTCATTCAATAGCGTGTTCACCATTGAAACGGTCGTGCCCGCCGTCTTGACCTGCTTAGACTTCTGCTCGATAATCACGGGCACAGGGGGGGCAACAGCAGTTACATTTTCATCAGAAGATTTCAATGCCGCTTTCCGGTGTTCGTCTATCTTCCGATTATGTTCAGCATCTGCTATGGCTTGTAACGCATTCCGCTTCCGCTCTTCTTCGGCACAATATTTTCCCATGCCCCCTCCCAAAAACTCTAAACAGCCCTTGAGCGGGTCTACGATTTGATGCCATTGCGAAAGGACACTTGCCCTGCTTTCGTTCATGGGCTTGAGAATTCTATCCTTTGCATCGTCAGCGGTCTTAATTTCTTTCTTGATGGCTCCAAGAAGCTGTGTCGCCTTTGCCTCGGATTCCGCATCGACAATTTGGAGTTCGGTAGCTTGATGGATGAGTTTGGATAAATCACCCTCCCCCGACTGATATGGGACTACGGCGGTATGTAGTTTAGTGCCCCTTGACTTGTCTATCGGGAATTTATTCCTACCACCATCGGCGAATGTAATTCTGCCGACAAAGACTTCTTTTTCTATTGACATGGGATTACCTCATTATTGTATTGTCGATCAACATCTTCTTGAATCATCATCTGACTGTGATAAAATGAATGATCTGCCTTCTTTACGGTAGCCGAGAAATACTCATCGCCTCTTTCGCTAACGGGCTTTCTACCAAACCCACCTATTATTTTCTTATTACATAAGGGACATTGCCATCTATCAGCATGCCAAGCGCAGATAGCCTCCCCACGGGAAAGCTCTAAAACGACCACCCCGTTTTCCGCTGGCTTCATCGCCACTCCGCATTCTACACAGATGCAATGAGACATCATTTCTCCTTCGGCTTAATATCAAAGTTGTCATACAAAACTTGTGTCAAGCCCTCAGCTATGCGGGTAATGTCTTCTTCTCTCAGCATCAAACCATTATATCTGCTATCAATGGCGTGCAGAACTTCATGCCAGAATACATACTCCACTTCCGAATCGGCCTGCCTTACTCCGCTTAGCGTTACCTCGGCAATGCGAATTTCCATTATCGGGTGAGTGCAGTCCCCCGTTCTGCCTGTCTCTTCCGTGAACCGATATGGCTTAATAACCTTGTACGTATGCGCCCCGACCTTGAGCGATTTGATGTCAGATGGTTTCATTTATTCTCCGAAATATTCTTTTGCATGCTCCAAGACCGCCCTCAATAGACTAAAGTGATACTCCATGTCCCTCTCCCAGTGGCAAAAGTGAAGGAGTACGTCCCCTGGATTAAAGTTTAAATTCCAACATCCGTCGAACTTCACGGTTATATTAGCGTAATGGCTTTTCTCTGCGGGCGTTCCGTCATCGTAAGTGCTTTCAATCTGTATCACTTTGTAGTCCACATACCCTTCATTTTCATCTACAATTACAATAAACTTCCCACCAGCAACTTCGACTTTATTCATTTCTGCACCCACCTATACCAGTTCAAGGCACACAGAAAGCCGTTGAAATCCCTGACATGATCCGGAAACTCAACGGCTTTAATCCTACCCGTGCCTTTGTTGATGTATAGTCCCAATCTGCGCTCAATCCGGATTCCCTCTTCCTTCTTACCATACCAGTACGCCGCCGTCTGTGCCTGGTGGGATTTCATCGGCTGTTTCATAATTTTAAAGTCAATGAGCGACAGCCCATTATCACCTGAAAGCCGTGCCAGCAAATCTCCCTGTCCGGCATACCCATGTTCCTTGCAAATAACCCTGAATTCCGTGTCAATCACTTCGTCCACAGTCGTCTTAAGCCACTCCCAGAACGCAAGAACGGGCACCGTGAGATGTCCTGGTATGTCCGGACTCAATCCACGGCAAATCAGCGTACAGTACATATGCACCTGCTTGCCGAATACTGCCGCTTCTTCCATAATATGAGACGGCACACCGTTGTAATCATGGGACACAGCCCCCAGAATAGTCGTAACTCTCGGATAGGTTACGTCGCCGATTTTATAGTGGGTGTCAGTGACGGTCATTTCATCCTCACCCAGCTACGCAATGTACGTGTTACCGCAAGCAGTTCCTTGATACGCTTCTCGGCTTTTTCGAGGTCAGCGATAATTCCAGGTATTTTATATTGCCACTCATTGGGATCGAGGGCATAAATACAATCTGCCCACATTTTCGCTGTCCATCTACGGCTCATCTCAATACTCCTGTCAGGCATAATACCAAACCAATCACCATAAGTATCGGCAGTGCAATCACCATGAACGTTCCGGAGAAGCGGTCGACCTTATCACGAGTACCATCGCCGTCATTGGGGATGCTCATTGAGCCACCGCCACCACGGAGGGGTATCATTCCGGTCCCCTTTCCGTAAAATCAACGTCCAGGATTTCCATTTGCCGTTTATTTTCGGGGATTTCGCAGGTTACCAAAATCTCCAAGTTGTCTAATCTAATTACAGTCATTGTGCCAGCCTCGAAATCATAGGTGACTTCTCTTCGGTGAACGCACACCGAAGGCTTTTCGTAAACTTCTCTTTCTTAACCGACATCTTTCTCCCCCTTCTTCCCCCGCAGCTTCTTCGACTGAAACTGCCCCTTGATAAATGCATGGAAATATGCGCCAATGGATTCCGCCTCGATAAAACGAGTGTGTCCCCGTTTCGTCACATCGCTGAACTCGTACAATGCCCCACTTTGGAATTCTATCTGCAATTTCTTCGTTGCCCGATCATGCCCGACCCGTGCAATGTTGCCGGATTTAACGGATTGTAAGTTCATGCTCTTTACTCCTTCCCTTATTGTGCATACCAATCGTCAGATTCTATTTTAATGAATTTTATCCCGTGCGGCACACTCTTACAAAACTCAGCATTCCCGCCATAATATCCATTGCTACTATTCCTGAATACTATGTCGGTATACCCGCCGGTTGACGTTATTTTAAAGCCATAAACGGAATCCCATTTTTGCCTGCCCCGACCATCCTCTTCGTTGTAGTCCGATAGTTCTGCTTTGTCCACGGCACATACAAGATTGCCAAGCAGAGAGTGTAATCCAATAATATCCGAAAACCATGTTTCCGAACAACAACCCCCATAGCCCTCATAGAAGACGTCACCCTTGTTTGTCTCAAATTTCAGGCACCCCTCACCCTCGGAAACGAAAACAGCAACCACTTTTCTGCCGATTAGTTCTTTCACAATCTCACCCCGCATATAATCTCATAAATTCCCAGTTATCTAATATCCTGCCATGCTTCCGATATTCCCATGAATGCTCCTGGCAGAAATTCCCCTCGCTATTCTGTGCTATCAGACCGGCCTGCACCTCTTCTTGGGTGATGTCTTCTCCGCAGTCGGGGGCGATGCAAGTGGATATGATTTCGTCAGTCATTTCGTAAAAGCGCCTCCAATGCAATATTTAGCGTTAGGTAGCCAATCACAATCCCAAGAACCAAGGAATTCACCTCAACCTTATCAGACAGCCACTCAAAATGGCAATTAAGTCCCATTACCACAACCAAAACGGCGTAAAAAATTGTGCTTATCATTTCTTCTCCCTCGCATATCCAATTAGACTGACAGGCACATGACAAAGGTTGGATAGTGGCCGCTACCACATGCCCAAAGGTCATCACGGGGAACCCGTCAGCCTATTTTTTCTTTAATTTGTCATACCGTTTCATATCCTCGCCCTTTGCACGCAAGTATTCTTCAATGATTAGATCGGTCTGCCCCTGCAAAGTGCGCCGTGAGATTTTACGGCAATAACTTAATAAAACAGCATGTAAAAGGGGATTGATGTGTATGGTTTTTGAATTGTCGTCATTCATGGTAATTAATGGTAACTAATTATAATCTAAGAGTCAAGCGAAATCGACATGAATATCAAAATAAATTCTCCTGATTCTCCCGCTTCCGCTCAAAGTCCCTGTTATTAAACAGGTTCTCCATATCCAGACTTTGCAGGTCATCCGCATCGTGTGAGACACGGATTTTATTCAGCGGCATGGTTTTATGGAGCCGGGTAAGGATTGCGTCCTTGCATTGCTGGACTCTGCGCTTTGCTTTGAAGGGGGTCATTTATAACCAACGAATTTCAGTGCCCGATTGAACCAATTTTCATTGCACCCACCTTTTAGTTATCCCCATAGCAAAAAAGTCAGTCCGTGATTTCCAGTTCTTCGTTGAAATATTGCTGCCAGTTCTGCTTTAGCATTCCATCATCAGCTACCGCCCAAGCCTTACACCCAGCCCAGAGTAGGTTGTATAGTAGACCGCTTGAGTCTTTGTCCAGCTTGCACATTTCTTCATGGCAAAGTGTTTTCCTTGCCTCGTCCCTGCTCAGTTTCGTCATGGTGTTTTCCTTGCCCTGTATCCTATTCGTTTAATAATTACCCTAAATAATATACATAGGTATTTTAATGTAATAAAGAATAACAATGCAATACAGGTAAGGAGATGTTTCATCTGCCCGTTTCTCCACTTCAATTAATCTATGTAGATTTCCAATTCTCCGTCGAAGTTAAAAATGGCGGAATACTTTGTGTTTAATTCTTCATCATCAAGATTCTCCAATCCAATACAGCCCTCCAATAGCTTTTCTTCAACATTCTGTTCATCTGGATTAGCAAGCATATAATCTACCAGTTCACGAATTACCTCGTCCCGTGAAAGTTTTGTCATGGTGTAACCTCCTCAGCCTCGACTTCGTGGATGAAATCTTCCAGCACATCGGATTGATACCGGCATTTGGTATTTTCACAATGGAATTGCTCTTCTTGGGTGCTTTCATGGTCAGACACCCCATAATCTAACTCACCATCGGCTTGTAATGTGGGGCTATACGTTCTCCATTCAAGCGCATAAACCTGAATATCAATACCCTTGCATTCTGGACATCTAAGTTCTTTCATAGTATCTCCTTGCCCTGTTATACAACCCAAGTTCTATAAGATTTCCGTTATGTAACGTTTGGGTTGAAATGTTTGATGGTCCTTGCCTTGCAGCGGTTAGATTCTATCGCATTCACTGAAAAAATATGAGTCTATTTCGGCTTGTGAACTATATTTTAATGCTTGGTACGCATCGGATTCCTGTAGTTGAATAATATAATCATAGCCTAAGTTCTCCCTGTATCCGAATCTATCCCGTACACGTTTTACATTTCTTATAATGTGATCAACATATTTTTTCATCTTTGCATAGTTGTCAGCTTCTGCATAATTATTCATAATTCCTCCTGCCTTGCGGCGGTTAGTTACGCCAGCGGTCCATGCGCCTGGAAGGGTCTACTTTCCAATTTTTCTATGCGCCTTTTTAGTGCATCCACTTCCTTGATTAGGCCCTCAATCTGGCGCTGAAGTTGCTCTTCAGTTATCAATTTCATAATTCCCTCCTTGCCCTGCGGTAGTTAGTTCACATATTTCATCAATTCTTCAATGTCAATATCCGTATCAATGTCAATTTCAGGACGATTGAATCCACTCATTTCGGCAATGCTATTTACTGGATACTTTTTCGTGTCTTTGTTTTCATCAACAATTACAATGTTTTCATCAACAATTACAATTTCCCCGGCGCCTAAGTCTCTGGGGCGAAAAGTTATTGAACGGCAATTCCCGTTTGAAAACTGCTCGGACTCATCCACTCCCTTTTTGTAAAAATGTATGCTGGTTGTTGCCCCTATTCCAAAGGGACCGAGAATCTCAAAGCGACGGCCAGGCATTTGTTTTATGAGTTGCCTTGCAATTCGTTTTAGTATTTCATCCCCCCACCACGGACAATCAAGCTCCTCTAATTGCTTTTTTACGGCTTCTTTTCGCTTATCTAATTCATCTAATTGATTCCTGAGGCGTTTCCGCTCAATATTAAAAGCTAAATACTTTTTAATGTACGCCTTCTGGATTGTATGAAGTTTCATAATTCCCTCCTTGCCCTAATCCTGCAACGTGGCATAAATGATGCAGAGGCAGGCTGTTATTGTGAATAGTTCGATGAGCATTTAAGCCTCTTCTTCAACCGGTAACTCATCCAGCAGTGCCTCGGCAATCTCCCGCCAGTTGACAAATTCCCACGCCCAGCCCAGCAAATCTCCGAATACGTTAGACAATTCGGGCATTGCCTCATCGTGCACACCCTTGAGTTGCTTTGCCAGTCCATAAATGGCTCTCTCTTTATATCCTGCAACACCGTCGGCTTCTATGTCGGCGAAACATTTTGCCTCCTCCCGCCAGTAGTTTTGACTCGCCTCGTCGTTATCCATCCAGAATTTAACTGCCCGAGTTGGATAGTTGGTCCAGCCTTCCTGTTTTGGTAATTGATTCATTATTCACCTCCGTTTTGGTATGTTAAGGAGTATTATTTCTCGCCCAGCGCTTCAAATGCACCCTGTAATATTAGCCTTAAATCTACTTGCCCCGACAATCCACTGTCGCAATAGTGGAGCAGTTGATCTACGTCGCCAGGCTTAAATGCAATATCCTCTTGATCCGCATAACTCCGCAAATCTTCTTCAGTGATCGTATAGCTAATGGATTTAATTTTTCTTTCACTCAATCTCAATTCATACATCGCCTGTTTAAAATCATAAAAAACCCCCCATCTCGCCCCATTTCTAATTCCCCATGAAGTACGAATATTTACAATAGAATTAAGTGGTAAATTAAACCTTTGCTTGATTGATATAGCTTCCTTAAGTGTCATAACTCACCCTCCGTTTTGGTATGATTCAACGCGATCCTTTACCCTGCCCACTGCCCGGATCGCCGTGTGGACTTCCATTTCAATATGCCCGGGCAGTTTCAATGTGGCAATTTTATTTAATTGCAAAATGATTCGGTTTAGGCGTTCAACGGTGTCTTTTTTGATGTGCATGGGTTACCTCTATTTAGTAATTAGGGCAATAGCCGGGAGTCGAACCCGGCTGCGATGGGTTGCATACCATATATTGCCTGGTTAAAATTAGGGTGCGATGGTAGTGGTAATATCTCCCAATATTACTTCAAGCGTCACCGCATCCCAGTCGACCTCAAGCTCATCAAGAGTCACATCCGAATGTTCGTAAATAGTCGTCTTCACATGATCTCTGAAATCCTCAGGGTTTTTAAAATCGCGCTCACGAAGTCGAAAAAGAATAACTCTCATAATACCCTCACTTGGTTAGTAGTGCATTCATAATACGTTAGTGAGAAAAAAATAGTTATTTATGGTCCGCATGTTTACTTTGTCTGCGATTCCGGAGATACTTAAAGAATATCAGATCAAACAGATTCGCCAAGGTTCTGCGCTCTTCTTTGGCAATCTCCCGAAGTTCCTGAAGGTCACCTTGTTTTATGCGAATTGAGTAGCCTACTTTTGGCATTGGGTCTCCTTAATACCCTTACTTGTTAATGTTGCGTTATTGAATATAGTTAATATAATGAAAACGCAATACAATAATTATAACTCAAATATAAACAATAGTTTTATTGCGTTATCTAACCATTTTATACCATACTTGAGATCTCGTCAAGTATTCCGCCCTCCCGGTAGTATAGTGTAACGTTGCCGTGGTCGTTGATATGAAGGACTTCACCACGGTAGTTTTCGGATACCTCAGACAGGTCTCCGACCGCTAAGCCCTCAAATTCCCCCTGCGACTGCTGAAGTATCCTGTCTTGAAGTAGCTCAAAATCCTCCCCCGCCCTTTTGTCTGACTTTGCATAATAAAGAGTTGGCATAATATCCCCACGTGTTGGTTGTATTTAATTGTACGTACAGTACAATACATTTGTTCCCGTTTGTTAAGGGAAATCTTAATTATTTTTCAAGGTAGCGTTAAGTCCATAAGATATAACAGGAAAGGGGCTAAACGAAGATGTTTGATGATATTCTAATAAGTTAGTTGCTTAACCGAATCAACAAACACTTGTTAGGCATCAACAAACAATTGTTAGGCATCAACAAACAATTGTTAGGCATTGAGTAGAATTGTTCTGATTGACTAATACATGAAATATTTCTGCAAATAAAAAATTCCCTAATTCTAAAAAGAGCCTAAATTCGCTAATTGTAATAATATCAATAGGCTGCAATGTAACATTTATCCTTTCTCAGGGGTACAACTAAACGGTCTCAGGGTTACATAAATAGATAACTTTAATATAAATAAGGAGTTACAAAAGAGTGAGGGGCTGTTAGTACGACTTTTGCATCAAATTAGTGGTTTTTTTATTAGACTTAGGTCAAAAAGGGCAAATAAGGTGTTTTTTAACATATCTTTTATCTTTATCTTTTTCTTTTCTCTTTTCTTTATTCTTCACTCCCCAATCTTTAATTCTCTATCGGTAATAAACGCTGTGAAAATGAGAAAGTTCCCATTTATTATCATTAATATTTAAAATATTTTATATTTATTCTTTTGTGTTATTGACCGGTCTTTTAGGGATTGTGTGGTAGCCGGTAGTCTCCCATGTTATCCGGAGAATCGGATAAATAAAAAAGCCCGGAACTGTTAAGCGCCGGGCCTTAGTGGATGTAAGAGATGGTTTATTTACAGGCAGCAATGAATTTTTCTTCATTGAAGCGAGGGTCCTCTGCGCTGAGACGCCGGACAAAAGCGGTTTGAATAAAATCGTTCTGTTCTGAGCTGTGGTTCTCTTCTGTTAATACAGAATCTCCCATCACCGCGCCTTCTTCAACGCCCTCCCAGCTTCTCGAATCAGAAATAACGCCTGCGATCAATTCATAATCTTTTTTTGTCATAATATCATCCCCACTTGGTTAGTGTACTACTAATGTAATACAATAACTGCCAATGTCAAGAAGAATCTCATTTATTTTCAGAACAGGGAATAGCCACTGCAGGCACATTATAGAGAGAGGTACGGAAATGCATGGATGAACTGCGAAAGTGGCAGAGAATGGACGCCGGTAAGCCTGGCGGGTGTTCAGTGGAGCGCGTCGCCGGCATGAATGGAGATGGATGGATGTGATTTGTATTTTATGGGACTCCGAATCAAACTATGGGAAAAAGCGGGGGTGCGGGGGACTTTGGGAACGTGTTTATATATATATTATATCTCACTCTGTCTCTTGTCGGATTTTCCAGTTCAACCAATGCCCGTGAAACTCTGTCCACAATTCCCGTATCTTGCGATCTAAATATTCCGGTGAGGAACAGGCACTCCGCTTACGTAAAGTGACCAAAGAATCTATATCCTGAAGGGTTCGCAGTATACGATACATCGACATCAGTTTTCTATCTTCCTGTTATTGTACTATTTTACTGACATTGGTCAACAGTAAATGCTTCAGGTTCAGGGCTTCGGTAGACAGATTTTTGTCATCGTCATTAACTAATTCTTCATATAAATGAGAAAATTCCTCCTCAAAAAATACCCTTGCTCCGTCCCTATCGAAACTAAATGAATGTAACTCGAACTCCGCACATTCAATAACCCATAAACCATCATTAAATGTTTCTGTATAATTTATTGGATCTCTTAGTTTATACACTATGTTATCCCATTTAAACTCTTCCTTTTTAAGTTTCATTACTTACTCTGTCTGTTGTTTATTTTCCGCTTCCTGGGTGGTAGTACTTTTATGCTCACCATCCACCGTTTTAATTCTTTCAGGGGCGGCATTCGTAGACTATCTTTGGGTGTTAATGACTTTTTTAACCCATTGTATTCTTTTCTGGTTAGGTGCCGAATGGTATATTGAAGGGAATTCTTCAATGTTATGAACATATCCATTTATTCCCCCTCACTTTGTCTGTTGTGGTTTTTCTTTAAAATACTTCTCATATGCTTGATATAATTCAATTAACGTACATTGTGACCCGTCTGCGAATGTTACCTTGTTCTCGAAGTTATCTACCATCATGACATATTTACCTTTTTTTTTCCCCACCCATGACCTTATGGGTATGGGTATTCTTGAAAACTCTTTTTCCTCTTGTGTCACGGGATCATCTTTTAAGCCATTCATGACCAGTCCTAAAAGTCTTCTTAGGGCGGCAACTTCGATTGATACCTTGTATAGGCCTTCGTGGTCGAGCATATTTATAACGTCTCCCATTTTCAACCTTAAATGTTCGAGCTCCAATTGGATTTTACTTCCCATGACTTTTCTTTTCCCTCCTATATTTTATCGTTATACATTACAATTCGGGGAAAGTTCCCTTCGGGACTCCGGGTGTACTAATAGTTCACTGATTACACTCCATTGAGAATATTTGAGTTAGGTGAGTAAGGGGTGGATATATTTTATATAATTAAAAATAATCCTTGGAAAATGGAACTTTTTGTGTTATCTTATGTTTAACTACCGAGCGGCAACTGTTTTTTAGCACTTGCCATCGGAGATAACTGATGTATTTATTCCATAATGCGGCGTTGGTTGACCCTTCGAAGAGAAAAGTAAGTTATGGATGAATCTTGTTGCGCCGGTTGCACGCACTGGCGAAAATTGACACCCGCACAAATGACGGGGAACCACGACATACATTGGTCTAAATGCCTTAGTATGTTAAGTTTTATGTATCGCCTAAATACATACTTTGCATCATGTTGCTATAAATTCAAACCAAGAATCATAAGAAATTCATAAAGGGAAACAAATAATGCCTGAAACAGCGGTTGTAGAGCCTACGGGGACGCTTTATGTTTTACAGAGCGGGAAATATGCTGGTCAGACGGTTCAAGCGGTTTTGAACAGCGATCCCGGATATTTGCCGAAATTCCTGATTAAAGCGAAAAACGAGAGTGATATTCTGGCGGTGAAGCAAGCGTTGGCGGGGGATGCGGTTAAAACTGAGACAGCCGTAGGGATGGGTGAGGTTGAGCCGGAGACCGGTAAGGTGGAGATTGAGCCGGATGTGCCGGCGGATGCGGATAAAGGCTATAAACCTCCGAATCTGTTCCCTGACGGGAAGTACATGGGCAAGAATAATTCAATTCTGGTGCAGGCTCGGAGAATGACGGAAGAGAACCGGAAAGCGGTCAATCCGAAGACGCAAGAGCCGATTTTTGGGAATTGCCCGGACATGGAGGTCGGGAAATGGTGTCTCGTGATGCCGTTGGGGCATAAGGAAAGCCTTTCCGATCAGGTATTTAAGTCGAGTTATATACATCGGGGGGCATTTGATGGGTTGGGGTCATGATCCCGGAAATCGCAGATTCCCAGTTCTACGACCCTGCGCTTGATGGTCAATGCGGCAAAGAATCAGCGAGTCTGGATAAGACGGAACGGGCTGCCGACGGACAGATTCGGGCATTCGGGTCTAAAGAAGAACTTGAAGTGGCGAAACGGGACGGATATGGGATGATGATGGTGAAACGGATGCCGGATCGTGATTGTAAGAAATGTTTCGGCAGGGGGCATATCGGGTTTAATGCGAAGTTGAAACAACATATTCCGTGTAAGTGCGTATTATGAACCGACGTGAATTCATAAAAAAGTCAGCGTTCTTCTCAGTCCTGGGTGTGATTGCGGGTGCATTTTCTGGCGGTATTCGGAAACCGAAACAGAGCCCTGGGGGCATAATTGCATTCATTCGTGATAACGTTCTCGACAAAGATGGTAATTACGTTATTCCTCCGAACCCGGATGTGCCCAAAACATGGAAGGCGATGCATGAATTTAAGCATGGTGTGCTTAAGTCCAGTAGTGGCAAGAAGGTTACAAATCGGAAACAAAGTATTGCCATTTCAATGTCGGAAGCCGGAATCAATAAAAGGAGCAAAAAGTCTGCCAAGAAATCGCTTAAGGGAAAGAAATCTCATAAACGTAAGGCGTAATTCAGTGTGCGTAAGGGGAAAATCAGGGATTGGGAGCAATATGAGGGGATTGCCCGACTCTATCTCAAGGGGTTTGGCTGGGAATTCGCCCTCACGTCGATTTTGGGCGATTATAACCAGTATAAACTCCAGAAACTCCTTCGGAACCGTGAATTTATGGGCATAATGATGAAAGAACTGCGACCAATTTTCGATGAAATGAAAGATAAGATGGATGAGGAATGGGCGCTGAGACTCTTTAAGAAAAACATGGAAGGCGCCGATCCGAAGAACTTTATGCCGATGTTTGAATCGTTTATGCAGGCACTGGGGCATATGGACAAGGACAGGAATTATTTGCCGGCAACGGGCAATGGGAGGCAATTGCCACGACCACTGAAGCAAATATCAGAGGGACTTACGACGAACCCAGCCGAACGGGAAGCCGAGGACACTGACTTTGAGGATGTGGATGGGTTGCCGGATGAAACGAGAGAGTTTATTGCTACCAGAAAGCGTGCAAAGGCGGAGTTAGGGAATGTTACGTGAACTGATGTATAACAATTCGCCTGAATTTATCGAGACAATGCTCGATATTCGGGCAGAGATGCCGACCAGTGGTATCCCCCGTCATTGTTCGGTTAAATTTCCGTCAGGTTATACGCCTCAAGAGCTTATTAAACAGAAACCATCGGTGATAGACAAGGTGTGCAGCGTTGATCTGACGGCATTTGGATGGTTTTTCTTTCCGCATCACATTAACTTAAAATACGGGATTCCGGATTATCACATTGAGCGGAATTTGTTAATTTCCTCGACCCACCCGAAGATTTTTGTCTTTGAGCCACGGAAGTTTTCAAAATCTACGTGGGTGGAAATTATTCTGACTCTGTGGCATACGGCGTATCAGACTAAAAAATATATCATTTTGGCGACAGAGAGTTGGTCGTTTGCCGTTGATTCGTTAATGCCGATTAAGAGCGAAATGGAACAGAATCAATTACTTACCTTCTTCTATGGCAACTTTGATCCGAAGTACAGAAATTGGGATACGAAGAAAAATCGGTGGCGGACTGATGATTTTGTGACTATCCATAATCGGATACGGGGATTGGGTGTTGGAAACAGAGTTCGAGGGCAGAAACACGATCATTATGTTCCTGATTTGGCTATCGTGGCAGATCCGGAAAGTCATCGCAATATCAAAACGCCGGAGCAATTAGCGAAGAACTTAAAATGGTTTAATGCTGATTTAACCCAAGCGGTTGAACAACCGGGGAATGTAGGGCAAATTATTATTAATGGGAATATGGTCTGTCCGGGTTGTATGATCGATATGGTGTCACGTGGTCGGCAGTGGAAGGGGAAACGGTATTCGGCGATAAAGGATAAGATAGATCCGGTGACGGGGGAGAATCTTGGTGTCAGCGTAAATGATATTTATAATGACGACACAGAACCGTTATGGAAAATGCGCTTTCCTCTTTCTAAGTTACGTAAAATTAAGGAAAATTTAGAAGACCTTGATGATTACGATACATTCCCGTTAGAATTTTTGAACCTGACGATTACCGATCAAAATAAGCGGTTTGACTTTGGCGACGCCCGAAAGTGGCGTGGAAAATACCTGGCGGGACAGGACGGGAATTATATCCGCTTGCAACAGACGTTATTGCCCGTCCATAGTGAAAGTAAAAATCTCAAAGACTGGACGGCGAAAGACGAACGGGATACAATTATTCCGGTGACCAGTTATGGGGGGGGAGACATCGGATTCACGGACAATGAAAAATCGGATTGGACGGCGCTTCGGGCATGGTGTATAGACAGGAATAGGGACAGGCGGTTCATAGAGGGAAGAAAATTCAGGACGGAGCAACCGTCCGTCATGTGTCAGAAAATCTGCGATTTTATGGAATTGCTGAATCTCGATTATTTCCGCATTGAGAAGAACCGGGCGGAACTGTTGATGGAGCCGTTGATGGAGATGGTGAAGGAACGGGGGATCATGACGGTCATTCAGGCGGTAGAGCATTATACCGACAGCAAGGTGACCAGGATCATGTGGCTGCAAAATTTCTGGCATCGGCATAAGATGTTTATCAATGATGAGCATTCCAAGAATGTACAACTCTACGTTTCATATAACGGGAATCCGCAGCATGACGATGAATTAGATGCCGATGAAATGGCGAACCGGAATATGGCGTATGAGGCGGGAAGTCGGATCACAATCAAGGCGAGTGAGTTTGTGCAGGAAATTGTCGATAAGGTGGACGGCGTATCACTGCCGGAGAATCAACATCCAAATCAGCTTAATGAAAATTTTAAGGTGTGTTGATGATTCGTAGAATGCTCGATATTTTTTCTTTTGCTATGCTTATTGGGTTTTGTGGTGGAATGTTTTATGCAATGTCATCAACCATTGGTTTTATTGCCACATCGTTAATAATACTTATTCTATCGCTTACGGTGTGGGCAGGCGTGAGGATCATAGGGAAATATCTATGAGGGCAACATGTTATATTTATTCCCTGATATAGCGGCTTATTGTGTATTGTTTTTCGTACTGGCAATATATAGTTACAATAATGGCTGTCCGATATTTTTTCTAAGATTATCGGTAATAATTGCACTGGGTCGGTGTGCTTTTGGGTTTGGATTATTAAAATGAAATAGTATTCTGGGGTCTATCGAATTAGTATAAACTAATTCGGCAGTAAAAAATACAAAAGGGCAATGTAGGTGCCTACATCATCTACATTGCCCTTTTTGTTTGCCCCACAACCAAGCGAGTACGTTCTATGGGCGCTATTGGCGTTGTACCAAGTACCTCTGAAAATGAAGTTCCGATTGACGTGCCGAACAGGGTCGTTCGGGAATCGGAGGACAGTATTTTTTCGACACCGGAAGCGGATATTGGCATGGAAACGTGGATGCTGTTCGATAATTATTTCAATGATTCGGGACGGCTTCGTTGGGTTTCCGACAACGAAATCCATGAAAATTATTATATGGGCAATCAGATTTCAGCAAAGACACGGGCAGACCTGATATCACGGGGACAGGCGGATATCGTCATTAACCGGATTCGTCCGAATGTCCGGCAACAGACTTCCTTTCTGACGAATCGTTATCCCGCCTATAACGTAACGGCAGCCGACAAAGAAGACCGAGAACTTGCCAGTATCTTCAAAGAACTCATTTATCACATTCAGCGGGTCAATAATTGGCAGCAGTTATCGGCACGCAGCATCAGTGGAATGCTGAAGGCGGGTTTGGGGTGCATTCATATCTACTACGATCCTAATGCCGATGATGGCGAGGGCGAAATTAAATACGTCGTACCTAATTATAAGAGGATCGCCATCGATCCTGAAGCGCAACGGCTCGATTTTCAGGATGCCGCAAATATTTTCTATACCACCGTGAAACCGTTGTCCGTCGCTAAAGAAATGTTTCCGAAGAAGGCGGAGGCAATAGAGGAGATGCGGAATGCGGGGGTCTTGAAGTATGAGGAGAGTACGACCGGTGAATATTCTCCCGACAAGACCGACAAACAGGGTCCGGCTGAAATTGGTGTGAATTTCGACAAAGAACTCAAAGAGGGGAAAATCCGGTTTATCGAACGGTATACACGGAAAAAGGTCAAGGTCTGGTTTCTGATTGATCCCTTGACCGGCATGCGCATCGAGTTTTATGATGAAGAAAAATTCGAGGCTGAAAAGAAAAAATTAAAGGAAAAACTTGACGGAGATTTCTTTGAAGGAGAAGTTCAAGAGTTGGATCGCATTGTTAAGATCGTAAATGCCAATACCCTTCAAGTGGAGAGAACGGTTCTCCCAACGTCCCTCTATCCCTTTGCGTTTTATGTCGGGGAGGATACCGAAAACCCGTTTCCGAAATCCGAAGTCTGGTTTGGAATTGGTCCGCAGGATGCACTCAATAAGTTTTATCGCATCATGCTCCTGCACGGGGCGTTGGCGGCGAGTCCGAAACTTCTCATCAGCGGGAAGGGTCAGGCGAGTCTGGATATCAAGAAGTTTCGAGATGAGTGGAATCAACCCGGATCGGTAAACCTCATCCCCGAGGAAGTAGGTATTACCGTTGAAAACGGCGGTTCGATGCCAACTACCTTCCCACAACTTGCCGACCGGATCACACGTGAGATGGATTTACAGTTTGGGACATCCGGGTTCCAACAGGGCGATCCGGTGGATGCGCCACGTACCTACAAGGCGACGATGGCGATCCGTGAGTGGGGATTGTCGAAACAAAAATTGCAGTTGCAAAGCATTGAGATCGGGCATACGATTCTCGGCAAGGTGACCATCCAGTTTATTCAACGGTACTACACAGGGCATAAGGTTCTCCGCATCGTCCGGGACGCCAATGCGCCGAAGGACATCAAGGATAATACCGTTGAGATCAACAAGCCGAATATTGAAGTCAACGAGGATGGGAAACTGATTACGAGCGTCACACGGGACGTGACCATTGGCAAATACGATCTGGCGGTGGTATCGAATTCCTATCTCCCGACCTATGCGATGGAAAAAGTCGAACTCTTTATGGATTTAATGGAGAAGGGAATTGTAGATGCGCAGGCGGTTCTGGAAAATCTGGACATAGATGATGTGGAGGAAGTTCTTCAGCGGATGAGCCAGACACAGATCATGGCGGATGAACTGGAATCGGCGGCGCAGAACATGAAGAAATTACAGGGGGATGTTGAATCACGCGAAAGTGCGCTTTTCCAGGCGGATCGGCGCAACAAGGAATTGGAAGTCGCATTGGCATTAGAAAAACAGACCGGGAAAACACAGGCACAGGTCGCACGCATGATGCAGGCAGCCCGGTCGGAAATTAAAGTCGCACTCGATTCCCTAAAGGATGAGCGGAAAGAAACCCAGCGGCTTAATCAAGAAATATTAAAGGCACTTAATTCAAATAACGGACAAAAACAAACAACAGAGGCAAGAAAATGAGCGGAACTGAACAAATGCCTGATGTGGATACCCAAAATCAGCAAGCGGCTGATGCAGACCCACAACAGACCGGGAACTCGGATCAGTCGAGCGACCCCGCACAGTCAAGCGATGTTCAACAGACAGAACAACCGGATCAGGATGATCCGGCAGTAGTAAACATTATCGCACAAGCGGGTGGCGATCCAACAGACCCGGTACAAATTAAAATGGCGAAGCGTATACGGGAGAAGGATAGTTTGATTACAAAACTGTCTGAAACTCCTGCGCCATCGGGACAAGATGTCCAGAAACCGAAAAGCATTGCGGACTTACTGGCACAGGATGAGTCAACGGAAGAACCTCCTGGGGAGGAAGATGTCTTTGACACACTCAACCCAGACAGCGTGGATGCACGTATCGATAAACGGGTGCGTGAGGCAATTGAGAAGGCAACGAAGAGACAGGAAGAAGAAGCCCGACTCACCCGACAGGAACAGGAGATTATCAATGATCCTGTTCTTGGCAAGGCGTATCAAGCGGGGCATTATGGAGAGTTCCTTGATGAGGTTCGCAATGGACATCTGAATACGATAAAAAGCACCTTTGCAACCTATTTATTTAGTAAGGGTCTGCATCCGGGCATTAACCAGGTGCGGAACGGCTTACGGAATCAAGTGACGCAGGAAAGTGTCGCATCGATTTCAGAGGGTGCAAACGCTTCGGGAGGCGCTCCGGCGCCGAAATACGGACCGGGAACACTCAAGTATCTTGAAGATGAACATGAGTTACCCGATCCGAGCTATATGCCACACGATACGTAAATGGATCGTTGCCTCTGCGTGCAGATAGCATACGGAGGTTATAATGGCAGGACAATTAATTGGAGCGATATCAACATCGAATACGGCGGCAACAGTTCCCTTACAAGCCCGCCGGAAGTATGATCAATCTGACGCAGTTATCATAAAGGAGCATGCCAATGCCCCTTTACTGGCACTACTCACCGACAAACTCGCAAAAGACAAGGTAACCGACCCCGAATTCAAGGGTTTTGAAATCGACTATGATATCCATGAAGGATTGATTAGTCATGCCTCGGCACTTAGCACATCCGTCGTCGCCCTCACCTGTACCAATTTAGGTGCAGATATTAACGCCGAGGCCTTCCTGTTGCCGGGCGACACGTTTAATGTCCCGGCTGATCAGACAAACCAGACCAACACCTCTGCGGACATCATGGGTGAAAACATGGTCGTCATATCCGTGTCCGGCAGTGCGATTGTGGTGCAACGCCGGAACGGTATTGGGACGAATGCGGCGAATGTTACGGCAACGACGACCAAGTTGAAGTTCAACCGGACAGGAAACCGGAATCCTGAAGGATGGTCGGCGGGTGAAGCCAGAAGTACCGCTATGGAGTATGAACTCAATTACATCCAGAATTTCAGCGAAACATTTGAAGCCACGGAGGATGTCGAAGCCACCGATATGTACGGGCCGGCAAGCGAATACGATTTCCAGGGCAATCTCAAGAGACGGAATTTTATGATCCGTGTTGAGCGAGCGATGCTGAAAGGGCAGCGGTCCAAGACTACATCGGCAGATAAGCCCGTCAGAATGATGGGTGGCGTCCTCTGGTTTATTACCAACCTGGTCAATCTGGATTCAGCCGCACCCATCACGTCCTATACCTCGTGGACAACTGCAACGGATTTAGTCGAGGGGACGGCTGCTACCCGCTCCCGTGTCTGGAAAATTACCGACAATAGCGATTCGTCAAAGTGGTCTACGAAGAAGTGGAACATTCTCGGTGAGCAAGTATTCGACTCCAACGGCAGCAATGAGAAGTGGGTGATGATGGGCGGCGGGATGTACACTGAGTTCAATGAACTCTTTGACAAATACGTCAGAACGAAGGTTGAACAGACCACCTTTGGTCTGAAGTACAAGCAGTTCGATGTCGGAGGCGGAACATTTAACATCGTGCGGAATCCCATCATGGATCGGTCCGGATTGGGTTTATGGGCAATTGGACTGGATATGAAATATCTCAAGCGGGTGCATCTCCAGGGGTACGACATCCAGCGCAAGAACTTTATCCAGGCGAAAGCGGATCACACCATTAAGGGTGAGTATTTCGGGCGATTGAGCTTGAAGATGAACAACTGGCCGTCGCATTTTGCGGCATTCATCTCAAATCGGACATAACGGAAGGAGGCAAGTCATTATGAAATGGATATATGATCTCAAGCGCCTTATTCCCGTTCTGGTCTTTGTGGTGGTTGCCCTTATTTACCTCATGCTGTGGGATATACCAAAGGGCAATGAATTACAGGCGGCGGATAAACGCAAATTTCTGGAAAGTGTGTTGCCTGCATCCCGGCTCACTTTGCCAAATCGTTATTTAGTTACTGTGCGACGTGACACCTTGGCGATTGATTCTACGAGTGTAAAGGCACGTGTAGGAACGAAAGGGTCGGGTGACGTGGCGGGTTCACGTTTTTTCGCGAAGGTCTACTACGATATCTATGCGCTTCCGTTTAATGCATACTTGCGGCATGTCTATGCGTATGCGGCTCAAAATGATTCGGGTCTTCAAATTCAAATCATTAAGCATACCGCTGGGGATACCGTAGAGCCAAGACTCGATACTACTAATTTCGATGCCGGTCAATGGGATTCCCTGACATCGTTCCATGATATTTATGGCACATCGGGCGATAGTTTCTTGACGGGGCAACCCGATTCAAATGGTATGCGGATAAAGGGACTTGACGGGAAGCTAATCGAACAGGGTGAACGATTGGGAATACGTGTCTGGCACAAAATCGCCCACCTGGATAGTGCGGGTTTCGGAGCGTTGACGACTCCAGGCACAACGGGTGTTTTTAAGGGGTCAAAGGTAGTGGATGTGTCGATCACCTTTGAATTGGAGAGGTGGTAACTATGTTCCCGGTACGGGCGGATGCATCGGAAGAATCGGCGACTTATCTGTATTTCAGTCCCGTGCATGGACTGATCGCCGAGTGGGAAATCAAGGATAAGATTGAGGAAATCGATCCGAACGTTTTATTCAAGATTCCCTGTCTTCCGATGCATAGTCCGTATCAAAATGGGGCTTTAGTCTTTGAGATTGTTGAAATCCAGACCGCAGAGAAACGGACGGTTCTGTATGAATCAAATGTCGTGTTGGATGTCCGGTTTGTTTTTTCGTTTGATGCACGGCATCGGCAGATACCGGCAGTCATTATAGATAATGCGGCCTGCAAGGGGAGGCAGGTGTCGGTGATGTTGCCTGAAAAGATTGGATTGCCTGTACGGGTGTCGATGTTCGGCTTTCCAATGGAGCGGGCGGCATGATAAGTGTCATTCAAAGCGGGATGCTCTTATCGGTCAATACCGGCACAGAAACGGTATTGGAGTTTGATGAAATTGACACTGAGGATGGAGCGGTTAATTATTATGCACGACCATTCAAAAATAATCAGAATCGTGCGAATATAATCCGTTCCTTTCTCGGAGTCATGGCGTCCGGCATTGATACCGACCGACCGATTTTGACTCATATCAAAGATGCACGGCACAGTGCTGAAACAACGCTCATAATAAACGGGAAAATTGAGATACGTGCCGAGCCACACAAATCTATCAGAGTAATAACGATAGGTAAAACAAAAGAACTATAAACGTAAGGAGTCAATACCATGGCAAAGAGCGAAACCACTGCCTTCGTCGGTAGTGAAGTAACCAAACCGGCGACTTTCCCCCCGGTTGTCAGCGGTAAGATTATTGAGTATTTCGATATCACGACCCATACCGACGGGACGGCACTTGTGCGGTCAACGGGGCACAGCAGCCATGCTTTGACGGATGGTGACTGCCGCTACATTGAATACATCGAGCAGGCATTTTACAGCGCAAAGGAAGACCCCAGTGCCGACACTTTCGTCACCATCACTAAGGGTGGAACATCCGGTGGTGCCGATGTGGAGAATGGCGGCAACGCCAAAGATGGTTGTTTGATGCTGGTAGGACATTAATAAGGAGTTAATATCATGTCAAAAGATGAAACTACCACCACCGTTGGTAGTGCAAGAACCAAGCCGGAAACCTTCCCTGTGGTTACCAGCGGTAAGATTAAGGAGTTTTTCGATATCGAAACTGAAAGCGGTGGGACGGCACTTGTGCGCTCCGTAGGGCACAGTAGTCACTCACTGGCGGATGGCGACTGCCGTTATATTAAATACATTGAGCAGGCATTTTACAGTCCAACGGAAGACCCCGGCAACGATTATTATCTCACTATCACCAAGGGTGGAACGAGCGGCGGTGTTGATATAATACAAGCCGGTAACGAAAAAACGGGCTGTTTGATGTTGATAGGGCATTAACGGCAATCAATCTTTAGTGGGTAGTTAATGAAGCTACCCAAACCTGCGCCATGTCCGTCCTTCAAGAGGCGTGGCGCACTCTTGAGGGAGTCTGTGATGAAAGCACTATTGATTTCCATGATCGTCGTGCTACTGGTTCTCGTGCCAATGAATGCGCCGGCGATGAATCTGTACGAGATGATCCAGTTCTTTGAGGTTATGACGAATACGAAGACCGGTAGGCAGTATACGGAAGACCAAATCGTTATGCTATTGAATCAGGCGCAACAGTTGATATTCCCATATATGCCGGATACGATTCTGGAACGTTTTGTTATAAATGCCCGTGTCCGGGTTGACAGTTCGACTTTTGGGGGAACGACCAGAATATCTTTTTTTGAGAGTGTTGCGGCGGATTCTCTTCACATGGACAGCGGAATGTATCCTGCGAGACCATATAGATATCTCCGTTTATATAAATTTTCCGACAATGTATTAACGACAGGACATTTTGCCCGGTATGTGATGGCTGACGATGTAACCGATATTCTCGGCAATGACCTTTTGGGTCCATCCTCAACACAGGAAGCTGATGATAATCCGATTTTTTATCGAACTTCCGGCGATGTAATGGCTATTCATGGACTCGTTCTTGGTGAAACCACACGTGTTGCGGTAACATTTATTCGATATCCGAAACCGATGGTTGGTTTTATTAACGGCGTTACTCTCGATACGAGTGCAAAGTCGATGACTTTTAATATTGGGGCAAAATCGGATGCAGATTTTTGGGCACCGGATGCATGGGCAGGAAGATGGTTGACATGTTATGGTCCGAATCATAAAAGTCGAAGTCGGTATTATCGTGAAATGACAAATGACTCTGCGCCGAATAGTTTGGGAACGGGGTCAAGGACTACGAGAATAACTCAAGGCGCCGGTAGCATTATGTTCGGACCGCTTACTGAAGTTGTTGCTACGGATGAATTCTCCTTTGATGCAGACTATCCGGGGATAGTACATCCGATGATTGTTATGACGGCTTCATATCTGGCGAGTCTTGGGATAGGAGACATCAATCGGGCGGTACAAATGGACGCTTTTATAAAGGGCGTTGTCGCTCCATTATTCCAGAGGTCAACAGAGAAGGAAACCATTCTGCCAACAAAGAGAAATTTGCAATGACGAATTTAGAGTTAGTGGCGAATGTTCAGGCAGATTTAGTTGCGAATAAGGTCGTTCGAAACTTGAGAACGCAGAAATATGTTGTCAATGTCTTGAATGAGGCGTTTGAGCAGGTGATTAAAGACACCAATTGCTTTGAGCGATCCAAACACGGCATTGTGGGTGCGAATGCGCCGTACTTGATTCTCCCCTCTGATTTCATACATCCCGTTTATATGCATGTAGCGGAGGACGGCAAAAAACTCTATCTGGTGAATTCGGGCAAGATTAGCGGTACGGTGAGTTGGACGACATCCCTGCTAACTTTTACAGTCAAAGATGAGCATGAAAAACATAATGCGGAATTGTTTTTGGAGGCTACGGATAAAATTCATGTGACGTCGGATCAGTCGGATATCAGTAATCCGAATGATGTGGCGCCGGAGGGGGAAATCCTTGTCGTTGGTTCGGTGTCGGATGCGACAGCGACCGTTGTTCGAAATGACGGGAATGGGACTGCGGCGACGAATATTGCCACGGCAGATACGGATAAACTCAATTGGACACGGGTGAGCCCACGTGAAATCACAGAAGTCGAACCACGGGAATATAATCAGATGCAACGCTGGTCTTCCGTGTCAAACACATTCTATGCCATTAGGGGCGATCGACTATTCCTGCGGTCAAGTATCTCATCTGCTACGGCTTATGAATTGCGGTACGTGGCATATCCTGAATCCGGTTCGGCGGCGCTGCCATTGATTTCCGTAAGCAGTGCAGCAAATAAGGCGGCATCTCCGGCAATCAAGCAGGAGTTTCACCGGGCAATCCATCATTTGGCAACGGCATTGGCGTTGGGCAGGATGCCGGGAATGGGAAAGGAGGCGGATCGGGCACAGATCAGGTACGATGACCTGAAAAATCAGATTGCGTGGATTTACAGGCGTCGGGAGATTGCGGGTCCGGTAATCTTAAATCCTGAAGATGTCTATCCTTCCGAATGAGTGGTACACGCTGGGTATTTGCAGTCATATTTTTGTTATGGGCATACACCTTTGCCTCAAGTCAGGAGGGGAGGGAGATACTCAGACTGAACACGTTTATTTCACATAACGACAGGGCTGATCCACACAAGTTACCGGATGGGCACTGGGAGAAGATGGAGAATTTCGACCCGATGCGCCGACCGGGGATGTTGGTGGCACGAGACGGGATGTATGAACCAAAGAATCTGTCTCAGGTGAATTTAGCGGACACGGCACTGCGGTTAATCAAGGCGCAGTTCAATGAAGGTGTTCCGGGGGATTATGGGTATCCGTTTTATGTGATAGTGCGGGATAGCATCCATATTACTCCAGTGGGGACTACCACAGCCGTTCGGGAAACAATCTCCGATAGTCTTATATTTCAAAGTCCATATTCTGATGGTTTAAATGAAGATGCGTATGGGACTCCAAGTGGCCCGACAAACAATTATGGAGATGTGAATAATTTTCGTATAGGTTTGGTACCCGGAACTCCTTCGGTTCACCATGCTTGGATATTTAACGATAGCATTGTTTCAATATTTGGGAGCGATACTATTTTAATAACAGAAGTCGATAGTGTCGTTTTTGAATTTTGGATCAATAGCATCAATGGTTCTCCAAGCAATCAGATATTTGTCGCCGCCCAAATCCCTGATTCAAACTCACAAGCCGATCATAGCAACTGGATAGATGGAGATTATAATGCAGGAACGGCCGGGTTTCCGAATCAAGTATATGCTGCCGATACTGCCGGGATGACGGCAGGAGAGATGGAGGATGTTGAATGGGGTGCGGACGGGGGAGGCGCTATATTGATATCAGATGGCTACACTCTATTGGATTCAGTTTTTACCGATGCCTTTAGCGGAGGCGATGTAGCTTCTTGGAGAGTCGATCAAGCATTAAAGAATTGGGCCTATAATGGCGATCCTAATCTTGGTATTCGCATTCAAATAGATGCTTTACCTTCCGAAACATGGCAATGGATAGTGCAATCATCTGAATTTGCTACTGCCGAGGAACGACCCAGATGGAAACTTTATTGGACACACGACCTTTTGGATTCAACTTTTACTACGGTGGCAGAAACAACCGTAGCACTCGGTTATCTGGTTTATAAGGCATCGGGCGATTTAACTGAAGGTTGGCGGTATGTCGGGGCATATCTGAATTATCCGTCTCGATTGAATGCGGCGGGTGATACTGTGAACGGCTTGGATCACAACAGGGGCATGTCCTATGAATTCCGTCAGGATGCCCTGCGCCTGAATGCAGCCAATGAGGCGAGTAATGACACGGCTTTGTATAATACGAGTCTCTGGCATGGTGCAGTGGGGGATTCGTTTTTCTATTCCGGCGATACGTTGCGGTACTGGTCTACACAGTCATTATGGAATCGTACATTTACGCCCAATACTGGTGCTGGTTGGATGAATACGGGGACGTCGAGAAACAGTGCCGATGCGGATAGCTTTCCGGGGCGCCGAACATATAGAAGTACATTTATTTACGATTATTTTCAAGAATCAACATTTCTTCGGGATTCTTCATCAGGGCGGGTAGATGAGCAATTTGAAGAAACGTCAGAATCGTCACACCCAGTACACGTAACACTGTCAATTCGTATTGATAATAGCGTTCTTCCCACAGTCACGGATACGGTATGGACATTAAATAAGCTAAACAGAAGAATTACAAGCATTAACGTTTATCGAGCCGATACGAAATTCAACACCCTTCCGGGCGATGCAGATTTCCGTTTACTTGAAGAATTTTCGCTCGTTACAAGCGACACCTCTCAATTTGGTGGATGGGGTGATTTGGGCGGGACAGTCACGACGAGGACTTTGAGAGATACCGTTACTGCTGATCAATTATCGATAAGGGAAACCTATCATTCCCGTATTGGACATTTTTCCGATAACGACTGGTTGACGGCGAATATAACCAAGTACGTTCAGGGCAGGAGATTTGCAGCAGATGTCTTTAAATGGGCAGATGACAGTATCAGCGTTGAGAAAGGGGCACGGATAAGGAATGCGGTTTATTACTGTGCCTTACAGAACGTAACAGCTCCGGCACAATTCAGTCCCGATGTATGGCCCGCCGATCATTTCTTTATATTTGGCGACAGGGAATCGGAAATCACGGCGTTAGCGGAATGGCGAGGACGGCTGTTGGTGTTTTCAAGGAATGCCCTGTACATGCTCTACGTGAACGATCCGATTGAGAACAGCGTGGTCGAGGAAACCAAGTTCATTGATGGGCCATTAAATCACCGTTCCGTCCATGAAACGCCCTATGGTATAGTCTGGATTGGGAATGACGGCATTTATCTCTTTAACGGGCAGACTGTTGATTTGGCTAATTCCATACTACCGAATGCCCCGTGGGACGCCGGAAAGAATCATTTCTATAATGACGGGTGGTTTGGGATTTATGATAATGTTAAGAACACATATAACGCCATATTCGATTCAACCATTTATACATATTATTTCGACACCGGTGGATGGACACGGAATCCGCACAGTAAGAATTCTGCAAATCGGGCGATAAAAGATGCCATTAGTCCGGATACGACGTTCTATCTCTGGTCAACAAGCAAGGGAGTGGTGGCGAGAAAAACGAAGGCTGTATATAACAGCAGGGACAATACTACTTCTTTTGATAAGATACTTCGGTCGGGCAGAATAACATTCGGAAATCCCCATGAAGAGAAATTCATTCATGGGTTGAATATCCTGTATAACATCCCTTCGATTGTTGCGCCCTTTACGACGGCAGAAATCCATCTCTGGGCAGTCGCCGATAACGATACCATCTCATTGACCGATACGTTGAAATATTATAAGATTCTAAATGATTCAACTCAGTGGCAGAATAAATACTTGCCGTTGTCACAGAGTACGAGTTGTTACAGTTTTCAATTTGAATTATGGACACGGACGGATGAAATCGACATTTCGGAAATTGACATTCTTTTTAGTCGTCGTGTCAGCCGGGCTGCTGCCGAGGATCTGCCTTAGTAGGGTGGTTGATACTGTGCGGGTCAGCGAGAATCAGACAGTATGGAGAAATCCTAATGGTTCTATGACCCGACGGATCGGTGGCGGCATCAACTACTTTGAACATGGTCAGGGCTGGAAGCATTGGAGGCCTACCCTTAAATACAATGCCGATAGGAAGGAGTTTGTAAATAATAAAGGTCGGAACTTTAAATCTGATTCAAGTATGGTTATTTATTTAAGTATTGGAGAACGATCTATAACAATGAAACCCCTGAATACCCTGACTCCGAAGCCTCAAGGAAGACAGGAAGGGGAGACTATTTTCTGGAGAAACGCATGGTTACAAGCTGACTGGAAAGCGGAACAAATACCTGAAGGTTTTAGGGGGACAATTATTATAAAAGGTGCACCTGCGCCACCGTATTTTGAGTTCGAACATACATTCAGCGGTGTTCCAATAGAAGTAGATGGTGCGATTTATATGGATGGAATGCGGATTAATAAGCCTATTGCATGGGATGCGAATGGTAAAAGCATCCCTGTGTCCATCGAAATGTCCGACCCGGTAGGGGAAAAGTATATTGTTAAGTATGCGCTTGATGTGTCTGCCGGTGGGTTTACATTCCCGTATTATCTCGACCCGACTGTAACGATCGACCGAGCGCAGGATATACGAGACACGGATTTACTGGCAGCTTCCCCAGATGATGATCGAGATGCCTTGAATCACATGTTTATTGGTGCATTTACCACCAATAGCCGAATTATAATAGCTGTGAACTTATCGGATTCTATTCCCGATGGAGTCTTAATTAGTTCAGCCATATTGGTTATTAAGATTAATGGCATAAATAACTCGCCTGATGCGACTACAAGAATATATCGTATGGCGCCGGATTCCGCCGACTTTGCTAATTCTTATGCTGACTGGAATCATCGGGATCATGGAGCGGCTGATTCATGGAATATGGCTGGTTTGGGTGCTGGTGTGGATTATTTATCAACCCAAATCGATGAGATAGAATCAAAGTTAGTTGCTGGTCAATTAGATACGTTTGATATTACAACGTGGGTGCGAGAGATAGTTGAAGATGATTCTGTAAACTTCGGATTATTTTTACGGAGTGCCACTGAAACAGCCAGCCAGGCTTTTTCATATCATAGTATGCAAGCCTCCAGCGCATCCGACAGACCGTTTGTGGAGATTACCTATACTGTACCGCCACCGCCACCGCCGAAAGGGGCTGGGCGCCGAACTGTTATTCGGCGTGGCAGGGGCACGTCCAGGGGGCGAAAACTCATAACGACTTCTCCGGTGAACTGGGAAGATGGCAAGATTACAACGGAGAAACTGACCCGCTTTGAACAGTGGATTGAATCGGCATTTAAGCAGTTGGGTGGACGGACGGCACAGCAATTTGAATTTATCTCCGTCACTACCGGCTCGGACAGCACGGCGCAATTTCAGCGCAGAGAAAAGGGGAAAATCTTGTCTTTCACTGTCTTTGATAAGTTGACGGGTGGTGCGACACTTGCGACTGCAATCACGTCCACGAGACAGGATCAGGATACGGGCTGGTTCAAGGGAGAAAAGAATCGGGAGTATTTGATAACTATCATAGGTGAATGATATGGCGATACCGGGAATAGCGGCAATAAAGAGTTTTGTATTGAAAGCAGCGCCTTATATTGCCACGGCGGCTGGAATCTATGGCGGTGAGCGTGCACGGCACCGGACAGGAAGAGAATTGGAAGGTGCCCGGTTCGATCCTGAACGTGCATTTAATATCAATCCGATATTAATGAGCACCATGAATCAACTGAATGCACAGGACAGGTCTATCGTATTGGATGACCTGCGGGATATTGGCAGGAAAGAGAATGCCTTTCTGCGGTCGCAACGGTTCAGGGCTCCCGGTGTCAGTGCAACGGCGGTGAATCGCCAGGCAAGCAGGCGCACGACAGCTTTGAAGGGTCTGATGCGGGCTGAAACCCTCCGGTTCTTTAATATGCTGGATGCCAATATGCGGGCTGAACAGTTGCGCTCCGGAAGTCAGTTCAATGTGGCGGAGGCTCGTGGCGACAGAGATGCGGGATTCTTCGGTGGATTGACATCGTTAGGTACGTCAATCTTACAGAACAGGGCGATAATGAGTCAGATTGAAGCATTATACGGTAGGGGTGGCGCTGGAGTGCCGGGTCAGCAAGGCGAAGTTGGAGTTCCGGCACGGGGCTTTGGGTCACCGTTTTCATCGCCGTCATTCGGATAGGGAGTTATCATGCCTCCAGTCTCATATTTAGATCAACCGGTTGCACAGTTTCAGGATTTCCTAAGACGGCAACAAGACCTACAACTGCGTGCCCTTGAGAATTCACAGTTTAAGGAACCGTTATTGCGGGCACAGGTGGGTGAATTGCAGTCACGGACAGCCTTACGTGAAGCACAGACACAGGCATTGGGTAAAACCGATCCGCTGGCAAACCTAAATCGACTACTAAAGGAAGAAGAACTTAGGGGGCGGCGGTTAGTAAATCGGGGGAGGGTATTGCAACAGCAGATAGATACGGAAGCATTCGAAAAAGATATACTCGATCCAGAAACGGAGGAGACGGCGAGACAAACGGCTATTGCAAACCTTGAGAAAATCAGGGAAGGTATATTAACAAGCCAAGCTAACAGGAAAACAATCAAGGCAGAACAGGAGAGGCTTGCGAAGGAACGAAAAGCGCCGGTCACACGAAAAGAGGCGATAGAGGAGTTTAACATACATTTGATGGGATTTTTTATTGATAAAATTCCGGGTGCCGCAGACACAGATAAGCCCCTTACCGATCCGCCGGAAACTCCGAAAGAAGTTCTTTCGTTACTGAGCAGGGCAGACCAAAAATTATGGTTGCAGACGAGACGGGACCTGGAAACTATATGGAAGCCCAACATGAGTGCCCAACAAGCCATTGATGCTTTGCGTAAAAAGAGGTTGGCTAAGGGGCGACGTGGGCCCGTTCAAGGGCCTCCTAAGCCATTTCAAGCGCAGACTGTTGCACAACCGGCGGGCCCTGTTGGGAATATGGACAATGTGTTACGGCAATTACCACAAGGTTCAACGTTTATTGGGATAAATGAAAATGGCATTCCCGAATTCCAAGTTCCGGGCATTAGTGAACCGGTCGAATTCACAGGTCAATAATGGCAACTATTGAATCACCACCAACATTACCCGCAGGATTTCGTGTTAAGGGGGCAGAGCCTCCTGCTTTGCCACAGGGTTTCCGTGTAAAGGGACAAGAAGCCACAGCCTTACCACATGGTTTCAGAATTAAGCAAGTGGAACCAACTGCCCAACCAGAGCAACGAACATTCGCAGAAGCAGTCGGTCGTCCCTTTAAGGCAGAGGCTTTTGTCGCACTGGAGGCTTGGAATCGTGGATGGGGACAGTATGCACAGCAATTAGAGGAATTAACGCAATTTGTTAATGATAAGATTGGCACATCGGATGCATTTGGCAAGAATTCCTCTGGCTTTTTTCAATCAATCGCCGATGCCTACAATGAAAATGCTGATTTCTATGCAGACAAGGCGAGAAAAAACGATCCGACTTTTGTGGATGAGTTAATTGGCGAAGCATTAGGCGGGGTCATTCCGGGTGTATCGCAGTTTGTAACATTTAATCCGGCACTTGCTGGTGCAGTAGGCGCCGCAGAGGCTAAAATAAGAGGCGAATCAGAATTGGTTGGCTTCTTTATGGAGAGTGCTAAGCGTGGAGTCTTAGGGGCAATCTTCCAAGGACTTGCGCCATTTGAAAAAAGTATCCGTGCCCCTGTTATGGCAGCGGTTTTCGGATTAGAGGCCGGCTTGGCGGGTGGAAGTCCTCGTGAGGTGGCTAAGGCTACGGGGATTGGCTTGGGACTGGGTGTGGTATCTCCGACAGCAAAACCAGTTCCGGGGCGCATATCACCCAAAAGAGTGCCGAAGTCGAAAGAAGGACTCGGAGAGAAAGCGGCACAGTTCCAAGATGCCTTAAATACGGTTCAGGGAGATTTGCAAATTGGTAAGAAGCTAAAACTCAATATTGGCAAAGAAGGTGGGAAACCGATTATAGTAGATCCGAAAGCCGGATTAGTGCGTGTCAGCCCACAATTATTAAAACAGTTGAAACCTGAGCAAATGCAAGGTGTCATCAGTAAGGCTTTCCAACGAAAAGATGTGGACTTGGTGGCGTTACGTGCTAAGGTTCCGATTAAGGCTAAGGGTGAAGTTGGCAAGGTTGAGGTAGCTATCCGGGGTCAGGAGATAACTAAGCAAGAAGTCTTCAATGATGTTCCCGTTTCAGATATTGTCGAGCCTGCCATAGCTCGTGCGAAGAGGAAGGGCCCTCTCTTCCAGAGATTGAAGAAGCGCATCAAGGGTGAATTAGAGCCAGTGGAAAAGCAGTCATGGGAGATGGTACGGGATTATTACCGGCGCAGATGGGGTTTAGAATTCCGTTTCCAGAATACATGGAGTGACATCTTCACAAAACCTGGACGATTCGGGGGACGCAAACAAAGATTTTCGGATAAAGTATTAGAGGATATGATATTTTACCGGCAACGAACTAAGAATCCGTTTGTCGATCAAATCCTCAAATCAGAGAGGAAGCCTGGTGATACATTTGAGTCTGTCTCTTCCAGGTTATCCAAAGAACAAAAGGCGATTGTTGATAAAACCATTGACGAGCATTTCAAGAATTGGCTAAAAACATGGAATGAATCGCCCGTTACAAAAGATATTGATCCAAGGGCACATATAGCCGAAATTTACTTACCGGGGATTTATACGAATAGTCCCGGAGCATTGGCTATTGCAAATAATAAAGCCATGTCAGTCGTAACCAAGCGATTTAAAACCAATAATCCGTTTGCGAATAAGAAAACCTTTGAGACATATAGTCAGGCATTGGAAGAGGCTGGTTTAGTGCCTCGTTATCGAAATATGCAAGACCTGTTAAATCACTATGACCGGCTTATGGTAAGGTTGCTTGCCAATAATGAATTTATTCAGAAGATACGGACACTTGAAAAAGAAACGGGGCAAAGGGTCATAGTTCGGAGCAATCAAAAAGACTTGTATCAAACTGCTGCGAAGGAAGGATGGATACCATTCCAAGACCCATATCTGCGTTCACGTGTGGCTGGGATAACTAAGGACGGGAAACCAATTTGGGCAGTTACGGAAGCCCCCGCATTACTGCATCCAGAATTTGCTGGTTCAGTTCGGGCTGTTTTTCAAAAAGATGCGTATAGGCCGGAGAATTTATTTTGGAGAAAGTATGATTCTGCTGCCAGCTATTTGCGGTATCTGCGTGTATCGCTGTCGGGCTTTCATGGCGTGGCACTGACAGAAAGTCTCTTAGGGGCACGTGGCGCAAGAGTCCTGAATGTTCTTAACCCCCGAAGCTGGACAAGTCAGGGTACGAACTGGATGAAAGACACAAGCAGACTCCTTAATGATCCCGTTGTCATGGAAGAAGCCATAGGTGCTGGGCTTAAGCTACAATCTCCCGTTGAGGCTGCCCGTGGCAAGGTAGAGGGGGATGTTCAGTCCCTGAGAAACTGGCTTGATTTGCATGGGAAGAAGGGTAGGGCTGTCAGTAAGTCAATAGGGGTGGTAACGGCTCCGCAAAAATGGATTACGCACGTTATGTTTGATGTGATACATCCACGATTTAAGATTCTTTCTTATCACGAATATAAATCCCAGCTACTCTTAGAGATGAATAAAAAGGGTATCGTGGTCGATGCGAAGAAATTAAATGAAATCAATAATGAAGTGGCACGTATTGTAAATAATCAATTTGGGCATCAGGCTTGGGAATTGATACGAATTATGAACGATCCGACAACAAGGAAATGGACGCACAGATTCGTTGGGTACCCCGACTGGACAATATCGGCATTGAGACAGGCGACAGATGTAATGTATCCGGGGGCAAAGGGCAAGCTCGCACGTCAATATTGGTTGCGTTACGGGATCGCATTCTTAACGATGCAACAGGCTATGAGTTATATGAATACGGGGATGAAGGACGATCCTGACGGAGGCATCTCATGGGATATAGATAAAGCTCACAGCACATTCGAGAATAACGATCCGATCCATAAATTCGATTTTCAGTTACCGGATGTAAATTTCAATGTCTTGGGCGTTAAGTTTAATCCTGGACGTGATGAGAGGGGACGTAGGCTTTATTCACATTTTGGCAAGCAGATGTTAGAAATTCCCCGTTACGCAACAAACACTATCGCACAGCTATTCTCAAAGTCGAATCCGCTTATTCAATTAGGATTGACTCAGGCATTCGGCGGGACTCCCTATCAAGGCGGGGTATTTCCTGCACGTGGAAAATTTGTTGGCGGAGAATTCAGGGCATGGGATGGAACACGTGGTGTGACTATTGGACGCACCGTATCTCGTGCGAAACAATTAGTCGGCAGTTCATTGCCGTTCAGTATTCAGTCTGCTCGACAGCGTGGACTTGGTACTGCTGGTCTCTTACCCATTTCTAAGGGATTGGGGCTGAGACAAGCAGAGCCATTCGTTGAAGATGCGCTAAGAAATAACGATACGGAAGCCATTCGTGATCTAATAAAGGTTTTAGAAGACAATGATTATAGCATAGCGACCATCAAGAGATTCTTTAGAACAATTAATACGAGAATAGCCAAAGAAAAGGGAGCGCAATAATGAAAAAGCTCATAGTTTTACCTTTACTCACAATCCTGATCGGCACGTTTATTGCTTACGGGCAGGAGCAGGAAGATAAACCCCAAACGACACTGGGCTATTCAACGTCTGATGACGTTCTCCGGGGGTCGTGGAACCGGTTCACTAATCAGACGACTGCATTGGGCGTGGCAAATAAGATGCTTATGTATGCCCGTGCGGAGTCCAGTAACGGAGTCAACATTGATACGTTCACGATTGGCGTTCCGCTATACAGGATAGGCAATGTGGGATATGTCAGTTTATTGTTCCATGTCGATACGGCTACTGCGGTGGGGATTGTACCCAAGCACAAGTTAATTGTTTTGGGGCATGTCCGGGATAATACAGATGTTTTCAGTACGACGAACATTACTATCTGGAATTATACGGCGAATGATGCCGATACGATACTGGTTATTGATAGCTTGAATTCATCTATTCTGCAAGTTGGAACTGTGGCGGAAACCACATTATCAATCAGGATGTATGATTCCATAACGGGAATATGGCAGACAGATTCAACCGGATCGAATGACACCACACGGACGCAATATATTATGGGTGGATTTCTCATACAATAAGGAGCGTATTATGAAAAAATATATAATTGGGTTTATTGTTTTCGGGATTCTCATTGCTCCAAGTCTCTTGCAGGCACAGGGAGTCCGGTTGCCGAGGGATACAAAGCAAAGGCTGAAGAGCGAATTACGGACAGAGGTAACAGCAGAAATAGGCGACACTGCCGCCTTGAAGCTGGATAAGGATGCCGTTACGGATACTTTTCAACTCTTTGACTCCTACAATGGCGTATCCACCGATTCTCTTGTCTCTTTGTTCACATTTGACTTTGATGCACGGGATGATTGGGGAAATAGTGATGCAACGGTAACGGGTGCGTCCTTAATTACACAGTCAGATAGTTTTATGGTGGGTCGTGGGGCATATACTTTTAGTGGGGGCACTGACCAAGTGGCCATTACTGGAATTGGAAAATACGCAACATATACCGTTTCGGCATGGATTAATACTAATCATAATGCAAATGCTGGTATCTTTTCCAGAGGGGGATCTGGAGCAGGAGATAGATGGAATTTCTATGTAGGCAGCTCTGGGGTTTTAGAAATATACAGTAATATGGATGCTGGAGCAGTTTCCACCACCGGAACAACGGCGCTGAATAACGGGAAATGGCATTTTGTAGCAGCCGTAAATGACGGGACGGATCAGATTGTTTATGTTAATGGGATAGAGGAAGGCAGGGATGGCATAAGTGAGGACTGGCGAGATTTGTCAAGTATAGCAGCAACCATTGGGCGCCTTGAAATAGATGCATATTCAATGGCTGGTTTAATTGATAATGTCCGCATTGACAAACGCGCCCTGTCTGCTGCTGAAATTGGACGACTCTATGCACTTGGGGCGGTTGACAAATTTAAAGACGTAATAGTACGTGGCAATCTCACCGTAGAGGGCAATTTTATTGAAACTACAAATGCACACGTGGAGTTATCCACAACGGATTCAGCAACAACGTCTGTGACTGGGGGTACGTTTCGAGGGCTAAGTAACACTTTTGAAACAACTCGTATAGCAGAGTTCACGGCACAGAC